>Ga0308157_10001318_pt1 | contig 53338 bp, 64 predicted proteins | sample PhyBR1_FD_201035 | JGI IMG/M metagenome (GOLD analysis project Ga0308157, IMG submission 201035) | Phyllosphere microbial communities from UC Gill Tract Community Farm, Albany, California, United States - DLSLB.R1 | ecosystem: Host-associated > Plants > Phyllosphere > Unclassified | place: USA...
GATGACTGGCATTGGAATAGTAAGGATTTTCCATGATTACCCGGTCATTAGGGTGAAATAATACTCGTCCGCATAAATATAATGCCTGCTGTGTACTATTTACGATCAGTATATTTTCTGGTTGTACCCGGCTATGACGCTGTGTATTAACCAGATTGGCGATTTCCTGTCTGAGTAATGGAAGACCTTGAGTATTATCTTTTAAAAAGATATTTAATCCGCTCTGTTCTAAAGCCAGTTTTTCGGTGTCATACCATTTTTTAAACGGAAAATTTCGTACCTGTGGCATACCATCTGCGAAAAAATCCAGATTTTGGTCAAAAAACAGAGTCTCTAGTTGAATCAATTGTTCAGGCAAGCTGGAGTTGCCTTCTTCCTGAATAGTACGTGGAATTTGAGAAGGAATACTAAAAGTCCCTTTACCCTTGACCCGATATACCAGCTTTTCGTTTTCTAAAAGTTCGTACGATTTTTCAATAGTATCCCGTGAAATCCCCAAACTTTCAGAAAGGAAGCGGCTAGAGGGAAACTTAAATTCCTGAATATAATCTGATTCCTGTAAAAAATTCTTAATGACCTGAAAGACTTTAAGAGTAAGCCGCCTTTCGGAGCTATGTTTGAGCCCATTTTTAACGCGCTGGAGAAACTCATTATTATTCATTAGTCACCTGAAACAAGCCCCAGATTTACTGAGGCTACTATTTTATAATGCTATCACTGATTCGCCATTTTTTTCTGATATGAAGGCATATATTCCGGTTCCTGAGTAACAGCCAGATAAAAGAACCCTAAAAACATACAGCCAAGTAAAATACTGATCAGTACTGTAATAATAGGAAACTTGGAGGAGGATTTTTTAGACATAAGAGGCTCTCTTGGTTAATTCGGTTTCATGTTTAAAAATAGTGTCTATAAATTCTTCATAAACAGATATTTTTTCCAGAATATGTTCGCTATATAGTAGGTCTTGAATAAGCTTTAAATTATTATTAATACTTAGGCTATTATTTAAGGTACTAAGTAATTCTGCATTGGTCTCAGCAATGAGCTCACATATTTCTGCCGCCGACTGAGTTTTTTTCTTACCTAATAAGCCAGCTAAGCTTGACCTGGTTATTTGCAGTTTACTGCTAGAAAACGGCAGATAGATAATCTTCGCATACAGAGATTGCTCTAACATTTTCAGATTTTTATCATCGTAATTTTGAAGGTCAATAAAAATCAGCTGTCTAAGTTTCGGATCAAGAAAAGCTCTTAATAGGCTGTATAACTTGGTTTGCACACTGTTTAACTGCTGTGGTGCTATCTGAATAAAAAGTCCCATTTCATCCGGAGATTTTTCTTGTTTTATAAAATGAAGATTATCTATATTTAAATAATGACCTAACCATAACTCGGAGCTTACAGGTAAATAACAACTTGTCTTGTACTGGAGAACAGCAAGAATAAATGGAGAAAAAAGATAAGCTATATTTTCCTGCTTATTTTCAATTTGTGCTATATGTACATATTCACAAGATTCAGGAAAATTCTGGCGCTGATAGATAGCATAGCCTAAACTCTGCTCCATCATCTGGCCAGAAGTGATATTAAAAAAAGGAAGTACAGTATCAAGATCGGAAGCTGTAGCTTGAAACGTCTGAAGAATTCGGTCAAGCAAAGGAGTCATACTTATTCCAAAAATATCGGCCTTAAATATTACTGCTTCACTATAGAGAAGACTGCTGGTAAAGTGGTCTGAAGCACTAAATGAAAGTGGTCTGTTTTAAACAGACCACTTTTTAATACTATACTGCTAACTGCACAATTAATAGGCAAGCTGTATTAAGACACGAAATAGACCGGCCACTAAAACCAGACTGAAAAATCCTGCCAGCCATAACACTGCAAACCACTGCTTTTCTGAAAGCTTCATAATAACCTCCTTCTAGTTAGTGATAGCCTTCATCTCCTACCCGAACTTTATGGCGGAATACCCAATATGCCAAGCCGGTATAAACCAGAATAATCGGAATAAGAATTACAGCGCCCACCAGTGTAAACAGCTGGCTGCTATGGGGAGCTGCTGCCTGCCAGATCGTTACGTCATAAGGAATAATATAAGGCCATAGACTGATCAGGAAGCCAGTGAAAGCCAGAAAAACCAGCGCTAGAGTAAAAATAAATGGCTTATGTTCATTTTGTTTCTTGACAGCGCGTAAAGCAAGAACTGTGAAGATTACTACAAGAATTGGTACCGGACTGAAGTAGGTTAAATACGGCTGAGTAAACCAGCGCTCTGCTATAAGTGGCTGAGCAAAAGGTGTATATAAACTAATAGCTGCAAAAATAACCAGTAAAGCGATTAGCATTTTTGGCATTAAATGAAACATTTTCTGCTGTAGATCATGATCAGTTTTCATAATGAGCCAACCGCAGCCCAGAGTTGCGTACATTACGACCACACCTACTCCAGTGAACAGAGAAAATGGCGTTAGCCAGTCTAATGCACCCCCTATATATCGGCCATCTGCAATTTTAATTCCCTGAATATACGCACCCAAGATCACACCCTGGAAAAAACTTGACAGCAAAGAGCCTAAAATGAATGATTTGTCCCAAAAATGTTTTGTCCGGTTGGCTTTAAAGCGAAACTCGAATGCCACTCCGCGAAAAACCAAAAACACAACCATCAAAATTATGGGCATATATAATGCAGACAGCACGGCGGAATAGACTATTGGAAATGCTGCGAATAACCCGGCACCACCGAGCACCATCCATGTTTCATTGCCATCCCAAACGGGAGCTACGGTATTCATCATTACATCACGTTCCTGTTCCCCTTGAATAAAGGGAAACATGATACCAATGCCCAGATCGAATCCATCCATTACTACATACATCAATACACCCAAGCCAATAATGGCTACCCAGATCAGAGATAAATCAATCATGATGTTTCTCCTTTGTATCTTGATCGGTTGTGTCTGTTTTTTCAGTAGCCGCACTAAGTGGGCGCATTGGTGTTTTAAAATGACCCGGTCCGCCATGATCGACAGGATCTGCATGAACAAATTCCGGACCTTTATGCATCAGACGCAGCATATAATAAATGCCGATTCCAAATACCACCGTATAAACCACTACAAAAATGATTAGTGTCAGACCCACTTGACTTGCCGGTACAGGCGACAAGCCATCTGCAGTCCGCATAACGCCATATACTACCCAAGGCTGACGCCCTACTTCTGTTGTAAACCAGCCAGCAAGCAGCGCTATAAATCCCGCCGGTCCCATTACTAAAGCAAAATATTGTAGCCCTCTATTTTCATATAAACGACCACCTTTACGTAGCAGTAGCCCTCCTAAAGCCAGTAACAGCATTAATATGCCCAGACCGACCATAATCCGGAAACTCCAAAATACAATCAGAGAATTTGGACGATCTTCTGGAGCAAAATCCTTAAGGCCTTTTACAGTACCATCCATACTGTGAGTCAGGATTAAGCTACCTAGGTTGGGAATACCGACCGCATATTTGGTTTCTTCTGCTGCCATGTCTGGAATACCGAACAGGTAAAGTGGCATGCCTTCATTATGGTTGGTTTCCCAATGTCCTTCCATTGCGGCAATCTTTGCTGGCTGATGCTTCAAAGTATTCAGACCGTGCATATCGCCAATGAAAATCTGTAATGGGGCAAGCACCAGCAACATCCAGAGTGCCATAGAGAAAGAAGTTTTTACCATAGCATCGCGACGGCCCTTTAACAGATGCCATGCTGCAGTTGCACAGACCAGTAAAGCTGAGACCAGAAAAGCTGCCATTCCCATATGGAATAAACGGTATGGAAATGAGGGGTTAAATATAATCGCTAGCCAGTCTTGCGGTACAATGATGCCATTTTCAATAGCATAGCCCGCAGGTGTCTGCATCCAGCTATTGGAAGACAGAATCCAGAACATTGAGATACAGGTACCTAGAGCGACCATAAGAGTGGCAAAGAAATGTGCTTTAGGACCGACCCTGCCCCAGCCAAACAACATAATACCCAAGAAACCAGCTTCAAGGAAAAATGCGGTTAACACTTCATAGGTCAGCAATGGCCCGGTGACACCACCTGCAAAACGTGAGAATTCACTCCAGTTGGTACCAAATTGATAACTCATTACGATACCGGACACTACGCCCATACCGAATGCTACAGCAAAAATCTTAATCCAGAACTTGTAAAGATCTTGAAAAATTGGATTTCGGGTTCTCAACCATCTCCATTCGAGTACAGCAAGAAAGCTTGCCAGCCCAATGGTAATTGAGGGGAAAATGATATGAAAAGAAACCGTAAAGGCAAATTGTATTCGTGCAAGCTCAAGCGCTGTTAAACCTAAGTCCATTACTTCACCTATATTATTCTACAGAGCACTGTATTGTTATTGTTAAGCACAAGTTGAGGTTGGAGCTTAAAGAAGCTTATCAATTCACAGTACTGAGATTGTTCAAAAGAAGCATGTGGCTTTATGTTTTGTTTTGTACGCAAGATATTGGTAATAATCCATGCGATAGATTTAACTTGCCGTACTGTATCGTCTGAAGATAGTAATAACATAACTATTCTCTTTCTAAATTTAGATAAAACTGGTCTAGAGTAATGATTACCCTAAAGTTTAAGTTAATGATTTAGACAGGAATATATAAAGGAGGCGCTCGTCCCTGCGGAAGCAGGAACAGTCTTTGCAGACTAAAATAGATATGCCGAAATAATTGTTCAAGTGTAATGAGACGAATCTGTATACGAATCAGGATTTCTTTAAAATCTAAATAAGGGGGAAGAACTAGATTTCCATAGACTGTACAGTACTGGCATTGATGATTAGGATCATGGTGACTGCTGTCATGATCATAAACTGAGGAATCAGAGAGAAACCGGTGCTGTGATGTGTCATCCAAAGAAAAATACAGCTCATGCTGGTGCGGAGGCGCAAGTAATACATGAGTAATTTTCTCACAGACTGGCGCAACCTGATATCGCTGCGGTAATAATGGCTGCAAGAATACTGCAATCTGTAAACATACTGTTGCCAAGGCCAGCAACAATCCAGCACGTAATAGCAAAGCTTAATCTCGACCTGAACGGGTTTCCGATTGATAAGCTAAAGCATGAAAAACATTGAAAAATAATTCCAACTTTTTGTGTATGCTTTCACTCTTTCCTTACTATAGTTTATAAAAACATATTTTAAAAGTGGCCTGAGTTAAAAACTTAATGTGGTCTGTTTTTAATACCTTTCCAAACACAACTTATAACAGATATGTAGTAGGACCTTGATTCTTACTGAACTCGGAACTATATTATCAGATTTTAGTTACCCTAGTTAACTATATGTCTAATCTTCCTACTTTTCGTTCTGCACTTTTGGTTTCGGCTAGATTGATGAGTGATCAGATTAATACCATTCTTGAACCTTACAGCTTGAATTATTCATTATGGCAGGTACTACATACCATTCACTTTAAACATTCATGTACCTCAATTGATATTGCTGAATATTTAAATATCTCCAAGCCTGCTGTTGCAAAGCGAACACATATATTGATAGAGCTTGAGCTTCTGGAGCAAATTGATACAGAAGATAAACGGCAAAAAATGCTAACTTTATCTTCAAAAGGCTTGTCCCTGTTTGAACAATGCAGCAGTTGTATTGTTCAATTTGAATATTCATTAATTCGGCACATTGAACCAGAACAACTGGCGCTTGTAAAAGCCACGCTGGAATTAGTGTTGAAGCAACTTCAAGACTCCAAAAGAGGTGCAATATGAAAGACAGTGCTCCCTTATGGACCCGAAATTTTATTCTGGCCAGTGCTATTAACTTTCAGCTTATTCTGGTTTTCTATCTTCTAATAGTGGTTATTGTAGGTTATGCAGTCGCTGAACTAGGTGCTTCCACCGCACAGGCAGGTCTGATTTCTGGTCTTTATATTGTAGGAACCTTATTTGGGCGCCTGCTGATTGGAAAATTTTTATCTCGATTTGGACACAGGCTTACTTTGCTTACTGGCCTGAGTGGATTTTTCCTGTTTTCTGGCCTTTATTTTATAGAAAATGGTATTGGCTTTTTACTATTTGTACGTGCTATTCATGGTTTCACAATGGGTGTAGCTTCTACTGTTCTAGGAACCCTGATTGCACAGATTTTACCAGTGTCTCGCCGTGGTGAAGGTATTGGTTATTATAGTATGAGCAGCACCTTGGGCACTGCTATCGGACCATTTCTAGGAATCTGGCTTAGTTTAAATTTTGATTATAATGTAATTTTTATATTCTCAAGCATAATTGCATTTTGCTGCCTGTTTACTGCTCTAGGTATAAAAATGCCCAACTTAGTAAGCAGACAGGAAACAGCAACAGCTTCACCTCCAAAATCTAGCTGGATTACACAGTTTATTGAGCCGCGTGCTGTGCCGATTGCCATTATTGTACTATTAACTTCAGTCTGCTATTCAGGTGTTCTTTCCTTTATTAATTTCTATGCAAAAAGTTTAGATCTGGCTAAGGCGGCTTCTATTTTTTTCCTGATGTATGCATTAGCGATACTATTTTCTCGTCCTTTTACCGGCCCTTTGATGGACCGAAGAGGTGAAAATATCATCATGTATCCGGCTATTTTAATTTTAGCATTCGGCTTGTTCTTGCTAAGCCAAGTTCAAACTGCAAGTATGCTGCTAATTTGTGCGGGTTTACTAGGATTAGGTTTTGGAAATATTCAGTCAGTGTGTCAGACCATTGCTGTTAAAAGTACCAGTTTAGAGCGCATGGGACTTGCTACCTCAACCTTTTTTATTTTTCTGGATGCAGGGTTGGGATTTGGGCCTTATATACTCGGAAAATTACTGGAATATATAAACTACTCGCAGTTATATTTTATAAGCAGTCTTCTGGCTCTTATTTGCATTGTCCTATATTATCTGCTGCATGGTCGCAAGGTACGCGCACCATTTAAAACAGTAAACTTATAGAATAATTTTCTATTCTGATTTTAAGAATAAATTATCTTTAAATAAGAAGGATAGCTGTTGCTATCCTTTCTCAATCATTTTTAAATTATAGCTTTGCCATTAAAACCCGGTCTGAAACAAGTGATTTCCAGCTATCACGTAAAACAGGTAAATAAAATTTTTCACCCACTTCTACCAGTTCGGCATCAATCAAAGCATGGATTTCATGCATAAATAGATAATCTAAATCTATATCTGATAACTCAGGATGCTCTAATGATAAAGCTTTACGTTTTGCTTGGGCCTTTTTAACTAACTGATCTGCAAATTTTTTATCTTTAAATTTGGCAATAGCACCTAAACGTAGCTCAATGATTCCCCAGCCATTCAAAAGTTTCTTGAATAGTTCAAAATCTTGGGTTGTTGATTCCCACGTCATTTTTTCCAGATCTTCATCATCCGGTAAAACGGGTAAAATCAGCTCCATCACGCTAGGAAAGATCTTTTTAAAATTTAGAATAAATTTAACTGGATGTTCACCTGGATAATCCTTAAATTGCACTTGTTTCTGAACATCTGTTAAATAAATATCGAGCATTAAAAATTTCCATAAATAAGTTACTGTTTTATAATGGCTTAAATTTTACCCAGCAAAACTTTAGCAAAATAATTGCAAAACAGTATTAAAAAGCAGTTTGCATTTTAGCAATTATGCCAACTAATTCAATGTTATTTGGCCAATGATTGAACTTATAAAAAGCCCTCAGTTGGGGGGTTACTCTTGCATGTATTACGCTCTAGTGTTTATTAATTAGCTAGACATCTCACATCATTCTCTTTTTATGATCAATGTGCGCAAATTTAGTCATGTTGGGCTTTACAACCTCTGCCGATGAGTGCAGTCAGGATTGTTTCGGATACTATTACCAAGTACTAGAAGTTTTATTAACTGCTGAGGAAATAGAAGAACAACAATTCAAGGTGATTGTCGGGGTTTGGCAAATCTCATCTATAAAGATGGTAGTTAAATTTCGGGTGTTAAATATTCAAATATTCGGCATAATAAAATTATAATCGACATATAAATAGTCAATAAAACCTGTTAATTGTGAAGCTATACTATTTCAATATTTATGGAGAATAAAAAGAATGACCACCAAATCTGAAATTTGCCATACGGCAAAAGAACAAGTGGCTTTTGAGCTTATGAAGTACATAGCCGAGGTCGAAGCCTCAGAAGACCAGGAAAAGTACCATAAGCCTACTGTACGCGAATATTATTTACGTTTATATGGTAAGTGCCTACATGTGATTGAGTTTCCGGACTCAGACTTTAGAAAGCTGATGGATGATAGAGAATGATGTATATATTAGGATAGAAAATAACTAAATAAGAGAGTGTGTTAGACACAGTACTCTAGTAATGCTACTTAGATTTTCCTAAAAAAGGAAGACAAGTCAGTTTTTATGAGAGTTTAGTATTGATATTTATGAATTAGCAGAGAATTTGACAAATGGCAAAATTGGCTTCAACTTTTTGCTAAAAATATCAATTTGTAAACCAGGTCAAATGGTCTAATAGAACCGCTTGCGGGGGAGTTGCGGCTTTACTTTTTCTCTAATTTTTTCCTCTTTGAAGAATCTTTATATTTTGATAAGTTTAATCCTCTAGATAAGATTAAATATTTCTGTAAATCACACAAATTTACATTTATTGAAAATGGTTATCTAATAGCAGGATTCTCTCTTAAACAACTCGACTTCACAATTATTAAATATACTGAACTTCTTAGTAAACTAATTAATTACCAATATAGGTCTAGAAGCCTTGAAGCTATAGAGGATATTTTAACTTCTATAAGAGTAGTTCTTGAAAGAAAGTTTTCATCTATTGAAGTCAGTCCTAAACTTATAGAACATTCAGTAAAAAATATGATTTCAACTTTGCCCACTATGCGACATTTATTGATTATATTAAAGCGGATAAAAATAAGAAAAATGCTCAACTCCAGAAAATGATTGAGACTAAAAACCTTAATAGTAATATTTCATTCAATAAGATTATTGATGATTTAGAGAATAATAAGTACAAATTAGAGCAGAGAATTTTTTCTAGTTATGCTAAGGTTCAGCCTCTATCTAAATTTCTAGCAAGTTGAATATTCTTAATACTTTCCACCTTCAACGGTAGGTTTTTCTTTTAAATAGAATCCTGAAAAATTAGATAAAAAGATACTTAGCAACATACTCAAAAAACCCGCACCTCTTGCTCCATATGATTTCTGATTTTATTATGCAGGATATGAGATCCAAAATCATCTCAGTAAAAGCTTATTATATTGAATTCTATATTTTTATTTTAAATCAAAGAATTAATCTTTTTAAAGTTTCTTTTTTACAAACTAAAATTTATAATTAGCAAGCTTTAATTAAAGGCAAACTTCGATGAAAACAGAAGTAGTACTTATCCTTCTTTTCACTTTAACCATTACTGCATGTCAAAAACAACCAGAACAGCCTATGGCTGCTGAGCCTTCGAATGAACCTGCAGTAACAGCAGAATTTGATCAGGCAGATAAAAAAATCACAGACTTTCTGGACCAGCTTGATCATCCTAATACATCACAGGAACGGCGCACCCAGATCATCTGTAAAGACTACCCTGCTGTTTATAAAAATGAGTATATACCGGCTTTACTAAAGCTCTCACCAAATGAGTATACTGAGCCTAAACTCCTTCAGGATATGAAGATTGCATTAAACTATTATGTTCAGAAAGATAAGGTAATCTGTAACGAGTAACACCAGACTCGCTTATTCTTTAATTAGCTGATCTTCTAGCTAGCGTTGAACCAAATCTATTTTATTTACACTTATAAGCAATATTTTAAGGATCATAGAATAAATTGTAATTTATGAGGCCGCCATCTGAGCTTTACAAATACAGGTAACTAAGAGCTAATAAACAGTTAATAACTAATCTATTACTTATTAACGAGGGTCAAGCTATAGCGAAGCCTTGGAGCAGTATGAGTCACAGTAAGTCCTAGTGATTTCCAGAAAAAATTTGCGGGTTTAAGCTCATCGGTTTCAAGTTCGACAAGAACCGCGCAAAGACTCTGCCCCCAACTTATTACATTCTGCCATAGCGCTTTTCCAAGACCATGCCGATGGTATTCATCACGGACATAAAACTCTGCAATATTCAGGATAATATCATCATCTTTGCTAAGCCAGGCATTAGCAATGGCAACAGGTTCATCGTTGAGATACATAATAAAAAACCCCCGATCTCCCTGCCTAAATCGTTGCTTCAAATCGGATGAGATCAGTTCTTGAATTTTGGTTTCACTATTATTAGTGTAGACAGTCGGCCAGTGACGCTGAAAATATTCACAGCACAATACAATAAAATCCTGCCACGCTTTCGATTGGGGATCAATACGTTCTATCCTTAGCATTATAAGTATCCAATGGTGGCATGAATAATCTCAACAACCCAGATTGTACATAGCCATTTGACACAGTGTCTATCCGGTTTTAATTAAAACTAAATTTAGATGAAAAAATAACCCTCACCTTTCTTTTCGTTAAGAGGATAGATAACAGTAAAATTAGGGCTAACTAAACTCAATTATCTTGTTATTATATCCATACTAGTCCTGTGTTTTTATTATTTTTATTCAAGCATATATTGAGTAAGCAATACCCCTTTTACTATTCTCTTATTAGTTTTACTTTAAGGTCCACTTATTATATTCAAAGTAGACGACTTCTACTGGTGCATTTTAAACTAAGCTGCACCAGTTTACACTTGTCGGGACGAGCTGATCACTATTTAAAGTTAGCGATTATGGCATGGGTTATTCTGATTCTTGCAGGTATCTCTGAGATTGTCTGGGTGTATTCAATGAAGCTATCAGCAGTTTTTATTAAACTCACCCCTAGCATTATTACCCTTTTCTTTATGGTTCTTAGTTTTGGTGTGCTTGCCTATTCAATGCGCACACTTTCCCCTGGTACGGCTTACACCATCTGGACAGGCATTGGTGCAATGACCTGAGTGTAGAAATTACCGGTAACATTGACCAGAGTTATCAAGCTTCGAACATAAGTTGGGGATTTTAAGCCTTAAATCTGGCAAGAATGCTGCTTCACACGACACAGTATCTATCAAGAACATTTTTAACAGCGATTAAGCAAGTCAATGTCAATCTTGGATTAAGTAGTCGGCACTTACCAAGCTTTCATGAAATACCTATACTTCCATTCCCTTGTATAAGAAAGCTGGAAAATCAGTCCAAACTCTCGCAGGCAATACAACTAAAAGAATAACAGAAATATATACTTCAAGGCATAAACTTATCTGAAATGAGGCAGATATTGGGATTGATCTTCCCTTTGATATGAATAAAAAATAAGCCACTTCTTGTGGCTTATTTATTGGATAAAATAACAGGAAAGTAGCCAGTAAAGCTAGATCATAATCCTTTATTTTACATGGTTTCCCAAGTAGCGATTTGGGCATATTTTTAAATAAAACTAATCATATAAAAATATTATGAAAAATAGCTGTTATATCTTTCCTGGAAATTAATATATATCTAACCAAATCATCAGCAGTTAATACCTATTGGACGAATTTATCCGCCTGATAAAAACTGCCGATGTTTAATTGGCTAGAAAATAATCCTGTCTAGATTACTTAGTATTTGGTGAAACCATTTTTTCCGGTCTGACTACTTCATCAAATTGCTGTTCAGTGACCAGATTAAGTTCTACAGCAACCTGCTTTAGTGTCTTTCCTTGTTTATAAGCTGTTTTAGCTACCTTGGCTGCATTTTCATATCCAATCACTGGATTTAAAGCCGTCACAAGCATAAGCGAGTTATGCAAGAAATAATCTATTTTTTCACGATTCGGCTCTATACCTACTGCACAGTTATCATTAAAACTATTACATGCATCACCTAGAAGCTGGATTGATTGTAATAAATTGAATGCAATCACTGGCATAAAAACATTTAACTCAAAGTTCCCTGAAGCTCCAGCAATATTAATTGTGGTGTCATTGCCCAATACCTGAGCAACCACCATAGTCATGGCTTCACTTTGGGTCGGGTTCACTTTTCCAGGCATAATACTTGAGCCCGGTTCATTTTCAGGAATATATAACTCTCCCAAGCCACAACGTGGCCCACTTGCCAACCAGCGAATATCATTAGCAATCTTGTTTAGGCTTGTAGCAAGCGTCTTTAAAGCACCTGATGCAAATACAGCTGCATCACGGCCTGCCAGAGCCTCAAATTTGTTAGGGGCTGTTACAAAAGGCAAGCCAGTGAACTGTGACAGTCGCGTTGCAGCTTTTTCAGCATATTGGGGATGAGCATTTAAACCTGTGCCTACTGCTGTACCCCCTAGTGGCAATTCGTACAATCCTTCAAGAGCCTGATTCAGACGTTTTAATCCATGATCTAACTGTGATACATAGCCACTAAATTCTTGACCTAACGTTAAGGGGGTTGCATCCTGCAAATGGGTACGACCAATCTTAACAATATCTTTAAATTCTTTAGATTTTCGTTCTAAGGTATCTTTTAATCTGGTGACCGCCGGTATAAGAAGTTCATTAATTTGCAAACTGGCTGCTACATGAATTGCAGTCGGAAATGAATCATTAGTAGATTGGGCCCGATTTACATGATCATTTGGATGAACCGGCTTTTGTGAACCTAAAGCATTTCCCAATTTCTGGTTGGCAATATTGGCAATTACCTCATTACAGTTCATATTGCTCTGGGTGCCTGAGCCAGTTTGCCATACGACTAGCGGAAACTGGGCATCCCATTTACCTTCAATCACCTCTTCAGCAGCACCAACGATATAACCAGAAATTTCATCTGTGATCTGGCCAAGTTCGGCATTGGTCATTGCTGCCGCCTTTTTAACCAGCCCCATTGCACGAATCATAGGACGCGGCAGACGTTCCTGTCCAATTTTAAAGTTTTGCAAACTGCGCTGTGTTTGAGCTCCCCATAAAGCTTCATTTGGGACTTCAACCTCACCCATAGTGTCGTGTTCGATTCGAGTTTGCATAAACGTCCTCTATCTTTGTACTGAATTAAGAATATATTGGTTCAATCATTTAAAACTGCTCGTAATCTATTATGCTAAGCAATAATCACCTTTATGTAAATAATAATCATTTTTATTAAAGTAATTATTGCCCTTGTAGTGTATTCTGATAAAAACGCCACTCATCCTCAATCATCTGTTTCAAGGTGCGTTTAGGCCCCCACTGAAGCTGAATTTTAGCTTTATTCAAATTAGCACCTAACTGCTCAAGCTCATCGAGTTTATGGGTTGCATCGATGGTACGAATGTCTGATTGAGTATGAGTCGCTACCTGATCTAATAGGGCTTGTATAGAAACTACTTTCTCTCCGGCAATATTAAATGCTTCACAGCAATGATATTGATTTTGCAGCCAGAGCAAGCTTGAAATTATTGCATCACATGCATCAAGTACATGTAAAAAACTTCGCTCTACAGTGTGATCCTCTGTATTTGCATGACGCTGTAATTCAATATATTCCCGTTGCATTGCTGCGGCCTGCATAGCCATCGGCATAATGTTTTTGGGTAAAGGTGTCACATATTCACCTAAAACTCCGTGTTCAAAAGCTCCCGCCACATTACCCAGCCTTAAAATAGCTATTTTCCATTCATTATCTGTTTTATAAGTATCATAAATAATCTCTTCAACCATCTGTTGAGATTTAACATAAGGATTCGGGTAGGTATAGTTAAATGGCTCATCTTCTGTGAGATCCAAACCGGATTTACCATATACCGCCAAAGAAGATAAATATACTAGAGAGCGGACACCTGTGCGCTGCATTGAACGTAACAGACTCATGATACAACTGACATTATCATTGTAATATTCAAGTGGTTTTAATCTAGATTCTTCAAGAGACTTGAATGCAGCAGCATGAATCACAGCATCAACTGAATACTGTTCAAAAACTTTATTCAGGGCAGGCGTATTACGTACATCAATTTTTACAAATGGCACATACATTCCGGAAATATATTCAAGTCTTTCCAGAGTTTGCAAATTAGCATTGGCCAGATTATCAACAATAATGACCTCTTGCCCTTGAGCTAGCAAGTTTAAAACTACATGCGAGCCGATAAAGCCTAAACCACCAGTCACTAAAATCATTGTTTATCAACTCCATATACAAATCAATCATTTATAATTTATTGGCGTAGATTTGGTGCTCTCAGTGACTTATCCACAGACTTTAAAAACATAAAAACCGACTCAAAATTCATTTTGAGCCGGCCAATCTGCTCAATAAGTATAATTCATATTACAGAGAGGAAAAGCTGTGATTGTTGGTCTTGTGAATAATTAATGTATCCCTAAGTCTATGTTTGATTATGTGATTACTTGAGTGCCCCCATTTGAAGAGTCCTTTAAATAGGTTTTAGCTACCTACTTATCAATTTAGTACAATGCTGAAACCTCACATAATTTCTGTCATATTTAATGTGTAATACTTAAACCAAATTTTCTCAAGTTTGAATATTCATATGGCGCATCTTCTGCAGGATAACGTAAATTTTTAACCCCATAAATTTGTGCAATATTCCATACAATACTTTCACCAGCAGGTAAAAGTTCAGGCTGAATTTTATAAATAGGATCTTGGTAAGCTGTATCACTATCAATTAATGTCCATCCCTGTTTATTGAAAGAAAAAATTATATCTTCTAACCAGGCTGCATTAATCGCTCTAACGTGGAGTAAAAGTATATGTTTGGGTGAGCGTCCCAATGTCTGTATGGCTAAATCATCATAATATTTTGCCCGATCCAACAAATGGAAAATATAAGCTTGTTTTAGTTTATCTAAGCTAGATTGATCATTTTTTTGCTGATATTTTAAGAATAATTGGTTGTAATACCAATCACTAGCATCAATACTCACTGCACCAGATTGATAGTGATGATCAGCAATCCATTTTCTTACCCCATCCCTTTTTTCTTGAGTATTTCCCTCTTTAAGAAATGGAAAACGGTAACGGGGCACAAATCCATTTAATGAAGAAAAAGCTTGATGAGCTTGCTGTATATCTTTTAAATAATCAGATAGATTCACTTCATCTTTATTAAGATTTAAATGTAAGTTTCCATGATTACCAATACGATGCCCTTCTCTGCCCCATTTAGAAATAATATCTAATCCTTCCTTTCCTCCAATTTTACTTATACTTGGGTAAACGATTGCATGAATCCTATTTTTCTTTAGGGTACTTAAAATATCATCATTAATTTGTCGGGCTTCTGGATTAGTTAATGGATCCAAACCATCATCAAAACTTAAGGCTAAGCTTTTTGCGGTAGCAATATTAGACACACCCAAGCAAAGACTTAAGATTATTGTTTTGAGCATAAGGGACTCTATAATTAGTAATTACTTATATTGATCCACTAGCCTAACATTTTATTTTACTAGTTTATTTATCAAAAACATTGAGTAAGCAGATCTCTAAAAAAAATTTATTCTCATATATTAGGTTCTAATTTTTATTCATGAGATATAAAAGGCTAGACCTCTTTCACCACCTACCTTGCGGGCAGATGCAACAATTTATACATTTGGCACAATACGTTTATTTAAAAACAAACAGCCAATCGGCGGGCCTTTTGCTCTCAAAGTTGGAAAAGGTTTTTGGAATACTGAGAAAGATAGACAGCCAGTAGGAAGCTGTGAAATCACATTACCTGCCCCAGACCTACAAGCAATAACAGTGTCACTAGAATTGGGCTTTGAGGGTAAATTTGATAATGGTAAAGTTGTACTAAACCCACCATATAAAACACACACTTTCATAATAACCTCAGCATCACGACGTAAAGCATGAAGAAATATTTAACCCCTATTATTCTTTGTACTGTTGGGCTAATCAGTGCCTGCAGTAATGCTACAAACTCATCAAAGGATGTAGAAAAAGCCCCAAAAGAATCCGTTATTAAAACAGTCTCAGCCGAAGATCAAAAGATCATTGATAAGTATGAAAGTTACTTCAAATACTACCGCGAGGGTAACTTTGAAGAATTTCAAAATAAAATGAAAGAGATATTGCCTGAGGTCAGTACGATTTCTGATAAAAAGAAACGTGAATTTATGCAAATGAATATCTACATGACTTTGCAAAATTATAATGCTGCGTATGCTTTAAATGAAAAACAACTGAAGGAGAAACCTAACGATACGGCAAGGCTTACATTTAGATGTCAGTTATTAACCTTGCAAAAGAAAGAAGTTACTTTGATTAATAAATGCTATGACAATTTAGCAGACGTTTTAAAAGTAGAGTTAGACAAACCAGAAAACAAGAGTAACCCTGATTATAAGATAGGCGAGTTCTCATACTTGTTTGCAAAATATAAAGCTGGTCACACTGAATACAAGCAGAAAATGCAAGAGTACATTGCAGAAACTAAGGATGAAAAATTAAAGGCATCTTTAACATCGCTTTACGATGTGGAATTTGAAAACTAAAAAAAACCCTGATTTCTCAGGGCTTAATCTTGCATACACTGTACACAGATACTAACTTTTATTTGTGTATTGATTGAATGAGCTGTGCAACCTGATAAAAGGAGGCACAGCGTTAAAGTATTAATTGCGCTTTTCATAATCGATCAGCACATCAGCAACTGCTTTTGCAGCTAACCAGTAACGAGCATTAAAGCGGGATATCTCATCCTCATTGCTAATAAAGCCTAACTCTACAATTAAACCCCCATTACTAATAAAACCTAGCTTTCCACGCGCTGACTGACTTTGATCAATCCAGCCTTCATTACCTCGCAAACGTGAACCTAAAGCAGCAGCTACAGCCTTTGATAAATCTTGAGCAAGTTTCTTGTCTTTCGGTAGTGCAATAGTTTCAATGCCATTTGCCTGACTAGATCCAGATGCATTTAAGTGAAATTCAACTGCAACAGAAGAACCTTTAATTAACTTGATGGCTGAAGCTAATGGATTATTAGTGGTACCCACACCATCCGTTTTAATACTAATACCGGAGCTCTTTAAGTAATAAGCTACTGCATTACGGAAATTAGTCACCAGTTCAGCTTCTTTAAACTTACCACTGACTGCACCCGGATCAACATTGGAATGGCCGGCTGTCACAGTGACAAAACCTAAAGGTTGGTTCTGGTTTAGATTTGGCTGGGCTTTTTTTCGGCCAATCAAAACAGCCAGAAACATCAAGCCTAAAGATGCAATCGTTTGATATGGTTCAGGCAATATATTGGCGTTATATACCTCTTGTAGAACCAGTTGCAGACAAGATAAAAAAAGCGCCATATAGGCGCCATATTTTACTGAGTCAAATTTCCAGACACTTTCGTTTATTAACTTCATGGTTGGGGTCTCGTGTAGTTTGGATTATAAAACTTGTTTCGGATTTCTTCTAAAATTCGGATGGTTTGGTCCCCCTGCTTTTCAAGAACTTGGATTTTTTGACTGTTCTCTAAGGTCTGGGTACTTACCGCATCTGTTTTTGCAGTCTGATTACTCCATCCAAGCCAAAGTGCGCCAGCTAAAGTTAGGCCGCCCCATTTGACAATGTTCGTAAAGTTTTCAATCTTTGTTTTACCTTCATTTAAAGGCCGAATTTGTAGATCCAATTCTCTATATTTCACCTCGCTATCCAGTTTAATTTGCTTTATTTCAGCCCGAAGCGTTGTTTTAGTACGTTCCAGATCATCTTCAAGTCCTTCACGAAACTTATGGAGATTCGTCTCGGTGAGCTGTTGTTTCTCTTGAAGTTGATCAAACTGCATGCTTATGCGATCCATCTTCTGCGGAACATCTGTCAACTTTTCCATGTCTTTCCGCAGTAATGCGATAGAATCTGAAATAGCTATAAGCTGCCCAGCTGTTGCTGCAGGCGGATCAGATGTGTAGTTGTTATCAGGCATACCTCCCCCTTTTTTTCAGATATAAAAAAAGCACCCCGTAGGGTGCTTAAACTGTTTTAGCTTTCTTAAATTTCTATCTGTATGACCCTGCCTTCAGGCGCTGGGCGCTTGATCTCGTTGTTAGATACAAATACCCGGGTACCGGTGGAGTATTTGGTACTGCTGGTGCACAGAACCAATCCGCTACCATCGACCACTAAAACCTTATAATTGGGATGATCTGCTGAGGTGATGGTGCCAATGAACTCTGGAGCCTTGGGTAATAAGTCGATTAAACGTTGTAATGGATTACTCACGATTGATGCTCTCCACTTTAATACTCTGGTTAATCACCGCATGATTGAATGACACGTTGACCTCATCAATGATGCCCCACCATTCAGCATTAAATGCCACTAAATCACCAAGTGCACATTCGCTCACATCCGGACCAATCGGCATCACTAGAGTGTGGGTTTCGACCAGACCTGACTTGGCCAGAGCTGCCTTACCGAAACTTCCCATGCTCTCGACGGTAAATAACGGACTGTTGGCAGTCTCAAGTAACGTATCACCTGCAGTGCCGGTACGCTTGATCTGGCCACTTAAGCCAGAGCGGTCATTAGTCAAAGTAATCCCGTTATAATCAGGATAAGGCTCATAATTGGTAGACTGCTCTGTAACCAGGCTCTCTGGAATCAGTCGGTCATATTCTTCAACCGTGATTGAATCCCAGAGTGTTTTTTTATATTTCGGCTTAACTGTGACGGTATTGCTGCCCTTCTCGCTGTAGACAAAGCCACCTGCACTTTCAGCAATCATTTTGATTACAGCAATTGGGGTCATGTTTGAATAGCTCAAGCTGCCCGCTGGAACAATCCAGCTCAGCTCGTCGATCAGCTCCCACTGCAGTGTTGTTGAGCTGTTGACCCAATCCAGTTCAGCCTGACAGAGCTGCCGTGCGGTCCTTTCATTCTCCTGGGTAAATGACCGGGTTGGAGAATATGGCGCATCAAGTAAAGCGGACTGGCTACGGCCATTCAGTGTATAAGTGATTTCGGCAAATCGACGTGAGCGACTACGGTTTTCAAGCAGCATGTGATGCTCGGTACCATTCACCATGATTTTTAAAATCACAGGCTGACCATTAACCGGTTCGAGCTTTGGTATTTCAGATGCGGGTACGCTCAGGCTATATGACCAGCACCAGCGGCTGCGATCTGTACTATAACTGCCATCATAGACCAGAATGTTCTGGCCATTGTCCAGACGGCTTACGGATAATTCATTCACGATATACCACCATTTGCGGTTTGGCAGGGCTGGAATACAGTCATCCGCGCCAAAGTTTAAAATAAGGTTATGTGGATCTGGTTCACTGCACAAGCAAGTAAAGTTGAGGTCAGTACTGCCAATATATTCAGGAAGCTCAGGTTGTGGCCAGGGTTGAACCGGATGCTTGCGGTAATGAATGGCTTTAGCTTTATCCCATGCAATGCTACTGGTCGTGATCAGCTCAAGACCTTTATCCCACTCGAATGAAAAACACTTTTCAAAGACGTGGGCTACTTGATGCGAATAGGTAAAATTTTTACGCTTCCGAACTAGATCCACCCAGTCAAATATCCGGTTAATCCTGAGCTTGTTGCCCTCTTCAAATACCAAGGTTCGAGTTTTAACCAGCCTTTCATTTTCTTGCCAGACGAAATCAGCAGAGCTGGCCAGCCCGGTACTTTCTTCATGCTGTAACTGAACTGAACGGTACAGCAAGTCAGCCTTTTCAAAGCCCAGTAATGCCTGATTACTCAAGCTTAAACTGTGCTCAAAATAAAAGGCGCTGTGATGCGCCCGTAAAACTGGTTTAGCCCAAGGAATTTCAATCACATTTAAACAAGACAAAGCTCCCTGATAGCCAGCTATGAGATAAGCCTCAATGCCACGGATAAAGTTTATATCGAAAATTTCTTCAATTTCAGCCTTGAACCCGGTATCCAGTACTGTATCAATCGTGCAAATATTCTCGACAAATACTGCTTCGATTTCAAAGCTAAAGTTGGTATCTAAAACAGTATCAATATGGCCAACAACATCCGTATTTTCACTCAATACAGCAACCACATCGAAACTGAACTCAGTATCTAATACCGTATCTATAACTGCAGTATTGGTACTACTGTCGGCATAGATAGCAGTAACTTCAAATGAAAATTCAGTTTCGAGTACCGTATCGATTACAGCTGTAACATCATCACCAAAATTGAGATGGGTTGAACCATCGGCCAGATGCTCAAAATTCAGAATGATGTTGTGGCTGTCAGTATTATCAGGTTTAAAGTTTAAGTTTAGGTTGTGAGCATCAACGGTGCCGAGCTTATTTTTAAAATCCACATGAGCACCTCAGATTATGGTTTAAGCTTGATAGATTGAATGGTTAAGGTACCCCCAATGACCAGATTGGTATTGGCCAGACTGATATCTGTCCCTATAGTCAGATCAGCTGCAGCTTCCCCGGCACCGTTATAGATCCGCGCCCAGCTTGCTGTACCGGTCTTGATCACCGTTGCTGTATCGGTTGGGTGAAGCTCTACATGAGTGGCTGTGGTTTCTTTAATACATGGCTCAGGAAAAGTCAGTGTCACCAATGCATTGTTTGAATCTGCTGCAACCGCAGGGCTTGCAGGCTGCACCCCCTCATAAAAAATAACGGTAGCACTTTGGCTACCGTTATCCATAAAATTTGCAAAGGCTTGAATCATGGCAAGCTTTGCCTTAACTGATGTTTTACTCATTTTGGAACCACGTTATCTTGAATGACCGCGTTATAGTTCGGCACCGGATGCAATGCCATGACAAAAAATTTACCCAGCGGCAAGCCAGTAAAACTATAGCTGCCATCTGTATTTGAAATCGTGGACCTTAGCACATTGCGCGTTTTTCGGTCATGCAGACTAACGATGCATGACAAGCCTTGAGAAAGGACCATGGTCTTGCCCTTTATGCTATAGATCGGTCTTTCGCTTTGGTGAGTTGGCAAGGCAGCAAAGTGCTGGGAGTACACATCATTGGCTATACTAATATTCATAACATTCTCAATTTAACTCAAAAGCAATTAAGCCATTTACAGCAGCCGATTCTGTAGATGCACATACGGTTTTAAGTAAAAAAAACCTCTTGTTGTTCTCAAGTGTAAGATAGTCATATCCGCCTTTATAAGGATTAAGTAACCACTTCAGGGCCGGCATCTTTATGAGTGGATTAAGAGATGACTTGAATGGAATATAGACATCTGCCAGTAATAGGGACACATCCAGATCAGGAAAAAATAAAGACGGTCCATTTGGTGCAAGTCTGTTACCGTTATACAAACTTAGCGCAGGATTTCCAGTGTTATTTCCATGCAGCAAGAACGCTGCTACACTTGCTGAGAGTGCTGTTTTTACGCTGGTCGCTCTATTATTTTGCGCTGTATCATATTGCAATGAGCTGCTCAAACCATAGGTGCTTTGCGATTCAGTACTTAGCTTTCCAAAAAAGTAAATGTTTGGATACATACTGTTTACTTGAGAAGGAAGCACGTAAAACCAGTCCTTGTTTCCAACAACTAACCAGCGCTTGTTTCCATTCTCAGCCCCTTCATTATCATACCATCCCGAATCATAGACATCCCGGATACGGGCATAATACCATTTCGCCCAGCCATTAAATGCTTCTCGATCTGATCCAGTGCCCACCCAGTTTTTATTTGGTGCTGCAGTATCATACGGGGTTTGTGTCCCAGTCATCGTGTCAATATCACTCATCCGATCAACTATGCCAACTTTCGCATATTTCGCGTACGAAGCAGTCCAGACTGGATCAATTTCATCTACTACTCGTAAAAATGGCCGATCAGGGTCAGTAGAATCTGCATTTCGATATGCCCGTTTTCCTCCAGCAGAAAACTCCTTAATCCAGCCAAGAGGCGGAAGAGCAATACTCATGGTGCCGGTCAATGTAGTGAATGATGGGACGTGATCTAAATCAAGCTGAATCGTTGTGGCATCGGGAACTAGGGTAATTCGGTATTCTTTATTAAATTCAGCTTGAGTAGCGCCAGCTAGCGTAATGACCTGACCTACTTTCAGGTTGTGGGCCGTTCCTGTGGTTAGCGTTAAGACTTTTTCGTTGATTTTAGCTGAGCTTAACGTCTGGCTACCAAAACCTGTAATCAGGCAGGCATCCAATACAGCTGCCAAAGCACCCCAGGTGTTGGATAGCTGTGGCGCATTATTATTGGTAAATATATAAAATTTAATATCTGTACTTGCGACCATTTTTATTCACTCATAAAAAAGACCGCATATAGCGGCCATATTTGATTTAAGTGTTAAACCATGCGGTCAATGTCACCGCGCAGCATGATTTGAAACTGATCTGACATCACACTCGGTTCGGACTGCTTTACGGTGCGAATCACCCAAACCGGGAAGGTTGCAGCCACTGTATTAAAGCGCAGCACGTTACCACTCACCCAGCCCTGCCCCCAGCCTTCTTTCTTAATAATGAAGTACGGCACACCTGTCACCGGATTAATTGGGGCATAGTCTATGTTGATAGTTCCTGTTCCAATCTGTCCCGAGTATTCACCCACACAGCGGAACGATTGATCTCCAGTAAAAACCAAGGCCCAGCGTTCCTGAATTGCACCATTATTCGTGACTGCAATTGGATATAACGCATCATTGTAATTGGCTGAAATCGCCCCACCAGTGGCCTCATCTGACCAGATACTATCCCAGGTCTGTTGTACAAATTTCCCAGTGGACCGGGCCTGCATATCACCAATGACCAACGCTGAACCGACAATGGTATTTTCAGCATCATAATTGTGGGTCAGTGGCTTGGTGAAGGTGAGCTGGCCGTTGATCTGCACATCACGGATCAGCAGCATGTCCTGATAGCGATATTTCATCGTCAATGGTGCGGTCAGTGCATTTAAAGCAAAGTCACCACCTAGCGTAAACTTGCCATAGTCATAATCCACGCTGTACATATCAAACGGTACTTTTACCCCGTCGGCATCTTCAAGCTCGGCCCATGAAATGCGCTGATCTGGCAACTCATAAGTCTGGCCAGCCACATAATCCGGCAGTTCAAAGGCTTTACTGGAACTGACAATAGCAATATCACCAACCCGGTAAATCGGTACCCGGCCATCCAGCGGCAGACGTGTAGCGGATAGCCCCAAGATCTCAGCATCCAGTGGAATATAAGTATAAGCCACCGCGTTATAACGGACTGATTCCGGAGCGACCCATACCGGTATATTAATGTACCTTTTGCCAGCTTCATCGTACTCGAGCAGAACGTTATACCAGTCCTGCTCTTCAATTCCTGTACGATTACTTTCCGTGATTTCAGTCTTGGTATAAAAAAACAGATCCACAAAACCGGTATCGTAATTAATCTGGCCATGTGCCCGGCTGGTTTCAATGATGCCATCGTCATCAGCCCGCAAGGTGAGCTGACCATAGTCTAAAGTGGCTACGACGACTGTTAATGATCCGGGACGCAGTGGACTGACCGGTGTTCTAAAGCTGATACGGTTGACCGGGGGCATATCTGTGGTGGTGGTTAAAGACTGCAGTACCAGCTGGTTATCGGTATTTGGTGTCCAGCTGTCAATCTCGATTTTGCCGCTACCATATTGAATGCTACCGGAACTGGTGCCACTGTTATTGGCTGGATTTACATTACGTACTAAGGTACCGGTACGGTCCAGATAAGTGTCTGAACCCAGCATAAAACGCACCGCGCCGGAGAGAATCTGCTCATCAAAGCCTTGGGTCAGATCAAAGCGCAGCTTGTCACCAGTAACCTGTTTAACTCCGGAACTTACGCCTGAAGTATCACGGTATTTCACGCTAATATTGGTCGCCCGGTATGCCCCGAGCTGCACCACTTCTTCCTTAATTTGAGAAGTGGTTGGTAAATAAAATGACATAACTTACCCCGCTCTATAGATTTCAATGGGTGCATAGGATTTGTTGTAAAGCGTGGTGCTTGCCTCAGGAATAATTTCCACCGCACCTGTTGCATAGATAATGGTGCCCTGTACTTTACCTTTGCTATCCACCAGATTGCCGACTTCGGCATTCACCGGAATATCCGTCAGCGTGACAGAGCCCACAGCATTTCCCAGTTGGCTGGTAAGAGGAACCTTGAGTTCAATACTGTTAGGCTGGATGGCTGCGCCGGTACCAATCTTGAAATTAAGTTTCCGGTCCACCGGCATAACGCTATCGATCTGCTGGAATGTAGATGCCCCGTAGCTATAGTTGATGGTGAAGACCGTATTTTTCTGCGGCAGTTTATTTGGGACCAGCCGGCCTTGACCGGTGGCATAGTTAAAGGTACCGGTGGCATCGCCACTAAACTGGCCCAGCGTATTCGTGGTTGCGGTTTTCTGTTCGCCTTCCAGCAACCATTTTACTGTCACGCTGCCTGAGGCTATACCAGCTTGCTGCAAATCAAACTCGAATGCTGCCGGTTCAACCGCAAGACCTGAGCGTATGAACGTAGCCAGCGGTGTACCCCACAGCAACAGGATTGGTGTATTCACATCCGGTAAAGCGCCCGTCGTAATAGACCAGGAACCGGTCTCATAGTTGACCGCACCAGAGCCAAACGAAGTACTTGCACCTTTTAATTGCCCCGAACCATCATCTTTCAGTTCATAAAACTTGCCCTGTGACATATAAGAAACCGACAAGCTACCCGGGGCTGGTGGTGGTACCAGCACACCAGTCCAGTTGGCACTCTGGTTCTGCTGGGTCACTGGCCGGGTTTCCGACTGGAAGTACTGGTTGGGTGCTGAAGCCGGCTTAAAGGTCATGCTTAAGTTTGCAGATCCTGCCCCTGCAGCTTGCGTCCACTGGATCAAGCCACGCTGGTAATCAATTGTTCCAACCTGGGTACCAGAAGTATTTTTAAGTAATCCGCCCTGATCAGTGATCTGCTGTCCAAACAGGTTAAACGAGACACTCGATGGCATGACAGATGAGCCGATATATAGGTTCTGAGCGGTACCAATGGTGGTCGAGTAAGTTGCAGTAATAGCAGCAGTGTTACCCGGTACCAGTACCATACTTTCCCCGGCTGCGTTTACATCCACAATTGGTGTTTCAGTCTGGGCAGATGGAACCAGCTGGGCAAAGATACTTTCCGCATTTACGGTAAACTCACCGACTTTTGCAGCAGACTTGAGATTGCTGGATGCATAATACTTGCCGGTATCGGCTACGATAGTATCCCGTAAAATCGTTTGAGACTTTTCGCCGCTGTACCATTGTCTTGCAGAGAGTCCGACATAATCCTGATCGAGTGGATCATTGATACTGTAGGTGGCAATTTTATATTCAACTTCCTTTCCATCGATGACCATCTTGGCAACACGGGTTTCAACTTTGGTGATGCGAACATATTGCTCATGCTGCAGTGCCTGGCCTTCTTTCGAGACCAATACCAGTGTACTGCCCACCGAGCTTTCGACTTCACTCAGAAACATCGCCACCTGCAGGGTTTTCATACCGGCATAATGTGTATCCAGTGGACTCCCTGCCGCCTGTCCACCCTTGGCCAGATAGTTTTCAATCCGGTTCTGGGCGGACTTGCGCTCATCGATCCACGACTTTGTACTAAACAGCAAAGCTGAGACATTGGGGTCTTTCGGGTTTTCCGAGATAAAGACCGTAGCGCCCATAAGCAAATCTGTATCATTCGTTGTCACGGCGGGGAACAGTTTACGCAGTGACACATCACCCATGGTGCGGTCCAGCTCACTCACATCATTAAACAGGTTATTGCTCTGGCCATCTTCAATAATCTGGCCAGAGTACTTGCCGCCACCATCTTCTGTATCGCTCAGGCGCTCGGACTTATAGAGCACCAGATTTTTAGTTTCAATTGCCACTGTAAAGTTCCCCCACTTCAATAAAACGTAAAGTCACGTTGTAATAGTCATCCTCAGATACAGATGGAATTCCCTTCACTGGAGCAGCTTCCAAAGCCCCGGCTTCATGGTTAAAAATCACATGAAATTCACGTCTGTCGTGCTGATACTCAAAAGCCAGAATGAATTGTTCAGATAAAGCAGACCAGTCTTGAACCTTGCGTAAATCACGGCGTTTGATCCAGCCCATCGTGTTATCTGCCGGTTGCAGCACAATTGAACGACCTGCTTTTTTACGGCCCTCCTGGATAATTAGAGAACCATCAATAGCCCGACTCTGTTTCTGCTCGATGGGCTTCCATTCAAATTCATCAGACCATAAAAAACCGTCCTCAAGCGGGACGGTTTCTGATGTAGACACTCGTATTAATTTCATTAGCTACTCTTTTTTATCCTTTCCAGTTCAGTCAGGAAATCATTAAAACTGCCCTGATTAGCCTCATCCACAGGGACATTAATTGTGCGGCCATTAATAGAGATCTGGTTGATGACAGTACGTGAAGGCTCAGCAGTTGGAGTGCTGGTTTTAGGATAGCTCACGTCCGGGGCCAGATTGTTTACATTGACTCTGGAACCAGTACTGCCCGACTTGCCTGCATACTCTTCCAGCTTTTCCAGCTGCTCGGCAATGAACATGTAGTTGCCGGTCTGTTTCTGGTTGTCGTATGCAGAGACACCATAACGCGCAGCATATTCATGAGAAGCTGAACGGTAATAGCCACCTGCTCCTTGCTGTGCAGTCTGGAACAGTTCTTTAGCTTTCTGCTTAACATTGCCCCCATAACCCATCTCGGTGAGTTGCTGCTCAATCTCATCAACTGAATAACCGTTTTTAGCCATGACTCCAGTTTTAGAGGCTTTAAGCTTGCCCTGCATGGCAGTAAGCGCTTCTGACCAGGCTTCGGTAGAAGACTTGGCCTCCTCTCTTGCCACCCGCCCAGCTTCACGGTAGCCATCCTTAATACCTCGTGCAGAATTTTCAATCTGGTTATTCGCCTTGACCCATTCCGAAGCCGTCTGAACCACTGCTTTACCAGTATCATCAATCTGCACCTGTAACCCATGACTTGCTGCTTTTGCCTGAACAGCTGCAATCTGGGCCTTATCTCCTGTTGCCAGTGCGGCATTTAACATCTGAATATAAGCCTGCTTAATAGCTTCAGCAGTTGCCTGCCCGCTTTTACTTACAACATCAAAGTTCCGTTGAGCACTAATCGCCACATCATTTAATTGCTCTTTGGTTTTGATCCCTAGAGAACTGAATGCGGCCTCTATAGGGTTTAAGGCAGCTGGCAATTGAGCGGCTTTTTTTTCAATCAGGCTCAGGCCGAATGCAGCCTGCTCACCAGTAATCAACCCCTGTTTTTCAAGCGCAATCAGAGAGCTCTTGGCATAGTCCAGTTCGGCACGAGTCTGGGCGGTATCAATTGCTTTATTAAGGTTGGATGCTAGAGCTAATCCAGTATCAATACCTTTTTGCTTGTACTGATCAAGATTACCGAGAATAATCTGAACATCATTACTGGCGGATTGAAATGCAGCTGAGAAACGACCTTGAAGCTGTTCTGTGCTTAAGCCTGTGCGCTCTAAAGCTGCCTTCATTACAGCTTCAGTTATTTGAGCATTTTTTTCGGCTTCCTTTGACGTTCCTGCAAAAGCTGCTCTGGCATTCGCTTCAAAAACAACCAGGTCCTTACCGTCTAGGGCTTTGCCTAAACTCCCTTGCAATTCTTCGCCCGTAATTTCCCCTTCGTTTTTCAGCAGAATTAAAGCAGTGATTGCATCATTAATACCTTTGGTCGAATCAAACTTCATAGCCTGAGAAACTTTCTCCAAGGCTTCTTTAGCAGGCTCGCCCTTTGCAATTAATCCATCAAACTCTGTAATAAGCTTTTTGGATTGTTCGGTCAGCTGATAGGTTTTATCTCTACTCTTCTCTACAGCGGCAGCGTGTTTTTCCTTGGCCGCAGTACTTGCTTCCTGTTTCTTTCGTGATTCCTCCTCAGCTGCTGCCAGATCACGTTCCTGCTCGGCCAGCGATTTTGTACCTGTTACTCTCGCTATAGCCCAATCGAAGAAATTTGAGCCCTGTCGGAGTAGCCATTCATCAGTTGTCTTAAAACCGTCAACCATCAAATCACTAGCGATTACAACACCGGCTGCTGCAGCACCATATGCTCCAAACCTGGATAAAACAGAAACCAATCCTGCCTTAAGTCCATTTGTGGCAGTAGTAACACGACCAAATACTCCTGCAGCTGCTGTATTTGCGGTTGTACTTGCATTGGTTGCAGCAGCCAGTTCGGTTTTAGCTACTGCCGTAAGATGGGTAGCACGTGTATTGGCTGTATTTGCACCGGTATTTGCAGTCAGTGCTACGGTTTCTGTAGCGATAGCAACTTGTGCAGCCTTCGCTGCATTGGCTTTTTCCAGAAATACTGCTGCCATTCCAATAGCTTTATAAGCGATGAATGCCTGAGCTGCAGCAGTAAGAGTTGTAATAAGTACATCAAGGTTTTGAGAAACAAATTTTAAGGCCTCAGCTACTTTGGCACTTGCTCCACTCGCTGCATCTGCTTCACCGATATAAATTGTCCAGGCTGTTTTCAGGTTCTCAATAGAAGCACCAATCGTAGCTGGGAATTTATTAAACTCGGCAGTGATTACTTCACTCTGGCTTAAAATGGCTTTGGTCACTACGGCGGTGGTCAACTGTCCCTGATTAGCCATCTCACGTAATTGGCCAGTAGTCACACCCAATCCATCGGCCATGGCCTGTGTCAGTCGGGGTGACTGTTCAACCATGGAGTTAAACTCATCACCTCGTAGTACACCTGAACCTAACGCCTGATTAAGCTGGGTAATTGCAGCTTCATTCGCTTCTGCACTACCACCACCCACCTGAATGGCGCGGTTAATAGTTTCAGTCAGTGCTAAAGCCTGCTCTTGCGGCCACTTCATCTCCTGACCAATTTTAGTCAGCCGTGCAAACAGATCACCGGTAGCCACAAGATTAGAATTGGTTTTTATAGCTACATTTGCAACATCATCCATTGCCTGTTTTAAGTTGGCATTATCACCAATCGCAATCTGAATACGGCCAGATAGCGTTTTATACTGATCAGATACCTGTGCAATTTCCATTGCACTTGTACCAATACCCACTGCAGCCAAAACACCGGTTAAAGCATTGAAGCTATTTCTTAGGCCTTCAACCTCACTTGCCGCCTGTTGCCCGAAAGTTTCTGTATCCTTAAGCTCATGGTTTGTCTTTTCCAGAGACTGATCCAGATGATCCACCACCGGTACTGCTTGCTGGGTCGCACTCTTAAACTCATTCATTGAGTTTTCAGTCAGGTCCAGAGCCTGCTCCAAGCGTTCAACTTTTTGTTTAGCCTGATTCAGTTCTTCAAGAGAAATATCATGGCTGGCACTTGATAGGGCCTGCCAAGCTAATTTAGCCTCGTTCAGTTCTCTTTCTAAGGCATTAATCGCGTTAGAGCCTAATTCACCAATACGCTGAACTTCACGCGTAGATACTGTTGCACCGCTTCCCATTGACTCGATAGCACGAGTTACAGTCTGCGCTTCACCTATTACACCTGATAGATCTACTGCACTGAACTGCTGTAACTGGTTAATGGTCGATTGGGTGGCATTGTCCACGCCACGCATGGCATTTACAGCAACGTCCTGATAGTAATTAAATGCACTGGATGTTTCTTTAATAGCATCTTCAATACTTAGAACACGCTGCTTGGCGATTTCAATATCTTTTAAGGTACCATCCGTACTTTGCAAACGAACCAATTCAGCCTGAGCAGCTTTTAGTGCTGAGTTAAGCTCATTAAGACCTTGCTCACCAATACTCGACATTGAGCGTAGTTCACTAGCACTGATAACCGATTTGTCACCAAGAGCTTCAATTTCCTTGGCCGCTGTAAAGAATTTAGTACCTAATATTTCCGCCAGCTGAATTGTATCACCTGGAATGGCTTCACCGATTTCAAAGCCTGCCTTATTTGCCTTAGTTGCAGTATCCTGAAGTTCGCTACCAAGATTATTGATCTTGCTGGCAGCCTGATCAGCTTTCTTCTGCAAATCATCAGGAACTATTTTTCCAACTACCTGAGCTGCTTCTTCAGATGCAGCTTTTAGTCTTTCAGATTCCTGTTTTATTGCGGCATAAATGGCCTTAGTGACACTTTCAGATTCCTTAATATTCGATACATAATTTTTAGTATCAGCTTCCATCACAAGTTTAAAGGTTAATTCTTTACCGGCCATATTCTTACTCGCAATAAAAAACCCACCATTCGGTGGGTTAGATGAAGATATTACAAAGCACATTCAGGTACTTTTATTAAATTATTTAAGGTTTTCTCTGATTTGAGTCATCAAGTTCATCAAGAAAATTATTTACTTGCTGCCTAAATTCCAATGGTCTCGCAATATAAGGAATTGGAGCATGTGAACCGCCAGTACCTTTTATAACGATAGAACCAAAATTGAAAATGCGTCCTAGAATTCCTTGATCTACTCCTAGACTTTCTACACGATTAGCCTTCAACTCAATTGTATTTCTGCGTATTAATCCAGATTTTGCAATAATACGTCTATTTGTTAATGCCAACTCTGTGGTTAAAACATGGATAGCAGCAATTGCTATTAAAATTAAACCAATGAAAAAAGGCACTCCATTTTTAGAACCAACCGAAGATAAAATGAACAATCCACCGAAGAATAAGTACCAGAATTGCGATAGCCATGTAACTTGAGCTTTAATAATTATTCTTTCATCTCTAGCTAAGTTTTGTTCTATATAGCTCCCCATATAACCCTCTTATAAATGTTGGTATATTGTAAGCATACTAATGTTTGCTCATTTCTTTATCAACCAATAGTTAAAGAGTGTTTTATGCACTTAAGATTATTTATAAATAGTCTAAATTATCGCAATGTGAAAGAACATCCGTGTTCACTTATATCTCTTTATTCTATGCACTCATGTTCATATCTATCAGGTATTTCTCTGCCTGTGCATGAGTAATCGATATCAAACTGCATCTACAGCCTTCTTGCGGTCTGCTCCAATGCTCAACAGCATGTTCTTGGAACTCCTTATCAAGAATATTAAATACTTTGCTACTGAAACTTTTACAAGTTTCCGGAGTATGGTCATCAATGACGGGGGCCCATAATAAGTAGCTCGAATTCTTATCCTTGCTATGCTCATAAATATCTTTAACAACTAGACAGTTAAAAACAAACATCTGTCTATTTGCAAACCAGGAGCGATAATCACGACTGTTTTCCAGTAGTGTCCAGTTCACATGAGGGCGAATATGATCAGGGACTAAAGAAATATATCTCTCAGCAAATTTCTTGAATAAAAGACGATTACTTTTGAGCCTTTCATTGTCCAGATGACTCAGGATATCTAAAATTTCATGCTTAAAAAACTTTGAGTCGGCACCACATGCCACACCCATATTCACTAACTCTCTCTGCTCGTCACTGCTGAATGAGTTAAACCATTCTTTATAAGCTGCTCTACTTGCTGCTGTTAATACTCTTTTCATGATTAAGCTCAAGTGCACTTTTATAATGCCGACCATTCTAATCAGGTATGGTAAATTTAATTATGTGAAATTGTTAATTAATTCACACTTTTTACTCTTTTAGCTCATCAAGTAGCTTTTTTAAATCTTTAGCAGATGCATGCTGAGCGGATCTCACTACACTGGTCAGTGCCGCCAGCTTGTTCCGGTAATCTTTTTGGGCTGATTTTAGATACTCACTGTAAGCGCCGTAAGTCATATTCATAATTTCGGTATGAGTATGGCCAGCACTGATCAGGAGCTGGAATGAGTCAAACCAAGTTGAATTATTTTCTTTTACTGCCTGCCTTTTATTACGGCGTTTAGGCTGATCTTCTTTAAAATAAGCGCCGTTGACCTGCAGTACTGCTGATAAAACTTCTTTAAATTGCTGTTCCGATGTTGTGGCCAGATCGATCAAACTGGTTGCTGGAAGCTTAGTGGCCAACCTGCACATACCCAGCACTTCAATTGAATGAGTCTTAAAAAGTTGAGTTAAAATTTCATCTGAATAATCTTTTCCCTTTAAGAAGCCTTTTACCTTTTCGGCATGTACCGCCCATTGGTCAAAATCTTTTATCTGGATCTGGTGTACTTCAACATCATTCACTGTAATAGAGCGATTAGCTGCTAGAAAAAAATCATTCATGATGGAATCTCAAAATAAAGTTCAGGAAATAAAAAAGCACCCGAAGGTGCTTTTATTCATTTAATACTATGTTTATCTCTCAGGTTTAAGGCTTAACCTCAGTAACATTGATAGGCTGATCCTTAATTAGTTCTAGAATACCTTCACCATTTTTAAAGTGGATTGATACCCCTTGGCTATTTGCTAAGCGGAGCCCACTTGCTGATACGGCTCGTTTAAGTCGATAAGTTTTACCTGACTGATCACTTAGTTCCGCCGTTTCAAAGTTATCTGTAGTTCTAAGGATATATGTTTGATTATTTGGTCCAATAAACTTCAGTAATTGCTGTTCTTCAGTAATATTGATGATCTGTTTGGGCTTTAAATTTTCTGAGGATTTGTCTGTAGTAGTATTTTTAGAAGCCTTAGCCATATTAGAATTACACCCCATTAGAAATACACCTGCTGCTAGCGCCAAGAAGAGATATTTCATACTTATATTCTCCATTTTTAATTTTTGAATTCAACATAGATGCCTAATAGGGCCCATCTTAAAAGTAAAACATCAAAACATCTGTTAATTTTTGATAATTATTCTCATTCTTATTAATATATCTAGATAATTTGTGAAAAAATAAAGCTTATATTTCATCTTCCTAAATATAGATTATTTATTTTTATTAACTTTTATCTAATTTGTTTAATATAAATCTTTTAGTGAACAGGCACAAAAAAAGACGCTTATGCGCCTCTGTGCCTGTATTTTGGATTCAGTTACTCAGCTTTAGTATCAAGCTGCTACATTAAAACGATCAATGTGGCCAAACATGCTAAGTTCAGCATCATTTACCTTGGTAATGTCAGCCAGACATTCACCTTCAATATCGTAACTAGAGAAATCTTCATTGATCAGATCAAATTCCGTTTCCGGTGAAAACTCCACACGCCATAAAGTCACGGCAACCTTATCTCCTTTATAGGTATCAACACCTTTAAAGAAGAAGCGGTATTCATTGCCGATATCGTTTGCAATCGCAGTACGTGTTAATTTTCCGGCTTTACCTGACCACTTAACGTCACCAGTCGGTGCAATATTAAAAATTACTGTACCGAATGCCGAATCGAGTACATAGGTATTGGCATCAATATCTGTATCAGCGCCGTCTTTAAACTTAACTTCTGACAGATTACGCTCACCCAGATCAATCATGGTCCCAGCTTCAACAGTACCTAGTGAGCGATCAGCAATAGTGCTTGCAGATACTTCAGTAACTTTACCACTCATCACCATGGCAAGATTTTGCTTGGTTACCTCTTCCAGGGTACCGCTTACAGATACTCCTGTCTGCTTTCGCAGTACTGCATCTTTCGTACGAAAACCTGTTTTGGACTCATAGTGATCGGTTGAATCCGAAGTAATTTGAAGCTGCAGGGCTGGCATACTTCCTACCGGAAACATACCTGATACTGCACCATTAATAATTTTAGCCAGGAACAGTTCACCCTGTAACGAAATAACGTCTGGTTTATTTCCCATCTGCTTTTACCTCTTTTGTAGTTTTTGCTGCAGCTGGTTTCGGCTCTTCAGAAGGCTTTTCTACCTCCTTGATTGTACCAGCATCTAATTGCTGTCGGATTTCAGCATCGGTGAGTCCACCCACGAAATCCCCTTTTTTGAAACGCCCTAAAGGTTGCTGGGCTATATATTGTTTTGCTGCCATAACTGGCTCCTAGATAAATCGTTCTGATTCAAATACTGCGGTGAGATATGCAAAACCTGTACTAAAAGCTTCTTTCACATCAACCAGCATCAATTCTCCACGTGCCGAGGCTGGCTTCCAGCCTGAGAGCAACTGAATAACATCTTCAAGAAGATTACCCGCCTGATCTGTTACCGCTGAACCATCTATAGACTGTGAACGGGCATTCTTACAGGCCACGGTGACCGCCCACTGCTGGCTGATCATGTTCATTTTTCCCTTGCCCGCACTATCCTTAGGGCGAATCCGCACAAAGTTGACGTGAGCTGATGGGGTTACCTGACCCATTTCAGTCACCAGTACAGAGTTCAACGGCGTATAGATCTGCTTGAAATCCGGAATCTCCTTGAGCTTCTCGGCAATTTCTCCACGTACTGCAAAAAAGTCAGACACCTATATGCCTCCCGATAATATTAAGGATCTCTTCATCATCATCCTGATTGATGCCCAGAAAGGTACGAGAAGGGATATTGACCTGTTTCACTTTCCTGAACTGGCCACCCACCGCAAAGGTTAAGTACTCCGCCGTTTTAGGCAGAATGGTGGCACCAAAATGAAAGACATGGGCGTACATTTTGTTTGAACCCCACTCAACACCATCAGGGCGCAGGTTATAGTGCAATTCATTCATTAATTCACCCGTATCACGGCCTGTTTGACCATTTTGCATCTGAGCCCGCCATGACTGTTTCCATGGGTTACCATCTACATCATGCTGACCGATAAACCGGTCTTGAGTGGAATAAACTCCATAGCCACCAATCTCGACAAACATATCCTCCTTTCTGCTGTCGAAATCGGCCATATGCTGCAGTACTGCCATTACGGCAGATTCATTGTCAGGACGAATTGTTATAGCAAAAGCCATACCTCCTCCTTATTTAAATGAAGGCATCTTGTCTAGCGTTTCATCACCAAACACGCCTCCTATATAACTGGTTCCAATGGGCATTGTGGTAGGCCGGCCCTTAGGCTGATCATCTACAATTTCATTGGTTGCGGTCTGGATCTGTAGATGTGCTTTTTCGTCTTGTACCCGTTCAAGAAATTTAATTGCATCCTTATAACGGTTACGTACTTCTTCAGTGGGTTGCTGGTAATAAAGCCGGTAACGGGCAATATCACAGGCCATGCGGTTCAGATTACTGGGCACATTGGGAAGAGGTAGAGGATAACGGCCACCGATATAACCGTTAATCTCTTCTGCCGCATCCTGAAGTGCTTCATTGATAGAAGCTGCTGCATCTGCATGCATCAGCTTTAGTTCTTCAATGTCATCAGCAAACCGCTTCACCATGTCTGCTTCTGTTGCGTACATAGATCACCTTACTTGGCTGCATCAGCACCCTGTTCAGCTGGCTTGTCACTGGTCTTAGACTTAGACGCTGACTTGGCCTTTTCAAGCTCAGCCACCTTTGCTTTAAGCTCAGCAACTTCCTGCTCAGCTTTAGCTTTGTCATCTGCTAAGGTTTTATTAGCCATTGTCAGCTCTGCATTAGCCTTTTCAAGCTCAGCCAAACGTGCAGCGGTACCATCTGCTTTAGGCTCTTCCGGCTCCTGATATTCTTCAATAGCCCGAGATGCTAAAAGGGCCTGAAGTTGTTTAGCTTCAAGCCCTTCTATTTCCTGACCTGGACGGAAATGTCCGATCGACTGTCTTGCAATATACTTTGGCATTGAGTTCTCCTTATACAAAGCCACGACCACCCACTAAACCGTTCTTGTTGTTTGGAACAGCCAGTGGAGAGGATTCAGCGAGTAATTGAATGCTTGAAGGATTCTTTTCTTGCCATTGGCTTAAATAGAACTCTAGAGCCTGACCGAATGCTTCAACGTTTTGCAATGCACAATGTGCGATCCAGCCATTGGCATCGGCAACCAAGCCAAAGAAGTCTTCAGGGATAAAGCGTTCGGTACTACCCCCCATACTATGCTTAGCGTCATAGGTCCAGATTTCGATATTGTCCACTGTGCCTCGGAATTGTGGCTTATCAGATTGATCAAAGGTTGGAGTGAGCGGCACACTGATCCCTTTATACGGCGTAATGAATTTCTCATTAAACTCAGGATCTTTAATTAATGTGTTGTACACCTTAGAAGTGGTTAATACCATGATTGGTGATGTGCCTGAATGTTCAACAGCCAAGTCAATCATCGCCTGAATATCCTTAACCGGTGTGGCTCCTGCTTGTCCCCATTTAATTAGAGGTGTGAAGTTACAGGCCGGGTTCCGCTCATAATCCACTTCGTACATCGGGAAATCTGCTGAGGCAAAAGTAGTCTTACCATATAGCAGTACATCACGGGCAATCAGCAGCTTTCGGTTTTCAATTGACTGACGCAGATATAATGCCTTTTGAGCCTGATCAATCAGTAACAGGTCTGCATCTGATAAGCGATTTGAGCCAGTGGCAATCACACCAAACTGACGTAAGCGTGCGATCAGGGCGGTATTCTGCACTTCACTCGGCATTACCGTCATCATTGGTTTTAGATAAGCAGGCTTCACGAACTTCACGTTACCAGATTCACCTACTTTGATTTGGCGACCAGCTGCAGTCGGAGTAACAAACGGCGCAAGTGGAGTTGCTGTATTCAACTCCCCAACTGGAACTTCCTTTTTGGTGTATGAAACACGTTGAGGGAAAAAGCGATCCATCAACCAGGTATCCACCTTTTGAGTAGTGTCGGTCAGTAGCACCAGTTGTGGCACATCCAGCAATTCAACTGGTGCATTTTGAAATGTAAAAGTTTGACTCATGTCTTAGTTCCCCACCACTTTACGAAGTTCGATTTTATTAGCCAATGCCTGTACACGTACTGCATCATATTGATCTGCTGTTAATGGAACTCCGTTCACAGTAACTACAGCAATATCGAAAGGACCTTGTGTATAGATTGGCATTTCTAAGTTATTGTTGGCGTGATATGTAGATTGCTCTGCAGTGAAATCTGAAACAGCAATCGCGTTCCAATCCCCTACCACCCCAGTGGTAACAACAGGGTGGTCAGCCACATTATTTGCACCAACGTTGAGTAGATCCCCACGTTTGTATGCAGTTGCTGTTTTTACTTTGGCATTTTCGGTGCGAATACCATCGCCTACCACCAATTGATTGGTCGTAATGGTTTGAGTAATTGTTCCCATTATTTAGACTCCTGAGCTGCCGCAAATTTAGCGAATGCCTGATCCAAAGCTGATCCTTGTGGTGCTTGCCCACCTTGGCCACCAGTAGCCTGATGATTGAACAGGTAGTTCAGTGCAGGATTTACCCCTGGTGTTTGTGGCTGTTGGTCAGCTGGTGGTGTTTGATTACCCGCCGAGAACTGTTTAAGTGTGCTGGCCATCAGCTCAAATGCATCGTCTGGCATGGCAGCGAACTTAGATTTCTCTTCGGCACTAAACTCTTTGCCCAGGTCTTTAGCCAAAGCATCGATTTCGGCATTACGTTTATCAGCGGCAAACTTTTTAATCTGTTCCTGCAAACCTGTAATGGTCTGCTCCTGCTCCTGGAGTTTTGCTTTTGCTTGTTCTAGGTCCACGTCTGTGTCCTCTGGTTGGTTAAAGTTTTTGGGTGAGTGACTAGCTGCCACGGCGTTGGTATTGTCATCTGCACCTAAAGCACAAAATGACACTTCACGGATACGGCCACCCCGAAAGATGGCAACAGGTGCCTGGAATGTTCTGCCATTCACAATGACTGAACCTTCTTTAACCTCTTCCACTGTGGTGGGATAAATCCGTACTGACATTTGCCATGGAAAGTCATCATCAGAGTCTTGGGCGACTTGAGTTCCGAATTCATTTGAAAGTAGATTTCCCTCAATTTTGAGGCCTTCTGTATGACTCACAGAATATGAGTTGATTGCTCCAGCTCTTTGACTGGTTCGATGCTCTAGCAATGCGGGGATACGGCCTTTGATCTGGATCGAATCAAGGTCAAACACCACGTTGTCCCAATACCAGTGGTCAGTAATTGCTTCACCGCTATAGGCAATACCCGAGAAGGTGCGCTTCTTTTTCCCTTCCTCTGGTTTGTCTACACTGACTTGGCCAAGCTGAAAGCAAAACTGATCTTGCTCCTGCTTAGCTTTTTCATTTGGATCTGGCATTTTTCATGCTCCATAAAAAAACCACCCCGAATGGAGTGGTTCAAATTAATTTCCTAAGTTTAGTTAGTTAAGGCTTTCAATGTATAAACCATCTGCCCTTCAATTACTTCAATCGAAACAACTTCAAAAGACAGTCCAATTGGAAATAAAATACCCTGTCCAGCATTAAGCTTTTCCAGATCAATACCTAAACCTTTAGCATTCTCAATCTGAATCACAATATTTGAGCCAGAACCTGTAAGCATTAACGGTGCATCCAGTGTAATGACCTTACCTACCTCCAATGATGCAGCGTACGCTAGTGAAGCTGATCCGGCCACTGTAGTTGCACTATTCGATGCCACTGCCTGCAACCTGCCTAAATCCTCCTTCAACCAGCGTTTAAGCACTTCCTCAGCTAGAGTGATAGGTGGTTGCTTTAACTGCGCCGTAAGAGCTGAATCATTGCCTTGTACATAATCCAAGAAAGTACGAATCGCACTAGGTCGAATGCTTGGATCAAGTGGAATCACCGTATTGGCCACCACATCAAATAAGTCCCGAGTTTTATCATCCATCGGGGCAAATAAACTGGCCAGCTTTTTACTTACTGTCCACTCGGCTTTGATGATCTCTTTCTGCTCCAGCAAAAATGCTTTATCCAGGTCAGAATCCAGAATCTTCTGGTCCACCAGACCAGATAGATCGCCATAGGTCATTGGACTGGTACTCCACCCCATTTCCTCAGCCACTTCCGGTAGCTGATCATCTGGCGTAATACCGTATTTTTCCGCTTGTTTTTCAGTTAATGCAATCACTGTACAGCGACACATGAAGCCCCACGGCGGGTAATACATGAGCCAGAACGGATCATCGATATGACGGATAATCCGGTTCAATGCCAGGTGACTTGGACGGACCCGGCTATCATCGATAGCTGAGTACATGAGATATGGTCGTTTGTCTCTATTGCGTTGCTGCTGTTGCCAGCGTCCATGACTATACGCCGTCTGAATATTGGTCCTAAAAACATTCTTGAGATAAGGCTCACTGAGCTTGATCTCATGTTCAGCGACCATTTTCTTAAAGTCCTCAAATGTCGAGCCATCTGCAATAGCTTTGTTTACGGCGGCTATCACAGTCTGGATCTGTTCTATGCTCGATAAAAAACTGACCGTGGTGGCCAGTTGTCGTGTCTTGAGATCCAGAGAGTAAAACTCATCAGGCAATACAATTTTACGAGACCGGGCAAACTGTAAGGCCTCTAAGAATGTGACTGGCTTCATTTACCCTCACTTGCTGTCATATACCCCAGCACATCACCTGCATATAAAGCCCGTTCCAGATTCGCTGTGAACTGCGACTGACTGGCTTCAGGCATAAGCTGTATCAGATGAAAGGCCAGTTCTTCTGGTGTTTCACTCTTCTGCAGAAGCTCGTTTACTTGGGCATTGCTTAAGAGTTCAATATTGCGCTGTGCATCAGTCAGCTCTTCTACTTCCTGCTGCTCAGGTGATAGCTTTCTGGTAGTTGTCGCAAAGCTAAAGGCTTTATGGGGTAGTGCATTAAATTGAACATTCTGCCCTACCGGTAAAGCTAAAGGCTCCTGAAGATCACCTGGATGCAAACCATATTCACGTTCAAAGTACTGTCCACTAAAGTGAGCACCTGCTGTTTTAAGCTTGGCATCACGTTCAGCCTGATCACCTTTAAGCGGCTTGTCTTCAAGAATGACAATGGTGTGTCGTTGCCATTGGTTGAGATCACAGAGTGCATTCAAAATAGCTTGGACAGTCGGGGTAATCATTCTCAGATCAGCTTTGAACTTATCATCCTGGACCTCCTTGTGAACCTTGCCCAGTGCCATAGAGCCGGCACCATCAGTACCACTGGTCAGTGTCTGACCCAGGATCACCTTCTGGATACGGCGCTCTAGGTTCTTGTCAAAAGTTTCATAGGCTCCACTACCGTTACCATTGCCATTACCTGTCCCTTGCACCGTAATTTCATCCTGATTTGAAATCGCAATGACTGAGCTTGCATGAGCATTGAGTAGTGCGCTTTTCATCGCCTCATTTTGTCCAGTCGAAGATTTACCAACCAGTATCGGCATACCAAACTTTTCAACAAACTTCGCCCAGAACTTAAAGCCGTTATTTTTAAAGAACCACACCCAATACAAGCGGCTTAATAATGCCTCACCATAAGGTTGCTCATAAGTCGGCTTGCATCGAGTCAGGAAGTGCTTGAAGCGTTGGTCTACTTCCTGATCCTGACGGATCTTGTTGTAGTTGGCCAACAGTAATAAACGGCCATCATTCTTTGGCTCATACCATTGCAACGGTTTCTCGCCAATCCAGTTAAACCCAATGAACGGCGTGATGGTATCGCCATCAATATGCAGATTCGGCGTTTCCGGTTTGTTATAGATTGCTTCTAAAACCGAGTAGCCATACCAACGGGCGTTCTGTGCACCAATGATAATTTCAGACCACCATTCACGCAGATGCTCAGTCAGGATTTTTGCTGCTGAAGTATCGGCAGGTTCAATACGAAACGGCGCACTTTCCAGTTTATCCTGACGTTTCTCGATACACTGGTATATCTCGTCATCGTACATCATGACTTTCAGCCGGTGACGGGTGACACCTGCCTTACGCAGAACCTCATCGCCGTCCGGCATCTTGGTCAGATAGTTGATGAGAGCAAGCTCAGCCTCATGAGAGTACATACCACCTGAAACCGGTTTTGAACTCTCAGGCTGTTTCACATTCGCCTTTTTACTTTTCTTAGCCATAATAAAACCTATGAAGCCGGTGGGCTGTAATTCAACATTAAAACTGCATCTTCAATGGCATCGATCAGGGTATCCACCTGGTCGTCATGATCATGGGTAAAGGCGGCATTGAATGCTTCACACTCTTCAAAGAAGTCGCCAACCCAATGAGCATTCTTGGGAACCATCACAAAACGATCTTCAGGCTTATCCTTATAATTCGCCTCAAGATGAACCTGTACATCCATAAAGCGGGAGAGCTTGTCGATATTTCGCTGTACTGGTATTACAGCAACACCAGAGTAAGTCCCGAGTGTCTGGATCAATTGGGTACCTGAGGCCTTGTCCTCTACCTTCATGTAACGAATAGGTTTGGTGTGCCAGGTATATTCCTTATGCTTATCCAGAAAGGCTTTTGCCTGACGGTTAAGATCTGGGGCTTCCCATTTACCACGCAAGAGATCCAGCAAATACAGCTTGCCATCTATCCCCATGCCTACCAGCAGAAATACCGAGTAGTCGTTATGCTCTTTAACTTTCTGGGCTGTATCGACTAGAACGGCGCGCCACTTTAATTCTGGTATATCTGTATAGAATCCAAACCATTCAGACTTGATCAGGTCTCCACCCAATTTCTTAGGCTGCTGCATGTACTGGCTTGAGAAGGTGTAGCGGGAAACTGTTGCCCCTTCCTTATCCTTACCGCCCTTTTCAAGCTGTAATAAAGACTGAAGTGACTCTTTCTTTGGCCAGTAGCTTTGACGGCCCTTTTCATCACGCTCAGCATCTCGTGGTACCAGCTTTTGAATATGCTCTGGCAAGGTGTCAATATAAGCATCATCAATCAGTGCCGGGATAGAAATCTGTGTCCACTCACCTGGTAAATTTCCTGTCATGACAAAGTTAGTCGGATCTTCAGTATGAAGCCGCTGCATGATCATGATGATTGGGGTGTCAGACTTGGCCTTACGTGAGTTCACGGTATTGAGTAGCTTTCGATTCGCGGCATCTCGCTTGATTTTACTAAATGCATCCTCAGGCTTTAACGGGTCATCAATGATGATACAGCCAGTAAAGCCATCGTCTGCCAAGGTTCCTGCTCGCCGCCCTGTGACTTGTCCACCCATGGAAGCTACATACACATGACCAACGTCATAATCCTCAACTGTAATTTTCCACTCTTTCTTGGAGTCGGTGCTGTTTGAGACTGATAAATCCCACATCTGGCGAAAGTCTTTTGACTTCACAATGTCACGCGCCGTATCCGATACGCCTTCAACCAGTGATTGCGAGAATGAAAGATAAAGAAACCGTGAACGAGCATTTAATGCTAAACCACGTGGGATCAGGTTCGTGGTCAGCTCAGTCTTACCGGCGCCGGGTGGAACGTTGATCACCACGTTTGCAATCTCACCCGCTATAACCTGATCAATGATCCAGGAGATATAGATGTGATGCCAGTTCACCGTAAACTTAAAGCCCATACGGGGCTTGAAGAAACGCCGTGTGAAATATAAATGCTCATCTTCACACAGCTTCTTTTCAACCTGTGTTTGCAGATCCATTTAATATTCCTCTTGGGCCTTCCTTACTGCTTCAGCTACCTGCTCATCTGTAGCCTGAGTCACTGTTGTTTGAGTAACTTCACTGGTGACTTCAGTTTTATTAGTAAACTGGCCCCCAACATCTTTTGCGGCCTGTTCGAGAATCTTAAGGATCGTTTTGGCATTCTTGGTTTTCTCCAGTTGCTTTTGATACTGTTTAAGACGGTAGTACTTACTCGCAATTGGAATATCAATCAGTCCCTCATCAAACTTCTGACGAGTATCATTGAATAACTGAACATACTTCTTACTTAAGTTACGCCCAGCCACTTTAGTCGGGTCATAAGATGAGCATTGCATCCGGTCTATTTCAATATCAAACTCCTGTTTTACCAAGTCCGCTACTTCTTGAGGTGTATCACGGCATGCAAGAGCTTGAACTATAAATATTTTTACAGGCTCTTTTAGGGTTGCCATAATCACCTCTTTGTATGACTACGTATGACAAGACAGGCAAAAAAAGAGCCCTTAGGCTCAATTGATCACACACGTCCCACAACACGCAGCAATATTAGTTTCAGACACAAACGGCGCATTCTTCGCAATTTCCAGTAAACGCTTAACTGTCTCATCAGCTCCCCAGCGTTTGGTTTCACCAAAGAACACTTCTACATCGTGGCCAGCAAGATAATGCTTTGGTAAGCCGGTCATATCGCTATAAATGATTTCGCCGTCCTCATCACGTTCAACACCAATATGATAAAGTTCATGCTCAATCAAACGACAGAACTCACGATCATTAGAGTTTTCGCAAAAGCTTGCGTCTACTGTAATGAGATAAACAGGCACATAGCCGAACCAGTCCCGCATCTGTTGTTCCTGTCTAGCCTTCTTCCAACCGCCCTGGTTAAACATCACCTTTTCACATTGGCCCAGTACCATACGTTTTTTCGCTACTGCCGCAGATGAAGCCCAAGCAAATGCCAGGAAGGTTTCATCATCATGAAGCAGCTCAGCGATATGATCATGGTCCGGATTGTGCAGCTGGCCACCCAAGGTTAAAAAGTTTTTAAGCACCCATTCTTTTAATTCAACGGCGGGTGCTAACCGGATTGCTTCCTCTTCCTCTGCCTGATCAATCAGATCCGGCGGTGGGAATGGTCTGAACTGTTCTATCATTCATTCGCTCCAGTTCTTTTTTAATCCAGTTAATGACATAGCCTGAAAGTATTGAATCAGGATGAAAACGTTCGAACGTATAACCCAGTTCTTCTGCATGGTCATAACGATCCATGCTCCATGCTTTATTGGCCAGCTTACCCCTGCGTCCACCAGACCAAGGACCGCCTTCAATCTCAATTAGCAGTCGCAGCTTTACAATATGAAAATCAAATCGCCAGTGCTTAGTGTTTTTAAACTGAAACTTTCGCTCATACCCAATTGAGTGTTCTTCTAGTTCTTGAAAAAGGGTTTCTTCAGCTTCGAGATATTTTTGAGTTGCCTTAGGTAATGGCTTTGCTCTTGGTACCTTTTTTAATGGCTTCTTTTTGGTTAGAGCTTTGTACTGGTCGGCATCCATAACTTACACCCATTAAAAAACCGCACTAACTTTAGTCAATGCGGCTTCTTATTCTTACCAAACTTAAATAACGCTATTCGATTTCTTTCCAGAAAGAGACATATAGTTTGAATTCTGACTTTATGAGAAATGCACTAATTAAAAATGCAGCCCCAATTACCAGAAACATTATGTCTATATTCATAAACCCCACCAATTCAAGGATAATTCCAAGAATGCACAGTGCATAAAAAACAACTACGCCTAAATTTTCTTTCATTTACTTCACCAGGAGAAAATTTGCTTTCTGCAAATTTGAACTGGCATATTTACATCAAAACTTCTTTAAATGGAAGAGACTGAGAAGTCTATCCGATAAATATAATTTTTGGTTATCTGGTTAATATTTTGCAAACCTCTTACTTTCTTTTTCTCCATGAGAGAAGAACCACTCAAAACTAGCTTAAGACTATTGTTCAGTTATTTAGGTGTTATAAGCACCACCAATAAGTTATCTTCTTCTAGCCAGTCAAACTCATACCCTTTAGCATCATAGTAAATTTCCAGTTTCTCTACTACTCCAGGCTCAATATCAGAATATTTCTCTTCAAAACTTATAGCCGTATTTTTATTTACTTCCAGCTTATTATTGATACTAGAGATTAATCTTTCATAAGTAATTCTATAATTAGACATGATAAAAACTTCTTAATTTTTCGGCAAACACCTAGCTATATCAGAGCCCTAGCAAAATAAATATAGTATAAATGTCTAAGTAATTTTAATTAATTTAATCAAATAGATTGCATAAGTTATTTTAAAAAATCTAGGATTTGATCTGTAGTTATGAGAATAAATTTTAAAAGATCTCATAAGGTGTTTAGAGCTTATGAGATCTTCAATAATAAAGTTAATTCCTTTCATACTTTCAGTTTACCCATTATCCTTAAGCCACTTGGGCTTCATCCAGAATAAGCTGAACCGCACTCTTTAACTTTATTTCCAAATCAGGATCTGCCTTATTCATGCGCCACTCATGCCTGGGAGTAGGATTATTTCCGGCATATCCTATATCTGAAAACAAATATACGCATTCATCAGAGAGATGAGCGCTATAAACAACCTCTTTTGAATTACCATGTGTTTTCTCTAACACCTGTAATGTTTTCAGTATATCTGAATCACTCATATTTAAAATCTCTCTCATTAAATAGAAAAGCTCATACTGGGAGTGATATGAGCTTTCGGTAGATGGATATTTAAAGCTAATAAACTAATAATGAAAGGTTAAAAAAACCTGCTTTCATAGAGGTAAAAGCAGGTTAAGGGGTACTACTACACACACTCTTCTATCGGAAGGAAAGTGATAGAATTAATATTAATATAATTTAAAATTCAAATATATGTAGTTGTTTTAATAGCAATAACGGTGTGCTTAATGTATCTCATGTTGTTTATTTATTAAACATAGCTTGAAATTAAATTAGAGATTTTTAAATAAACAATATAAATAAATTTCTAAAAATCTGTCTCCAACTAAAATCTTATGAATAAAAAAAACCTATCCTCTTAAGGATAGGCTAATGAGGATTTGTATAGAACTAAGTGTATACAAATTCATTAAAACTTTAAGAGCCTTTCTTTCAGGGAGAAAAGATAATTAAAGTAGGTTACCAAAGTACCCTTAAGTAAAAAGGGTCATTTGAATATAGACAAAATATCGAGTTTCTTGAGTAATTTTTTTGGATAATAGAGTTAATAGTATGTATCGTATTCACTCACTAATATTCTTTTATTTGCTAGTTCTTCAAGCATGTTCTTATTCTCTGATCCAATATATAAAAATAAAACCTGCGGGGACAGGCTTTATTTTATATATCTTCAAGATTAATTGAATAACTTTTTAAAAAATTAAATAAGCTAACTTAATATTGAAACAGAATAAATCAACTATGGCTTAAGGTATAAAAACTGTCGGGCTGTCGAGATAATAAATCTACAAAGTCAGGAATAGTTTCATTAGTCAACAAATAGGGATTAAAGCTCTCTTTATGCTTATCCATAAAGAAATTTATAACATCTTTATGATAGCTCGCATATTTCATATGCCATTTGGAGAACATTCGTTCATCAATATTTTCTAAGAACAGCACTTCACATTCTTCATGACGTGGATCTTTAAGAATCTTCTGAAAATAAAGATGTTCAACTTTTTCCCTCTCCCCTTCAAGGCATTGGACAAAGTAGCCATTGCCGTAATAGAGAGCACCATAAATCTTATGAGGCGTATTAAAGTTTAATGCTTCAGTAAGAATGTTGAACAGCTCATTCATAGGGTTGGCACAATCTTTTAGCTTACTTACATACAACAGTCTTACATCTTCCACATTAACCTCCTGACCTAACTAAATAGTAACCACGTAAAAACCGTAAAAAAACATTTTAAAATTTTTGTAAGTAATTACTTATAGCTGCAAGGTGTTTAGTTTGTGATGTAAGGTCCCTAAAGATAAAATTTTCACTTATCCAAGTCAGCTTTGTTGACAATGCAATAGGTAACGCAATTGAGTTAAACCAAAGAATGATTTAAGACTCAAAGAAGATATATCCCCGGAATTTAAGCGCAATATTAGTTCAAACAATTAGTTAAAGATACTAGTGATAAAGGCTAATTTGTAATCAATGCAAATAGAACTCATTTTAATCAAGATCAATACAGATAAACAGTATTCGCCCCCTTTCTTTCTAACCACATGAAGCGTCAATGATCTTGTTGGTATTTGAAGCCTTAATAACTGTAATTCGGTTTGGTCGATAATCTTCTGTAACAGCCTCACCTACTCTTGCATAGCGAAGTATCTCTGAATTGGTCATCTTTTTGATTTCCTGATCACTTAAATCAGTTCTCCCTACAAGCTCTTTGACCCGAAGTGGCAAACACTCATGGAGTGTATCTTCTGCTTGTTTATCTGTTTTTTGTTCAGATACGTGATCAATATCTGACTGGTAATTTGAACATGCACAGAGAACCGTCAGTAAAAATCCTGAAGCAATAAATTTTTTCATATTTTGGAACTTCACGGTGGGTATTTAGTAAATAGTGAATCATCAATCTGCTTTTAGCTGTTGTGTTCTCTTATGCACTTTTTTATAAAAGTTATCAGATCTAGCTTTTACTGAAGAGTTCTTTCTTTTAAAGTAGTTCACAATATCTTGATAGCCTTCCTCTTTTTCATCCGCTAGAGGAAAGGTTTTTTCTTTTTGTGTAAATATAGTTTCAATCAGGTTTACATACCAATTAATAAAACTTTGGGTAAGCTCCCGATCAGGTATTACACTGAAATCTATCCGTGCTTCTATACCCCATCTTTCTATAGGTTTTAACGTTTTTAAATAGCTTCGAGTAAGAGGAATCTTAATTTCTTTACTTTTAGTTTTAAATTTCAATTCGGTGAGTAAAAGATTTAAGTCCTTTAAACCATTAGTACTAAACCCGTATTCTCTATATACCTTCACATAGGTTTCTTGAGCAAGGCGCTGATAATTTTTGATAATAGTTTTCAATGTCTAATCCATTTACATTGATTTTAGATACCATACACATCTACTGGTACATTTGACCAGATGTTTAAGATTAATTCTTTATAATCGGCCGGTTCTGCGCCTTCCAGCAAGTAGAAAGATTTAATCGTACCATCCTTGTTGATTTGAACTCTTTTATACAACAGGGTCTCTTTATCCTGCGCCGTAAACTCTTCGATAAATTTGAGGATCTCTTCTGAACCTAAATGTGATGGTTCTACCAACTGGCCATTATACATTCCACCTATGTAATAGGTTGACTGGGCTGACATAAGAACCTCTCTTAGACTTTATTGATCAGGAGCGAGCCTTGATAAGGAACATCTGCTTGTTTCGAAAGCATATAAAGCTCTTTCTAATTTAGCCTACTTACAGGTGTTGAAAGTATCTTTTGTAATACCCGAATGTTAAGTTTTTTTAATATTAAAAAAGCCCGCAAATGCGAGCTTTATTTAATGGCGATTATATACAAATTCGCCAAGTTATCACAAATATGCCATAACCCGTATATACAAGCAAGCACTACTTTTTGAGTAAACCAGAAATAAGATTAGGGTAGCGGCCAGAGATAAAGGCTAATCCACACTTGGTATCTTGTTGGATCTGGATAATTGACGTTTCTCTATTGGTAGCAATTTCTCTTACTGACTCATTCATAACAAAGCGTGCCCAAACTACATCCATCCACTCTTGTAATGGTTCACTCTCAATCTGCCGTATATCTAAAATTATTCGTTGAAATGCTCTTGCCTCATTATCGCTTATTTGACAGGTCACTCCACGGCGTACAACTGGTTCTCTAAAACTTTCATCATTCATATATTTTGCAATGAGCTGCTCACGTTGTTTCTGGTTCAACTTACGCGTGGGCAATGATTTGTAGACCAGACGCTTGACTTCAGTATTGCCATTCATCCAGGCACCAAATTGACGGAACCAGTCCTCAGTACTAAAACGTGTCCAATCCGTTGTTTGCATAATTGTTACTGCTGCATTCATCACTTAAAGCCCCCTAATAACCTTTCAATCTGCCGAACCGCCAAACCGCTTTTCACTTGCTCTGTACTAAACCGTAAAACCTGATAACCCAGCACTGTAGCCGCATTATACTTTTCCATATCGTGAATAAACCCTTTACCCCGTGTATGCCTGCCACCTGTCCAGATCCCGCCTGCCACCTGTCCAGATCCCGCCTTCCACCTCAACTAAAATCTTTGTTTCTAAAATATGAAAGTCTGCTCGCCATTGTCGTTCAGGGTGAAAGTAAAACTCCTGTACGAAGCCAATCTTGAGCGCTTTAAGATCGCTGGCCAGCTTTGCCTCTCCCTCACTTGCAGCCTTCTCCCCTTTCACCTTGCTCTGCCGCTTGGCTTTGGCACGTTTTTTAGTGCCATAGAGCTTGTGGTAGTCAACCAGAGACATACTGGTCATTACGCGCCTGCTGCCAGTGAACCATTGAATCCTACCTGTTTCAGGTAAGGCTCCCATTTCTTCGCCTGTATCGGATCAGCCAGTTTCACGGCGATGCGTGCGGCCAGTTTTTCGTATGACTCACCGGGTTCGCTAAAACGCCCTGAGAATTCGGGATGCTGTGAGAGCTTCTGGGCGAAGGTGTGGATCTGTTTTTCAGAAAGCCGATTCGACTGACTCCCTGCGCCTGCCGGTTTAACAGGTGCAGCTTGCTGCGGATTTGAATACTTGGTTCGGTAGGCGTTAATCAGCCAGTCAGCAAAGTGATAGATCATCAGATCACAGCTCATGCTCTTGCCCACGTTGTAGGTTTCAAAGGCCCGCTTTTCCCGCTCAGACCACTTCGAGTTCATGAGGGTGTCAAAATCGATGCTGTCATCGGCCAGAAAAATTTCTTCACGAAGTTTTTTAAAGCAAAGCCAGTCTTTTTTATTTTTAGATTCTTCTGAAAGATTCATTGGGAGATTCTGTGTCCCGTTAACGGCACTATTCAAAGTCCCGTTATTGGCACTATTCAACATGCCGTTAACGGAATGATTCCGTTTTTGGGACTGTTCCGTTTCCGGTACTATTTCAGATAAATTTTTTTCCTGTAATGGTGCCGTTTTTGGCATGGTTTCGCGTCCATTGACCCCATTTAACCGGTAGACTTTTACCCGTCTGGTGCTGCCCTTGCGCTCACCGGTATCGACAATCAGCCGGTCTTCTAGCAGCTCGGCAATAATCTTGAGTACAGTCTTGCGTTCAAGACCGGTGTCTTTTTCAAGACGCTGCATGCTGGGGTAACAGCAATGGTCTTCACCGGCACGGTCTGCCAGTGAAAGCAGGATAAGCCGTTTCAGCGGTATGCGACTACCGCCTTTCTTCTCGGTCAGTCCGACTCTCCAGGCCCAGTTGGTTGCATCTAAGCTCATGGCTTCACCTTTTCCTCAGGGTGGCCAGCCGCGTCAGCAGGCTGGATATATCCACCGAAATATTTAACTTTGCCGGCACTCATCAGACTGCTTTCGATCTGGGCCGACAGGTACATCGTGATTCTGAAACGGCGGGACATCTGCGCCTTGAACTCGTCCCGGGCCAGTGCAGCATTGGCCTCGTTATAGCCGCGTTTACGCAGGTTGGCTTTATTGCGCTCGATCAGCTCGTTTAATATGCGTAGCGCCGGCTCGTAGAAGGATTGCACCTGCTGGAGCTGCTTATATTCAGGCAGTGCATCAAACTGATGGTTCATGGAGCCTCCGTGACAAACAGTGCTACCGGTTCAGCCAAGCGGCGCTTGGGCTTACGACCTGATGACCTAGAACTGAATCTGAAAATAATGACTGGTGAGTTATTTTGTTTGAGATCAATAGGTTTGTGATTATCTGGCTGTTCTGTTAAATTGATTTTGTTCATTTGGCTTCTCTAACTCATTTGAATAGGAAAAGCCTGACCTCAACCGTCAGACTTTTTCTTTTTGTAGATTGGCGGTGTATTTCTGCATTTGCTTGTAAGCTGCCTGATCCACTGCTGTAATAAACTCAAGCATTCTTTGAGCAATTTCGTGAATTTCTTCATATTCTGCCGGCGTAACCACTCCATCCTCATACGCCTCATAAACCTTCTGATTTACCTGGCCATTGCAGATGTTGTGCTGCATCATCGCTTCAAATATTGATAACTCGTGATGTTTATCAGCATCACAATCAATCGGTACAAGAACAAAATTCAACTTATGCGCCCAAACCTGAAGCACTGCTGGATTGCGCGTAAGAAGAAGCATGGCTTCAAACTTTTTAAGACTTGGCAAATAGTCCATATTTAAGTTGCCATAGTTGCAAACCGTCTTGTGCGAATCACATAAAACCTCTGCGATCTGTTTCGCATCCACACCCTTGGTATGGTGAATCATTTTGTGCAATGCAGCTTGTGCTTCTTTGCTAAATTCCATCTGTGAATCCTTCTGTTTATTCACGTTTACTTGTGGCGATATTTAAGGAAAAATATTAAGCAGCAGGTTTAATCTTTTGCTCGTGTAGACGCTTCAGACCTTCAGCAATTGAATAAGAAATTCGCTTTCCTTTTTTTCCGGTTTTTAAATCGGAAATATAGTTCTGAGAGCATGAAACACTTTCAGCAATTTGCTGTTGGGTCATTGCTCCCTGTTGCTTATCAAGCAAATCGTTAATTAATTGACTCCAATCAGTCATTTTGTTAGCTCCGATAATTGCTATAGTGATAATTTATCTTTATTGCGATATTTAATCAACCGCCAAAGCGATACTTTTTTGTATCACAATAGCGATATTGATAAAAAGGATATTAAAAATGTCGATAGGTAACCGTATTCGTACCTTGCGCCGATCGCTTAACCTTTCCCAACCGGAATTAGCCAAGCTTGCTAAGGTGGGACAATCAACTATTTCTGATCTTGAAAATGATAAGAAAGGTACTTCTGCAGAAAAGATGGATTCTATTGCTGCGGCATTGGGCACCTCTTCAAAATACCTTTTAACTGGTAAAGAAGAAGTAACTAGCAAAACAAAAAATGAAGAAGAGTTCTTAAAGAACTCTATTCCGCTTGATGATCAAGTAGAAATTAAGTTTTTCGAGGATGTTGCTTTTTCATGTGGTGATGGGTCATTTGTTGAGGCGCTTGAAAAGGAAGCTAAGCGAATAACGGTAAGTAGTACACCGCTAAGGGAGCGAAATATTAATAGTAATAATTGTGTAGCAATGCCGGCCACAGGAGACTCAATGTTTCCAACAATAAAGGATCGGGATATTGTATATGTAGATATAGATAGGAAAACAATAAAAGATGGAAAAGTATTTGCAGTCTGTCATGGCGGATTGTTTAAATTTAAAAGGCTTTATCAGTTACCTTTGGGCGGTGTGCGAATCGTCAGTGATAATGCTGCAGAGTATCCAGAAGAACGACTAACTGCACAAGATATTATTGACCAGCAATTTGAAGTAATAGGTTGGGCATGGTCTTGGCAATCAATGGAAAACTGGTAAGGAATATAAAAACTTATTTTCCAGTAAGCAAGATTTTAATAACTAAAATCTTGAAAACTAAATAATAATTAAATGGGGTATTTATGGAAAATTTTATTCAAAGACTTAAAAGTCATATTGAACATGTAAAAAAAGTTGGTGAGCACTGCACTACAGAGGAAACAACTAAACAAGCATTAATTTTACCATTACTTGATATATTAGGATTCAATCCATACGATCCAACAAAAGTATTGGCTGAATTTGCCGCAGACTTTCCTGGTGTTAAAGCAACAGAGCGTGTCGATTATGCATTGTATTGCAATGGACAACCTGTGATGTTTATCGAGGCTAAGCCATTTGTTGCTAACCTAACTAATCATGCTCCTCAGTTATCAAGGTATTTTAATAGCAGTCTCGGTGTAACCATTGGAGCGATTACAAATGGTAGAGAATGGCGTTTTTTTACAGATTTAATAAATACAAATGTAATGGATGAAAAGCCATTTCTAACAATTGACTTCACCAAAGCCAATCCCGAAGATTTAACCCAACTGGCAGAATTTAAACATGATAACTTCCATGCAGAGAAATTAAGATTTTTTGCTGAAGAGAATCAATATATTCAGCAATTCAAAGCCGTAATTAAAAAGAGCATTAATGAGGTGGATATTGATTTTGTTCGATATGTTGCTCAACAGGCAAGTATTCAACGACAACTAAATACTAAATTTCTTGAGTCTATACAGCCATTTGTTAAGCAAGCAGTGCAGCAGGCAATTAGTGACACAGTAGTTAAAGGACTATCTTCTCCTACAGTTATTACAGCACAACCAGTTGAGCAAAAAATAGTTGAGCCTAAAGCAAAAGAAATCATAGAAGAAAAACCAGACTTTATTGTGAATCCAGATAATGAAAAAATTATTACAACAAAAGATGAGCAAGAATTATTAAGAATAGTGAATGAATTACTTCCTGGTGTTGCTTTGGAAGGTAGAGATACTGAAAGTTATTACTCTGTACTTTTTCAGGGTAAGACAAATAGATGGTTGTTTCGTTACGATGTAAATCGAAAACGGCATACTATTCAATTTATTGTTCCTATTGATGATTTACGTAGAAGCGAACTAGAGCGAGCGGGTTTAGAAGTTCAAAATAACGGACAAATTTTCCTAGAAAAGCCAGAATATATATATCGCATGGTGGGGGTATTAAAAGATAGCCTTGAGCACTGCATGAATGATGAAAATTTTAAGCGCACTTCTAGCTAGGGTGTGTTGACACTTTTAGCTTAAAAAAATAGCGAAGTAGTAAAATCAAATCACCAAACCCAATTTTACTATTCGCTATGCCTCGTATCATGCTGACAGATCAACACTGGCAAAAGTTGAAAG
>Ga0308157_10001319_pt1 | contig 53332 bp, 41 predicted proteins | sample PhyBR1_FD_201035 | JGI IMG/M metagenome (GOLD analysis project Ga0308157, IMG submission 201035) | Phyllosphere microbial communities from UC Gill Tract Community Farm, Albany, California, United States - DLSLB.R1 | ecosystem: Host-associated > Plants > Phyllosphere > Unclassified | place: USA...
TCACATATATGAATACAGTTGCTGAACATATTGCAGATTTTTTAAAAGAATACAAACCGTTTGATAATTTAACTTTTCAGGAATTATCAGATATTGCTACGAATATTCGTGTCATTAATTTAGAAAAGCATGCGGTATTATTTCAAAATAACGATCCGCTTCATGAGAACTTTTATGTTGTAGCTTCTGGTGTCATTAATCTTACGACTATTGCTGATGCCGAAGAAACTATTATAAATAAGTGTCATGAAGGCGATATTTTTGGTTTACGTCCGTTTTTTGCCAAAAATAACTACATGATGACGGCTAAAGCGCGTGAAGAAAGTATTGTATATGCTATTCCAATTGCTGTTTTTAGACCTTTTGTAGCCAATAATTCTGATGTATTAAACTTTCTTCTGGAGAGTTTCGCTGTAAATTCACGCCACACCAAAGACAGCATGAGTTCTAACGGCAAGTTAGTTTCAGATTCTGATTATATAGATCAGCAGACAGAAATGCAATACATTCAGTCACTTAACTACAATAATTCACCGTTAACGACAAAAGCAGATTCTATAATTAAAGACGTTGCCATTTTAATGACAGATTCTATGTTAGATAACATTATAATCTGTGGCGAAAAAAATCACCCAATTGGTATTGTAACCAATGCCGATTTATCGTCAAAAATTGCAACAGGACGCTTTCCTATTACTGAAACTATCGATAAAATTATGTCGTCGCCAGTTGTTACAGTTTTAGAAAATGTCTCTTTGGCCGAAGCGCAATTATTAATGCTGAAACACAATGTAACGCACTTATGTGTTACTAAAGATGGTACAAGCAAATCTGTAGTTAAAGGAATTATTTCTGAGCACGATCTTATTGTAGCACAAGCTAGTAACCCTGGTGTGTTAATTAAAGAGATTAAACGTTCTCAGCTTCCAAAAGATTTAAAACAAATACGTGATCGTCTATCAGATTTGATTCAGAATTCGATCCAAAAAAATATTCCAATCTCGCACGTTAGCAATATTGCAAGCGAGATTAACCTAGCTATCATTAAGAGAGCAGTCGAATTATCTATTTTAGACTTAGGCTCCCCTCCTGCACGTTTCGCTTGGTTAAGCATTGGTAGTCAAGGACGTAAGGAGCAATTATTGCTTACAGATCAAGATAGCATCTTAATTTTTGAAGATGTTACGCCAGAAAAATACAGAGAAGTAAAAGATTATTTCTTAAGATTGGCAAAACGCACTACTTCTATATTAGAAAAAGTGGGCTACGATTATTGTCCAAACGGACATATGGGAAGCAATATGCTTTGGTGCAAATCATTGAGTGACTGGACAAAACAATACAACAGCTGGATGAATACTCCGGGAGAAAACAGTAATGATTTGAGCAGTATTTTCTTTGATTACGAAATTGTTTTTGGAGAACCAAAAATTGAAGAAGCTATTGAAAACGTGATTTTTAAGAATGCCGTCAACAACACTTTATTCTTTGACTTTTTAGGGAACGATGCTTTAAAGAGAAATTCTCCTTTAAGCTTTTTCAAGAAATTCATTGTCGAAGAAGATGGTCCTAACAAAGATAAATTTGATATTAAGACAAGAGCTTTGATGCCATTAATTGATGGAGCACGTTTATTGATATTAAATGCAAATATTAAAGGGATTCAAAATACTTACTTAAGATTCAAGCAATTAGCAATTACAGATTCTAAAAATGCTGAAATTTATTTAAGCTGTGCAGAAGCTTTCTTAACACTTTCTAAATTTAGAACTGTTGAAGGATTAAAAAATGACGACTCGGGCCAATATATTAATTTAAGAGAAATGTCAAAAACTGACAAAGAGAAATTAAAAAATGCACTATCCCCAATGAAAGACCTGGAGGAACTGATTAAGAGTAAATTTCAATTGACACAATTCTCATAAAATATGCTAGACTGGCTAAAAAACATTAACAAAGACTATCCAGAGTTCTGGAAAGACTATTTGACTAAATTCGAAACCAAACCTAATAAGTTTGTGGTTTTGTCTACTGAAACTTCTGGTTTAAATCCGGATAAAGATGTTGTTTTGTCTCTTGGAGCCTTCTCAGTTATTGACGACAGCATTGTTATTAAAGAAAGTTTCGAAACAGTCTTATTACAATATAAATACCTTCAGGATAACGGACTTTCTAATGAATTTATCATTGAAAGCAAAATGATGAAAATGCCTGAACCTGATGCTCTTGAAGCTTTTGTAAAATTTATCGGAAATTCAATTTTAGTTGGACATCATATCAATTTTGATATTGAAATGCTGAATGCTGCACTAGAACGCTTGAACTGTGGCCGATTAAAAAATGAAGCTCTAGACGTCGATGTGATGTATAGAAAATTGACTGATATAAACGACAAACAGTTTTCGCTTGACGATTTATGCGAAATTTATAAAATTCCAAAAAGTGATCGCAATTCTTCTTCTGAAGATGCATACCGAATTGGACTTTTGTTCTTAAAACTAAAATCTAGATTGGGAATCAAATAAATTTAAAAAACATTAATTACTAAAAATACAAAAAAGCCCCTCGTAACTTTGGTATAAATTATCTCTGCAGTACAAACAAAAAATCTACTTTAAATTTAAATTCTATGAAAAAACTATTAATTATTTTACCCATGCTATTTTTTGCAACAACAATTTTTGCACAAAAACAAGATCCCTCATCTAAGCGTATCTTAGGAAGCTGGTACTCTAAAGCAAATGTGAATACTAAATGGGTTTTTAATCAAGATGGAAATGTTTACAATTATGACAACAACCAAATGAAAGTGATGTACAAATATACTGTCTCACGCAGCTGTCAGAATTATTCGGATAACAATACTGAATATGTAACTTTACGAGATAAAGATGGTAATGAATTTTGTTTTAAAATAAATGGAGTTAATGAGAAAAAAAATGGAATTTTATCTCTTACTAACTTAAGTAATTCGGAAACTCTTGTTTTTGTAAACGATGTTAACATAAAAATTGCAGAATAATAGAAAAAAATCTACATTTTTAAATTTACAAATTACAATCGATTAATAAAAAACGCCTCTTAATTTTAAGAGGCGTTTTTAGATTTATATTCTTACTTAAGAAATCCTTTCCTTTATAATTTCTTCTACAATTTCTGGATTCAATAAAGTTGAAGTATCTCCAAAATTAGAAAAATCTCCTTCGGCAATTTTACGTAAAATTCTACGCATAATTTTTCCTGAGCGTGTTTTTGGCAAACCAGAAACGAACTGGATTTTATCTAATTTAGCGATCGGCCCAATGTGATCAGCAATATATTGGTTAATCTCTTTAGAAAGGTTTTCTTTATTTCTAACTTCTCCAGTTTCTTTCAGAATAACGTAACCATATAAAGCATTTCCTTTAATATCATGTGGGAATCCAACAATAGCAGATTCTGCAACAGCTGGGTGCTCGTTGATCGCATCTTCAATTGGCGCAGTTCCTAAATTATGACCAGAAACAATTACTACGTCATCTACTCTACCCGTGATTCTGTAGTATCCAACTTCATCTCTTAAAGCGCCGTCTCCTGTAAAATATTTTCCAGGGAAAGCAGAGAAATAAGTGTCTTTATAACGTTGATGATCTCCCCAAATAGTTCTAGCGATTCCTGGCCATGGGAATTTAATACATAAACTTCCAACTACTTGGTTTCCTTCAATTTCATTGCGTTTTTCATCCATTAAAACAGGTTGGATTCCAGGTAATGGCAATGTTGCATAAGTTGGTTTGGTTGGTGTTACAAAAGCAATGGGCGAAATCATAATTCCTCCAGTTTCTGTCTGCCACCAAGTATCTACAACCGGACATCTCTTATCTCCAACGTGGTCATTAAACCAGTGCCAAGCCTCTTCGTTAATTGGCTCTCCAACAGATCCAATAACTTTAAGAGATTTTAGAGGATATTTTTGAATGTAATCTAAACTTTCTTTTGCTAACGAACGTATTGCTGTTGGCGCTGTATAGAATTGAGTGATTTTGTGTTTTTCGATAATATCCCAAAAACGGCTAAAATCTGGATAAGAAGGAACTCCTTCAAAAATAACAGTTGTAGCTCCGTTTAATAATGGACCATATAATATATAAGAGTGACCTGTGATCCATCCGATATCTGCTGTACACCAGAAAATATCATTGTCTTCGTAATTGAAAACATTTTTGAAAGTATATGCCGTATAAACCATATAACCAGCAGTAGTATGAACCATACCTTTTGGTTTTCCTGTTGATCCTGAAGTATATAAAATAAACAACGGATCTTCGGCATCCATAATTTCAGCAACACTATTGTCTAAAGCTGCGTCTAATAATGGCTGCAACCAAACATCACGGCCCTCTTTCATTTTTACATCAGTATTAGTTCTTTTAGTCACTAAAACTTTTGTAACAGAAGGACAAGTTTCTAGAGCTTCATCAACAATTCCTTTTAAGTCAATTGTTTTGTTTCCTCTATAACCTCCGTCTGATGTAATTACCATTTTACATTCGCAATCGTTGATTCTCGCAGAAACTGCAGAAGCAGAAAATCCAGCAAAAACAACAGAGTGAATAGCTCCAATTCTAGCACAAGCTAAAACAGAAACAGCCAATTCTGGAATCATTGGCAAATAAATGCAAACTCTGTCTCCTTTACGAACACCTTGCTCGCGAAGAACGTTTGCCATTTTTGAAACTCTTTCGTATAATTCATTATACGTTATATGTAAAGCTTCTTCAGAAGGATCGTTCGGTTCAAAAATAATTGCCGTCTTCTCTCCTCTTTTGCTTAAATGTCTATCAATACAGTTTTTGGTAATGTTAACTTTAGCATCTGTAAACCACTTTACTTCTGCTTCGGCCATATTAAAATCAACAACCTTTTCCCATTGCTGGTACCATGTGAAATTCTCTTCAGCTATTTTTCCCCAAAACTTTCTTGGCTCTCTTATTGATTTATTGTAATGTTTAAAGTATTGTTCTAAATTTTCAATTTTGTAATAGCTCATCGTTTGTTGAATTTTTTTATAAATGTATTAAATCTGAACGTATCCGTGAAATAATTTAATTCATAAATTTTATTAAAAAAAAACATTTATTTAATAAAATATGATAATTATCTGAAATTATTTCAAATCCTTTATTTTTTATTGGCACTTAAGGCAAAAAAGGCATAATAAATAGATATTATGCCTTTTTTAATTTAACAAATTTCAATAACAATTAATTTTTTGCAAACCGCACTGCGAGACTTTTCTCTATTTTGAAAATAGCAGCATCATTATTAATTAAAACAGAAATTTCAACAAGTATATTTTATAAATATACCCCATTATTAGGGATCCGCTTCACTTAACTCTCTCACAGAAGTTAAGTGAATGCAATATGCATCTATATCTTTTATCTTAATAAGTGCTTACTAATTCAAAATATTACAAATCATTGATACAGTGCAAATCCCGCAAAATCGAATTCTGCGGGAATTCCCTTTTTTTTATTATCCAATTTTTTTCATTGCTGTCATAGACTCTCTCAACCAAGCTCCTACTTCTTCGATAGGGTGTTGACGAATTTCTTTGTTTACAGCGATCAATACTGCATTATCAACTCCGTTTGATGTTGAAAATGGTTTACCAATAATATTAGTTTCTACTTTTTTCATGAATTCAGTCAATAATGGCTTACATGCATGATCAAATAAGTAACATCCGTACTCAGCAGTATCAGAAATTACACGGTTCATTTCGAATAATTTCTTTCTTGCGATTGTGTTTGCAATTAATGGCAATTCGTGTAATGACTCGTAGTAAGCAGATTCTTCGATGATTCCAGCCTCAGTCATTGTTTCAAAAGCTAATTCAACACCAGCTTTTACCATCGCAATCATTAATACTCCATTATCAAAATATTCTTGCTCTGAAATTGGAGCTTCTTGTGGAGCCGTCTTTTCGAAGTTAGTTTCTCCTGTTGCAGCTCTCCATTTCAATAAGTTAACATCATCATTAGCCCAGTCAGCCATCATCATTCTAGAGAATTCTCCAGAAATAATATCGTCTTGGTGTTTTTGAAATAATGGACGCATGATATCTTTCAATTCTTCTGCTAATTCGTAAGCTTCAATTTTAGAAGGATTATTTAAACGATCCATCATATTGGTGATACCACCGTGTTTTAAAGCTTCAGTGATAGTTTCCCATCCGTATTGGATTAATTTAGAAGCATAAGCAGCATCAATTCCTTTTTCAACCATTTTGTCGAAACATAAAATAGATCCTGTTTGCAATAAACCGCAAAGAATAGTTTGCTCACCCATTAAATCTGATTTTACTTCCGCTACGAAAGATGATCTTAAAACTCCTGCTCTATGTCCTCCAGTTGCTACAGCGTAAGCTTTTGCTTGGTCTAAACCAAATCCGTTTGGATCATTTTCTGGGTGAACAGCGATAAGAGTTGGAACTCCAAATCCTCTTTTGTACTCTTCACGCACCTCAGAACCAGGACATTTAGGAGCACACATAATTACAGTGATGTCTTTACGAATCTGCATTCCTTCTTCTACAATGTTGAATCCGTGAGAGTAAGACAAAGTAGATCCCTGTTTCATTAATGGCATAATAGCAGTTACCACAGCAGTATGCTGTTTGTCTGGTGTAAGGTTACAAACTAAATCTGCAGTTGGAATCAATTCTTCATAAGTTCCTACCGTAAAACCATTTTCAGTTGCATTTTTATAAGAAGCTCTTTTTTCTGCAATTGCATCTGCACGCAATGCATAAGAAATGTCTAAACCAGAATCTCTCATGTTTAAACCTTGATTCAAACCTTGTGCTCCACAACCAACAATTACAACCTTTTTTCCAGCCAATGCTGCAATTCCGTCTGCAAATTCAGATTGCTCCATAAATTCGCAAACTCCTAATTGTTCTAATTGTAATCTAAGTGGTAATGTATTGAAATAATTTGCCATTTTTGTTTTAATATTTAATGAAATGAAATTTTAATATTGATTATATATAACTAAGATTTTATTATTTAAAGGTTTCTAATAAAGCAGAAATCTCCATTTTTTGTTTAGAAACTGATATTCTTCCCGAACGCACAAACTGCATAATTCCGTATGGTTTAAACTTTTGGTATAATTCTTCAATTTCAGAACGCCTTCCAGATTTTGAAATCACGAAGAAATCACGAGAAACCGTTACAATTGTAGACTGGCTTTCTTTGATGATATTCTGAATTTGCTTTTCGTCAAATAACAAACTTGAAGCGATTTTAAACAAAGCATTTTCTAAGAAAATAGTCTCTTCATCTGTATGATAAAATGCTTTTATAACTTCAATTTGTTTTTCAATCTGGCCTACAATATTCTGAACCCATTTTTCTGTCGTATTTACTACGATGATAAATCTTGAAACATTCTCTATTTCTGATTCTGAAACATTTAGACTTAATATATTAATGTGACGCTTTAAGAATATTCCAGATATTCTATTTAACAAACCCACATTATTTTCTGAGTATACCGATATGGTAAATGTTTTATCTTCCATTTGTTTTTTTAGTTTTATTTGTTTCAAGTTTCAGGTTTCAAGTTGTTGAACTTGGAACATGAAACTTGAAACCTGAAACCTTTTTATTAACTTAATCTAATTTCTGACACACAAGCTCCTGTTGGAATCATTGGGAAAACGTTGTTTTCTTTTTCGACTACAACTTCTAAGAAGTATGAATCTTTTGACGCTAGCATCTCAGCAACCGCTGCATCTAGATCTTCACGCTGTGTAACTTTTTTAGATTTGATATGATATCCTTCAGCAATTGCAACAAAATTTGGATTAATCATTTTTGTTGAAGCATATCTGTTATCAAAGAATAATTCTTGCCATTGGCGAACCATTCCTAAGAATTCATTATTTAAAATAACAATCTTTACCGGAACTTGAGTTTGGAAAATAGTTCCAAGTTCTTGAATTGTCATTTGGAAGCCTCCATCACCAATAACCGCCACTACTTCACGCTCTGGTTTTCCCATTTTTGCTCCAATTGCAGCAGGCAATGCGAATCCCATAGTTCCTAAACCTCCAGAAGTAATGTTACTTTTAGTTGAATTGAATTTAGCATAACGGCAAGCAAACATTTGGTGCTGACCCACATCTGAAACGATAATGGCATCTCCTTTTGAGTGTTTGTTGATCATTTCGATAGTTTCTCCCATCGAAATTCCTTTACCATTTGTTGGATTTAATTCTTCTTTTATTACTGAATCGTACTCAATTTTATTCAATTCTTTGAATTCATTATGCCATAAATCATGAGACTTTACATCAAGAAGTGGCAATAAAGCTGCTAGAGATTCTTTTACATCTCCTAAAACCGCAATTTCTGTTTTCACATTTTTATCAACCTCTGCAGGATCGATTTCGAAGTGAATTACTTTTGCCTGTTTTGCATAAGTGCTTAATTTACCTGTAACGCGATCGTCAAAACGCATTCCGAAAGCAATTAAAACATCACATTCGTTTGTTAGTAAATTTGGCGCATAATTTCCATGCATTCCAAGCATACCAACGTTTAGAGGATGATCTGTTGGCAAAGCCGAAAGCCCTAAAATTGTCCAAGCCGCTGGAATTCCAGCTTTTTCAACAACCGCTTTAAATTCTGCTTCTGCCTGACCCAAAATAACTCCTTGTCCAAAAACAATAAAAGGTTTTTTGGCGCTATTGATTAGAGCTGCAGCTTCGGCAACTTTATCTAAGTTTAATTTTGGAACCGGAACATAACTTCTAATTCCTGTACATTTTTCATAACTAAATTCGAACTCATCAAATTGAGCGTTTTTAGTAATATCTACCAATACAGGCCCTGGACGACCAGAACGAGCAATATAAAATGCTTTTGCAATAATTTCAGGAATTTGAGAAGCTTCAGTTACCTGAAAATTCCATTTTGTAACCGGAGTCGAAATTCCGATAATATCTGTTTCCTGAAATGCATCAGATCCTAATAAATGTCTTCCAACTTGACCTGTAATACATACTAACGGAGTTGAATCGATTTGAGCATCTGCAATACCAGTCACTAAATTTGTAGCACCTGGTCCAGAAGTAGCAATTGCCACCCCTACTTTTCCTGTAGCTCTTGCATAACCTTGAGCTGCATGCGTTGCACCTTGTTCGTGACGTACTAAAACGTGGTGTAACTGATCTTGAAATTTATATAATTCGTCGTAAACTGGCATTATAGCTCCACCTGGATAACCATAAATTAAATCTACTCCTTCTGCTAATAAACATCTTATAACGGCTTCTGCCCCTGATATTTTCATAGTATATTGTTTTTTCAATGTCAATTTCAATATCAAACTTCAATGGCAATAGCAAAAATCAATTTTAAATTAATCTTTTATATTTTTTTATTATAATCGCTACTGACTTTTGATATTGTAATTGTTATTGCTTTTTGAAATTGTTATTGTAATTAATTATCGGTTACACATCCTGTTGATGCACTCGAAACCGATCTAGCGTATTTAAGTAAAACCCCTTTGTCAACTTTTAATTTCGGCTGAACCCATGCCGCTTTTCTTGCTGCAAATTCTTCGTCAGATATCTTCAGGTCGATTGTATTTTTCACAGCATCGATAGCGATTAAATCTCCATCTTTTACTAGTGCAATACCACCACCGTCATATGCTTCTGGTGTAACGTGACCTACCACGAAACCGTGCGAACCGCCCGAGAATCTACCGTCTGTAATTAGTGCACAACTGCTTCCTAATCCAGCTCCAATAATCGCAGATGTAGGCTTCAGCATTTCAGGCATTCCCGGACCACCTTTTGGCCCACAACCCCTGATGACGACTACATTACCTGGTTTAATCTTTCCGGCTTGAAGACCTGGAATTACTTCAAATTCACCTTCAAATACAACAGCTGGTCCTTCGAAATATTCTCCTTCTTTACCGCTGATTTTTGCCACAGCACCTTCAGAAGCAAGATTTCCGTATAATACCTGAATATTTCCTGTTGGTTTTAATGCTTTTTGAATTTCATGAATAACTTCTTGTCCGTCTTGTAAATCTGGAGTTGAAGCTAAGTTTTCTGCAACTGTTTTTCCTGTTACGGTCAAACAATCTCCGTGGATAAGTCCCACTTTCAGTAAGTATTTCATAACTGAAGGAATACCTCCAACTTCGTGGATATCTTCCATCATATACTTACCACTTGGTTTCATGTCTGCTAATACTGGTGTTCTATCGTTAATAGCTTGAAAATCATCTAAAGTGATTGTAACTCCAACAGAATGTGCCATTGCAATTAAGTGCATAACAGCGTTTGTAGAACCACCTAAAACAGCTACGATTGTAATAGCATTTTCAAAAGCCTTACGAGTCATAATGTCTCTTGGCTTGATATCTTTTTCCAATAATATTTTGATTGCTTTTCCAGCTTCCAAACATTCGTCTCTTTTCTCTTGACTCAAAGCAGGATTAGAAGAACTGTATGGTAAGCTCATTCCTAATGCTTCGATTGCAGAAGACATTGTGTTTGCAGTATACATACCGCCACAAGCACCAGCCCCTGGACAAGCATTCTGAATAACACCTTTAAAATCTTCTGGAGTGATTTCGCCTTTTACTTTTTTACCTAAAGCTTCAAAAGCAGAAACGATATTTAGAGATTCTCCTTTCCATTTTCCAGAGTGAATAGAACCACCGTAAATCATCATTGACGGGCGATTCAATCTTCCCATTGCAATTAATGCACCTGGCATATTTTTATCGCAACCAGGAATTGCAATAATACTATCATACCATTGCGCTCCAGCAACAGTTTCGATAGAATCTGCAATTACATCTCTAGAAACCAGCGAGTAACGCATACCTTCAGTTCCGTTAGAAATACCGTCACTGACACCAATGGTATTAAAAATAAGTCCGACAAGATCCGCATCCCAAACACCTTTCTTAACATCTTTTGCTAAATCATTAAGGTGCATGTTGCAAGTGTTACCATCGTAACCCATGCTCACAATACCAACTTGTGCTTTCTTTAAATCTTCTTCAGTTAAACCAATTCCGTACAACATCGCTTGTGCCGCTGGCTGTGTTTGATCTTGTGTGATGGTCTTGCTGTACTTATTTAATTCCATTATTGCTTTTATTAATTTTTAATTTTTTATTCAAAAAAAAACCTTCCAGTATTTGGAAGGTTTGTAATATAGTCTTTCAATTATATTTATAACATTCCCGATGCAGATGTGTGAATCACATTGACAACAACGACAGAAGTAATAATAATTGAGATTTGCATCATTTATTTTTTTAGTGTCACAAAAGTAAGTAAACTTCTGGAAGTAAAAAAATAAAATCTCAACATTTCAAAGACTTCTTGTTATTATCTTCACGTTTTAACAAAAAATATTAAACAATTGTAGATTGTCCAATACTTACATTATCATTATTAAAATACAGCAAATCGTCTTTGCTGAAAATAAAATTAGAAACGAACTCTCCTACTTCGTTTGTTCCAAATTTTGAATCTGGTTTCAAATCAACTGTAACTACTTTGTATTCAATTGCTTTCTCTACGGCTTTATAGATTACATGAGCTTCTTTAGTTAATCCAAAATGTTCTAACAAAAGCGCTGCCGCTAAAATCGAAGCAATCGGATTAGCTATGTTTTTTCCTTTTGCCTGCGGATATGATCCGTGAATTGGCTCAAACAAAGCATTTTTTTCTCCTAAAGACACTGATGGCAATAAACCAATAGATCCTGTAATTACACTTGCTTCGTCTGATAAAATATCTCCAAACAAATTCTCAGTCAAAATCACATCAAACTGTTTCGGATTTAAAATCAGCTGCATTGCTGCGTTATCTACAAATAAGAAATCAAGCTTAACATCCGAGTACTCTTCGCTCACTTTCTGAACTACTTTTCTCCACAATCTTGAAGTCTCCAAAACATTTGCCTTATCTACCATGGTTAGCTTTTTGCGTCGTTTTTGTGCCGACTTAAAAGCTAAATGTGCAATTCTAGTAATTTCTTCTTCTGAATATTCACATAAATCAGAAGCGTGTGTTCCTTCTTCATTAAGTGTTTTTTCTCCAAAATAAGCTCCACCAGTTAATTCTCTAAAAATGGTAAAATCAGCTCCTTCAATAATTTCTCTCTTTAAAGGAGAAGCTTCAATTAAGGCTTTATAAGGTTTTATAGGACGAATATTAGCAAACAATCCTAATTCTTTTCGCAGTTTTAATAATCCTTGCTCTGGACGAACCTTTGCATTTGGGTTGTTATCGTATTTTGGATCTCCAATTGCACCAAGCAAAACTGCATCTGTATTTAAACAGAGATTCAGTGTTTGTTCCGGTAAAGGATTTCCCGTTTTATCGATCGCAACCGCTCCCATCAGCGCTTCCTCAAAAACAAATTCATGATTATACACTTCGCCAATGGCGTACAAAGCTTTCTTAGCTTGTAAAATTACTTCAGGTCCAATTCCATCTCCTGGTAAAACTGCTATTTTTAAATTCATAATCTCTCGCTCTTTATGTCTTTAAATCCTTATTGTTCCTTAAATTCTTATTTTGAAATATTAACTTCTGATTAATTCTCCTTCTATTTTAGAAGCTTCGATAATCTGATGAATATCTGCATCAACCACTTCTTTTTTAATATCAGCGAATTTCAAAAATTCGATGTAAACGATATCTAATTGTGTTTTTGTCAATTCGTAACCCACTTTTTTAGCACGGTAAGCCAAAGCAGCTCTTCCGCTTCTTGCTGTTAAAATGATTGAAGATTCATTTACACCCACATCTAGCGGATCCATAATCTCGTAAGTTGCTCTGTTTTTAATTACACCATCTTGGTGAATTCCAGAACTGTGTGCAAAAGCATTTGCTCCAACAATCGCTTTATTTGGCTGTACAATCATTCCCATACTTTCAGAAACTAAACGACTCATTTCGTTCAATTCTCTTGTATTGATGTTGGTATCTAAATTTAAGTAAGGGTGCTGTTTGAAAATCATAACCACTTCTTCAAGTGCCGTATTTCCGGCTCTTTCACCAATACCATTAATAGTACATTCAATTTGTCTTGCACCATTTACAGCTCCCGCGATTGAGTTTGCAGTTGCCATTCCTAAATCATTATGACAGTGACATGAAAGGATTACGTTTTCGATTCCTTTTACGTTTTCTTTTAAGTATTTAATTTTTGCTCCGTATTCTTCCGGAAGACAGTATCCAGTAGTATCAGGAATATTCAATACAGTTGCTCCAGATTTAATAACTTCTTCACAAACTTTAGCTAAGAACGCATTATCTGTTCTGCCTGCATCTTCTGCGTAGAATTCTACATCTTCTACATAAGATTTAGCATGCGCTACAGCAAATTTTGCTCTTGCAATAATATCTTCAGGCGTAGTTTGTAATTTGTGGAGTATATGAGATTCTGAAGTTCCGATTCCAGTATGGATTCTTGGTTTCTTAGCGTGCTTTAAAGCAGCTGCTGCAACATCAATGTCGTTTTTTACGGCTCTTGTAAGTCCGCAGACGGTTGCATTTTCTACAATTTTACAAATCTCAGAGACCGATAAAAAATCGCCCGGACTTGACACAGGAAAGCCTGCTTCGATAATGTCAACTCCCATTTTGTCTAGTCGTTCTGCGATAACTAATTTTTGCTTAGTATCTAACTTACATCCTGGAACTTGTTCACCATCTCGCAATGTGGTGTCAAAAATTTGAACTTTCTCTCTATTCATATTCATTAATTTAATGTAATTTCACATCTTGATAACAAATATATATTGTACTATTACAGTATGAAATTCATTTTAATGAAATTATACTGTTCATAAAACGTTTTATCTTACATCAACTAACTTATAATCAATAAGTTATATTATTATTTTTTACAATGGCTAACCATCAAAAAGATTTCTTATTTGTTCTAATCAAATCACTTTCGAAATCAGAAAAAAGGCAGTTTAAAATTTTTGCAAGCAGATTAGAAACGAGTTCAAACACAAAATTTATCGAATTATTCAATATTTTAGATAAATCTGAAGTTTATGATGAAAAACTCATTCTTAAAAGTGGTATTATCCAAAAAGTACAGTTATCTAATTTAAAATCATACTTATACAAACAGATTCTAGTCAGTATAAGATTAAATATTCCTAGCCAGAACATTCGTTATCAGCTTCGAGAGCAAATGGATTTTGCTGTTATTCTATATAATAAAGGATTATACAAGCAGAGTTTAAAAATTCTTGACAAGACCAAACAGCAAGCTTTAGAAAATGACGAAAAATATATGGCGTATGAAATTGTTGAATTCGAAAAACTAATCGAATCGCAATATATTACCCGAAGTATTCAAGGACGTGCTGACGAATTGGTTGTTCAGGCCAAAGAGTTAAACTACCGAAATACGATTTCAAGTAAATTATCTAACTTATCGCTTCAGCTATACGGCATCATGCTAAAAACGGGTTACGTAAAGAGTGATGAGGAATATAAATATATAGACGACTATTTTAACAGACATATAGCAAAACTAGACGAAAGCAAGTTTGGTTTCCGCGAAAAATACTGGTTTTATAATGCTAATCTTTGGCGAAGCTTTCTGGTGCAAGATTTCTTGGCGAGTTATAAATTTGCCTATAAATGGGTTCAGCTTTTTTATGATAATCCAAATATGATTTATCTGAATCCTGTGTTTTTCTTAAAAGGAAACCACTATTTTCTGGAATCGCTTTATATGCTAAAATATACATCGAACTTCAAGAGATATTTGAATCTTTTAGAAGAAACTATTGCAGACCCTAAGTTTCCTTCAAATGATAATCTTGCTTCCTTGTCTTTCTTATATGTATACAACAATAAATTAAATCTGCATATTTTAGAAGGTACTTTCGCGGAAAGCGAATATTTAATTCCTGAGATTTTAAATAAACTGAAATTACACAGTGAACATCTTGACGAGCATCACGAAATGTTGTTTTTCTATAAAATTGCTTCTATTTATTTTGGTAACGAAAAATACAATGAATGCATTAATTACTTAGATAAAATCATCAACAACAAAAACTTGACCATGCGCGAAGATTTAATGTGCTTTGCAAGATTATTGTCTCTGATTGCGCATTATGAGCTTGGAAAAGATTATTATTTAGAAAATCACCTAAAAAGCACGTATAAATTCTTATTGAAAATGAACGATTTGCATGAAGTTCAAAAAGAGATTATTAAGTTTTTAAGAAACCTAAACAACTTCTACCCTGCTGATATTAAAAAGGAATTCAAAAAAATGCATACTCGTTTCGTAGAACTTGAAAAGAATACGTACGAAAAAAGAGCTTTCTTATATCTTGATATTATTTCGTGGCTAGAAAGCAAAATCGAAAACAGAAAAATTGCTGATATAATTAAGGAGAAAGCGAAGTTGAATAACAGATAAATGTTTTAAATTCCAATAAAGAAATTCCAAATTCCAATCAAAAGGGTTGAAAAATAAAGTTTTTCAACCCTTTTTGTCATCCTGAGGAACGAAGGATCACACTCGTAAATCAACAAAGATTGGAGAATTTTTCGATAGTTTCTAGTGTCATCCTTCGTTAGGATGACATACTAAACGCTAAAAACAGCAAACCGACAGGTTTAAAAAAACTGTCAGGTTTAATAACCTCAAAAAAAAATCCCAAACTCCGATAATTGGAATTTGGGATTTTATATATTGAAATTTTTAAAAAACTATTCAACTATATTAGAAGTAGTAACATAGAAATCTTTATCTACTTCTACTTTTCTGTCTTCACTTGTTGTTTTTACTGATTGCCATTCTGTAGTTGGTTTCAGCCAAGTTTCAACACCGTTTAATTTTACTCTTACCGGCATATCAAATTTAGAAACACAGTTTGTCCAGTGGTAACCGAAAGTTCCGTTTTTAAACATATATTCAAAAACCGGAATTTGAGTTGTCGTTAAATATTGTGCAAAAACTCTGTTGAAGTTAATTCCTGACTGATCGTTGATGTAATCTTGAATCTGTTTTCCTGTAACCGTTTGGTGATAAAACGTTTTGTTCATACCTCTTAAAATCGATTTCCATTTTGCATCATCATTGATTACCTGACGAATCATATGTAGCATTGAAGCTCCTTTTGGATACATATCGCCAGAACCTTCATTGTTCACATCATAATGCCCGATAATTGGAATATCATTTTGAATATTTTTTCTACAGCCAATTACATACTCTGCACCAGCTTCTTTTCCGTAGTAATACTCGACAAAAAGGCTTTCCGAATAGTTTGTAAAACTTTCATGAACCCACATATCAGCGATATCCTTATAGGTAATATTGTTGGCATACCATTCGTGACCCGATTCGTGAATAATGATAAAATCAAACTTTAATCCCCATCCTGTTCCGCTCAAATCACGTCCTAAATATCCATTTTTATATTGATTGCCATAAGTTACAGAACTTTGGTGCTCCATTCCTAAATACGGAACTTCAACCAATTTATAGCTGTCTTCGTAGAACGGATAAGGTCCGAACCAGCTTTCAAAAGCTTTTAGCATTTTTGGAGCATCTTTAAACTGCTCTTTTGCTAAAGCTAGATTGTCTTTTAAAACATAATAATTACAGTCTAAATTTCCTTTTTCGCCTTTAAAAACCTCAGAAAAATTCACATAATCACCAATATTGATGTTTACACCATAATTATTGATTGGGTTTGAAACATACCAATTGAAAGTTTTAGTTCCGTCTTTTTCTTTTTTAACGCTCTGTAATCTTCCGTTTGAAACCTCTGTTAAGTCTCCTGGAACATTTACGCTAATCAACATATTCTCCACTTCATCGTACATATGATCTTTACAAGGCCACCAAACGCTCGCGCCTAAACCTTGACAAGATGTCGCAATAAAATCTTTTCCGTTTTTATCTTTTTTCCAAGAGAAACCACCATCCCAAGGAGCTCTAACAGCTTCTTTAGGTTTTCCTTCAAAGAAAACTACGATTTCTTTTACTGCACCAACTTTTTGCTTTTCTATTAAAGTAATAAAGAAAGCATTTCCATTTCTTTCAAATTTTAAATCTTTACCATTCTGAGTCACTTTGGTAATGTTCATTGGCTCCTGTAAATCGATCTGCATACGATTGTTCTCTGTTAAAACAGTATAACGAACAGTATTTGAACCTGAAATAAATTTCTCTGAAGGCTTAACCTTTACATCAAGGTGATAATATTTTAAATCCCACCAGGCTCTTTCTTTTGTGATGCTTCCGCGTAAAGTATCCTGATGTGTAAAAACGGTTTCTGACTTATTTAAAAGTCCCTGAGCATTGGCAGCAAAACCAACCAAAAAGGCGATAAAAATGCCACTAAAATATTTTTTCATTATTTATAAATTTGTACGAAATAAAGGATTTAAATCAGTTTATTTTCAACAAATGTAAACATTCATATCTACTATTTTAAAATTTTATGATTTTCGGCAGAAAAAAAAATCACTTATTTTAATTAATCTTCTCTATTTTAGTGGTTTTAAAATACTAGAACAATATATGAGATTTGGCACAATACTTTCGTTTTTGCTGGTAATAATTACAACTACTGTTAATTCACAAAATATCCTCATTCATAAAACAAATAAAAAAATAAAGATCGACGGTGATTTAACCGACTGGAAAACGCCTTTTCTTGGCCCTTTTGTAATTCATAATACAGGAGAAAGCGCCACTCAAAAAACCTTCGTCTCACTTTCTTGGAATAATAAAAATCTTTACATCGCTTACAACTGCACTGATTCTAAAATTGTTGGAACGCTACAAGCAAAAGATTCGCAGATTTTTCAAACAGACGATTTAGCTGAAATTTTTCTTGATCCAGACGGAGACAGCCAAAACTATATTGAAATTGGTGTAAACGCATTTTCTACCAATTACGATTTACTTTTGAAATGCATTTCGGAAGAATGCGGCGGATGGAATACCTCAATGGATTTTGATATTAAAGGCTTAGAAACTGCCAGTAAAATCAATAAAGACGGATACACCGTAGAAATAAAAATTCCTTTTTCTAGTCTCAAAAAAATTAAAAATGGTGGTTTTTCTAAACCTAAAGTCGGAACTAAATGGAAAGGAAATGCTTTTAGAATTGATTACGGTAACACAACCGAATATCTTGCTTTACAGTCTTATAAGAGTTTAAAGTTTGGTTTTCATCAGCCGCAAGAATTTATAGTTTTTGAATTTGTGAAGTAATTATATAACGGGAAAAAATTTTACTTCTATTGGCTTAAAATATTCTGCATTCTCAACTAAAAACTTAAAAGCCGAATTCGTTTTTGTCATTTTATAAACTTCAAAAATAGACTTATTGCGCACAAAATTTACATTCTGATAAAATCGATCATTAAAATTCCCATAAAATGTATACGTATCCAAAAACATAGAAATCCCTTTCTTTAGAATTGTCGGGTTTACAAATGTTTTGGGTAAGAATATATCGAGAAAAGCATTGTTATCTACATACAACTCTCCAGTACTATCATTAATTGGTTGAAAATTTCCATATGGAGATCTTTCCAAAAACAAAATCATTCTCTGTCCTTTTTTTAATTCTTTATTTCTGGGATCACATAGCCACTCGTTCCAGATTGCTACATTAATTTTTGAGCTCGATTTTCCTTTTATGAACTCATTTATCGTGAACTCATATTCATTTTCAGAAACTTTAGAAACAGTTCCGTCAACAATCAAAACGGCTTTAGAAATAACCATCGAATATGGCATTACATTTTTCTTAAACCCATAATTTAAACTCGGAACCAAAAGCAAAAACAAGCATACAGCTAATCGCATAAATATAGTATTTAATACTAAAGTAGTATATTTTTTTGTTATGAAGACATTACAAACACAACCTGCGGTTTCAACCGCGGGAGGGCATGCAATATAACAATACGTTTCCCGCGGTTGAAACCGCGGGCTATATTAACAGATGCTTACGGAATTGTTCGAAACTATTTCTGACGTTTCTTCAAAACTTCCACAACATCATTCAATTGATATCCTTTTGCTTGAAGCAGAATCAAATAATGAAACAATAAATCGGCGCTTTCGCTAAGAAACAAATCGTCATTATCATCTTTAGCTTCAATAACCACTTCTACAGCTTCTTCGCCTACTTTTTGAGCAATTTTATTGATTCCTTTTTCAAATAGAGAAGCTACATAACTTTTCTCAGAATCAGCATTTTCTCTGCGAGTTTTGATTGTGTTTTCTAATTGAGAAATAAAACCATAATTTGCATCATTTGGCTCTTGCCAGCACGTATCAGCTCCTGTGTGACAAGTTGGCCCAACAGGTTTTGCCTGAATTAAAAGCGTATCACCATCACAGTCATTTTTAATGCTTACTAAGTTTAAAAAGTTACCGCTCTCCTCACCTTTCGTCCAAAGTCTTTGTTTGGAACGGCTAAAAAAAGTTACTTTTTGCGTTTCTATTGTTTTTTGAAGCGATTCTTCGTTCATATAACCCAGCATCAGAACATTTTTTGTTTCTGCATCCTGAATGATCGCCGGAATTAATCCGTGTGCGCTTTTGATATCGATGTCCATAATTATTTTAGATTTTTGATTTCAGATTTTAGATTCTTAAAGCTGAAATTGATTTTTTTATTTATTGATTGAAATTTGGATTTTTTACAACCTTACTTCAATACCATTATTCTTAAGTTCTTGTTTCAAAGCTTTGATTTCGATATCCTTAAAGTGAAAAACGCTTGCCGCTAAAGCTGCATCAGCTTTTCCTTTTTTGAAAGAATCTACAAAATGCTGAATATTTCCAGCGCCTCCCGAAGCAATAATGGGAATATTTACTAGTTCTGAAAGTTTAGCCAAAGCTTCATTTGCAAAACCGTTTTTAGTTCCGTCATTATCCATCGATGTGAACAAAATTTCTCCAGCACCACGTTCTGCAACTTCCACAGCCCAATCGAATAAATTTAACTCAGTTGGAACTTTTCCACCAACCAAATGTACAATCCATTGTCCGTCAATTTGTTTAGCATCGATTGCCACAACAACGCACTGGCTTCCAAATTTCTGAGCCAAATCATTAATCAATTGCGGATTTTTTACTGCTGATGAATTAATTGAAACTTTATCTGCTCCATTATTCAACAGAATATCAACATCTTCAACAGATGAAATCCCACCTCCAACCGTAAACGGAATATTGATTTTCTCTGCGACGCTTCGCACCATGTTTACCAGTGTTTTGCGCCTTTCTTCTGTTGCAGAAATATCTAAGAAAACCAATTCATCCGCACCTTCAGCCGAATAAATTTCAGCTAATTCAACAGGATCTCCAGCATCGCGCAAATCCACGAAATTAACGCCTTTTACGGTTCTTCCGTTTTTTATATCTAAGCAAGGTATTATTCTTTTTGCTAACATTTATCTAATGTGTTAATTAGAAAATTATTCAATTAGATAATTAATTTACACAATCTGCAAATTAATTATCTAATTATCAAATTTTCTCATTTACTAATTATAAAATTCTCTAGTTGTTTCAAGCTAATTCTCCCTTCGTAAATCGCTTTTCCAATTATGGTTCCTTCGCAACCTAATTCGGCAAGCTTTGGCAATTCGTCAAAAGTTGAAATTCCACCAGAAGCGATTAGTTTTACGCCTTCAGCTTTTGCTAAAATTTTACTGTATAAATCAAAACTTGGACCTTGAAGCATTCCATCTTTGGCAATATCGGTACAAATAACATACTGAATTCCTTTTGATTGATAATCTTGAATAAACGGAACCAAATCTTCATTAGATTCTTCTAACCATCCAGAAACGGCAATTTTTTCATCTTTAGCATCAGCGCCTAAAATGATTTTTTCTGAACCGTATTCTGAAATCCATTTTTCGAAAATTGCTCTGTTTTTTACGGCAATACTTCCGCCAGTTATTTGGTTTGCACCGCTTTCAAAAGCAATTCTCAAATCGTCATCCGATTTTAATCCGCCTCCAAAATCAATTTTTAAGCTCGTTTGATTGGCAATTTGTTCCAATATCTTATAATTGACAATTTTGCTCGATTTTGCACCGTCTAAATCTACTAAATGCAGATATTCGATTCCGTGTGCTTCAAATGATTTCGCTACTTCAAGCGGATTTTCATTGTAAATTATTTTAGTATCATAGTCACCTTTGGACAAACGAACGCATTTTCCTTCAATGATATCTATGGCTGGTATTATTCTCATGCTTTTAATTTTAGATTTCTGATTTTAGATTTTAGATTCTAAAAATTGAAATTGATTTTTTGAAATTTTGATTGATATTGAAATTTTACATTTTTAAAAAATTTCCTAGAATCTTTTCGCCAACATCACCACTTTTTTCTGGGTGAAATTGAGTTCCGTAAAAATTATCTTTTTGTAAAGCCGATGCATATTCAACGTCGTAATTTGTTGTAGCAATAGATTCATCACAATTTGGCGCATAAAAACTATGAACCAAATACATGAATTCATTTTCAGAAATACCTTTAAACAAATCGGTTTTTAAATCATAAATCTTATTCCATCCCATTTGTGGCACTTTTACGTTGTTTGAAAATTTCAAAACATCAACATCAAAAATTCCTAAACCTTCTGTATTTCCTTCTTCTGTTTTGTTGCACATCAATTGCATTCCAAGACAAATTCCTAAAACAGGCTGTTTCAATTCTGGAATCAAACCATCCAAACCGCTTTCACGAAGTTTAGCCATTGCCGAACTCGCTTCGCCCACGCCCGGGAAAATCACTTTATCGGCCGATTTAATTTCGTCCGGATCATTACTCAAGACTGCCTTAAAACCCAATCTTTCAATAGCAAACATAATGCTCTGAATATTTCCTGCTCCGTAATTTATAATTACTATTTTCATTATTTTTTTGTTTGTTTTGTTTCAAGTTTAAAGTTTCAGGTTTCACGTTCTGTTGAGCAACTTGAAACTTGAAACCTGAAACTTGAAACAAATTTTAAAGCATTCCCTTTGTTGAAGGCAAAATCATTTTCTCAGTATCTCTTTTTACGGCTACTTTTATCGCTTTTGCGAAAGCTTTAAAAATGGCTTCAATTTTATGATGTTCGTTGATTCCTTCTGCTTTGATATTTAAGTTGGCTTTTGCGCCGTCTGTAAATGATTTAAAGAAGTGATAGAACATTTCTGTTGGCATTTTACCTACCATTTCGCGTTTAAATTCGGTTTCCCAAATCAGCCAGTTTCTTCCTCCAAAATCAATTGCTGCTTGTGCTAGACAATCATCCATAGGAAGACAGAAACCGTAACGCTCGATTCCTAATTTGTTTCCTAACGCTTTCGCGAAAACTTCTCCTAAAGCAATTGCAGTATCTTCTATGGTGTGGTGTTCATCTACTTCTAAATCGCCTTTTACAATAATTTCCAAGTCCATTTGACCGTGACGTGAAATTTGATCTAACATATGATCAAAAAACGCAATTCCAGTATCGATTTTGCTTTTTCCTGTTCCGTCAAGGTTTAAGTTGATGTAAATATCCGTTTCGTTTGTTTTACGAGTAATAGAAGCAGAACGCGCTTCTAATTTCAAGAATTCGTAAATCTTCTTCCAATCCATTGATTGCAAAACGATTGTATCATTTAATTCTTCACGTTTAGATGAAATTTCATTGCTTCCAATTCCATCTGTATCGTTCATGAAAATGGCTTTTGCTCCCAAGTTTTTAGCCAGTTCCACATCTGTTAAACGGTCACCCAAAACAAAAGAATTAGCCAAATCATATTCGGGATTGTTCAAGTATTTAGTCAGCATTCCTGTTCTTGGCTTGCGGGTTGGTGCGTTTTCTTCTGGAAAAGTTCTGTCTACGAAGATTTCATCAAAAACAACTCCTTCGTTTTCAAAAGCTTTTAAGATGAAATTCTGCGTTGGCCAAAACGTATCTTCAGGAAAACTATCTGTTCCTAATCCGTCCTGATTGGTGACCATTGCCAATTCGTAATCTAATTCATTAGCGATTTTAGCCAGATATTGAAACGCCTTTGGATAAAACTCTAGTTTATCTAAGCTGTCTAATTGGTAATTTTCAGGTTCTAAAACGATCGTTCCGTCACGATCGATAAAAAGTACTTTTTTCATGTTTTTATTTTTGAGAATAAAGAAAAAAGAGTAAAGAAAAATGGACTTTTCATTCTAGCTCAAAAGCTCTTTCATTTTTTTCTTTCTTCTTTACTCTATATTCTTTCTTCTATTTCAACAACTTCAATTCTCTAATTACAACCGCGTTTTCTTCTTTTGTTCCAATTGTAAAACGAAGACAATTTTCGCATAAAGGCTGTGTTGTTCTATTGCGAATAACGATTCCTTTTTCAATTAGCTGATCGTATCTTTTGTTAGCATCATCCACCTTGGCTAAAATAAAATTGGCTTCTGTCGGATATACTTTTTCAACAAAACTTACTTCAAGTAAAACTTTAAGCAATTCTTCTCTTTGCTCAATAATAGAAGCTATTTCTTGTTTTATTTTATCAGAATCTTTCAAACGTTCTTTCGCTCTTTGCTGCGTCAATTCGTTTACATTATAAGGCGGTTTAATTTTATTTAAAACCGAAATCACAGCTTCAGATGCATAACAGATTCCTAGACGAATTCCAGCCAAACCATACGCTTTTGAAAGCGTTTGTGTAATCACTAAATTTGGATATTCGTCAATTTCTGTCAGCCAACTTTCTTTGTCTGAGAAGTCAATATAAGCTTCATCAATAACAACTAGACCTTTAAAGTTTTGAAGCAGTTTAACTACGCTTTCATCTGAAAACGAATTCCCGGTCGGATTATTTGGCGAACATAAAAAGATGATTTTGGTATTCTCGTCAACCGCTTCTAAAATCTTTTCAACTTGAGGCTGAAAATCTGTCGATAGGAGAACTTCTCTGTTTTCAACAGCATTAATATTCGCTAAAACGCCATACATTCCGTATGTTGGAGGAAGCGAAATGACATTATCTTTTTTAGGTTCACAGAAAGCTCTAAAAAGCAAATCTAAAACTTCGTCGCTCCCGTTTCCTAATAAAATCTGATTTTGCTTTACTAAATTATTTTTAGCTAAAATAGCTTTAACTGAATTCTGCTGCGGATCCGGATAACGGTTTACTCCATTTTGAAACGGATTTTCATTAGCATCCAAAAAAATCATTTCGGCTGTATCAAAATCTTCAAACTCATCTCTCGCAGACGAATATGGTTTTAAGGATTTTACGTTTTCACGTGTTATTGTATTTATATCGAATTTCATTTTTATTTATTTTTTAGAATATAGAATAAAGACGATAGACTCTCTTCTGATTTGCAGTTTTTTTACTCTTTGTTCTATATTCTATACTCTTTTCTCTTTATAAACTCTTCAATCTTAATGTTACAGCATTTTTATGCGCCTGTAACCCTTCGGCTTCAGCCATAGTTTCGATGGCGCTTCCTATATTCAGAATTCCTTCTTTAGTAATTTTCTGAAAAGTCATCGATTTCATAAAACTGTCTAGATTTACACCGCTGTAATTCTTTGCATAACCATTTGTTGGCAAAGTATGATTCGTTCCTGAAGCGTAATCTCCGGCACTTTCAGGCGTGTAATTTCCAATAAAAACAGAACCTGCATTTACGATTCCGTTACAGTAGAAATCATCATATTCAGAACAGATTATAAAGTGCTCTGGTCCATATTCGTTGATTAAATCTAAAGCGATTTGATCGTTTTCCACATAAATCAATTTCGAATTTTCGATCGCTTTTTCTGCAATCGCTTTTCTTGGAAGCACTTCTAACTGAGATTGTATTTCTTTCTCTACTTCTACAATTAGTTTTTTTGAAGTCGAAACTAGAATCACTTGGCTATCTGTTCCGTGTTCTGCTTGAGATAATAAATCTGAAGCCACAAAAGCTGGAACTGCTGTATCATCGGCCACAATTAATAATTCTGAAGGCCCTGCAGGCATGTCAATTGCAACTCCAAATTGCGTTGCCAATTGTTTTGCTACCGTTACAAATTGATTTCCTGGTCCGAAAATTTTATATACTTTCGGAATGGACTGTGTTCCAAAAGTCATTCCTGCAATTGCCTGAATTCCTCCAACTTTTAGAATTTTAGTTACGCCACATAAATTCGCCGCATATAAAATTGCTGGATTAATTTTGCCTCTTTTATCTGGTGGCGAACACAATACAATTTCTTTACAACCCGCAATTTCAGCAGGAACCGCCAACATTAAAACAGTAGAAAACAAAGGCGCTGTCCCTCCAGGAATGTATAAACCAATTTTTTGAATTGGTCTTTTCTCTTGCCAGCAATTTACTCCTTCAATTGTTTCCACTTCGACTCTTTCTGTTTTCTGAGCGTTGTGGAATTTATAAATATTTTCTTTTGCTAATTCAATAGCTTCTTTTAATTCATTAGGAATCAAACTAATCGCCTCAGTTATTTCTTCTTCTGAAACTTCATAATTGTCTTGTGAAATTCCATCAAAAATCGAAGTATATTTTGCTACAGCTTCATCTCCTTTTCTTTGTACTTCTTTGAAGATTTCTTTTACTGTAACTTCAATATCATCAACGGTTTGAGTTGGCCTTTTTAATATTTCTGACCAGATCTCTGGTTTTGGATTATCTATTTTATTCATTATTTTTTTCGCTTTAAGCTTTAAGCTATACGCTATAAGCTAATTAACTTTGTGTATTTTTTTCCGGCCTTAAGCTTAAGGCTTACTGCCTAAAGCAGGCAAAGCCCTACAGAACCATTTTCTCGATTGGGCAAACTAGAATTCCTTCTGCTCCTACTTCTTTTAGCTGGTCAATTACATCCCAGAAAGTATCTTTGTCGATTACAGAGTGAACACTACTCCAACCTTCTTGAGCGAGAGGAAGAACCGTTAAACTTCTCAAAACGGGAAGGATTTTTCCAACCGCTTCGATTTTATCGTTTGGAACGTTCATTAGGATATATTTCGAATTTCTAGCTCTTAAAACCGCTTGAATTCTGAATTTTAAAGTATCAATGTGTTTTTGAATTTCTGGAGAAACTTTTGGAGAAACTGCTAAAACCGCTTCGCTTTTTAAGATTACTTCAACCTCTTTTAAGTTGTTTTTAAAAAGTGTGCTTCCGCTTGAAACGATATCTACAATTGCATCTGCAAGTCCAATATTTGGCGCAATTTCCACTGAACCAGAAATTTGGTGAATATCTACCTTTATACCAAATTTACTGAAATATTCGTTAACCGTGTTTGGATAAGAAGTTGCAATACGAAGATTGGCTAAATCTTGAACCGAATTGTATTCGAAAGTTTTTGGAACCGCTACCGAAACTTTGCATTTTGAGAAACCTAGTTTCTGAACGACTTCGATTCCTTTTCCTTTTTCTACCAAAAGATTGTCGCCAACGATTGCTAAATCTACTACTCCATCAATTAAATACTGTGGAATATCTGAATTTCTAAGGTATAAAACTTCAAGAGGAAAGTTTGAAGCTTCTGCTTTTAACTGATCGATTCCGTTGTTGATTGAAATACCGCAGTCTTTTAGAATTTGAATGCTGTCTTCGTTTAAACGACCCGATTTTTGAATTGCAATTTTTAAAGTACTCATTTTTTTAGTTGTTTGTTGGATTAATAGTTTGAGTACAAAGAGAGTTAGAATTAAAAAACCCGTTTGATGTACTCAAACGGGTTTTAAAATATGATGATTTACATGCATACCATTAACACATCGCTTGAGAGCAATAATGTAAATGATGATGATGTAATTGAATTGAAATCATGATTGGTTTTGTTTTTTACTTCTTTGATTCGGTTGCAAATATACTAGATAAAATAATTAAAAAGCAATTTTTATTTTAACTTAACGACAGTTTATTGTTAAAAATCGTTTTCTACAGCATTTTACTTGATGAATTTAAAATTATTTTAACGAATTATTATATTCTTCAAAAACCAATAATACCTTGGTTCCTTTCCCAATTTCGCTTTCAATTTTAAATTTAATCTGAAGCAGATCTGTCATTCGTTTTACGATGAACAAACCAAGTCCTGTTCCTTTTATTTCAGAATGGTTTAAGGAATCTGATCTAAAAAAAGGATTCAGAATAGACTCTAAATCTTTTTTCGCAATTCCAATTCCTTGATCTGAAATACTGCACAAAATTTTATGATTTTCTCTTGACAATGAAATGCGAACTTCACTATTAGGTTTAGAATATTTTACAGCATTTGAAATGATATTTCGAAGAATCGTCACAACTAAATAATTATCAGAATAAATATAAAATTCTTCTTGAGCATCCAAAATCACATTTATTTGCCCGGACTTTATTTTCTCTGTATTTAAGGTAAGTACATCCAAAACAACTGCATTCAGATAAACATTTTCTTTTAGAATATTCTGTTTTTGATTCTCAAAACGAGCCATCATAAGCAACTGATCTACAAGCGAATTTAAATGATCAACTTCATTAATACAGTAGTTAATTTTTTCTTCGTATTCCTTGCTGTCACGAGGTTTACGAATAAGTACTTCAAGTGTTCCTTTAATTACAGTTAAAGGCGTTCTCAATTCGTGTGAGGCATCAGATGTGAACTGTTTTTCGCGTTCAATCGCATCTTCAATTCGATTCAATAAATTATTAATGGTCTTTGAAAGTGTAAACAATTCATCCCTGGTTTTTGGCAACGGTATTCTTGCTTTCAGATTGTCTTTAGTAATAATTTTCGAAGTTTGAATAATATTATTTATTGGTTTAATACTTCGTCCTGCATAAAATCTTGCTAGAAAGAATAAAATAAAAAGGATGATTGGAAAAGCAATTAGTAAAGTATCCATTAGATTGTCCAACACTTTTGAAGAATCAGAAAGCGACATTGCAATAATCAAATAACCAACTTTTTTAGATTGCACATGAAGCGGCACTTGTATCTGGCGAATTGTACTCCCTAGTAATTTCGTATCAAAAGGATGAAAATGCTCTTTCTTATTATGAAAAACGAGTTTCTCATTTTTTAAATTAGGCGATTTTTCGATAATTTTTTTGTTCAAATCCAAAAACTGAACAAAAATAGGATTTACATCTACAGAATTATGTTCTCTTTCCTCCCATTCTTCGGCATCCATAAAAATTACAGCGCCTTTTTCTATTCTTAGTTCTTTAAAATGGTCCTGAACTTCTATATTTAAATTCTCGTCGATATGATTGTAAACGGTGAGTTTTACAATAAAATATATAGCCGAAAAGACTGCTAAAACCAGCAATCCGGTTCCTACAATATAATTTAATGCAATTCTATTTCTAAAGGATAATGAAGTCATTTTATTAATCATTGGCGATATATCCAATGCCACGGATAGTTTTTATATAATCTTCTTCAATTTTAAGATTGAGTTTTTTTCTAATTGCATTCATAAAAACATCAATAACCCCCGTGTCGTATTCAAAGTTGATTTCCCAGACATCTCTTAAAATCTGATTTCTTGTGCAGACTTTTCCTTTATGCTGAATTAAATAGGCCAACAATTCAAACTCTCGCTGTGTTAGCGAAATTTCTTCCTCACCTTTTAGAACAATATGTCTCGCCAAATCCATCGTAATGTTTCCGAGTGTCAAGGTTTCAGCTTGCTGTTTATTTCTAAAGTGAACTTTAATTCGCTCAACCAATTCCTCGAAGCTAAATGGCTTTTTGATATAATCGTTTGCTCCAGCTTTTAATCCTTCTATAGTTTCCTGAACCGTATCTTTTGCAGTCAAAAAAATGATTGGCGTAGTCTGATCTTTGATTCTGATTGCCTTACAAAGATCTAAACCATTGATTTTTGGCAGCATCCAATCTAAAAGAATCAAGTCAAATTTTTGTTCCTGAACCAATTCAAAACCTTTAGAACCATCGGCTGCGGTCGTAATTTGATAACCTTCTTCTTGCAAACCTTGTTTTAGAAATTGGACAATTCCTACTTCGTCTTCAACTATTAAAATATGCATTTATCGTATCTGATTAAAATTTGAATTTCATTTTTTCAATTCAAAGATAGAAAATTTAGAACTGGGAAATAATTGAATATCCCAATAAATAAAGAAAATCAGCATCTTAAGCAAACTTTAAGTTAACGTTAAGTAAGGTAAAAGTGGAACTTAATCTGGCATTAATCATTCGAAAGTAATTTTGTAAAAAAATAAAACATATGGATTTTTATAAAAAACTTTCACCTTTTTACAATCTTACAGTATTCTATTTTATTGTGAGTTTCATACTTAGAATAGTTTTACTGTTTCATCCAATTACACAAAGTTCGTTTACTTTTGCCGAAAGCTTGAAAATCTTTTCATTAGGTTTAGTGTCAGACTTTTTTGTTTTTATTTTAGCTTCAGGTTTCTTGTGGCTGTATCTTATTTTTATTTCAAATTCTAAATACAACAAACCTTACGGATATATTATACTTGGAGGTTTTGTGGCGCTTTTAATTTATATCGCTTCCGGAAAAAGCATTTTTGATGAATACGGTGGCGCTTTGCCTAGAATCATTTTGATTTTTGTTTCGATAAAAACACTTCTTTTTGCGCTTTTTCTTTTCTTGCCCCAACAGAGAGATAAGATCCGATTTTGGCTTTTTGCTTTTGTAATTTTTCTTTACGTTTTACTGATTTTACAAAACGCAATAAGTGAGTTTTTCTTTTGGAATGAATTTGGTGTTAAATATAATTTCATCGCTGTCAATTACTTGATTTACACCAATGAAGTAATTGGAAACATTATGCAGTCTTATCCTGTAATTCCTATTTTCTCTGCATTATTTATTATCACTGGAATTATTACGTTTTTTATCATAAAAAAATCAAGAAACTATATTGACAAGATTCCTAGCTTCAATGAAAAATTAAAAATTACAGCCATTTACGGCGTTTTATTTGTTTTTTCTTTATTGGCGATTCCTAGCTTAGCTAAAACAGAAAACTCTAAAAACATATTTGTTAATGAGCTGCAATCGAATGGTATTTATAAGTTCTATTTGGCTTTTCAGAACAACAAATTAGATTATTTTAAATTCTACAAAACAATTCCAAACGAAAAAGCTTTTGCAATTCTAAAGCAAGAAATGCCCACTATTTCAGGGAAAAATACTTTACATGAAATAAAAGAGGATTCGCTCGAACAACGTAAAAATGTAGTTTTAATTACGATTGAAAGTTTAAGTGCCGATTTCATGAAAACGTACGGAAACGAACAAAATATTACCCCATTTTTGGATAGTCTTGCTCAAAAAAGCCTGCTATTTACAAATGTGTATGCGGCTGGAAACAGAACGGTACGCGGTTTAGAAGCCGTAACTTTATGTCTTCCTCCAACAGCTGGAGAAAGTGTTGTAAAAAGAGAGGATAACAAAAACAAATTTTCGACTGGATCTGTCTTTCTTCAAAAAGGTTACAATGTAAAATTCATGTACGGTGGAGATGCGTTTTTTGATAATATGCAGGATTTCTATACTGGGAATGGTTATCAAATTATTGACAAATCTAGTTTTGCCGAAAACGAAGTTACTTTTTCTAACGTTTGGGGAGTTTGTGATGAAGACATGTACAACAAAGCGATTAAAGTGATGAATGCTGAAGCGAAGCAGAATAAGCCTTTTTTCAATCATATTATGACAGTAAGCAATCATAGGCCTTTTACTTATCCTAATAATAAAATTGACATTCCTGGGGATATTAAATCTCGCGATGGCGGTGTAAAATATACCGATTTTGCTTTAAGCCAATTCTTTAAGCAAGCTCAAAAAAAGCCTTGGTTTAAAAATACGGTTTTTGTAATTGTTGCCGATCACTGTGCATCGAGCGCAGGAAAAACGGAACTTCCATTAGATAAATATAGAATTCCAGCTTTAATATATACTCCAAATATGAAGCCTGAAAAATGCACTAAATTGATGTCTCAAATAGATGTTATGCCAACATTATTTGGTCTTTTAAATTTTGATTACCAAAGTAAATTCTTTGGATGTGATGTTTTCAAACCAGATTATCAGCCAAGAGCTTTTATTGCTACCTATCAGGATTTAGGATTAATAAAAGATAATGTTTTGACTATTTTATCTCCGAAACAGCAGATCAAACAGTTTCAATTAAAACAAAATAGCAAAGCTGGTATTTCTCCCGAATTCCAAATTCATTATGATGAAATACCATTGAAAAGAGAAAACAAGAATCTAGTTAACGAAACTATTTCTTATTATCAATCAGCTTCTTACGTATTGAAAGAGAAAGAATATCAGCTTAAAGATTTAGCCAATAAGAATAAAAAATTATACGCAAAAGTTCGTTAACATAAGCAATTAAAAAAGCCTCAGATCATAAGGAATCTGAGGCTTTTTAAATTCTATTTCAATTATGAAACTTGAAATAAAAACTTAATCATTTTGATTTTTCATTCCAAACAAATCTCCTTTTTGGAACATTTTCAAATCATCCTGTAAAAATTGATAGTTTCTTTGAGTCACAGCTGGCGCATCTAAATCGCTCAAATCTGGTTTTCCAGCATTAATCCAAGCCGTATACCAGAAGCTAGCAGTTGCTGCGATGGCTTTCTTCATTTGGCTTTCAACCATTCCGTTCAATTGTTCGTGCAGTTTTTTAGCATAGTCGTCAGAGAAAACAGCTGTATTGTATTTAGTTTTCAATACATTTCCTTCAGCATCCATTTTAAACACTTTGTCTTGCGGAGTTGCCACTCTTAGTTTTTTATCGATATCCAATAAAGGCTGTGCTAAACTGTGCGTATCGTTGATCAAGGCCCAAATTGCTTTGTGAACATCTGGATAATATTGCGCCTCAGGAACATTTAATTTGTAATTTTTAACAAACAACTCTGGCAATCTGCTTTCCCAAAGTGAATGAATTCCTTTTTGGTCTGTCAATTGTCCGTCGTGATTTGCAGAAGTATGCAATGGCATGTGTGCATCACCAACATAATGACCTAAATCTGCCGCTAGGAACAAGATTTCAGCTTTATTTTTTTCTTTAAAAGCTTTAGTCAATTTTGTCATCATTTCTTCCAAATACCATGGCAAGATTCCGTTATCCGATAAGAATTTAGCATCGTATTTTTGTTTCGCTTCTTCTAATGTTTTTGGATAAGTGTCAGCAGGACCAAAGTTTTCCATATCAAAATAGTGTCTCTGACCTTCTTCTTTATAATTTAAAGCATACTTACGGATATCTGGAACCGAAGCTTCTTGTGTAATAAAATCAATGTGATTGTAGAAAAATATTTGTAATTGTTTTGGTAAAGCCATTACAGCAGCTTTGTTAATACGCTCATGGCCAACATTTCCCCATGACAGCATAATAAAGCCAATAATTAATGCACCGAAAGCGATTAATTTTGGTCTCATTTGGATTTTTTTCATTTGTTTTTTTATTAGAGGGAGCAAATTTAGCTTTAATTAAAGAATACGCAAAAAATACTATCAATAAGATTCTACAATTTTATTTTTTTGAGATTTTAAGCTTTAAAAGCAGTATAAGCATATATTAACACTAATTTTCTTTATACATTTGCTTTACTAACAAAATTTAATTTTATGCGCCAGATTACCTTAAATTTATTTCTATTAATTTCTACTTTTTGCTTTGCACAAGAAACTGATTTACAGCTAAAAAATATTAGCGACACCCTATTAAACCCAAAAAGAATCCTTAAAGTTTCTGATCCTTTAAACGGTGAAAAAACAATGCAAAAACTGTTTCCTGGCAATTTATATCATCTTTCTGATAAAAACACTTTTATAAGCTGGAAATGCAAATCTTGTAAACCTTCTCCTTTTCTTGATGTAAATGGCGTAGAAGGTGATCAGATGTTTCCTTATACAGAAGGCGTTGCCACAAGACTTATCGCTAATATTGACTATAGCGATTCAAAAGGAAATCAGTTTAAAATTTTAGCTTTTAACCATTCTGTTCATGACGAAGACGGACTTCAAACAGGGCGTTTTTCTGGCGGATTGTTAGGCGTGGCTAAGTTTGCAAAGAATGATAATGTTTGGGAAATGAGATCTTTTCAACCTGCAGTAGCTGCGTTTGGGGCTTTTGCGCGATGTCCTACTCCTAAATTAGTTGAAATTGGAGAAGATCAATATGCTTTTACTTTGATTCATGCAAACGGTGGTGCTGGCGGCGCTTACGAAGGCTATCTTTATCTCATTGCTGGTTTTGGCGGAAAATATCAGCCTATTCTGGAAGTCAATAATTATCAGTTGACTAACTCTTCTTTTATCGCTTGGAGCGGATCTTATAAAGTAGTCAATGACAATTCTAAAAAACATTTTAGAGATATTATTATTACCACAAAAGGAACTTATAATATAAAAGCAAGAGGTGAAGATGAATTTGACGTTGAATTTCCTGAAGAAATTGCAACAATGGCCAGAACCAAAAAAGCATTTGATTTTGAGATTGAAAGACGCTATTCATTCAAAGGAAAATTTTACAAAATGATAGACAAACCAATTGTAAAATTCTCCAATGTAAAATAATAGTTGAAAAACTTTGAGTATAGTTTTACCGCAAAGAGCGCAAAGTTTATATACCTAAAATTTTGAATAAAACGCAAAGTTCGCAAAGCTTTGCACAAAAAACTTTGCGAACTTTGCGTAATTCTTTGTGCTCTTTGCGGTTAAATAAATATTAGTTCAAATAAAGAATTGATACTAAAGCTAAAACAGCAATAAAAATCCAAAGAAAAAAACCTTGTAGCAATGGCTTTACTCCTACTGCTTTTAAAGTTGCAAAGTTTAAAGTTGCTCCAATTAGGAACAAAGTTATGGTTAGACCAATTTTTGCAATGCCTACAAGATGTCCGGTAAAAATGGCTGTTGACGGAACATACGTATTTACTAGCATTGCTATAACAAACAAACCGATAAAATAAGGAATCTTGATTTTTGAATTCTTGCTTTTAAAAAGAAAAGCGGTCAAGATTGAAATGGGAATAATCCATAAAGCTCTGGCTAGTTTTACTGTTGTGGCAACTTGTAATGCTTCTGCGCCGTATTTATTGGCAGCACCAACTACAGAACTTGTATCATGAATGGCAATGGCACACCAAAGACCGAAATCTTTTTGTGACAAATCTAATTGATGCCCAATAAATGGAAAAACAAATAAAGCAATTGAATTTAGTATAAAAATAACTCCCAAAGCAATTGAAGTCTGATTTTCGTTTGATTTGATAACTGGCGAAATAGCTGCGATTGCACTTCCTCCGCAAATTGCTGTTCCGCAAGAAATTAAATGAGACGTTTTTTTCTCTGTTTTAAGCCATTTGCCTAACAATAATCCAAAAAGTAAAGTACTAAAGATTGAAAAAACCGTTAGAACAAATCCTTCTTTACCAGCTGAAACAGCGCTATGGGCATTCATCCCGAATCCTAAACCCACCACCGAAAACTGCAGCAAAAATGTAATGGCTTTGTGATTGAATTCTACAAATGGATTTCCGAAAAGATTCACAATTAAAACGCCAAATAAAAGAGCTATTGGAGGAGAAATAATCGAAAATAAACATAAAAGAATTACGGCAAGAAAAAGGACTTGCTGTAAGGACTGATTAATTTCAAATAATTGTGCTGTTGTTTGTTCTTTTGTTTTCAAAATAAATGGGTATTGATATTATGTAGCAAAGTTCCACAGTTTATATTGAAAACGCCAATCGTAAATTGCAATTGGCTATAACTTCAAGTTATAATGAGATGCTAAATTTTGAATAAACAATTCAGATAATGAATCTGATTTTCCTTGTAACGTAGCCACATAAAAATACCTTTCTATTGACAGCTTCTCTACATCCAAAACAATCAATTCTTTATTTTTCAACTCTTTGCTCACAGCATGAATAGACATAAAAGCAAAACAATCTGAATTTAGTAAATATGATTTTATGCTTTCTGTACTTCCTAATTGCATTTCTATCTGCAAATCGGTTAGTTTTAAATTTACTTTTTTCAATGCAAATTCTATAACTTCAAGTGTTCCAGATCCGCGTTCACGAGTTAGAAATTTCATTGATTTTAAATCGTTTACCGAAATTTCATTTTGTTTGACAAAAGGATTATGGCTGTTGCAAACCAAAACCAATTCGTCTTTTAAAAACGGAATGTATTTTATAGATTGATTTTTAGATTGTCCTTCTACAATTCCGATTTCAATTTCTTTATTGATTAAGGCATTCTCTATTTGTTCTGTATTTCCATTCAGCAAATTGACTTTTATACCTTTTTGCTTCTGATGAAAACGCGCCAAAACTGGTGAAATAATATATTGTGAAATGGTTGTACTCGCTCCTAACCTAAGCAAACCTTGACGTTCTGAATTAAAAGAACTCATTTCAAAGTCTATTTCACGATAGATATCAAAAATACTTTTAGTATATTTTAGAAGGATTTTTCCAGCTGGAGTTAAAGCGATTTTAGAACCGTTTCGTTCAAAAAGTTTGGTTTTATAGGTTTCCTCTAATTCTTGGATATGTTTAGAAACTGCTGGCTGAGTAATATACAGTTCTGTTGCCGCTTTAGTAAAATTAAGGCGGAGCGCAACGGTGTAGAAAACTTTTAGCCTGAAATCCATTTCAAAAAAATTAAAGATAAATAATTATTGCCAATCTATTGGAAATGTTCCAGATTCGTTTAATAATAAAACTAAATTATATTTACCTATTTTTTTATCTTTTCTATAAATATAAACTTTTTTTGAAAATGCTTTTTTAACTAAACTATCGTCTTTTTGAATATCGATCTTATAAGAATTAAAATTAGCAAAATTGAATTTCTTTTCCACACCATCCACAGTAATGTTACCTTTTGCATTTTCATTAATTTTAGTGATCACAAATTGATAGTCATTTCTATTTTCTTTTCTAGCGTTTATGTAAATCCAAAAAAAAATAGCACAAAAAAACAGACTAAAGAAAATGAAAACTTTTTTAAAAGACATAACACTTCATTTTAAAGCAACCCATTATACTTTCTAACAAACCATTCAATTGTTAGTAAAGTAGCAATCAAAATCAATAACCAAACCCAGTCAATAATTGGCGTTTTACTTGAGATATTTTTTTCAATTGATTTGTATTCTTTGTTTTCTAAAAGTGTATTAATCAATTGATCGGCTTGATCTTCGAAGAAAGCTTTTCCTCCTGTTTGCTGAGCCAATTGCTGTAATTTAACCACATCCGGATTTACGAATTGCTTTTCGATATCAAAATCTAAAATTTCAAAATGACTTGCGTATGAAGTATTCGAGTTTAATTCTTTTACTGTAAAGTTATATTTTCCTGCTGGAAGTCCTTCTAAATTAGCCGAGAAAGAATTGCTTCCCTTCAGTAAATCGTAGTTTTTAGTTTGTTTCGTCGCAGCATTTACAACAGTAATGGTAAGTCTGGCTTTTTCATCAAACTCATAATTTTTATTGAAATATTGAGCGTTAATAATGATTTCTTCGCCAGAATTATAAAAACTTTCGTGAGATACTACTAACGATTTCTTTGAAGTCGATGATGCTAAATATTGAATAATTTTATCCATAAAAACATCATACTTTTCAAATGACTGATTATCGACATGACTTTGCAAACGCCATTTCCAGCTGTTTTCTCCTAAAAGAAAAGCGGTTCTTTTTCCTTGATTTTCGGCGAAAGCCAATAAAGGTGCATTGGTAGAAACGTTTCTAATTTTTGAAGAAAGCAATACAGACACATTTCCGTTAGTGCTGATATTTCCAAACGGATTTTGCAAAGGCGGGAAATTCTCAAAACCAATATTGTCTATTGCAAACTGGTTGAAGGCTGATTGGAATTCACATAAAAAATCTTCTCGCTGATTACTCATTTTAAAAATCAGATTGTTCTGCTGCTGATTTAGAAAATTGAAATCGGTATTGTTTCCTGTTATGATAAAGGTATTTGTTCCTTTTAATTTATTGTTGTCAAATATTGCTTTAAAAGCTGCTGTTGGCTGATATAAAACCAAAACAGAAATACCTTCTAAATCATTAATCTGATTTGGTTTAGCTAAAATCACTTTACGCTGTGCATTAACTTCAATAGAGCGCTTTAAAGCCGCAATATCTGGATGATTTATAGCAGAAACAATTGCAACAGTTGATTTTTGATCTATTATTTCTACTGCAAAATTTTTGACGTTATTATAACTGTTTTTTTCTTTTGCAGATGATTGAATATTGGCTTTATAAATCTGCAATCCTACTTTGTCTGCTGGAAGAAGCAAGTTTAGCGAAACTGTTTTCTTTGATGGCGAGAAAGCTAGTTTTTCTTTTGCTACAACTGTGCTTCCTTGCGTAATGGTAAATTCTGCATTTGTGGTTTTATCTCCTCCATATTGCAGAAAAACTTCAACTGGAAATTTATTTTTGTGAAAAGCGTATTTATTTACGTTTAACTGATTGATTTTTAAATCAAAAAAAGTGGTTGTATCTCCCACAACCAAAGGATAAACTTTATTGACAGGATCAAAACGATATACATAATCGTTTCCTGTAGTTTGATTTCCGTCAGTAATAATGACTGTTGGGAAAATCAGATTTTTGTGGATGCTTTTTAGATTTTTGGCCACTTCGTCTAAATTGGTCTGATTTCCTTTGAAATCAAATTGGTCTGAAGTTTTAAAATCATTATCAAACTGATAGGTTTGAACATCGAATTTTTCTTTTAAAGCTGGATTCGAAACCACTTTTTGATATAATTCAACCGCTTTCTGGTCTGATTTTAAAGCGGCAATAGAACTCGAATTATCAACCACAACTGCCAGAGGCGTTTTGGTAATTTCAAGAGAGTTTTTTGAAATAATCGGATTTATCAATAAAACCAACAATCCGAAAATGGCTAGAAAACGCAAAAAAGCCAAAAGTATAATCACATTGGATTTACTTTTGGCTTTGAAAAAATATTGAAAATACGACAAACCACCAGCAATTACTAAAGAAAGCAATAATAAAAGAATCGTGTTTGTAGTCATAATTTATTCAGTAATTGGAAGATTAATAATTCAAAGATTTCAAAACCTTTGAACCTTTGCAACTTAGCACCTCAGTGCCTTAGGTTAGCATTCCTCCGCAAACATTAAGAACTTGTCCTGTAATGTAAGCACTCATGTCTGAAGCTAAGAAAAGACAAGCGTTTGCAACGTCTTCTGTAGTTCCTCCGCGTTTCAACGGAATACCTTCTCTCCATCCTTTTACTACATCTTCACTTAATTTTGCAGTCATTTCAGTTTCGATAAAACCTGGTGCGATTGCATTGCAACGAATATTACGAGAACCTAACTCAAGAGCTACAGATTTAGTAAATCCGATTGCACCTGCTTTTGAAGCTGCATAATTTGTTTGACCTGCGTTTCCAGAAACTCCAACAACAGAACTAATATTAATGATAGATCCTGCTCTTTGTTTCAAGAAAGTTTTCTGAATCGCTTTTGTCATATTAAAAACCGATTTCAAATTCACATCAATTACTTGGTCAAAATCTGCCTCAGACATACGCATTAACAAATTGTCTTTTGTAATTCCGGCGTTGTTGATTAAGATGTCAACAGTTCCAAAATCTGCTAAAACAGCATCAACAAAAGTCTGAGCTTCGTTAAAATCTGCTGCATTAGATTGGTATCCTTTAGCTTTTACTCCTAAAGCATTTAATTCTGCTTCTAAAGCTTCTGCAGATGCTGCAGATGAGCTGTATGTAAAAGCAACATTTGCTCCATGTTTAGCAAAAACTTCAGCAATTCCTTTTCCAATTCCACGGCTTGCACCAGTAATAATTGCAACTTTTCCTTCTAGTAATTTCATATTCAAAATTAATGTTAATATTTCTTTACAGCTTGCGCCATTACTTATTTGCATTTTCTGCTAAAAAAGAAAATTCCATAAGTTTTACCTACGCTATAAATGACTTGTCAAATATATAATATTTCCCTTTTTAAAAAAAATAGCATTAGTGTAATTTATAAATAAGAGCTTTTCTTTAGCATAAAACAAAAAACCGTTTCAATTTGAAACGGTTTTATTACTTAAAAGTTTACCTAGTAATATAATTAAGGCAAATCAAATTCTGGAGCTGGAATAATCTCAACTGGCTGATCAATACATGGATGAATGTATTGCCCCATTACGGCTCCATCTCCTGTTTGACAATCCCAAGTTAACTCTCCAGCTTTAATACTTCTTTGCTCTTCGCGGTTCAAAATCTCAACTCCTTGAAAATTTAAAATTGATTTTAACATAATTATTTGTTCTTTGGTTTTTTGGTAAACTCAATCCGTTATTGTCTGTTGAGTTTTCAGACATGAAAAATTAATTTCAGCTTTAAATATAAGAAAAAAAGTATAATAAATTTACATAAAGAAAGATTAAACTTAAAAAACAAAAAACAGCTCATAAAAATGAGCTGTTTCCCCCAAAATAAAAAAACAAAACTAAAAATCTTAGAATATGATTTTGCCACATTTTTAAAGATACACTTGTACCAATACTATTTTGTATCCCTAAAAGTCATTGACAGTCTTTAATTGACAGTCTTTATTCGTCTTTATCTTCATTAATCTTATTCATGACTACACACGCAATCGCTACTACTATGGACAGATATAAATAAGGTCTTAAGTATGGATAATAATATTGATTTACAATAAGCAACCCTATTAGCCAAAAGAATATTGCTATAGTTGCAGGTGTAATTATTTTTTTAATCATAATATCTATAAATTAAGAAGTTATATACTTGATTCAGAAATTATGCTGGATAAGAGCAGCTCATTTTTTTGAGCTGCTCTTTAAAATTAATTAAGTTTCCAAGTTGTCATTCTAAACGGACTTGATGCACTTGTAAATGTATAAACAGGATCTGAGTAGAATAATCTGAAGCTTTCTGCTTTTACATAAATTCCTTGCGGATCCATGAAGTATTTATCAATACTTGCTAAGAAGGCTGGTGTTGCTACGGTAGTATTTCCGTTCCATGATTTATGTTTCAAAATCATTTTCTTACCTGCTGCATCTTCTTCAATAGTAACATGATGCTGTAAAGGAGATCTTCCGACAAAAGTGTAATAGATAAAAGTTCCAATAGCATGATTGCTATAGATTTCAATAGATGCGATACTTTGTCCTGACGGCAACAATGCGTTTACTTTTTCTAGTTCAGCATAAAATAATGATGAGTTTGCTGGAGAATCGATTGTGTAATCGTCTACAAAGAATCCAAACCAAGCTAATGGCTTACCAGGAAGCAATAGTTTATAATCGTCTGTAAGAACTAAAGGTTTGTCAGTATACTTTATAACTGCAGATACGCCACCTGTTCCTGTTGCAGTAAAACTTCCATCAGTATCGTTATAAACAAAATTTGATAATTTTTGCCCGCCTACTTCAACTGCTGGACTTACTACAATTCCTGTTGGAGAATATCCTATTCCCATGTTATAGCTTACAGAGTAACCGTTTTCAATAGAATTTGAGTTTGCAAAACGCGTTACTGCTGTAAATGAAAAATCGAATTTATGCGTAGTTGTACCATCATTTGTTTCTAATAGTCTAAAAAGAGGTCTTTCTTCTCCTCCAATAACATTCTTTTCCATGAGAAGATTTTTAGGCAATTCTGTCCAATCTTCTGCAGTCGCTTTTACAAAACGTAATTCTTGATTGCTTCTGTTGGTTCTAAAAATGATTTCTCCATTTTCTTGTCCATAGTACAAAAATTGAAAATCTCCTAAATAACCTTTTGCTCTCAATGCTGGAATGGGATAATTGTCTGAATCTGATAAAAGATGAATTCTATTTTTTGTAGTAAAAGTTAAACTCACCGTGCTTCCTACTTGAATTGCGTATTCACTTTTATAAGTAGCTGTATCAGTATCAAAATCTGATGCCATTTGCACAGTTCCATCGTCAGCAAATCTAAATAAATGAGTATATCCTCCTAAAACTGTATTATCTGTAAAATAAACCGCTTTCCACCCGTATTGAGATGAAAGCAATGCTTCGCTTAACTCTGTTTTTTGCTTATTTAATCGAGCGGTAGGCGTATCATTAAAAAGTTGTTCTGCATCTGTATTATTATTACAGGCGATCAATTGCAGTATTAAAACAGCTGCAAATAAGTACTTATATAGTTGTTTCATTTTCATAATGCTTGTTTTAATTTATTACAGATGTTGTATTCTTTTCTGCTTCATCTCTTAAAGCATAAAAATCCATGTTGAATGCTTCTTTGAAATACTTAACCACAATAGCTTCTTTTGATTTTAAAGCCTGAAGAGCAAAAGGATTTTCAATACCATCCAAAAATGCCGCATATTCTGCTTTTGTATAAATTAGAATCATTGCTGCCGTTTCTGCAAAATCTTCGTTAATATTTGATCTTGCATAACTTGTAATAAATCCAAGCTCATTTGATTCTTCAATTTCAAAATTGTACCAATCTGCAGTATAACCTCCCGGTGTAAGCGTTTTCCAAGTTTTTTCGTCAAAAGGTTTGTTCTGATTTAAAATATGAATGTATTCGTGCTGAATTGTATGTATAAACTGCGCTACGTTTTCGCGATCCGATTTATCGATATAATCTGTTTCAAACAAAGTAACTCTCTGCCCTCCTTCAGCCAAACCTAAAGTTTTAGTTCCAACACTGTTTAAATTAACTCCTCCAACCAAAACAATTTCTCTTGGAGCAATTTTCTTTACAAAATCTGGACCTCCAATTGCGGCATAACTTTTTAGCCAAATTGTTTCAACTATTTCAAGAGCAGGTTTTACTTTATCAACTTCAGGTGGGAATAAATAACGACTGTTGTCTACCGTGTTTTGGTTCCATTTATACTGAACATTAATGTTGTATGAATTTAAATAAGTAGCGTCAATCCAATTATCTAAACTTGTTTTCTCTGGTTGTGTAAAATCTAATTGGCTTTCTCCAGGCAAGTCATCGCTTCCACATGAAAATAGAGTTATCGAAACTAGAGCTAAAACCGCAATTTTATTATATTTTAATAATTTCATAATTTTCATTTTTAAGATTATCTAGGATTTAGTTCGATACCAGTACTTGAAGCGTGCAACGGAATTTGCAATGCTCTTCTGTTATCGTCTTTTACTAAAATATTAGCTGGTTTATTTGATGTCTCGTGTCTAACTACTAGGTTAAAACGTTTAATATCAAACCATCTAAGTCCTTCGTGTATAAAATCTCTTCTTCTTGTTTCTGCAATTGCTTTTATATAAGAGGTCTGCACTGGAGTCATTGTATAGAATGGCGTATATTCGTCTGCAATTACAGGGAATTTAGCCACTACTCTAGCCTCAGTCAATTTATCTGTTGTCGGATTGTATGTTGGAGTTCTTGTTGCTAAGAAATATTCTAATTCTCCTGTAGCCGTAGCAATATCTCCCTTCATAACATGCGCTTCGATTCTATTTAAGAAAAACTCATCGTTACTTAATAATACTTCAGCAACATAAGGATCTCCAATTCCAGCTGTTACGTTAGAATATTTAAAGTATTCATAAAACTTAGGCAAGAACAATGTGATACTTCCGTTTGAAGAATAAAAATTATAATAGTACGCTTTTCCGAAAAGATTTGTGCTTGTTCCAAAGATTTCTGGACGGCGTAAACCTGATAAATTAAAACGATTTAAATGGTATACTCTACTTACGATCGTATTTGCAGAAACGATCAAAAGATTGGTTCCAACATCACTCGCTCCGTATTTTAACTGCTGATCTTCTACACTTAAAGGTTCGTAAACTGAAAAATCTCTTATTGCTGAGGGTCTAGAACCTAAGTCATTAGACAATTCAATTACTTTATCCCAATTTCCTTTTACTAAATAAAATCTGCTGGCAAAAGCTTTTGAAGCCGCTACATTAAAGTGAAATTTTGGTTCTTTATAATCGTTTGTCACGTACTTTAAACCTTCTTCAATATCTTTTTCAAGAAAAGCATATACTTCAGCAAGTGTATTTCTCTTATATTTTGTTATCAATTCCGTTTCTGGTTTTGTTACATACGGAACCCCTAAATCTGTATCTGCAGTTGCTGGATTGTAACGTTTTGACCATAGTGAAACCAACATAAAATGAGAATAAGCTCTCGCCATCAAAGCTTCACCTTTTTGCGGATTTAAGCTTGCCGGACTTCCCAACTCTTCTATTGCCTCCAATGCTTTGTTTGCGTGTGCAATTGCCCTATAACAAGCATCCCAGTAATACGCTTGAGTATCAATATCAGTAGCTTCTGTATTAATTTCCCAATTGTAGTTTTGCTCGTTTCTTACTAATGTTGTAGCTAATCCACTATCAAAAACATTATCAGACATAGTTTCAGCAATCTCGAAATAACTCATTTGAGGATAAGCTTCTACTAATAATTCTTTTATTTTTTCTGGCGTATCAATTTCGGTTCTATTATCTGGTTTCTCCGACAAGAAATCATCGCAGCTAGTAATACAAATAAGTATTAATAGGGATAATGCTATTTTTAAGTTTTTCATGATTTTGACTATTATAATGAAAGGTTTAAAGTAAATGTGTATTGAGTTGTTACAGGAAAAGCAACTCCTCCAGAATTACGAAACTCAGGATCTTGTCCATTTAATCTTTTATCAGAATAAACTAACCAAGGATTTACCGCTGAGCCTTTTAATGTAAAAGTGCTCACACCGATTTTCTTTTTAAAATCAGCAGGAAATTCCCAGCTTAATGATATATTTTTTAATCTGACAAAATCTCCATCTGCAATACGAACATCAGAATAATTATACGTATTATAAGCTCTTGCCAAGGTACGGTCTCCGCCATAATTAGCATTTAAACGTCTGTCCGCAATAACTGGCACATTGGTATAATTTTCATCACCAGGATTAATCCAACGGTTTGTAAAGTCTTTTGTAAATACCGTTAAATCATCGTAAGTACTATCGTATACAGGATTTAAACGAACTTTATTTCCTCCTGAACCTACAAAGAATATGTATAGAGACAAGTTTTTGTATGTAAATGTATTGGCAAAACCAAATGATTTATTAGGCTCGATTGAACCTTCATATTTCAAATATTTAGTAACATTTAAGTTATCCTGAAAATTAGCATCTGTAATATTATTCTCTGCTCCGTCTTGCAATATAAACGTAGGAAGACCTTGGTTGTTTAAACCTGTAAATTGGTAAGAGTATAATGAATTTCTTGGGTGTCCAACCGTATTTCCTCCGTTTGAATCAACTAAATCGAATGCCGTTGGCGTGTTCTGCAATTTTGTAATCTCTTGATGATAAACAGAAAAATTAAGGTTTGTAGACCATTTAAAATCTTTACCATTAATATTTTTAGTTGTAATACCAACCTCCAAACCTTTAGTCTCCATATCGGCATTATTACCTTGTCTAATTCTTTGGCCGCCAACACCAGATGTAATTACATAATCTACAAGATCAAAAGCTTTACGACGGTAAACGTCTGTTGTAAGCTGTACTCTGTTATTAAACATTCCAAGATCAAGTCCGATATTAGTTTCAAACTGTTTCTCCCAAGTTAAATTCCCGTTTTGAAGCTCTTCAATTCTAATTCCTGATTCTCTATCATCAAGTCCGAAACGATCTGTAATGGCACTTTTGTAAATCGCCAAAGAGTTTGTTGCTGGTCCTGCTGTAGCTGTTAAACCATACGAAGCTCTTACTGCTAAAGTATTTACTGATTGCACATCTTTCATGAAGCTTTCTTCAGCCACATTCCATTTTCCGCTAAAAGTATAAGTTGGCAGCCATCTTGACGAATCGCTATCTCCTTGTCTATTAGACCCATCATAACGTCCTGTAACAGAAGCTGTATAACGTCTATCATACGTATAACCTACTTTACCAAAGAAACCTACTGTTCTTTCTTTTTCTTCATTAAAACCGTAGTATGAATCTCCCGCATTAATTATTTTTTCAATAATTCTTGGATCTGTAAAAGCAGTTAAACCACGATCGTATTGCAAACCTGCAGCCGTAAATTGATCACTAGTTCTGTCAACAACTCTCATTTCAGTTCCAAACAAACCTTCTACTTCGTGCTTGTCGCTAAATATATTTCTGTAACTAACACTATTTCTTAAATTGTAAGACGTCATGTCGTTTGTAAACTTTCTTAAGAATCCTCCATTTGGCAAAACTGATTCTTTTGGAGCTGTTAAATCGTTTGGATCTTGGTATAAAAAGATATTTTGATCTCTAACCAATGTATTTACCCCATCTTCTCCAATTGCTGTTCCTGCTCTGTATGCACCAACAACGTTTGAACCTTCTAAAATTTTATGCTCACGGCTTGTATTAGCATAACGAGCTGAACCTGTTAAATTATAAGTCAAGTGCGGATTAATTTTATAATCTAAATCCAATTGAAAACGAATGTCTTTTACCTCAATTTCCATGAAGTTGTTAGCTAATTCGTTTACGATGTTCATTTTTGCCCAGTTATTTCGGTAGTATTCCAAATTTCCATTATCGTCATACGGACGTAAAGTTCTACTTGTATTCAACACATAATTAAAAGGGTTGATATCAAAATCACGTGTTACTTTACCAAAAACAACATCTTTTTCACTTTCATAACTTCCTGGAGCACCTTGATCTCTAATAGATGCCAATGTAGATAAGGTTATATTTAATTTATCGTTTACATAAAAAGTACCTTTAATGTTACTAGAAATCTGTTTTACATCATCGGCAATAGTCCATCCTGGATCTGTATAATAGCCCAATGAAGCATAAAATGTATTGTTTTTGCCGCCACCAGAAAAACTCAAAGAGTGATTTTGAGTAATAGATGGTCTAAACAAAACGCTAAACCAATCGGTATTGGCTTGTTCGTATTTCTTCAAAAAATTATTACGGCTAACAGGATCATTATTAACCAAATAAGTTCCCGTTTCAGGATTATAAGTATTTATAGCTCTTCCTAAAATATTGTAAGCGCCTCCATATCTACCGTTTACAGTAGTTGGCAAGTCCAAATAACCTTTAGCTTCCATTTCTTTAAAAATACTCATAGATTCCTGAGAATTTAGAATATCAAATTGGCTATAATTCGGAACTGTTCTTACAGTCTGCTCCAATCCGTAACTAATTTTTAACGGAGAATCTCTACGTCCTTGCTTTGTTGTTACAACGACAACTCCATTTAGCGATCTTGAACCATAAATTGACGTAGCCGATGCATCTTTAAGAATTTCAATACTTTGAATATCGTTTGCACTTAAACCTGCTACAGATGAACTTAATAATGTCTCTGAATTTCCAGATGCCAAATCAGCAAAAGACATATTGATAATATCTTCTTGGACAACACCATCAATAACCCATAATGGCTTTGTATCTCCAAAAATTGAAGACGATCCACGAACGGTAATTTTAGGAGCTGTACCAAAAGTTCCTGTAACATTCTGTACGGTAACCCCAGCCGCTTTACCTTCGATCATTCGGCTTACGTCAACTACACCATCTATTTTTAATTCGGTGCCCGAAATTTTACTAATAGCACCAGTAAACGTTCTTTTTGAAGTTTTTTCATATCCAGTAGTAACCACAACCTCTTTTAGGTTCTGGCCGGCTTCAGTTAAAACAACTGTTGGAGAAGTATTGTCAATACCTATCTCTTTCGTCTCCATACCTACATAAGAAATAAGCAAACGGTCTACATTTGCAGGCATTTCGATTGTAAAATTTCCATCAAAATCTGTTAAGACAGCTGTTTTTGTGCCTTTTGCCATTACAGTAGCACCAGGTAGCGGACTTCCTGATTGGTCTGTAACTTTTCCTTTAATAATAGGTCCAAAAGTTAAAATCTCAAACAAAGAATCATGACTGTTTCCATAAGAAAAAGTATTAATCGTATTCTTTTGAAGGACAATCTGATTGCTTACTTCTGAAAAAGTAATATTAAAAGGAACCAATATTCTGCTAAGCACGCTCGACAGAGTTTCTTGGTTTGCTTCTATACTAACCTTCTCTCCTAGTTGAGGAAGTCTTGAGTTATAGGAAAATTTTACATGAGCAGACTTTTCGATTTTTGATAAAGCATTGTCTAAAGTTAGATTATCAACTGTAATAGTAACTTTAGTATCTAATTTTTTCTGCCCATTTACATTATTTGCGAGAGTAACACTTGAAAACACAAGCGCTAACACAAACTGAAACAGCGTTATTTTCATGATTTGGTGAAGTAATCGTTGCTTGACAACAGGTTTTTTCATAATTTTGGTTTGTTTTGATTAATACTATTCGCGTGTATTTTAAGAAACATCATAAATTACCCTTTACAGAGAGTGATTTATTCAGATTTAAGTGTCGATAATGTTACAGCATTCTCGGCACTTTTTTTATGCATTCATTTTTTACATAGGCAATTACAAATTATTTTTTAGTTTTTGATTAGTTAAAATTTTGGATGTTTTTCTTTTATTTTAATTGAATTAAGAACTCTAGTTACAGCCAGAAGTCGTAATTACAATCTGATTTCCATTCATTTCATAATTGGTATCATTACCGATGCTTTTGCAGATTATTTTCAGCTTTTCGGCCAGCGGCTGATCACTTAATGAAGTAGTTAATCGGCAGTCTTTTAATTTATCGTGAGGAAAATCTATATCTACTAAATAAGCCTGCTCTATAGTTTCAAGTATTTGTGCTACAGGAATATCAGTAAACTCAAAGCTTAATTGCTCGATATTTCGCACACTGCTCACTAAAATCGGATCTTGCGTAATATTGGTTATTTTATTAAAAACCAATTCTTTACGAGCAAAACGAAGTGCCTGATTTGGAAGCAGCACAATTTCTTTGTTTTCGTTACTTCGAACTAAATCATTCGATTTTACCTTTACTTTACCGGTGCGAACAAGAACTTCAACATTTTGCTGATCTGGATAAGCCTTTATTCTAAAGCTTGTTCCCACAACTCGAGTTACAATTTCGTTAGCATAAACAAAAAAAGGCTTTTTAGGATTTTTACTAATTTCAAAGAAACCTTCGCCGGATAAATACACCTTTCTTTCGTTTCCGGTAAAGATTTTAGGGTAACTTAATTTACTATTGGGCTGTAATAAGACAGAACTTCCATCAGATAAAGTAATGGTTTGAGATTTTTCAGTATTATTGGTTTGTTCTACTAAACCTTCATTGTTTTCTTGAACCAGTTCGTTGTAAGTAACTTCATTATCACTTGCGGTCAATTCAGTTCTAAAAAACCATACAGAAAAAATACCAACTAGAATAGCTGCAGCAACACCGCTAATCCAGTATCTCTGTACTTTTATTTTTTTTATTTTTGAGGTTTGCTGAGAAAGTTCTTCTCTTTGTTCAATCTTACGCCAAGTTTCCTGCAAGGCTTCATGAACTTCATTTGAAGATATGTTAGATTCTGGAACTCGCATTGCCAACAGTACAAGCCTTGCATCTTCAACAAGTTTTGCTCTTTGAAGATTTTCTAGGGTCCATTCTTCCCAGCCTTGTTCATCAATCTTGGACAAAATCCATAATTGAAAAGATTCATCAGCTAAGAAGTCTTCTATTTCGGTATAATTGTTACGTTTTTGCATCTCACTATTAGGGTTACAAAAACATAGAGGACATTTTTTTTATTATATACTCATCTATTTAAGATTTTTTTTTGATTTTCTCTTAAATTTTTAAAAAACCCCTGAAGATATAAGGATTAAAAGCGGAATACTGCCTTTCCATTCTTTTCGAAGACTTAACAAACCACGATGCAAAAGATTGCTGGCCGATTGATAATTTACATCTAACAAATCGGCTATTTGATCTACACTTAAACCTTGGTGATAACGCAGATACAAGGCTTCTTTCTGGCGGCCAGGAAGATCGTTCAATAATTTATTTAAATACAAAACGCGCTCGGCTGTAACTTCATCTTCAACCAAACGGTTTTCTATAGAAAAGTCAAAAAGAAATTCTAAAACATCAGTCGTCGTTGTTTTCCTAAATACATGATCCCTTTCATGCAAACGCGCAATTCTCTTTCTAACACTAGAAAGCAAATAAGCTTTAACAATAACATTATCTTGAAGAGAGTCGCGATAAAGCCAGATATCAGCAAAAACATCTTGAATACAATCTTGCACTTTCTCTTCATACGGACAAAGTGAATTGCCGTAACTGATTAAGTCTCTATAATATTTTTCAAAAAGTAAAGAAAATGATTTCTCATTACCATTTTTCAAATTATTCCATAGAATAAAATCGTCTAAAACTTTGTTCTTTAAAATTTGGCTCATACAAAAAAGCTTTGGGGCGTAAAATCAAATTATTTAAGGTAAATTTCTTTAAATAACAGATTAATTACAGGGATTAAATTGTATACTAAATTTGATTTTTTTCTAGAATTAAAACTAACCTATAAAACGCTTAATTAACAAAAATTAAACAAGTATTTTACATGGCAACTCATTTTAAGAGCTTCTAAAAGAATCAAATTTTAACATTATTTTTTGTTTTTGTTTGATAAATATAGAAAAGTCAATAATCAAAAACCAACTTATTACAAAAAAAGATAAACTTTTTCCAAAATCATCAGAATTTACCTTTTGTTTTTGATTAAACTTAAATTTACTATAATTTAAATTTTAATTAACTAAATCAAGCTCGGGCAAATTTTTAGCAAAAAAAAAGTCTCACATAGTAAGACTTTATAAAAAACCAAAATTTAAGTTTTAAATTTTAATAAATTTAGTCGTTGTCTTTCCATTCATGGTTTTGATTTGAAGAACATACTGCCCAGATTGAAATTTCGAAACATCAATTTTTGAAATATTATGAGCATTCGGAATTACTTGAATTAATTGCCCTAATACATTGTAAACATAGATTGACTGTATTTCAATAGAATCTTTCGAGTCTATTTGTAGATAATTGCGAACTGGATTTGGGTGAATAGTAAAAGAAGATGAAAGTTCAAAATCTTGTCTTCCCAAAGTTTTAAAAATAGATAAAGTCTTATTTGTTAAAATAGGAAAATTATAATCAAAATAAATATTGGCTTCATTAGCAAAAGAATCTCCTACTTTTAAATTTGGCAATGTTTTGATTTTGAATGTGATATAACCATCATTATTAGCATCATCAAAAGGAAGGTCTATTTTTTCGAAAATAAACTCGACTTTATTTCCATCAGAAATTTTGGTTGTATACGAATGACTTGCACTAGTAGGAACTAACGTCGAAACATCAAATTTCGAAGTATCAATTATATCCTTAATTACTACATTTTCAGCTTTGTAAGTTCCCGTATTTTCAAAACGAATTAGATAATGAACATATTCACCAATAAGTTCAGGTTTAATGACTTTTCCTTCTAAACAAGTTTTATCATTTGGATCATAAGAACCTACGACTGTTTCATTATACAAAAAAGTGTTATCTATAGGAAGTTCATCAGTTTCTGGAGAAATTATTGAAGCTGTATATGACAGAATATCTCCATTATTAATCGCAGGAGTTTCAATTGGAGAGTTGATCTTTAGATTTAAAACAATTTCTCTCGATTCAAATGGCTTCAAATTAGTAAAGTTCCATGAAATTTTATTTGATGTTGTGATTGAAACTGAAGGATTTGAATTTATTAAATCAATGACTGAATTATCAAAACCCAAATTGACAGTTCCGGATTGAGCAACATTTCCTTTATTTTTATAAATAATTTTATACTTTGCGATAAAACCAGGCCTTGACGGCCATAATGGTAATATCGTTACTTCTAAATCATAATGAACACCTACTGCCTCAATACAAAAATCTTGCACCTTCGGACTAGAAACTGTTGGGAAATCTGCCTTAATTTCTGTTGGCGAAATAGTAAAATAACTTGGATTTTCAAAAACTGGTATCACTTTATAATTTCCAGCTGGAACTTTTACGTGATATTTTCCAGTTTCATTACTGATAAAATTTCCAGATTTTACTCCATTATCAATTTTGAACTTTAAAAAAGAAGCTGGAATATCCAGAGCATCACAACCATTACTATTCAAATCATTCCGATTTGTTCCCTGAATTGAAAAACTCTCACCTCCGGGAGCAAATGTGCAATATGAATTCACATTATAATCTGTCACACCATCTTCCTTGAGGATGTTTTCAATATTTGTTATTTGATCATCATCAGCACAGATGTGGATTAATTTTGGATTTTGTGTAATTGTTACTTCGTTTTCTAAACTTCCGTTTTTTAAGTTTATGGTTTCTAAAAATGGATTCTGAGAAATAGCGATTCTCTTTAAAAAAGGTGAATGACCGAAATCCATTGATTTCATTAAAGTATTTGAAATCCAAGCCCTTTCCAAACTTACTAAATCATTAAAATTTAGAACTGAAATATTACAAAAATCAATATCTAGTGCTTCCAATTTTGTTAATTTTGATAAATCTAAACCGGTCAATTTATTATTAGAACATCGAAGATATACCAAATCTACAGCTTCCTTTAAATCTATTTTTTCAATATCATTTTCACCAAAATCTAATCTTCGTAATTTTTTTAAGCCACTCAAATCTAATCTAGTAGTTTCTGTTCCATAACAAATCAATACTAAAAGATTTGGAAATTTCGTCACATCGTAATTTGTAATTTTAGTGTTATGATAGGCTAAGGATTCCAACGATGAAAACGCTGTTATATCCAAACTTGTCATCGGATTATCTCCACAAGATAGGCTTCGAAGGTTTGTAAATCTAGCAATATCGAGATTAGAAATATTATTTTGTGAAAAACCTAACTCCAAAAACTGTTTAGAATCTTGACCTGATAAATCTAAACTAGTCAATGAATTAAAATCGCAAAGCAAAATACTTAAATTCTTCAAAGGTTTAACATCAAGGCTAGTCAATTGATTGTCTTGACAATTTAATTCAATAAGCTCAGTCAAATTTGATAAATCCAAATGTTTCAGCAAATTACTCGAACAATTTAATCCGCGTAAATTTAAACTTCCATTATAATTTATATTTTCAATTTTATTTATATTGCAGTTTGCAAACAAAAGATTAGGCATATCGCTAATATCTAAGTCTGAAATATTATTGATATAACAATTTAAATCTAGCAAATTATTAAAACTTTTAATTCCTACCAGAGATGCTATATCAGACTCAGAAACTGTCAAATAGTAAACATTAGATGCTTCAGACTGATCAATTTCACCATCACCATTCAAATCAATCTTAATATTTTTTTGATTTTTATCTTTAGCAATAGCATTTATGACATCGGCTTCTAGCAATTTTGCTTTAAAATTGGCATCTGGAATATTAATTATTTGCGCATTTAAAGAAGAAAAAAGACACAAAGCCAGCAATAGCAAGTAGTTCTTTATCATAGATTTAGTTTATTTTTGGTGTTTAAATATATAAAACCGAAAACTAAAAACCTATAGCTTAATAAAAAAAACCTTACTAATTAGTAAGGTTTTTTAATAATATTGAAATTGAAAGAAACTTAAAAAGCTACATTCCATCTTGGCAATTTACCATTTGCCTCTAAGAAATTTTGCAAAACTTGCCCTTCTACAGCAGTTGGAATCGCTTTTACATCTCCAGCAAAAGTTTCGTACCAAACTACTTCTAATGCTTCAATGTTCTCTAATTTCATTTGTGCTGGCCAAGAATATTTTCTTCCCGTTTTAGCAAATTGGTGTCCGTTTACGATTTTGTCGTAAAGTCCGCCATTTTTACTTTTTAAAGTCCCGTCATTCTGAACAGTTCCTGTAGAACCAACCATGATCAATTCTTTTTCATCACCTTCAACAGCATAAACAACAAAGATTCCTGCACTACCTTCTGGCGCGTTGCAAGCTTCTTCTAAACTATCATTTACAGTAAAAACAAAACTGTTTGTTGACTTAAATTTTTCTAATTCTTTGTACATATTTCTTCTTTAAGCTTCTAAGATACTGAGGTTCTAAGATGCTACGTTTTTTTCATTTACGCCTCAGCCTTTAAAATGTAAAAAAGTCTCAACAGGATATTGAGACTTTTTTTTGGAATTTTTTATTTTGAAACTTGAAAATTATCCAAGTACTTCTTTTACTTTTTTACCAATTTCAGCTGGTGAATCAACAACGTGAATTCCGTTGTCTCTCATAATTTGTTTTTTAGCTGCAGCTGTATCATCAGAACCT
>Ga0308157_10001320_pt1 | contig 53310 bp, 52 predicted proteins | sample PhyBR1_FD_201035 | JGI IMG/M metagenome (GOLD analysis project Ga0308157, IMG submission 201035) | Phyllosphere microbial communities from UC Gill Tract Community Farm, Albany, California, United States - DLSLB.R1 | ecosystem: Host-associated > Plants > Phyllosphere > Unclassified | place: USA...
GAGACGTACCTCTGGCACGCGAATGCGCTCATTAATGCGTGGATCGCTGATGTGTCACTCCTGAAATTCGTAATCCATAACCACAAACGAAGAAGGCCCCCGTCTGCGATTGCAGGCGAAGGCCAAAGTGAACGACATGACGAAAGGCGCAAAGAATTGCGCCTACATCTTGGGATTGCATAAATGCGATCCTGCCGAAAAACCCGGAAGCCTTGAAACGGCGACGGCGGGTGGGAGTTGGCCTCCACTTGCATGGCTCAATACTAGTACGAATCCCCATTCAGAGCTAACTGAACGTCATGAGAAGTACCGGCATCGAGTCGGTCTGTGACAAGCTTAGCAGTATGAGTACCGAAGACACCAACTCGCATCAGCACCTCGTCGACCAGCAGGTGCGCGATATCGCCGAAGTTCCGGCAGTAGAAATCATCACCACTGCAGCCGTTCACCTAATGAGCGCAGCAGCAGTTAAATGTGGTCTGGCTGAGGGCGAAGACGCCACTGAGCTGAAGGATCTGGACGAAGCACGCAAGCTCATCACCGCCCTTGCTGGCCTAGTCACCGCAGGTGCACCGGAGATCGGTTCGCAGCACGCGGCTCCACTGCGCGATGGTCTGCGCAGCCTGCAGCTAGCCTTCCGCGAGGCCTCCTTGATCCCAGACGCACCAGGCAAGGGCCCGGGTGAGAAGTACACCGGAGCCGTTAACTAAGCAAATATTCTGGCATTTTTAAGAGATAAACATCATGGGCTCGCTTCCTTGGGAAGCGAGCCCATCGTTGCTTAAATCACAAGAATCGTACAAGCCGCACGAGGCCGCGTCCTCGGGTTAGTGTTGGTGCCATGGAATTGATCGAGCAACCTGTGCTCAATGCCGGCACCTTTCTCTTGCGCCCATTTCAAGATTCGGACCTCGATCTAATCCAAGAGGTTTCGACGGATTTGTACATCACGCAGATCACCACCGTCCCTTTTCAGGGATCACGCCAGCAGTGTTTGGACTTCGTTGAGCGTCAGCGCCAGAGGACCGTCGATGGCACTGGTTACTCTTTTGCCATCGCTCAGTCAGCGACCAACATTGCAGTCGGACAAATCGGCCTCTGGCTACGCAATGCGGATCGCGGGCGGGCGAGTATTGGCTATTGGGTATCTCCCCAGCACCAGCGACGGGGTGTTGCCAGCACTGCGCTGAAGACAATAAGTGAGTGGGGATTAAGCTATCCGGGCATCCACCGCGTTGAGCTCTACGTCGAACCATGGAATGAAGGTTCCTGGCGAGCTGCCGAACGCTGCGGATTTCAGCGTGAAGGTTTACTTCGCAGCTGGGAAATTATCGGCGGCGAAGCCAAAGACCTGTATATGTACTCACGGATACCCCCTACCCTCAAGGATTAAGCCGTCGTTTCCCAACGCTGCCTGCGACTGCGGCGCAGGCGTCGCCGAATCTGCTGGGCGATCAGGGCAGCGAAAACCACAATGGCAGCCATAATACCGATGCCTACGAAGGCGTAGGACGGACCAATGCTGTCAACAAAGAGACCGGTCACCGGCGAACCCAAGGCAGTACCGGCAGTCATCGCGGAGCCATACCAACCCATGGCTTCACCACGACGCTTTTCAGCCACCAGATCCGTAAGCCATTCTGAGGCTGCCGACAGGGTGGGCGCGCACAAGAACCCTGGCAAAGCCGAGAACAAAGCCAATGACCACGTATCCCAAGCGAAGAACATTGGAATGGTCAAAATCGCCATAAACAACAGCAACAGTAGTGGTGAAATCACGCGCTTCATGGAGCCGTAGATCAAACCACCGATCAGTGAGGCACCACACCAGAAGAAGAAGACCAACCCAAGACGGTGGCTTTGCATCGCGGCATCAAGTTCGGCCACGATGGCCACCTCGGTTCCGGTCAGCAACATCCCTGCACCGGCCGAGGCAATGAAGACTGCCAGTACTGAGGCGCTGATCCAGTTGAAACGGCTCTTGAAGGCGCGTCCGCGTTTCTTGATTCTGGCCCGTGCTGACTTCCAGCCAGCAACAATGAGCTCACCTTCAACCTCTGGTACACCCATCGGCGCGGCTGCGATAAAGCTAGCTTCAGCTCCCAAGCGCTCCTCATGAGCGTTGGCTTGCATGCCGATAGCCTTGGGATCATCACTTCGTGTAGGTGGATTAAGTAGCATCAATGCCAGACCGGCCATTGAGGCAGTCAACCCAATGACGCTCAGGCCAATCACGCTACTGATTTGGGTAGCTACGATACCAGCGGTGGCAGGACCGACAATGAATACCAGTTCAGTGGCGGTCGCGTCCAGGGCGAAAGCGGTTCGACGCTGTTCACCAGTGGTCATGATGCCAAGGGCCGTACGGACCACAGAAAATACTGGGAGGGCGAATAGTCCGCCGATAAACGCCAGCGGATAGACCCACACCAGTGGTACGTGTGGGACAGTGCACCACACAGCAGTTTCCACTATTACCGAGGGCAACATGGCCCGGCGTAGTCCCCACATGTCCACGCGTGCGCCGCGCCATGGGGCGCCGATAGCGATGCCCAGAGTCATCAACGCGGTCACCAAACCGGCCGATACCCAGCTCTGGTCGAGGTTATTGACCAGGTGCAGCAGCAAGAGCATGCTCAGCGCTGAGTGAGGAAGTCGGGCAATCATGCCAATGAGCAGCAACATCGCAATCTGCGGTTGACGCAAAATCTGCCAATAGCTTTTCATGCCCGAAGTGTTCCTTACTTTTCCAAGGAGCCCGCCGAGTTTAACTTGGCGCGCTGTGCAAACTGAGTTCTAGGGAATCCACTGCTTCAGTGAATTGTGTGTTCTGGGACAACCGTCCCTGAATAGCGCCGGCAATTTCCTGCGCTTGGTTTTGGCTTGTTCCCGGTGCGAAAACAAACTGCAAATTAAGTTCTGGTCCTGAGCCACCGCCGGGGACCATTTGGCCATCTCGGGATCTTGAGCCTACTCCTCTGCCGGGAGCCAGCTTCACGGTCTGTAGTTGGCTAAAGCCTTCGGTGGCGTCCTGCACAAGGTTGGCGATCTGCTGATTCTGATAGCTCGGAATCCAGTCGACCTGTTTGGCAAGGTTCCATACGCCCGGTCGTCGAAGCACGAACGTAAAATCGCCGCCAGGGTCAAGAACCAGTAGCTGACATTCTTCGCTGACTGCAGAGAGTGCCGCGCGCGGAGCAAATACAGCTACCGGTCGGGCTTCCTTATGCCACGCTTGCAGGCGCTCCACCGTGGTGAAGACAGGCAGTGCCATGCGTCCGTCAGGTGCTTTGATCTTCACCAACGCCATGTCGGCTTCTTTATCCGAGGCGAAACCGTGATCGGTCATCGCTTCCTCGCCCAGTTGCGCAACCACGGCAACAAAAACTCGGGCGGCGGCCAAGGCCTTATGTACTTCGGATTCCGAGCCTTCGCCCGCACGAAGTTGCGCCAATGCCTTCATGGTTTTAGCGTCGGCGCTGCCATCGTCTTTGTCGAAGTTATGTATTGGGTTCCCCTCACCGCTGAGGTCTCGCCCTTCCCAACTCTGCCCCGCAGAGTCGGCAGATGAACCGGCCTGAGCCAGCGCAGCGACAATATGTCCAGGCAGGTGGCGTTGAGGCGCTGATTCAGAATGCTCCGTACTCATAACTCCATGCTATCGGTGGATTTGCTTCTGTTGGAGGGAAGAGCGGAATCTTCTCTCATGAGCTTGAACACCACCAGAAAGTTGCTTCAGATCTTTTTTGTGTCGATTCGTGGGAAAGGACCGTAAACCCGGATGCTGATTCCCTTGCCCACTTCAGAAAACAAACGACGGCTTGAAAGCAATGGAGCTTTCAAGCCGTCGTATTCACAAGGGCAGTGCTGGACTTAGCTTCGTCCTGCTACGTCCAGGGCTTCTTGCAAGGTGAACTGTCCTGAGTAGAGGGCCTTGCCCATGATGGCACCCTCAATGCCCTCCGGAACCAGCTCGCGAAGTACGCGTAGGTCTTCCAGCGAAGAAATTCCGCCGGAAGCTACAACAGGTTTGTTGGTCTTTGCAGCGATTTCTCGCAGTAGTTCAACGTTGGGTCCACGCAGGGTACCGTCCTTCGTCACGTCGGTGACGACGTATCGGGCACAGCCTGCATCTTCCAAACGTGCAAGGACCTCCCACAGGTCTCCGCCGTCTTTGGTCCAACCGTGACCCGATAGCGTGGTGCCACGAACATCCATGCCGACCGCGATCTTGTCGCCGTGTCGGGCGATGGCTTGTTTGGTCCATTCTGGATTTTCCAGTGCTGCGGTCCCCAAATTAACGCGGGTGGCACCGAATTCCAAGGCACGATCCAAGGAGGCGTCGTCGCGGATACCGCCGGAGAGCTCGACCTTAATGTTTAGTTCCTTGGCGATACGCTGCACGATATCAACGTTACTACCTCGGTCAAACGCGGCGTCCAAGTCGACTAGGTGCAGCCATTGTGCACCGGCGTTCTGCCAAGAGAGTGCTGCTTCTAGTGGGTCGCCGTAGCCGGTCTCGGACCCAGCTTCGCCCTGAACCAGACGAACTGCCTGTCCACCGGCGATGTCTACTGCAGGCAGTAGTTCGAGAATTGGTTGCTCGCTCATGATGTCCTTAGTGAAGTAATAATTTTTAGAGGGTCAATACCCACGCGGCAACGATGCTCATGACGGCGAGCACCCATAGCGCGATGATCCAAGAAATATGGGCCTTCTGGCTTTTGAGCGAGATCGCTCCCCCAGCCAGAAATGCACCAACGAATCCAAGTACGATTGTCCACATACTTACAGGGTGCCCAGCCAGTTACGCAGTAGTTGTGCACCGGCTTCGCCCGACTTTTCCGGGTGGAATTGCACAGCAGAGAGTGGACCGTTTTCTACGGCAGCGATAAAGGGCGAACCATGCGTGCTCCAGGTGACTTGTGGCGGAGTCATCGCTGGCTGGGTGACGTCGAATTCCCACTTCTGCACTGCGTAGGAGTGGACGAAGTAGAATCGCTCGTTCTCGACACCGGCAAAGAGTTTGCTTCCCTCGGGAGGCTGTACGGTATTCCACCCCATGTGCGGAATAACATCGGACTGGAGCCGCTCGACCTTCCCTGGCCACTCACCGATACCGGCGGTCTTCACACCGTGCTCAACGCCTTCTTCAAAGAAGACCTGGTGACCGACACAAATTCCGAGCACTGGTTGTCCACCAGCAATACGGCGTCCGATCCAGCGCAATGCTCCGATTTTGGTGAGTTGTTCCATCACAGAGGCGTAGGCACCTACGCCAGGCACAACCAGTCCGTCGGCATTCATGACTTTTTCAGGATCTGCCGTCAGTTCAACTGAAGCTCCTGCGGCTTCAAGTGCTCGGACAGCGGAACGGACATTCCCCGAACCGTAATCCAGAACAACTACATTCTTCTTTTCCACTTACAGTGCACCCTTCGTGGATGGAATCTTGTCGCCCATGCGTGCATCTAATTCGACAGCTTCACGTAGTGCACGTGCAAAGGATTTGAACTGAGCTTCGACGATATGGTGTGGATCGCGGCCCGAAAGGACTTCGATATGAGCACAAATCTGGGCGTGGAAGGTAATCGCTTCGAATACGTGACGGGTCATAGAACCGGTGAAGTGTCCACCAATGAGGTGGTATTCCTGACCAGCTGGCTCGCCTGAGTGGACCAGATATGGGCGTCCAGAGACATCAACGACAGAGCGTGAGAGTGCCTCATCCAAAGGGGCGTAGGCAGTGCCAAAGCGTCGAATGCCGGCCTTGTTGCCCAGTGCTACTCGCAGTACTTCACCAATGGTGATCGCAGTGTCTTCCACCGTATGGTGCACGTCGATATGGGTGTCACCAGTGGCTCTTACCGTTAGGTCAATCAGCGAGTGCTTGGATAAAGCGGTGAGCATGTGGTCGTAAAAAGGCACTGAGGTGCTGATCTCTGACACGCCCGTGCCATCGAGATCGAGCTCGACAAATACAGACGATTCGCTGGTGACGCGTTCCATACGGGCGCGGCGCGCGCCAATCAATTCGGCAGACATGTCTTCCTTCACTTATTCTTGCTTATTTTTCAGCGCCGAGTAGCTCGGCAAGACGGTCCAAAAACGCGGTAGTTTCTGATTCTGTTCCGGCAGTCACGCGCAATGTACCTGGGATTCCATTGTCGCGGACAATAATGCCTGCTTCTAGCAGTCCTTCCCACACCGCATGCGGGTTATCGAGCCCGCCGAAAAAGACAAAGTTGGAATCCGAGACCGATGGCTGAAGGCCCAGCTCTTTCAAGCGGGAAACGATTCGGTCGCGTTGCGTTTTGATGTCTTCGACCTGGGCTAAGAGCAATTCGATGTTCTTCAGCGCTGCTACAGCGGTAGCTTGTGTCACCGCAGAGAGGTGGTATGGCAATCTCACCAAGCGAATGGCATCGGTAACTTCGGGCGCAGCGGCAAGATAGCCAACTCGGGCACCTGCCAGGCCGAAAGCCTTCGACATCGTGCGCGAGACAATCAGTCGCTGACGCCCTTCAAGCAGAGTCAGTGCCGATTTGGTACTGGAGAGGGAAAATTCGGCATAGGCCTCATCAACGATCACCATGCCGTTGTGTTCACTCATGGCATCGTAAACGGCGGTGATCACGTCAAGGCCAAGTGCGGTGCCCGTAGGGTTGTTGGGGGAACACAGAAAAACAATGTCCGGCTGGTGTTCGCGAACCTGCTGAGCAGCAGATTCTGCAGACAGCGTGAAGTCGTCCGCGCGTACTCCTGGCACATACTTTGTATCGGTTCCGCTAGCAAGTAGTGGGTACATGGAATAAGTTGGCCCGAAGCTCATGAGGCTTCGCCCTGGTCCTCCGAATGCCTGCAGGATTTGCTGAAGGATTTCATTGGATCCGTTGGCGGCCCAAATATTCTCAGAAGTTAAACCGTGACCCAAGTAGTCGGCTAGTAGCTCGCGCAATTCAGTGAATTCGCGATCTGGATACCGGTTGAGGTTTGTTGCTGCTTTCGCGACTTCTTGCGCGATCGCTTCTACCACCGTAGGAGGAAGCGGATGGGTGTTCTCGTTGACGTTCAGCTGAATGGGCACATCGATTTGAGGTGCGCCGTATGGAGATAGCCCGCGGAGATTCTCACGCAAGGGCAGCTGACTCAAAAGTTCACTGCGGTCATTCACGTGTTAAGTCTACGTGTGGACCAGCTTGGCGGGTGAATCCGCTACGAGCCAAGGTAACAATCCTAGACTCGTTGGTGTTGCTATTCAGCTAGTACTGGAATGGACAGTGAATCGCCGACGCGGATTTCGCTTCCGCTGAGGGAGTTCAATTCAGAGATGTGGTTCACGGCAGAAGTGATGTCGTAGCCATGAGCATATTCTTTGGCCAGGCTCCACACGGTGTCCCCCGGGATGACTGTAACGTCAACCGTTTCGACTCCTGTCGGAAGGTCGGATGAGGCGTGCGCGTCAGAAGCGAACATGGAGACCAGGAATGCGGCAATCACGGTGAGTACAAAAACGGGGACACCTACCAAGATGGCCCAGCCGCGGCGGTTGATGCGGATCTTCATGGGTGTCTGGCTTTGATTTGAGTCAAGTGCGATGGTTGCCATGACTTTATCTCCTCAAGATTGGTGAGCGAAGCGAAGGTGTGTTCGACACTAGTGTTTCGAAACAGTGTTCGAATCTAGTACATCTGTTCTAACAGAGCTTCGTCCGACTTGTCCAGAAGTTTTCGAACAAATCTTTGAAAGAAGCTCCACTATCGACTAAGATTTCGAAGTAGACGAGCAATGAAAACATCACATCATCTGGCTCCGACAGTTTGGACTATCGAACTTTCGACAGAACGCTAGGGAAGGCAAAATCTCATGTCAGCTTCACAACGCACTCCCCGATCGAATGCACGCTCGCTGACGATTCGCCAAAAGAAGATTCTGGAAACCATCCAGCGTGCCATTGGCAAGAACGGTTATCCACCATCCATGCGTGAGATTGGTGACTCGGTGGGACTCAAGAGCCTCTCTAGCGTCACGCATCAGTTGAGCCAGCTAGAAAAGCTCGGATACATTCGTCGAGATCCACGCCGTCCGCGCGCGATGGAAATCTTGTTGCCTCTGCAACTGACAGATGATGCAGAAAACGCTACGCAGTCTGAGAGCGCTGATGCTAAGACCAGCGAAGATGCCATGGTGATTGAGCTCAGCACCTCGGCCGACACAACAATGGTTCCTTTGGTCGGACGAATCGCAGCAGGTGGGCCAATCTTGGCCGATCAGTCCGTTGAGGATGTTTTCTCGTTGCCCCGACAACTGGTCGGGCACGGAGAATTGTTCATGCTCAAGGTTTCTGGCGATTCAATGGTCGATGCCGCAATTTGCGATGGCGACTGGGTGGTAGTCCGACGTCAGCAGAACGCGGAAAATGGTGACATTGTCGCCGCCTTGCTTGACGAAGAAGCCACCGTCAAAACTTTCCGCCAACGAGACGGTCACACGTGGTTGTTACCCCAGAATTCGCGCTACGAGCCAATTCTGGGCGACGCAGCGACGATTATGGGCCGTGTCGTTTCGGTGATGCGCTCGCTCTAGCCACGTAATGCCAAGAAGGGTGTTGATGCATGTGCATCAACACCCTTCTTGGCATTTGGTCTTACTTGACACTCCACGTATCAGCCATGGCACGGAGTCAGTTCAAGCCATTGTGCATAGACCATAAAGTGGTCTGGAGTGCTGTTCGGTCTACTTCTTGGTGGGCTTCAAACGCTCTAGAACACCAGAAATAACTTTCTTGTCGACTGTTGGCCACATCGGTGGCAACGTTGCTTTCAAGAAGCTCCCATAACGTGCGGTTGCCATGCGTGAATCCAAAATGGCAACAACACCTCGGTCATTAACCGATCGAATCAATCTACCCGCACCCTGTGCCAGCCGAATGGCAGCATGCGTAGCCGAAACCTGCATAAAGCCATTGCCGCCGTGTTTAGCAACGTCCTCGGTACGTGCCTTCGATATCGGGTCATCAGGCCGCGGAAAAGGAATCTTATCGATGATGACCAGGCGGCAAGAATCGCCCGGGACATCAACTCCCTGCCACAGTGTCATCGTGCCGAACAGACAAGTGTCGCGTTCCGTTGCGAACTGCTCCACCAAGGATTTCATGCTGGCTTCACCCTGACACAAAATGTCCACGTCCAACCGTTCGCGCAAGATGCTGGCTGCTTCTTCCGCTGAGCGTTTTGAAGTAAACAGGGCCAAGGCCCCGCCGCCGGAGGCCTTGATAAGGTCTTCGATCTCGTCCAAGGTTTCTGCGGCTAGTTGTCGGCCCGGTTTTGGCAAATGCTTGGCCACATACAAAATGCCCTGCTTGGGGTAATCAAAGGGACTGCCCACATCAACACCCGTCCAAGAGGGTGCACCGGCTCCCATCAGGCCTAGAGAGCCTGCGACAGCATCAAATTGCGAACCAATGGCCAATGTTGCACTCGTTAGTACCACGGTGCGCCCATCGAAGAGGCCTTCACGAAGCTTGCCTGCAACCGACAGCGGCGCGACGTTCAAAGTCGCTGGTTGTGATTCTTCCGCCTCAACATAGCCTCGGCCTTCGACAAACTCCCTAGGACGCGTTGTGTAAAGCACTTCACGTCGTTCCTCGGATTCAAGCATGCGAATCGCGTCATCCATGACAGCCTGAAGCTGAGACCGTGCGGTCTGACGACCGCCATCAGCAGGTGCATTAGCCTCTGGTTTAGATAGCGCCAACGCGAGACGCGCCTGCTCAACAATGTCGTTGAGGGCAATGCCCATATCCTCGCGCAGGCCTTGCTCCAAGAGACCAGTTGGAATCCCGGTGAGGGACTTTTCCAAGCGATTGGCAGCCTTGACCATTTCGTCAACGTTCACGCCACAATGACGCTTCGCTCCGCCGGCAGCGGTCATCACCATGCGCGCCGATAGCGCGCCAGAGACCGAACTGGTGACGCGGTCTTGCAATTCGTGGGCCTCATCGATGATGGCCACATCAAAGTCAGGCAATACCGACAGACCTTCGAAGGCAGATACAGCGAGCAACGCGTGGTTGGTGATGACCACGTCAGATTCGGAGGCTCGTGCGCGTGCCATTTCCGAGAAGCATTCATCGGCCATCGGACATTTTTGGGAACCTAGACACTCCATCGCAGAAACGGAGACTTGTTTCCATGCTTTATCACTGACGCCAGGAACCAATTCGTCCCTGTCACCTGTGTCGGTGCGCTCGGCCCAGTCCCGAAGTTTCATCACTTCACTGGCAAGTGGTGAATAGGTTGTCCCCGCAGGTACCGCCGGTTCGTCCATCGAGAACAGGGTGCCTTCATCGTCAGGGTATCCCCCACCGAGTTTGTACTGGCAAAGATAGTTAGAACGGCCTTTGAGTAGGGCAACGTCCATCGGACGGGAGAGCTTGCCCTTGAGCGACTCAAGTAATCGTGGCACATCGCGACCAACAATTTGCGACTGCAGCGCGAGTGTTGCGGTAGAAACAATCACTGGTTTAGCGCTCGTTTGCGCGTGAGCTAGTGCCGGAATGAGATAGCCCATCGACTTTCCCGTACCAGTACCTGCTTGAACCAATAAGTGTTCCTCGTCTTCTAAAGCAGTCACCACGTGCTTGACCATTTCCTGCTGGCCAGTACGCATGGCGCCACCCATGGAAGTTACCGCGGCCTCGAGTAGCTCAAGGGCCTGCTCTTGCTTATCCATGAATGTTGAACGTCTCCAACTCTGCAGCGAGGGAATCTCGTACCTTCACGATCATCCGCGTGCCATTTTCTAGGTGTTCGCTTTCCAAGATTTCGGACTCACTCTGGTGCAACTTAGCAATCAGATCCCCACGCTCGTAAGGAATAAGAACTTCAAGCTGGATACCGGGACGCGGGATTGAGGTGCTGATCTTTTCTAGGAGCTGGTCAATGCCCTCGCCGGTGTGAGCCGAAACAACCGAAGTATTGGATTCTCGGTTTCTGATTCGTTCAATAACAAACGGATCAGCAACATCAGCCTTATTTAGGACGATGATTTCCGGAATATTCAACGCATCAACTTCTCCAAGGACCGTACGAACAGCCTGGATCTGTCCTTCCGGGTCAGGGTGTGAAGCATCAACAACATGCAAGATCAGATCTGAATCCGCGATTTCTTCCAAAGTCGAACGGAAGGCCTCGACCAACTGTGTAGGCAGGTTCGATACGAACCCCACAGTATCGGCCAGTGTGTAAGTCAGTCCGTCTTCGGTCGCAGACTGGCGTACGGTCGGATCCAGGGTGGCGAACAGTGCGTTCTCAACCAGGACGCCGGCGTTAGTCAGGCGATTGAGCAACGAAGACTTTCCAGCGTTCGTGTACCCAGCGATTGCTACTGCCGGAACTTCATTGCGCTTTCGGTTCGCTCGTTTGGCTTCACGTGCAGGTTTCATCGCTTTGATCTCGCGGCGGAGTTTCGCCATGCGGTCACGAATACGACGACGGTCCATTTCGATCTTGGTTTCACCAGGACCACGGGAGCCGATACCGCCACCGGCCGCACCTACACGACCACCAGCCTGACGCGACATGGATTCACCCCAACCGCGAAGTCGGGGCAAAAGGTATTCCAGCTGAGCCAGTTCGACCTGTGCTTTACCTTCTCGGGACTTCGCGTGTTGTGCAAAGATGTCCAAGATCAAGCTGGTGCGGTCAATAACCTTGACCTTCACGATGTCTTCGAGCGCACGGCGCTGCGAAGGAGCCAGTTCGGCGTCAACCACCACGGTATCGGCGCCGGTAGATGCCACAATTCCGCGCAGTTCCTCAGCCTTGCCTGAGCCGAGGAACGTCGAAGGATCCGGCTTACTGCGTCGTTGGACGACCCCGTCCAAAACTTCGGAACCTGCGGTCTCAGCTAGAGCCGCAAGTTCACGTAAGGAATTTTCGGCGTCGTTGACGGTTCCCTCGCTCCAAATACCAGCCAAGACAACTCGCTCAAGGCGAAGCTGGCGATACTCGACTTCGGTAACGTCTTCGAGCTCAGTGGACAGGCCAGCTACACGGCGCAAGGCGCGACGCTCGGCGAGGTCGTCTTGGTCCCCGTCATATTGGCTTAAGCCTGACGAAAAGCGATTGAGCGCAGTGGCCTGTCCGGAGAAGATTGAGTTTTCTTCTTCGCCGAAGTGTTGGACTTGTGGGCTCTGGGCATCGTCGGCTTCGAGGATCCGGTCGATGGCGGCCTGGATCTGGGCATCATCCATTGATGCCGAATCGTGCTCGTGTGACTCGGAGTTAGTCATGGTCTCCTTAGAAGTACTTCGCATTCCAGAATAGTGCGGGTGACCCCCACTTCGCGACGTGGCGCGTGAGGATTCAGTCGGTTCATCAAACATTCGCGGTCCTTTTCAGAGCGCTCGAAACATTAGTGAGGCAGGTGAATGCGCGGTTACCAAGGAGCAAAGGCGAATGGCAGGTGTGTGATACACAACGTGCGGAAAACAAAAAAATGACTTCGCTGCCTGCTGATTTCAATATCCGCGCGCTCGAAAAGCACGCGTGGATATATCTGATCGCGCGGTAACCACTGCGGTTACGTATTAGACGAAAACGAAAGTCATAGAGAAAACTCTATCAGTCATTGTTCCGGTTGCCTATATAGCTTTGCTCACGTTGATTGCGCTGGTCTTTGGCCTCGGGATACACAAGGATAAACTTTGGCTATGACCTCGGATCACTACTTCACGGCCACCCCTGCCTCCGCGGATGAGCGACGCACCATTGAAGTCGAACTCAACGGCAAGGTGCGCAAGGTTCAAACTGCCGCAGGCATCTTCTCGCCTGCTGGTTTAGATAAGGGCACCGCAGTGTTGTTGCAGTACGTTCCAGCGCCCCGCGGCCGCGTACTGGACATCGGTTGCGGCTGGGGACCAATCACGCTGACCGCTGCTGAACAGTCACCGGAATCTACCGTGTATGGCGTAGACGTCAACGAGCGTTCGATTGAACTAACACGACTCAACGCCCAACAGTTGTCATTGAGCAACGTGGTGGTCGGAACCCCTGAATCTGTGGATCCGACGCTTGAGTTTGATACGATCTGGTCCAACCCACCGATCCGCATCGGAAAAGAAGCACTACACGAACTGCTGATGCTCTGGCTACCGCGCTTGGCTGCCGGTGGAGATGCTTGGTTAGTCGTACAGAAGAATCTGGGAAGTGATTCTCTGCAGAAGTGGCTCATCGAGCAGCTTCCTGCCACCTGGTCAGTCACCCGTGAAGCCACGGCCAAGGCCTTCCGAGTATTAAAAGTTTCCCGTCCAGCTTAGGACAACCATTAAAACGTTGCAGTCATCTTGTTCATTGAACAAGATGACTGCAATTTTTACGTCTTAGACTACTTGGCGCCAATTACTCCTCGGGCAACCAATTCGGCTGGCCCGGACAGAATCGTGTCCTCGCCACCTGCTTCGTTGGCACGGAATTCGACCCCGACAACACCGCCTGGCACCGTCACGGCCCACTGATTGATAAGCGCTGTGCCACGAGCCCAATATCGTACTGCGGCGGCCGCTGCACAGGCCCCGGTCCCGCACGAGAGCGTCTCCCCCACCCCGCGTTCGTGAACACGCATCTTTACCTGAGCGACGCCGTCTTCTTCAATCAGGGGCTCATTGGGAACAACAAACTCCACGTTCGTGCCATGTTCAGGCTTTGGAGCAACCTCTGGTTCTTCAAACAGATCAAGAGCATCGAGCATGCCCCCATCTGGAAGGGCCACGACCGTATGTGGGTTGCCCATAGTGATGCTCAAAGCTGGTAGAGCTTGGTCCCATCCACGAGGCTTAACCAGTGAATCAACGGAATCTGCTTCAGCTTTATCTTCAAAGATCAGTCCCCACGGCCCAAGATTCACCGCGTATCCGTCGGCGATCCTGGTGATCATCTTGATCCCAGCACGGCTGCCAATGTAGAAGCTTTGACCGACAAGAAGTTCTATCAAGCCTTCAGCAATCAGGAAGTGGGCAAAGGCGCGCACGCCATTTCCACACATCTCTGCAATTGACCCGTCGGAATTTCGATAATCCATAAACCAGTAAGCTTCAGGATTTTGATCTGCTTGTTGCTCGTATCCCGGCATCTTCGATGTGGGTACTGCGCGGATCATCCCGTCTCCGCCGATGCCAAAACGTCGATGGCACAGCGCAGCAACCTGCTCGGCGCTGAGATCAATTTCTGCGTTCGGATCAGCGATTAAAACAAAGTCATTACCCGTGGCATGCCCCTTGGCGAAGGGCTGCCCCGCCAATTGACCTAGTTCAGTGCTGTACATCGATGCTCCTAGCGTATTGGTGAGTCTTATGACTTGCCGACAAGGGACAGGGCCTTGCCAATAAGATTCGGCTCGGTGGGGTTCAGCCAGTTGACCCGGGGGTCAGCATTGAACCAAGTGATCTGTCGTCGAGCAAATTTTCTGGTGGCGATTACCGTCTGCTCAATGGCTTCAGCCCGAGTAATCTTGCCGTCAAGATAATCGGTGTATTGCTGGTAGCCGATCGCGCGCGAAGAGGTCTTCCCCTCGCGTAATCCTTGCTCCAAGAGTCCAGCAACTTCTGCAGCCAATCCCATGGAGTCCATTTTCTGCACACGAGTTTCTAGTGCCTCGTGTAACGCTGAACGATCGTAGTTTAGTCCGATTTGAAGCGCCGGGGCCACGTACTCTCGCTGTGGCATGTAGGAGCTAAACGGACGCTGCGAAATCTCGTAGACCTCCATTGCCCTGATAGCCCGTCGCAGATCTAGATTGCGTTCAGCCGACACCGGATCCACACTGGCCAATCGACGACGTAGATCGCCATCGCCATGTTCCTGGACTTCTGCTTCCAGTCGTTTTCTGACGTCTGGGTCCGTGGGCGGGAAATCGATCACGTCGAGGGCTGCTCGGACATAAAGCCCTGAGCCTCCCACCATCACTGGAACCTTACCGCGAGCACGAATCCGCGAGAACTGTTCGCGGGCCTGCTCTTGGAATGCGGCCACCGATGCTTCTTCGGTGATCGATAGGGTATCCAATAAATGATGTTCGATTCCGCCACGTTCAGATACCGGCAATTTTGCCGTCCCGATATCCATTCCGCGATAGAACTGCAAAGCATCAGAATTGACGATTTCACCGCCCAGTTCTTGGGCTAGGGCAATCGCTAAATCTGATTTGCCGGTACCGGTAGGTCCAACGATTGCGATCACCGGCAAATTAGTTTCGGTCATCGGGTTAGCTACGAACCTTGAGCGTTGGCATACCCAGACTTGTGCGTCCCGGCGTGCTCGAAGCTCCTGGGGTCGGTACACCACAGCTTTCTGCCTGGGAGCGATCCCATGCGTCACCTGCACGCGAACGACGCAACGAGTATTGTTCTAGCCCTGGATCAGAAATCAGGTGGAACGCTGCGACTTCGGTAATCGGCAGGGTCACCAGATCGCCGGGGCGTGGCACTTCAGCTGTCGGTGGCACCGAGAAGTGTACGAGGCGTTGGTCCTGAGCACGGCCTGCAAGTCGGTGAGTTTCCTCAGCTTTGCGACCTGATTGCTCGGTCACCATTACCTCAACGGTTCGGCCCAGCTGTTTAGCGTTTTCTTCCTTGGCAATGCGATCTTGAAGCGCGGTCAAACGCTCGTAGCGTTCTTGAACGACTGCCTTGGGCAGCTGGTCGTCTAGGGTAGCTGCCGGTGTGCCCGGGCGCTTCGAGTATTGGAAGGTAAAGGCCGAGGAAAAGCGTGAAGCTTCCACGACATCCAATGTCGCTTGGAAATCCTCTTCGGTTTCTCCCGGGAACCCGACAATGATGTCGGTGGTAATCGCAGCGTGTGGAATGCGTTCGCGGACCTTGTCGAGGATGCCAAGGAATTTCTTGGAACGGTAGGAGCGACGCATGTCTTTGAGGACCTTGTCGGATCCAGACTGTAGTGGCATGTGCAACTGTGGCATTACATTTGGTGTTTCAGCCATGGCTTCGATGACATCATCGGTGAACGCAGCCGGGTGCGGGCTGGTAAAACGAACGCGTTCGAGCCCTTCAATTTCGCCGCAAGCACGTAGGAGCTTGCCGAAGGCCAATCGATCTCCGAATTCGACGCCGTAAGAGTTAACATTCTGGCCCAGCAAGGTGACCTCAATGGCTCCGTCATCTACCAGCGCTTGGATTTCAGCCAGGATTTCACCGGGCCTGCGGTCACGTTCTTTACCGCGTAGTGACGGAACGATGCAGAAAGTACAGGTGTTGTTGCAACCAACGGAGATCGAGACCCAGCCGGCGTAGACGGACTCACGGCGGGTGGGCAATGTCGATGGGAAGACATCGAGGGATTCTAAGATCTCGAGTTCTGCCTGCTTGTTGTGCTCCGAACGGGCCAAAAGGGTAGGCAACGATCCAATGTTGTGGGTACCGAAGACGACATCGACCCATGGGGCCTTCTTCAAAATGGTATCTCGGTCCTTTTGAGCCAAGCAACCGCCGACGGCAATCTGCATGTTAGGGCGTTCTGCCTTAATAGCTTTGAGAATGCCAAGGTTTCCGTAAAGCTTGTTGTCCGCGTTTTCGCGCACTGCACAAGTATTGAACACGACGACGTCGGCGACCTCGTCCTTGAGTTCTTCAGGCTTGCGGTTTAAACCAGCGTCTTCCAAAAGACCTGAAAGTCGTTCGGAATCATGGACATTCATTTGGCAACCGAAGGTACGCACCTCGTAGGTACGCGAGGTTTCTTCAGTGTCCGGGTTGCTCACGGTATGTTGCTCAGTCACCCTTCAAGATTACCGAAGTTTCGATACAGCTGAAATGTAGGTGAACCTAGGGAACATGTTCAGTACCGTGAGCTTCAGCTTGAAGAAACATCGGAGCAACGGCACAGAGGTTACCTGTAGGATCATGTTGTTTCGTCCACTGACGATTCTTAAGCCCACAAACAGGACGATAAATCAATTGCCCAATAATCAGCCATCAAAAAGTTCAAAGCCGCGTTCGTCCAAGATGTCACGCAGGATGAAGACTTTCCATTGGTGGATGGCATCACTCACTGCACTGTTCGTCATCGGAATTCCGGTGATTATCGGCGTGATTCCGCCAATAGATTACAAGACCGATGATCTACTTTTCCAAATCGGAGTGGGCTCAGTGTTGATGGGAATCCCTACGATCGTGATCTGGGTATGCGTAGGAGTAGATGCCTGGATTACCAGTTGGAGCAGTGGCGGACCTATTCGGCGCAACAAGCGTTAATTCTCAGCCCCAAATCGGTCATTCCATTCTTCGCGCGCAACTTTGAACGCCATTGACCCGTTATAGCCCTTGCGACCCAGCATTCCAACGAGTCTACGTAAGGCCCTGTCCCGGTCTACTCCCATGGATTCCGGGCGGAGTTTTACACGGACTAGCTCTCTGGCGCGTTGTTCTTCTGCTTCATCGTCGATCTGCTCTAAGGCTTCAGCAACGAGTTCATCGTCAACGCCTTTGGAACGTAGTTCATGTTTGATGGCGCCGCGAGCCAACCCCTTTGAACGGGCGCGAGCGACAGTCCAGGACTTAGCGAAGCGTTCGTCGTCCACGAGATTAATCTCGGCGTACCGCTCGATAACTTCCTCAGCAATATCCTCCGGACATTCCTTTTCAATCAGCTTGTCTTTGAGCTGCTTTGCCGTTTTGTCACTGGCAGTGAGCTGACGGAGTAAGATTCCACGTGCTTTCTCACGCCATTGATCGTCGGTGAGTTCTTCTGCTTCTCCCGACTCACGCGCGACTTTACGAGCTTCCCGTGCCTCACGCCGCTCCTTTTTCGTCGGTGCCGGCGGTGGTGGTGTGGCCTCAATGCGCGCCATGGCGGCACGTAATTCTTCAACACTTTGAGGTTGTTTACTTTTACGTGAAACCGGAATGATGATCGGTTGGCGTCCTCGTTCGGGACCTTCCGATTCTAAGGAACTGCTGACGTTTTCATCCGCATCGGCCCTTGTTTCCGCCGGATCTGGCTTAGCCCAGTCCGGCATGTCATCAAGGTCCCCTTGAAACTCTTGTGAAACGGACGTAGCGTCCGACCCGGATTTGTATCTGGGTCGGACGCTACGTCGTTTGAAGTTTGAAGACACTACTTGTCGCCCTCGACAACTCGCAGTTCTGTCTCGTCTTCTTCAACTTCGTCCTTTGGTAGGACGCCGAGCTTCTGCAAGATCTGGCGCTCAAGCTCGTCGGCCAGATCTGGGTTATCGCGAAGGAATCGACGGGCATTTTCTTTACCCTGACCCAGCTGATCACCATCGTAAGTGAACCAAGCACCGGACTTCTTGACCAAGTTGTGCTCAACACCCATATCGATCAAGGAACCTTCACGGGAGATTCCGTGGCCGTACAGGATGTCGAATTCAGCCTGCTTGAAAGGAGGAGCCATCTTGTTCTTGACGACCTTGCAACGGGTACGGTTACCGACCGGGTTGGTTCCCTCCTTCAAAGTCTCGATACGGCGGATATCGATACGAACCGAGGCGTAGAACTTCAGTGCCTTACCACCGGTAGTGGTTTCAGGACTGCCGAAGAAGACGCCGATCTTCTCACGCAGCTGGTTGATGAAGATGGCCGTAGTCTTGGAAGCCGACAAACGGCCGGTAATCTTTCGCAGAGCCTGCGACATCAGTCGAGCTTGCAGGCCGACGTGGCTGTCGCCCATTTCGCCTTCAATTTCGGCACGTGGTACCAGTGCAGCCACGGAGTCAATGACGATGATGTCCAACGCACCGGAGCCTACGAGCATGTCCATGATCTCCAGAGCCTGCTCACCAGTATCTGGCTGCGAGACGAGAAGAGCATCGGTATCTACGCCAAGCTTCTTCGCGTATTCAGGATCCAGAGCGTGCTCGGCGTCAATGAATGCTGCAACGCCGCCAGCCTTCTGTGCGCTGGCAACAGCATGCAGTGCGACAGTGGTCTTACCCGAGGATTCTGGACCATAAATTTCCACGACACGTCCGCGTGGCAGTCCGCCAATACCCAGAGCGACGTCCAATGCGACCGAACCAGTAGGAATGACTTCAATGGGTGCACGAGTTTCATCACCCAGGCGCATAACCGAGCCCTTGCCATAGGCCTTGTCAATTTGGCCGAGGACAGCCTCTAGTGCTTTTTCTCGATCATTATTTGCTGCCATGGTTCACCTTTTGCTCGTGCAAGTCGGTAATGACTTGCTCATGATTTATGTCCTGCTGTAGACAGTATGCTCGCCCACCGACACTTTGGACCCTGATAGCCCGCCAGTGTGGACATTCTCAGTGCTTAAGTTTTTTAGTGCAGTTTCCTGCGCCGTTTCTAGAATAATCATATCCGAACAGATGTTCGAAATCCAACACGCCGTTTCCTAAGTATCGAAAATACAGACTTCGAATTCGCCGCTCAGGAATCCTTGGGTTCAATATCCACGCCAAGCCAACGCTCAACGGGAACATCCTGGGCGCGGCACAGAGCCTCCCAGATTTGCTTGGGTTTAATGCCTTTTTTCAGGGCTTCGGAAGGTGTGAGGCTATCAAGCTCGGTCAATGCCATTGAGTCAGCAAGAACATGAGAATACCTTGCCCCGAACTCGGCCTCCATATTGCGCCAAAAATCGCTGATTTTCACCTAACCATTCTCCCATGACATAGGCAAGGAGCCCACGCATTAAGCGTGGACTCCTTGAGCGGCTCCGGAAAACTCGATTACTGAGTAGCGGACACCAAAAGATTTTTTGAAATTAGACGGAAGCCAGTGGCTTGCCGGTGGCCTTGTCAGCGAATTCGTTAGCCATGTCCGTAGGCACGGTATCAGGGATGGCGATACCTTCAGCCAAAGCTACGCGTTCGGATACCTCACGAAGCATCAGGGACAGTGGAATTTCCAGCGCCACGCAGATCGAGGAAAGCAACTCTGAAGATGCTTCTTTCTGACCGCGTTCAACTTCGGAAAGATATCCGAGGGAAACTCGGGCGCTATGTGAAACCTCGCGAAGTGTGCGTCCCTGGCGCTGACGGACGTCACGCAGAACATCGCCGATTTCATGACGGAGTACTACCATTTTGTGCTCCTCCTTCTCGGGCTGGACCGTATGGGCTTCTCCCATATCGCGCCAACGGACAACACCATTGACAGTAACGGGTTGCTTGACCATAAATTTAGCCTTTGCTCCTAGGTCCATCTCGAAGATCTGTTTAATACGGGGGCCAACCTTGCGACCCTGTAATTCGTACAACGGTGGGTCATACGATTTTGTTCCCCGATCTTCAGCCTAATCTGAAAAATGCGATACATGCCACATAAAGATCGATTTTTGCGTAATGTCTCGGGAGAAATAGTCTTACGCGCCTTACTGTGAAGAAGCTTTATTCAGTATGACAGCCAACTGTTGAAGGGCTGCTTGCGTACTCTGCTCCCGAATCTGGGCGCGGTCGCCAACAAAGTGATGTTCCTTGGTCCCCGACTCTTCGCCACGAGCCCAGCCGATGAAGACGGTGCCAACGCTCTTGCCATCATGAGCCTCTGGGCCGGCCACGCCCGTTGCTGAAACCGCCAGGTCCGCACCACAAGCCTGCAATGCTCCTAGGGCCATCTGCCTAGCGACCTCAGGGTCAACGGAACCATGGGTTTCAAGCAAATCAGCATCGACCTTGAGCAATTCGCGTTTAACGTCCGAGGAGTAGCTAACGACTCCCCCACGTAATACTGCCGAAGCCCCAGATACTTCTGCCAAGCGAGCGGCAATCATTCCAGCAGTTAACGATTCTGCCGTGGCCAGCTGCACCCCTTGCGCGATGGCTGCAGCGATCACCGAAGGAGCCTGAGATTTCATCATGAGCAAGTGCCTACTTCTGCTTCTTGGAATTAGCAACCAACTGGCCGGCCTTGATGAGGTATTCGACGCCCGTCACTACGGTGACAGCAACGGTCAACAGCATCAGCCACCAAGCGACGGTATGTAGCCATTCAATGGTGTGAGTGTAAGGAAGCAGGTAGAGCCCGATCACTACCGACTGCAACACAGTCTTGATTTTTCCACCCATGTTGGCAGCGATCACCCCGTAGCGAATGACCACAACCCGCAAGAGCGTGATGCCCCATTCGCGAACCAAGATCACGATGGTGACCCACCATGGCAGTTCCGCCAAGATGGAGAAGCAGACCAGAGCCGAACCGGTCAGCAGCTTGTCGGCAATCGGGTCGGCGATCTTACCGAAGTTTGTGATCAGCCCGCGGCTACGTGCTAGATCGCCATCTAGCTTGTCGGTGTACATGGCCAAGACGAAGAGCACCAAGGCTACCCAACGCCACAGGCCCTGTTCGCTATTATCGGCCAGCAGAGCCCAAACGAAGAAGGGCACCATGAGGATGCGGATGCTGGTGAGCACGTTGGCGATGTTTAGCGTTGGAACCGGTGGCTGGGCGCCATGGCCAGCTTGCTCGCTCATAGGATTTAGTTTCTTCCTGTCAGGTCCCAGGCGTCTTCCCCGGGTTCGTCGGAGCCGTCAAAGTAGTCTACGGCTTGCGGGCGATTAACCAGATCCTTAGCCACCAGGTCTTCAGCATATTCGGTGACCGGCTCAGCATGATTCACGTTGGCTTCTTGCACCAGGGCAGCCTCAGTGGCTGAAGGCGCAGTCGTCGCTGGGTCATCCCCGCGCATGGCCGCCAAGACCATTGGTAGGTCATCTGGCTGGATGAGTACGTCACGAGCCTTGGAGCCCTCGGAAGGGCCCACCACGCCACGTGATTCCATCAAGTCCATCAAACGCCCTGCCTTGGCAAAGCCCACGCGCAGTTTACGTTGCAGCATCGATGTGGAACCAAACTGGCTGGTGACCACCAATTCGGTGGCCTGCAACAACAGGTCCAGATCGTCTCCGATGTCCTCGTCGATCTGCTTCTTCTTCTCGGCAGCCGGAATGACGTCTTCTCGGTACTCTGGGGCCAGCTGGGTCTTCACGTGTTCAACCACGCGTTGGATTTCAGATTCGGTCACCCAAGCACCCTGCACACGCATTGGCTTAGAAGTACCCATCGGCAGGAACAGCGCGTCACCCTGGCCCAGCAGTTTCTCCGCGCCAGGCTGGTCGAGGACCACGCGGGAGTCGGTGACCGAGGAGGTCGCGAAGGCCATACGTGAAGGCACGTTGGCCTTGATCAAACCGGTGACAACATCCACCGAAGGACGCTGGGTCGCCAGCACCAGGTGAATACCTGCCGCACGCGCCAACTGGGTGATACGAACAATCGACTCTTCGACATCGCGTGGGGCCACCATCATCAAGTCGGCCAGCTCGTCGACAATCACCAACAGGTATGGGTAAGGCTTCAGCACACGCTGGGAACCTTCAGGTGGATGAACCTTGCTGGCCTTAACAGCCTTGTTGAAGTCATCGATGTGCTTAAAACCGAAGTTCGCCAAATCGTCGTAGCGAGTATCCATTTCGCGCACTACCCACTGCAAGGCTTCGGCAGCCTTTTTAGGGTTGGTAATGATCGGAGTGATCAGATGCGGCACGCCTTCATAGGCGGTCAGTTCCACACGCTTCGGGTCAACCATGACCATGCGTACTTCATCCGGGGTCGCGCGCATCAAGATCGAGGTGATCATGGAGTTCACAAACGAAGACTTACCTGCACCGGTAGCACCGGCCACCAACAGGTGCGGCATCTTCGCCAAGTTGGCAACAACAAAGCCACCCTCAACGTCCTTGCCCACGCCCATCACCATGGGGTGTTCGGTCTTACGTGCGTTGTTGCTGCGCAGCACATCGCCCAGGGCAACAACTTCTTTATCGGTATTGGGAATCTCAATACCGATAGCGGACTTGCCGGGAATCGGCGAAAGGATACGCACGTCCGAAGAGGCGACCGCATAGGAGATGTTCTTGGCCAGCGCGGTGACCTTTTCCACCTTGGTGCCCGGGGATAGTTCGATTTCGTAGCGGGTCACCGTTGGGCCACGAGAGAAACCGGTGACTTGGGCGTCAACCTTGAACTGTTGCAGGGTGTTAGTCAGCGCATCAACCACTACCTGGTTAGCTTCGGAGGCTTCTTTGGCTGGTGGACCAGCTGGCAGGTAGTGATCTTCCGGCAAGGTATAGGTGACATCGCCTGAAAGTTGCAGCTGCTCGCTACGGGCCGGAATCGGGGCCTGTGGGCTGGAAGACAAACCGGCTGCACGCGAGGAAACCTGGTCCATGGCAGAAGTTGCTGCCTCTGGTTCAGACTTCAGACCAATATTGGCCATGATCTCGGCCATTTCACTTTCGGCCTTGGTAGGACGCTTTACCCCAGGAGGTGGCCCAGCAGGTTGAGGGATCGAGGCGGCAGGGATCGCCTGGGTGGCAGCCTCGGTCGCATCCTGGTCTTCAAAGTTCGGCCGGGCGATAGCCTGCGTGGCTGCTTCATCGGCGTCGAAGATCTTACCGGAATTACGGTTAGACACCGGAAGCGCGGTGGTTGAGGCTTCCGAGGCATCTTCTTGATCAATCACGGCCTTGTCATAGGCGACGTCGCCGGAACGCTCGGCGCTTTCGTGACCGTCCACGTCATACACTTCGGTAACCTGGCGAGCGGCAGCGGCACGGCGTTCGAAGAAGCCAGGCTTCTTCTTTTTTGGCGCCGGTGCGACCGGTTCTTCCTCTGGGTAGAGGTAGGACTGATCGTGTTCTTCACGATGTGGATCCAGTTCGGACTTAGCCGAGGAACGCGCTGGCTTAGGAGCCTGAGGATCCTGACCCAAAAGACGGTTGTAACCGGCACGGATCCGCTGAGGAATCTGCATCACTGGCGTTGCGGTGACAATCAGGATGGACATGAAGGCCAAGAAAATAAAGACCGCCATGGCTCCTGGAACCGAGATTAGCAGTCCCAATGGTGTTCCGAGGATGGAACCAGCCATGCCGCCAGCTTCCCAGAGGACATCAAAGTCATCGGTGACTGCAGGAGAACCTTGCGCTAATGAAGCGATCGAAGAGCCCGAAAGCGTCATGATCAGCAGGCCAATACCAATGCGGTTGTTGGCGGTGACTGCTTCCGGGTAGCGGAACAGTCGGAAGGCCCCGATAAAGAGGATGACCGGCAGGAGCACTGCCATGAAACCTAGGGTGCCGCCAACGACGGCATGGACGCCCTGTCCGAACCAACCTGATTCCCGCAAGCCCCACCATTCAATGATGGCAACAGTAATTGCGATTAGGGCAAGGAAAAGGCCTGTGCCGTCACGGCGCAGTTCGTAGTCAGGGCTGACCGTTCCGCCGATGCGACGGAAGGCGCCACCAAAAATCCGAGCAATGCCCATCCATACGCTGCGCAGGACGCGCAAAGGTAGAGCGAGTTCCGCATCCGGATTCTCGGGCGTTTTCTTGGAGGACGAAGAGCTGGACGCCTTGGGTTTACGCGTCGTTGGCTTCTTTGTCCCCTGAGACTGAGTACGTGGGGCCATACTTCAAGGGTATCGCCATCAGCTGTATGCACCCCGAATTTACACGTCTGCACGGGGTTTGGCAGGTGCTAGAGAATGATCACGTCGTGGGCTGGTGAGTTACTTTGAGTAGCTAATCATCAGGGTATAGGTTCCTGAACTTTTTAGGCATGCATGGCTCTTGACCTTATAGCCCGAAGATTTAAAGGCTTGGACCGTGGCCGTCTCCATTTTTGCGCACGTTCCGGCGCTGGCCACATCCTGTGTGTAGGTTTTGTTGCTTGCTTGGGCTGCCGGAACGGCAACCAGGCCCATTCCTACGGCCAAGATTCCGGCCGTGGCACACGCTGCAAGGTGGCGTTTGAACTTCACTTTTCCTCCTCGCCCACTGTGGGATCAGTACTTTAGTCTTTGGATCTGTTGAGCAAAGTCAGCCAGGCTTGAGCATGCATCGAGCAGGTCTCAGCCTAGCAACTTGCCCCTATTACCGTATCCCGACGTAACTGAATCGAAGGAATTGCGCCGATTAAGCCAGGCCACTACGGCGAATCCCGAGGCGAAGCTTAGGGCCAAAAATCCCAAGGCAGTAGCGATGAACGCAGCCGGGCTGGCTTCACCGAGTCCAGCGACGACAATCAGGAGCGCCGGAACAAGTGCTGCGAGCATCGAGCCGAATCCAGCCGCGGTTGCTTGGCTCTGAGCGGAAGGCTCCCAATCGTTGATGTTTTGGATCCAGAGGCCAAGGTAGGCACCGGTACCGCACAAAAATCCCATCAGCAATCCTGCAATTGCCCCATAGGTTAGGGGCAATGCGAGATCGTACGGACCGGTGCCGTGGCCATCTTCAGCAAGCGGCCAAAACATCAACAAGGTTGCCAGCATTCCCAAGCACGTTCCCACGAATGCCGAAACCAGGAGCATCCGAGCGAGCGTTGAAGACAAGAACCTTGCTAGTTTCTGATTCATGGCTCAACTCTAGGAGGACTAAGGATCAATTCAAACGTTGACACCCTCTGAGGTTTAAGAGAAGTCCAAGCCAAGCAAGGCGTTCTCGGTGACCTCAGGCAGCGCAGGATGGATCCAGTATTGTTCCGTGGCAACATCTCGGACATCAAGGCCGAAAGCCATCACCGTGATCATCTGCTGAATCAGCGTTGAGGCTTGAGGTCCCATGTAATGAGCACCCAGCAATTTGCCGGTGTTCTTATCGGCAATCAGCTTGGCAATACCACTTTGGTCTTCCATCGCCCACCCATAGGCCACATCACCATACTTTTGCACCTTGACCGTGATGTCATGCCCAGCTTCCCGAGCTTCTTGCTCAGTCATACCGACGTAAGCAATTTGTGGGTGCGTGAAGACCGCTGCAGGAACATGCTCGTGCGGCATCTTCTTCATGTTTTCTGGGTTCAAGAGATTGTGGCGAACAGCGCGCATCTCCGCGTTAGCCACGTGCTTAAGCAAGTATGGGGAGGAAATATCGCCCAGCGCCCAAACGCCTTGTGCCGAAGTGGACCGCCCAAATTCATCAACGCTGACGCGCCCGTTAGTTGCCTCGATGCCGCCCAGCTCTAAATCCAGTTCATCCCCATTGGGAATGCGGCCAGTAGCGACCAACATGACTTCTGCGCTGACGATACTTCCATCATCAAGCGTCACGCTCACTTCTTGCTCGTTCTGGCTCACTGCAGTGATATTTCGCCCGCGATGCACATCGTAGCGTTGGTCAGCCAGCTCATTAAAAGGCTCACGCAGGTCAGTATCTAGGTGTCGGAGGAGTTCTGAACGGGCAATGATGCTGACCTTGGTGCCTAGAGCTTCAAACACATGCGCAAATTCCATAGCGATGTAGCCGCCACCGATAATGACGATCGACTTCGGTTGTCGAGCCAAGCGCATGATGTCTTCGTTGGTGTGGAAATGGACACCAGACTCTGCGATGATCTCAGGAATAAACGGACGGGAGCCAGCAGCCAGTACGATTTGATCCGCGCTAATAGTCTTCGTCTGCGCACCTTGTCCGGTTTGCAAGGTGCGAGGTGCGACAAAACGGGCATGCTGATCATAAACGTCGATGTTCGGCGTCTGCTCACCGCGGCGGTATTCTTCCCCGCCTTTGGCAATGAGGTCAATACGCTGGTCAAAGACTCGATTGACGATACCGGGCCAATCCACTGCATTCACTTGAGCGTCAATGCCCAAGCGTGAAGACTCTCGGGTTTCCAACGCCAAATCTGCAGCGTAAACATACATTTTGGTGGGGATGCAACCTACGTTCAGGCAGGTGCCACCGAAAGCACCCTTTTCGATGATGGCAATTGATTTGTCATCAAATTCGGGGCCAGGGATAGAGTTACCCGAACCTGTGCCGAGAATAATCAGATCATAGTGCTGATCTACCGAAACGGAATTGGAAGTCATCTTTGGTGTGTCCCTTTCACGGTGACTGTTGGCCTTTGTCGGAGGCTATCACTGAGGAAAAAATTCAACGTATCTTAAGTTGTTCTTGACGCAGTGCAACGGTTAGTAACTGATGATTCGACCAGTTACTAACCGTTGAACAAACTATTGCGTCGAGGTGGGTGTAAGAGGCCTACAGACCTTGATCTGACAGCCACGTCTTAGCAATGTCGGCTGCCGATTTCTTATCAACCGTGCTCTGCACATTTAGATCCACGAGTGCCTCCGCCGACAATTTCTCACTCACTGGATTCAAGATCTCGCCCAATTTTTCAGACTGATCGGCGGAGACTACCGGCACCACATTGGATGCAAGGAACAGCGACTTCGGATCCTGAAGAACGACAAGATCTTCGGTCTTAATGCGTGGGTCCGCGGTGAAAACGTTAGCCACGTTGACCGTTCCAGCAACAAGGTCTTCCACCGTGGTATCCCCCGTTGCCGAGAACTCGGTCTTCACGCCATAGGTGCTCTCCAGGCCTTTCGGGCCGTAGGGGCGTTCGGCAAGTTCTGGCGGGCCACCAAGGGTCAGCTGATCTTTGACCTTGGACAGGTCCGCGATGCTCTTCAGATCGTTGTCCTCGGCGAACTTGCGGGTCACCGTGTAAGAGTCTTGATCCGATGCTTCCGCTTCGTTCAAGACAGCCAAAGAATCAGGAAGTTCTTTTTCCAGTTCTTGATAGACATCGGTGGATGAGCGGGCCTCAGTGTCGTCCTTGAAGAACTGCAACAGGTTACCGGTGTATTCCGGGAAAACGTTGATACTGCCGTTTTCCAGCTGGGGCATGTACGCGTCGCGCTGCCCGATGTTAAATTGGCGCTCAACTTCCAGTCCCGAGTTTTCTAGGGCCTGCGCATAAATCTCGGCAACGATCTCGTTGGAATAGTAGGCCTGAGAGCCAACCACGATTTTCTCTGATCCCGATTTTTCGGAATTGCTCTGCGTCGCTAAGGGATCAGAGCTTGAGCAACCAGCCAAAGCCAGGGTTCCTGCCGTCACCACTGCCGCTACTCGAAGTGCCTGTTTGATTCTCATGTCAGTTCCTTATCTTGTACTGGTAAGTGATCTGCATCGTGATTTTTAGTTGTAGTTCTTCTGTGGACTAGCCCGTGAGGGACCGAAGCTTTCTGCGCGATAGCTAGCACCAAATCCAATAGCAGGGCTAGAACCGCAACCATCAACGCGCCGCCGAGCACCATGTCAAAGCGTCGAAGGTTCAATCCGGTGATAATCGGTAGTCCCAGTCCCCCAAGATTTACATAGGCGGCGATGGTCACCGTGGCAACAACCTGTAAGGTGGTCGCCCGGAGTCCACCAACCAATAATGAAAGCCCTAAGGGGATCTCAACTTTCAACAAGACTTGCCATTCAGTCATTCCCATGGCTCGTGCTGCATCAATCGTTTTGCGATCAATAGCTTCAAACCCGGTATAGGCTCCGGCAAGCAGTGATGGGATGGCCAGCACCACAAAGGAAACAAGCGCGGCAGCAGGCTTATGGGTAACCCCAAATAGCAGCACCAGAAGAATCAGTAGGCCGAAGGACGGCACCGCACGAGCGATTCCCGCGGCGGCCACCGCAATTTCGCGTCCTTTCCCGGTATGCCCGATGGCCCAGCCGGCCGGGATGGCGATGACTCCGGCGATCAGCACGGAGAGTACTGTGAAGAGCAAATGCTGGCCCAGCAACGTCTGAAGCCCGTCTTTGCCTTCCCATTGCTCCGGAGCAAAAAGCCATGCGATTGCGTCGCTGAGCAAGTTCACGGTGCCACCGCCTGGACGCTCTGAGTCACGTCGGCTGGCTTCTGTTTCCGGTCTTTACGACTCCATGGCATGAGCCAACGCCCGAGCAAGACCAACAGCACATCGATCAGCAAAGCGATGATTGCTACGGCTACCAAACCCGAAAATACTTCGACGATGATGCGTCGCTGGAGCCCGTTGGTGAAGAGGTATCCGAGGTTGGTGACACCAACCAAGATCCCCACTGTGGCCAGCGCGATGGTACTCACCGCTGTCACTCGGAGCCCAGCCAGGATCACCGGCCCAGCCAAGGGAAGGTCTACAGCGAAAAAACGACGCGTGTTTCCATAGCCCATCGCTGTGGCGGCAGAACGGGCTGCCGGATCCACAGAATTTAGTCCATCAACCACGCCTCGAACCATGATGGCCACCGCATAGATGCTCAGAGCAACAATCAAGTTGGCTTCGCTAATCGCACTCATTCCGGTAATCACCGGAAGAATCATCAACAAAGCCAACGACGGAATGGTGTACAACAGCCCCGTGAGGGTGACTATTGGGCCGCCCACTAGCTTGTAGCGCCAGGCGACCCAGCCCAAGGGAATGGACAGCACAAATCCGATAAGGATCGCTATCAGCGACTGCCTCAGGTGTTCGACCGATAGGGAAGCAATCAGCGCCAGATTATCTGAAATCCAGGTCATTGATTCAGCCCGTCTTCAACGAGTCGGCCCTGGGTTCGGCCCTGGGCATCAACCAAGACTGGACCGTGAGCCGTCTGCTTGACGCTCAAGGCGCGGGAGCCTCGCTGGGCGCCAATGAAGGACGCAACAAAGTCATTGGCGGGATTCTCGATGATCTCGCTCGGACTGCCTACCTGAAGCTTTTGAGCCCCGGCAGTTAGGATGACGACTTGATCCCCCAACAAGAACGCTTCATCGATGTCGTGGGTGACAAAAACGATGGTCTTGTCCAGTTCCTTTTGAAGTCTCAACAGCTCATTTTGTAGCTCTGCACGCACGATCGGATCCACCGCGCCAAATGGCTCATCCATGAGCAAGATATTCGGATCAGATGCCAAGCCGCGGGCCACACCTACACGTTGCTGCTGCCCACCAGATAATTGATGCGGATATCGATCTGCCATAGAGGCTGATAGTCCGACGGTATCCATCAGTTCCAGCGCCCGCCGGCGTGAAGTCTTCCTGGATTCCCCCATCAGTCGTGGCACCGTAGCGATGTTATCGGCCACGCTAAAGTGTGGAAGCAGTCCCGAATTCTGCATGACGTATCCAATACTGCGTCGCAATTCGACAGCGTTCTTGGTCGAGATATCTTCGCTGTCAATGCGTACGGTACCTGCGCTGGGGTCAACCATGCGGTTGATCATTCGAAGCAGGGTCGTTTTGCCACACCCCGATGATCCGACAAAAACGGTTGAGCTGTGCGCAGGAATTTGCAGGCTGAAGTCGCTGACCGCTTTGGTGCCATCAGGATAGTGCTTGGAAATATTCTCGAATTCGATCACTGCTCGACTCCTCAAGATGGCTCTGAGGTTATTCTGCCCCATAAATGCGCTTCACGATACAAATCGGAAGGTCAACACGCCAATCACCACGCTACGCAGCGGAAGAATAACTCGCTGGTCAACGCTAGGATCAAGTTATTGTCATCAATCTTTAGAAGGACCAGCATGAAGCTTCACACCCTACTGGTGGCCCCGACCTTATTACTCACGGCAGCATTGGCGGTGGCGACGCCGGCTTCGGCCAGCGATACTTTTCCGGCGCCCTCGGACGAGGTAAATTCAATCATCGTCCAAGAGGTCACCACGGGAAAGATCCTGAGCGAATGGGTTCCAGCACAATGGGACTCAATTGTTGAAATGGAAGCAGGAACAGGACGGATCCAACAGATCACTGAATGCGACCCATGGCAAGATGCCAGCACACCTGAGGCCTGCGTCGGCCAGAAGGTGGGTCCGGCTCTCATCGCACCTGCTAAGCTCGCGACCCTATTGGGTCTGAACTAAGTTTTAGCTTCGCTGAGCTGAAAGGTTCAGACAAAAATATTGCCCCAAACCAGAAATTGGTTTGGGGCAATACTTGTACGGAGCCTATGCTTCGAGCACGACCGGAACGATCATTGGGCGACGACGCAATTTGCGCGATACCCATGAACCGATCACACGACGAGTGATCTGCTGTAGCTGGTGCGTGGTGTGGTTCGGGTTATTCGAAACCGCCTCCACAATGGCAGCAGCAATCTTTGGCTTGATTTCGTTGAAGACCGAGTCTTCTTCAGCCACACCGCGTGCGTGGATGTCTGGGCCGGAAATAATGGTGCCATTTTGTCGGTTGATCACGGTGATCACCGAAATGAAACCTTCTTCACCCAGGGTGACACGGTCCTTGAGGTCATCATCGGTAATGGTGCCAACCTTGGAACCATCAACGTAGACGTAACCACATTCAACCTGGCCAACCAGCTGAGCGACGCCATCCTTCATATCAATGACGGAACCGTCTTCCGCCAGCAAGACATTTTCTTCCGGGACGCCGGACTGCGCAGCCAAACGGCCGTTGGCAATCAGGTGGCGGGTTTCACCGTGGACCGGAAGTACGTTCTTTGGACGCAAGATGTTGTAGCAGTACAGCAACTCACCGGCCGAAGCGTGACCGGACACGTGCACCTTGGCCATGCCCTTGTGAATGACCTCAGCGCCCAAGCGCATCAGTCCGTTGATCACGCGGAAGACAGAGTTCTCGTTACCTGGAATCAGGCTGGAGGCCAGGATGACGGTGTCACCCGGGTTGATCTGAACCTTGTGCTCACCATTAGCCATACGCGAAAGCGCTGCCATCGGCTCGCCCTGCGAACCGGTAGACATGAGCACAACCTTGTGATCTGGCAGGGTGTCGATCTGCTTCAGGTCCACAAGGACACCCTGTGGGATATCGAGGTAGCCCAAGCGCTCGGCGATGCCCATGTTGCGCACCATCGAGCGGCCGATGAAGGCCACCTTGCGGCCGTGCATTGCTGCAGCATCGAGCACCTGCTGCACGCGGTGCACGTGCGAGGAGAACGAAGCAACGATGATACGGCGACGGGCGCGCGCAAACTTGGCCTCAAGGACCGGACCGATTTCGCGTTCTGCCACGGTGAAGCCAGGGACTTCAGCGTTGGTGGAGTCTGGCAGGAACAGGTCCACGCCTTCTTCACCCAGACGTGCGAAGTGACGCAGGTCGGTGATGCGACCATCAAGTGGTAGCTGATCCATCTTGAAGTCACCGGTGTGCAATACGGTACCGGCTTCGGTGCGCAGGAACACAGCCAGTGCGTCCGGGATCGAGTGGTTCACGGCCACGAATTCACATTCGAAGTTGCCGATCTGTGCGATCTCGCCTTCCACCACGATGTTGGTGTTGGCCTTGATCCGGTGTTCTGCCAGTTTTGCTTCAACGAAGGCCAGGGTCAGCTTCGACCCGTACAGTGGGATGTCTTCGCGCAGGCGCAACAGGTAAGGGACAGCACCGATGTGGTCCTCGTGGCCGTGGGTGAGCACTACGCCCACCACATCGTCCAAGCGGTCCTTGATGTACGAGAAGTCCGGCAGGATCAGATCCACGCCAGGCTGGTGCTCTTCGGGGAAGAGCACACCGCAGTCAACGATCAACAGTTTCCCGTTGAGTTCGAAGACGGTCATGTTGCGTCCGACCTCACCCAAGCCTCCGAGGGGAACAATGCGCATTGTTCCCTTCTTCAGCCGGGCCGGAGTCTGCATGCGTGCAGAATCGGCCTTGCCTACTGAACTCTCAGTCATATGTAGTTAGTCCCTTTCGTTACAGATCCCATCCACCTTCACGTAGGTCCGCGCGGATGGCATCGAGCTCTGCGTCCGACGGTGCCACAAGCGGCAGTCGGACGACGGTGTTCGGCAGGACACCCTGCCAGTGAAGTCCATATTTTGCGGCTACAGCGCCCTGAATGTGGCCCATGATGCCGCGCTGGATCGCGTCCAGCTCAAAGTGTGTGGTGCGTGCGGTGGCCAAATCACCTGCATGCATTGCATTAACAAGCGTACGGTACTTCGCGGCTGCAACGTGAGCAGTGACCGAAACCACGCCGACAGCACCCGCTGCCATGAGCGGCAAAGTCAGTCCGTCGTCACCCGAGTAGACGTGCAGGTCGGTATTGGCTAGCACGGTGGTGGTGGACTGGTAATCGGCTTTAGCGTCCTTGAGCGCGATGACCTGTGGAATCTTGGCAAGTTCAATAATTGTTTCTGGTGCCAGCGAGATTCCGGTGCGGCCTGGGATGTCGTAGAGCATGATGGGCAGCTCAACGGCTTCGGCTATGGCTTTGACGTGCGCGATGACGCCAGCCTGGCTTGGCTTGTTGTAGTACGGGGTGGTCAACAGCACACCGTCAACGCCCGCTTCTTTAGCTGCGAGCGAGAGTTTGATCGAGTGACGGGTGTCGTTGGTGGTTGAACCGGCCAGTACCGCTGCGCGGTCACCGACGGCTTCAACTACGGTGCGGAACATCTGAATGTTTTCGTCATCGCTCAGAGTCGAGGTCTCGCCGGTAGTGCCGGTAACAACTAGACCGTCGCATCCGTCGTCGACGAGCTTCTGGGCCAGTTTAGCTGCGAGCGCATAGTCAACTTCCCCGGCGTCAGTATAGGGGGTGACCATTGCAGTGAGCACGGTGCCGAATGGGTATGCCTGATTATCAATTGCACTTGTAGCCATGGCTTTAAATCTACACTCGCGCATGTTGCAATGGCATCTGCACCCGTAGACGTGATGCGATGATTCCATGAACATTTTGGGTAAGCCACGTCGCATTATCGCGGTCGATGTAGCGCGCCTCGTGGCCATCCTCGGGATGTTCGCAGCGCATGTTTTTTCGCTCTATCGATACACGGGTCCAGAGGCCTACTCCCCAACGTTCACCGGGGCTGTAGCCTCGGGACGAGCCTCGGTGTTGTTCATGGTACTTGCCGGTTTATCACTATCTCTGCTGAGCGATTCGCTGGCTCGAAAAGGCTTTTCTCACCCTAAGATTTACTCAGTCCTTGCCCGGAGAGCATTAATTATTGCCGTGCTCGGAATGGGAATTGGGACGTTAAATGAACGTGTTGCAGTCATTCTTGTCCACTATGGGCTACTTTTTCTGTTGCTTCCTCTGGCCCTCAGGCTCTCAAGAGCAACCATTTGGGTAGTCTCGGTGCTTTGGCTACTCCTCGCACCCGTGATTTGGCGTCCACTGGCTGCCGACACATTAGGGCAAACGCTGGGGCACAATCCAAGCCTTATGGACCTACTAACCCCAGGACTTCTGATCCAAGATCTCACCGTCACCGGCTACTATCCACTTTTGGTGTGGTTTGGATACGGTTTGCTAGGCGTGGCGTTGAGCAAATGCAATCTCACTAGCCGCAAGACTGCTTCGCTACTCACCATTGTTGGTGGTGTTATCGCCGCCGTGAGCTACATTGCCGGTCGAGTTCTGAGCCTAGGATTCGCCGAACAGATTTCGGCAGCCTCCAAGGTTCCACTTTCGCAGGTTCCCACGTTCATTACTGCTGGCCGGTTGCCCGGGAAATCTCTGGACCCCTATCTGGTCAACGCCGAATACCTTTGGTTGCCAACAGGGCACAGCAACGCCTTACTCGCTACCGTCCACGCGGCCAGCTGCGCGGTAGCAATCATTGGCTTATTGCTCTTGACCGTCCCGTTACTCGGCCGGGCGGGTCAGGTTCTTGCGGCCGCTGGGCGTGCCCCACTCACTTTGTATGTGGGCCATCTGATTCTGCTCCCGTTCTTACAACAGGTATTAGAACCAGCAACTATCTGGTGGATCTTGTGCGCTGCCACCGCTTGTTGCGGGCTATGGCTAAGCTTCACCAAGTCACCGGGCCCACTCGAATTCGGCATCAGGGTACTGAGCGGAGCCGATTCCACACCAACATCCAACAACCTGGCCAAAGGTGAATAGTTACCCAAACGGATGATGCGAGCAATCGAGGCTGGTTGCTCAGCATCTAGGCAGCCATGGATCTTTAAACGAGGAAGACCGTGTCTGCTCACCCATGGGTGAGCAGACACGGCCTCACAGTTCAAACCTTGGACAGGTTCGTTTCAGGCTGCTGACTGAGGCAAAAACTAGTTGCTAACCTTTTCTTCTTGGAGCCAGTACCCAATCGCGGTGCGCATGGACTTACGCGCCCGTGTTTTGTCCCCGCAAGCTTCATAAGCCAAGGCCAGTCGGTACCAAGACTTCCAAGACTCGGGGTTCTCCTCCACATCACGTTGATGGTTAGGAAAATCTTCGTCAGCAGCTGAACGCACAAATCGTCCAGAGGGCGTGCGTGGCAGATCCATCGGGAGCTCGCCCGTTGCAGCTAGGGATTTGCCCATCTTTTCGGTACGTAGTCCAAAGAGAACTTCACGAATCAAGATCCACGTGCAGAAAGCTGGAATCACCAAAATGGCTACGCCCATGATCTGAGCAATCAAGGTTCCGGTGCTCAGGAAACGTATCGCTTGGGTGAAGGTCATGCCGATGTACAGGGCGAAGAGCAGAAGGATTCCTCCTACCCAGAGTTTGGTCTTCACTGGCCAAGCTCCAAGTACCCGTCCAAACCATAGGTCAGGCCCGGACGACTTGCTACGGTACGCAGGCCCAATAAGACACCAGGCATGAATGATGCGCGGTCAAATGAATCATGGCGCAAGGTCAACTGTTCACCAGGACCTCCGAGCAAGACCTCCTGGTGAGCGACCAGACCACGAAGTCGTACGGAGTGGACATGAACTCCATCAACAACGGATCCGCGGGCACCATCTAGTTGAGTTTCAGTTGCGTCAGGGCTGGCTGGTACGCCGGCCTCTTCACGCGATTTGGCGACAAGTTCTGCGGTACGCACGGCAGTACCGCTGGGTGCATCGACCTTGTTGGGGTGGTGTAATTCGATAATTTCGACCGACTCAAAGTATTTTGCGGCAGTTGCGGCAAATGCGCTGGTAAGCACCGACCCCAAAGCGAAATTCGGCGCGATCAAGACACCAACTTCGCTATGTTCGTTCAGTAGCGATTCCAGTTCAGCGCGGCGGTCATCGTCCCAACCGGTGGTTCCCACCACTGCGTGAAGACCGTTTTCTACGGCAAATCGGACGTTTGCTTCTGTGGCAGCCGGGACAGAAAGGTCAACCACGTGGGTTGCTCCAGCTTCAAGAATCTGGGACAGCTCGTCGCCACGCCCCAGGCTCGCTACCAATTCCATGTCGGAAGCTTCAGAAACAGCTTTTACAGCTTCGGCTCCCATTCGTCCGGCCGCACCGAGCACGGCCACCTTGATCTGTGCACTCATGAACTCAAGCCTATCGTTTTCTGGGGTCCTGCTTTGCCAACGATGACGCACAATCGCGTCCGTTTGACGATGGTTTGTGCCGATAATGAAGCAATTTATTTGAATAGGTCATAGTGCTTCGGCCAGTCCAGCTTGTATTGCCTTACGACACGGGGAAAAATGTGTAGCAGGAGTCTCCAAGTAGTTAGCAGGGCCATGGGTCAGAAATTTGGGCGTTTTAGTCTAGGCATCAGCGTCGTGCTGGCCATTAGTTTTGCGGTGACCTCGTGTGGTTCAGACAACGAGCCCCTGTCGCTTTCCGACCAAGAATTGGCAGATGTAGTCAAGGTCGTCCAAGACCAAGGGACAGTTCTTGACTCGGCTTCCTGCCAAGTCGAAGTCTTCCGCATTGAGGGGTCCACTACCTACGGCTGGGCCACCTGTACTCCTACCACCGAAGATGCTTCGGGTACCGCCACTCAAGTGGACGCCTTCCCATTCCGCCTTGACGGCCAAGAGCTCCGCCGCCCCGAAGAAGGCAAAAACTATCAGAAGGACATTGAGGAGCTCTTCCCCGAAGACCTGCGCTCCGCAATTAGCCAGCACACGACAGGTTTAGCCAAATAGAACTAGCTGGCGTTCTGCACTGACATTTTCTCAATCTGAGATCCGACACTACCTATCGTTTGAGCGCACGTTTGGCGCAAGGAAAGGCCACCGTGCGCCACGAATATTTCGGGCAGTTACCCGAGACTTTAAAAACACGTCTGTCCGTACGCGTGGCGGGCCAAGGTCCTGACGTGGTTCTCATTCATGGTTTGGGCGCATCAAGCCGTTATTTCACTCCGCTGGCCAATATTCTGGCGAAAAAGTATCGAGTGATCGTTCCCGAACTCCCTGGACACGGTAAGAACCTCGACGATGGTCGTCCGGTCACGGTTCCTCGGTTTGCTCATGAGGTTGCCCTGGCGCTACGCGAGCTCAAGGTGGACAATGCCATCGTTTTAGGTCATTCGATGGGTGCCCAAGTATCCATTGAGTTGGCACGAACCTGGCCAGATATGGTCAAACACCTCATGATCGCGGCCCCGGCAGTTAACGACCGTGAGGCAACATTGTTTCGCCAGGCACGGCGTTTGATTCAAGATTTTCCCAACGAACTGAACTCGGTGAAATCTATTCTGCTTGTCGACTACCTTCGTTGTGGCATCCCTTGGTGGGCCAAAAGCTGCGAACAAATGTTGAACTACTCCACCATCGAATTACTCAAGACGGTTCGTTGCCCCATTGACGTGGTTTGCGGGACACAAGATCCGCTGTCCCCTCCCGAATTTGGGCTTCGCCTCGTGGCTGGAATTGAGCATGCCAAGCTCACCGTCATGAATAAGGGTGCTCACGGATTCAATTTTTCGCATGCCCCGGAACTCGCTGATTTGATTGATGCTGCGAGCTAGCCGTTGAAGCTTCTTAAATGAATGATCGTGGCCTCCCCTTCCAGAGTCGCCACGATCATTTGTTTTGGGCTATAAACCAAGCGCTTCTTCGTTTTCGAACGGACCAACGACAGTGATCACTCGATCTCTGCCCGCCAATTCTTGAGCAAGTTCTTGAACCTGCTTGGCCGTCACGGCGTTGACTCGGTCAAGGGCCTCATCGATATCTTGGAATTCTCCGGTCACCATTTCAGCCCGTCCCAATCGGGACATGCGGCTTCCTGGGTCTTCAAGGGCCAGGACGGTGCCTCCGGCTAGTTGTCCCTTGGCCTGAACCAATTCTTGTTCGGTAATGCCTTCGCTGGCCAGGCGGTCAAGCTCAGCACCGAGCAGGGTAATGACTTCGGCGGCTTTTCCTGGCGCGCATCCGGCATACATGCCGAAGTAACCAGCGTCCGTGTAGGCGGCGGAGAAGGAATAGGTGGAGTACACCAGTCCACGCTTCTCTCGAATCTCTTGGAACAAACGCGAGCTCATTCCTCCGCCCAGCACTGCGTTGAGTACAGCGAGAATTTGTCGACGGTCATCATGTCCCGTAATTCCGGCGCAGCCCATAATGATATTCGCCTGCTCTACCGGACGATTGATGACCTCAACGCCCGCCTTGGAGACAATCTGGGCTGGTTCTTCTCCGCGCCGCGGTTCAGGAACCGCCAGTGGGTCTAACTCCCATCCGGCTTCGGACAGGGCGTTGAGGACCATGGAGCACAATTTGTCATGTTCCAGGGAACCGGCCGCCGTAATGATCAGTTCGCTCGGCCGATAGTGCGCACGGTAATGCTCCATGACTGCTTCGCGGCTGATCTTATTGATTTCATCTGGAGTGCCACCGATGGGGCGTCCTAGTGGGTGGTCTCCCAAGACGCGAGCAACAAACCGTTCATGAGCTACGTCGGTCGCATCGTCCGCGTCCATCGCGAGTTCTTCGATGATGACGCCACGTTCTTGTTCCAGCTCTTGAGGATCGATCGTCGCTGAAGTCACCATATCCGCGATAACTTCCAAGGCCATCGGCAGGTCGGTATCGAGGACGCGAGCGTAGTAGCAGGTTGATTCTTTAGCGGTTGCAGCGTTTGATTCGCCACCAACCGCATCAAAGGACTGCGCAATTTCCAAGGCTGAACGGTTCTTGGTGCCTTTAAACAACAAGTGTTCAAGGAAGTGAGTGGAGCCGTAATGCCCGGCCTCTTCGTCTCGGGAACCTACTGGTATCCAGAATCCAACGGTCGTGGAACGCTGCCCTGGCATCGCTTCGGTCAGGACCCGTACACCACCTGGCAAGATACTGCGCCTGACCTCAGAACCACCTTCACCGCGATGAACCAAGGTAGGATCTGCCGGGTCGATCGGCGAGAACTGAGTCGTCTGCACCGAATGTAACGGCAACGGAATCATGGCCACGAATTACGTCCTTCGATCTTCACTAATGAGCCCTTCAGGGCTCGGAACGGTGCCACTATTCTCCCACAAGACCGGTACCTCTCGGCAATTCTCCGGCAGCCCCAACGGGCACTGTCGTTTCAGGTCCAAGGCCTCTGCCCTAGCTTCGCTTCAGCGCGGTTCTTGCCACCCACAGTTCCGCCAGATCCTTGCTTGACTTCAGGTTGCGGCCTGTCAGCTGCTCGATGCGCCCAATCCGATAGCCAAGGGTCTGTCGGTGGATACCAAGCCGAGCCGAGGTAGCGTTCCAGTTTCGGTCCTCATCGAGATATGCGCAAAGCGTATCGATCAGCGTTTGTTCCGAGGCACCCGCTTGTCGAAGTGGCCCCAATACTCGTTCGACGATTTCCTTGGCTTCGCTCTCCGAACGAGGTGCGATAGAGAATCCCACATCCTCGTAACTGATGATTTGGGCACTGGAACCATCCCAGGCCTCATACGCTAATTGCGCACGCAGTAATCCGTCTCTAACTCCTTCCAAGTTGGCGATGGTAGGAGAAATACCCATCCCGAAGCGGTGGTATTCAGCCAGCTTTGCCAAAGCCCGCACGTCTTTGGTGCTCACTAACGAAACGTAATGCCCGTTGTGTCCGTGGCTGGCATGTGCAATCCCCGCCAGACTCAGGGCAGTGAACAGCAACTCTTCATTCTGAATCGAGGTGACCGCCACAGTGAGGTCGTGGATTGGTTGCTGTAACTGCGCCGCGTCACGCAGCAGTCGTTCCTGAACGATGCTGCTATCCAAGGCATCGGTCAGAAGATGGCTACGCTGGTGAGCTAAACCTAGTGTCGTGTGGGTGCGCCGGTTAGCTTCGCCGGCAACTACTTGACTCAAATGAGTCATGGTGAATGAGTCAAGCATTGAACCGGGGCTCTCTTCCACCAATAAGGCTGTGGGGCGTTGGGTGGGAAGGCTCCACGCGGAAACCTCACCTGCCCTCAACGAGCCCATGCGATTGATCATGGCCTTCCCGTACGGCAATGCCCCATTCGCTAGCTGCTTGATTTCCTCGCTGTCCAGGCTCAAAGTCCCTGGGAGAATTTCCACGCCAGTCAAAAGATCCACCGTTGTCATCGCTACTTTAAAGACGCCTTCAAGCTGTCGTTTAAAACCGAGCGGATCATCAAAGTTCCCCAACACGGCACGATAGAGCTGATTTAGCGTCATCAGTTGCTGTGCCTGGTTGCTATTGTTGGCTGCCGCTACCATTCGCGCGATGCTTGCGAATGGAATAGCACGCTTCATCAGTATCACCGGCAATGCCAGTCGGTCTGCGGCGAGCAAAGCCTCGGGGTGAAGCTTCGGTAGCTTCTCACTGTCTTCCATCACCATGCCGCTGAGCCCGGCCCGTTCCAAGCGACGTATGAAGTCAACGTGATCTGCTGGGTCTGCTGGTAGACAGTGACCGATGGTCATGAGCAATTCGTTCTGCCCAAGCCACCGGTAGGGGTCCGGCAATTCGCAACTGTGGGCCCAGAGGATTTCACGGTCCATTCCCCCGGCCCCGGCAATGATTCGACATCCGGCTGCTTCCATATCGAGTAAGTCCGAAATTTTCATGGCTACAGATCCCCTCTGGAACTCAGGCACCAGCGCAGGCGATGCATCGGATCAAGAATCATGGATTAAACCGTACTCTCGTGGGGGATGGATCTTGGAGAAAAATACTTGTGTACTTGTTCACCTCGACCAGTCCAGGGTGCTACAAAGCCCGCTGGATCAACTGATCCAGCGGGCTTTGTTTTCTAGAGACCTGCGTAGAGATTCCGCTGAAGCTTGCGACGGAAGATCCACAACAAAATACCGACAATAACGCCTGAAGCAATGATGCAAATGAAATACGCGTAATCGTTGATCACCGTATACAACTGGCCGAATAGTCCTGAGAATGCTGACCCTAAAGATAGGGTCAAGAAGTTCAGGCCCACCATCTGCGAGCGGAAGCGTTCAGGGCCGATTCGAGTTGCCAGTGACAGGCTTACCGGCCCAACAAAGACTTCGGAAGCTCCGGCTGCCATCATGACCAGAACGATGAGCAACAACGGGATGAGCGCGCCCTCATAGATCTTGAGGATGAACAGCATGATGATGTAAGCGCAGCCCATGTGAAACAGGCCCACAGCAAACTTGGACGGCGCACCTGGTCCGTCATTCCCGGACTTGCCCCAGAAGTAAGTCACGAAGGGAGTGATCAGTACGGCTGCAAACTGTGCCAGCATGGTGATCCACGCTACCGGTACGCTCCACCCGGCAATCACCAGGTCCACACGTTCCGAAATGAGAATCGCAATAGTGGTTGACTGCTGGAACAAGAGGCCAAAGAATAGGCCACCAGCTAAGAACAGTGGAAGGTATGCACCAACACGGTGCTTCTCGTCAGTAGTTACTTCCTTGCTACTGAGCATCATGATGAAGTACCACGCGGCGCTGGCCAGGATGAGGACAGTGGTAATCGCTGACAAGGAAGCAGCTGGAAGCAAGTTAGAAGACAGCGCAAAGATGATCGCCAAGAGGACGACGACTGCAATGATGCTCAAGCGAATGAGCTGAGCTTTTTCAATTGGGCGCTCAACAATTGAGCCCTTTGCCGGGAGCTTTGGCATGGATGCAACGTACACACCCAAAGAAATGAGCATGCCTACGGCTGCCAACCCGAAACCAACGTGGAAGCCCCACTCGTTCTGAGCAAAACCAGAAGCTAACGGGCCGGTCACTGCACCCATATTGATGGCTAGGTAGAAATATGCGAAGCCGACATCGCGGCGGCCTTCATCTTGGCCCTCAACTGCCAAGCCGACGATGTTAGTGATATTCGTTTTGAGTGCGCCGGTACCCAAAATAATAAGGCCCAGTCCGACAGCCAAGCCCGACATTCCTGGAATGAAAGCCAATGCCACGTGTCCGATGGCGATGATCACGCCACCAATGAAGACCATCCACTTGGGGCTAATAACGCGTTCGCCCATCCAAGAACCCAGTAGCTGGGCAAGGTATACCGAGCCACCGTAGGCGCCAACAATGCCGGAGGCGGAAGCAGCATCAATGCCTAGCCCACCTTCTGCTGCGGTGTACAGAAGGTAGAAGGTCAAGATGCCGTTGAGGCCGTAAAAGGAGAAGCGCTCCCAGAATTCGGTGAAAGCGAGCGTTCCTACTCCGCGTGGGACTCGGGGCTTAGCTCCGTCATCAGCTGTTGCCGCGCTCACTTCAGCAGACTCTTTTTTCAGCTGTTGCTGATCGAGTTCAGTGTTTGGCATGTTGGTCGGTCTCCGCTTTCCAAGAGGTGAAGATCAGCCTTGGCCCTCGGGCGCTGCGGGAAGTCATATCAAGAGAGCCACTGCTCTAAAGGCGACTTTCTGGCTTCCCGTGTTTCTCAAAGCTCATTTGTTACCGGACTCACTCTAGGGCCTTGAAGGTGCTCCAACCCTCATACATATTAATAGTTTGGAAGATCGAAATTATCCGTTATTACAAGACCACGGTCACAGTAGTGCCAAGAACTACTGAAATCTCGGACTTTTTGCGCCTATCACTCTGTGGTGAAAGGCAGGTAAAGATGAGTAAAATTTGTGTCACTCATCATATTAAATTTTCGGATTGCCGGTCATAAACCGAACCGTTGCCGCTGAGGTATGGCACGAGTGCAACATCCGGAGTTCTTGAAGGTCCTGAGATCTCTCGTGCTGCTACCCCAGCTAGTTGCCCAACTAGCCTGGGCATCCCTTTAGGATTCGTCGAGGTAGCCACGCTTACCGGCATCGATACATACCGGGGTCTTGTTTTCAGAATCCACTGAAGAACAAGCCAAGTACACTGAGTTTGCCGCTTCTTCAAGGCTTAGCTCGTCATAGCCGACGGAACCAGGGTTATGGGAAACCGCGGTACTCCATTCGTCCAAATCCTTGCATGCTTGCAGGCCTTTGGATTCCGCCTCTTGAATTTTTGACTCCGAGGCGTCGTGATCCGACCAAGCCTCGTTTTGCTGCTGAATGGCCTGTTGGCAAGCATCACTGATGGTGGTTGTTCGCGCTGACTCCAGATCAGCACATCCGCTGGCTGAAAAAATAATGAAAGCAAGTACGGCGGCTGAAGGAAGAACTTTGCGCATATCAACCATGCTACCTAGGGCAGATATGGTTTTGCTGAGTCCGACATCGTAGCTTCGACACGAGGAATTCAGGAACCAAAAGATCCCGCACTTCAATGCTGAAGTGCGGGATCTTTTGAACTCGAAATTTTGTTACGCAATCTTGGATCGCTTAAAAGCATCAAGGCTAATTCCCTGCTCCAAGATGACCTTGGCCCATTCACGGGCAGAATGTAGCGAGTGGTCACGGTAATTACCACAGCTCTTGGCTTCGGTACCCGGCACGTCCTCCCAGGTAATCCGCTCCGCAATATCTTCTAGTGAGCTTTTCACTGCGGCCGCGACCTCGGCAGGCTCTGGTTCACCCCACAAAATCATGTGGAAGCCCGTGCGGCAACCAAATGGAGAGAAATCAATCAGACCGTCAATGCGGGTACGCAATAGTCCGGCCATCGTATGTTCGATGGTATGCAAACCTGCCGTTGGAATTTCACCGTGGTTGGGCTGCACGAAACGAATGTCGTAGTTAGTGATGGCATCGCCCTTAGGACCACGCTCCACACTAATCTTGCGGACATATGGTGCCTTGACCTTGGTGTGGTCTAAGGCAAAGCTTTCAACTTCTGCAAGTTCGATATCACTCATAAATAAAGTGTATCGGTTGGGTCAATGGCACCTGAACCATCGTTAATGCGCCGTAACCGGTAGACTTCTTAGGACGTTCGGGCACAGTAGACTTCCCGAACTGACTTCTTTAGAGGGGAAATTCATGTCGGAACAGAAGTCCTTACTCGTCTTCGCACATTCGGATGAAGCGGTAGCTTTTGCAGATATTGACCACTTGATTTCAGGTGTCGGCAAGGTCAACGCATCTGTGGCTTTGGCCGGCGCTATTGCCGACGGAAATATCAAAAACGTGATCGTGTTGGGTACCGCAGGGGTCGTTGGACACGCGGGCGAAGACCGCCCAAGCCTGGATACCATCTACCAGGTCACCAAGCTCATTCAACACGACTTCCCATTGCTCTCGGCCACTGTGGAAACGACCGGCGACATCGTGCTCGAGACTCAGGCAACGATGGCCACTGGCGACGTTTTCGTCTCAGACGAGAAGCAACGTAATCACGTCAAGGAGCTCGGGGCTTCCCTCGTGGACATGGAAGGCTACGCCTACGCCAGTATTTGCCAGCGTTTTAACGTTCCGTTGCAGATCTTCAAGATCCCTTCCGACTACGCCGACGATTCAATTTCGATCGATGCATGGGACGACATTGCCAAGCAGAAGAGTGTCCAGCTGCGCGAGTTCTTTGACAAGCATCTGAGCTAACAACGGGTCACCCTTTGAACCTGTGCTGAAGCCATTACCTCAACGCCTGATCGTTCTTCGGTCAGGCGTTTGTTTTCTGCAGTGTCAATGTCAGGGACACGACAGGCTACTTCGGGCACGCAGCGGATAGCGCTGACTTGATACCCAGGGTAGCGAAAACCCCGGCCCACCACAGGTGGACCGGGGTTTCGTTGCGGAGTCTAAAGACTACTCAGCAGCAGCTTCTTCTTCAGCTTCGTCGATCACTGGAGCCAGCGACAGCTTGCCACGGTCATCGATCTTGGTGATTTCAACCTGTAGCTTCTGGCCAACGCCGACGACGTCTTCAACGTCTTCAACGCGCTTGCCATCGTTGATCTTACGCAGCTCGGAAATGTGCAGCAGACCGTCCTTGCCAGGGGTCAGCGAAACGAACGCACCGAAGGTGGTCAGCTTCACGACGGTACCCAGGTAACGCTCGCCAACCTCAGGAACCTGAGGGTTAGCAATGGCGTTGATGGCCGAGCGGGCAGCTTCAGCAGCTTCGCCGCCGGTTGCGCCGATCAGCACGGTGCCGTCATCTTCGATCGAGATGTCAGCGCCGGTGTCTTCCTGGATCTGGTTGATCATCTTGCCCTTAGGGCCGATAACCTCGCCGATCTTATCCACTGGGATCTTCACCGAGATGATGCGTGGCGCGTTAACGTTCAGCTCATCTGGGGTATCGATTGCCTGGTTCAGCACGTTCAGGATGTGCAGGCGAGCTTCACGAGCCTGAGTCAGCGCAGCAGCCAGAACCGAAGCTGGAATGCCGTCCAGCTTGGTGTCCAGCTGGATAGCGGTGACGAACTCGGAAGTACCGGCAACCTTGAAGTCCATGTCACCCATGGCATCTTCAGCACCGAGGATATCGGTCAGGGCAGCGTAGCGGGTTTCGCCGTCAACGGTGTCCGAAACCAGACCCATGGCGATACCGGCAACTGGTGCACGCAGTGGCACACCAGCGTTCAGCAGCGACAGGGTCGAGGCGCAAACCGAGCCCATGGAGGTCGAGCCGTTGGAACCCAGTGCCTCGGAGACCTGACGGATCGCGTATGGGAATTCCTCGCGGCTTGGCAGCACTGGAACCAGTGCGCGCTCAGCCAGTGCGCCGTGGCCGATTTCGCGGCGCTTTGGCGAACCAACACGGCCGGTTTCACCGGTCGAGTATGGAGGGAAGTTGTAGTTGTGCATGTAACGCTTGGACTTCACTGGGGACAGCGAGTCAATCTGCTGTTCCATCTTCAGCATGTTCAAGGTGGTGACACCCATGATCTGGGTTTCGCCACGTTCGAAGATCGCCGAACCGTGAACGCGAGGCAGGACCTCAACTTCAGCGGAAAGCTGACGGATATCAGCCAGTCCACGTCCGTCGATGCGGATCTGGTCGGTCAGGATACGCTGGCGCACAATGTGCTTGGTGACAGCGCCGAAGGCCTTGGAGATTTCGGACTCGCGGCCTTCGAAGGTGTTACCTTCGCCGGCCAGCTGTGCAAGAACTTCGTCCTTGTAAGCGCTCGCAGCGTTGTCACGTTCCTGCTTGTCAGCGATGGTGTAGATCTCAGCCAGGCGGGTCGAAGCAGCAGCTTTAACGGCAGCGAAGGCATCTTCTTCGTAATCGCGGAAGACTGGGAACTCGACGGTTTCCTTTGCGGCGCGAGCAGCCAGGTCAGCCTGGGCCTCGCACAGTACCTTGATGAATGGCTTGGCAGCCTCAAGGCCTTCTGCAACAACCTCTTCGGTTGGGGCAACCGCGCCGCGGTCCTTGATCAGTTCCCAAGCGTTGTCGGTTGCTTCAGCTTCCACCATCATGATGGCAACGTCGTCACCAGCGATACGACCGGCAACCACCATGTTGAATACGGCGTTCTTCAGTTCGGAGTGCTTAGGGAAAGCAACCCACTGTGCACCGTTTCCGTCGTCAACCAGTGCCACGCGAACGCCACCGATTGGGCCGGAGAATGGCAGACCGGAAAGCTGGGTGGACATCGAGGAAGCGTTGATTGCTACGACGTCGTACAGTTCATCTGGCTCGATGGACAGTACGGTGACAACCACCTGAACCTCATTGCGCAGGCCCTTGACGAAGGCTGGGCGCAGCGGGCGGTCCATCAGACGGCAAGCCAAGATGGCTTCGGTTGATGGGCGGCCTTCACGGCGGAAGAAGCTACCTGGGATGCGGCCAGCAGCGTACATGCGCTCTTCAACGTCCACGGTCAGTGGGAAGAAGTCGAAGCCCTCGCGTGGGTGCTTACCTGCGGTGGTTGCCGAGAGCAGTGCGGTCTCGTCATCGATGTAGACCATGGCCGAACCAGCAGCCTGCTTGGCAAGGCGTCCGGTTTCGAAGCGGATGGTACGGGTACCGTAGCGACCGTTGTCGATCTGCGCTTCGGCGAATTGGATTTCTGGACCCTCCATTAAGGGGGTGCTCCTTTCGATCGCTCCCAGCTAGGTGGATGAGCGAACCGCGTGGCCCTACCCAGATCTGGTCTTCGATCGAGACCCGCGCTGAGACCTTTAATAGTCCTAGCGAAAGTCACTACCGAGGACCGCGAAACTGGCGGTCGGGACCAACGGTCAGTCAGCCCTGAGAGTTATTTTCTTACGGGGACGGCACAGAACATGCAGACCCAGTAACTAGCCTACCGGGAATTGCCCAATGGTGCAGATCCCGACCTGCCACCTTTAGGTGAATTCCCGGGATCTGCACCAGGCACGGGCAACGTCTTCCTACAGGCCGTTAGATCTTGACGTATCCGCAGGAGACAGGATTGCGATCACTTGACCACGTCACCACTCGACTCTTCAGACAGAAACGAATGGTGTCCCCGTTCCAAATACCAGAGTTTGTTCCCTTGACCAGGTTCAGGCAGCTCCATTTACGGTAGCCATCTGTTTGTAGATAAGAGGTGTCGTGGGAGCCGTAGAAAGTAGCGATCCCCTGATACTTCTTGCCGATGTTCTGCTTGATACAGAACTTATTGGTCCAGTGATTAAACTTGTAGGTGACTCCGGTTGCGCCATTGCGGGTTGAGCTGATGTGTTCTCCGGCCTGCGCGGCTGGCGCGATGACTGTGCCGCCAGAAATAAGCGCCATGGCCATCAGTGTGCTTGCTAGTTTCCTCTTGATGTTCAACAGAACCTCCTTTGATGAATGCGATTTTTTACCCCAAGGGCTCGAACAACCCTTTCAAGTACTCGGCTCGTCATTCAATATTTGTCCCTTCAAATTACGTTGCGGAAAATCCCAAAAATCGACGTCCTCGCCCTTATAGATCGGCGACGCCGGCTGTCGATATTGCGCGAAGTTTTCAAAATCCTGCGTCTTGCCCACGGAATACCGTCGGTCAGCCAGCCCGGTTCAGGATCCAGGTGGAATCCTAAAATGACGTTTCAAAGAGGTACAGCCAGTACCGGTATGGACATACTCTTCCTCCACCTTGATTCTCCGGGTCTAATAGATATTGAAGGATTCCTACTTAATAGAACGGACGTTAATGAACGTTGACGAACCACGCGTGAAAGCGGCGCCTCGCACTGCAACAACACGCAAGGGCGGTAGCCCTACTATCCCCTTGGTTGTATACGTGCTTGCAGTAGGCACTTTCACGATGCTCACCACTGAGTTCATCGTGGCCGGAATTCTGACCCAACTGGCTGCCGAACTTGATATTAGTGTCGCGAACGCTGGCCTTCTGATCACCGTTTTCGCTGCTGGCATGGTGATCGGTGCTCCACTGATGGCACTGTTGACGTTGCGCCTGCCTCAACGAATGACCTTGATCCTGGCTTTGGCCGTCTTTGCTGTCGGCCATGTGGTGGTTGCGCTGGGATCCGACTTCACCCTGTTGATGATTGCTCGTTTCATCACGGCGCTAGCCACCGGTGCCTTCTGGGCCATTGCCGGAGTTGTTGCGGCAAAGAGCGCGGGAGCCGGCATGGCATCACGTGCGCTGGGAATTATTAATGCAGGAGGCATGCTTGCCACAGTCTTAGGTGTGCCGTTAGGAGCTTTCGCTTCCCAGTACTTTGGATGGCGCGGATCGTTCTGGGGTCTTGCAGTGCTCGCAGTGATCTCTGCCTTGCTCATTGCTCGCCACGTTCCGAACAATTTGTCGCAGCACTCCAATGTATCGATACACGGTGAACTTGCTGGGCTTCGCTCAACGCGGTTATGGCTCACCCTTGCCGCTTGCGCCACTACCACCGGTGGGGTTTTGGCGACCTACTCCTATATTTCTCCGTTACTCATCGACGGGACAGGGTTCAGTGAGACGGCTATACCTCTAGTATTGATCGGTTTTGGCGTCGGTTCCTTGATTGGTTCTCTGGTTGGGGGAAGGCTCGGGGATGCGCATCCACACTTGCTCACTATCATTGCCCCGGCCACCTCAACCCTGATCTTGCTAGCAATTTGTCTGCTCTCGGAGATGAAACTGCCAATGATCGCTTTGATTGCCTTGCTCGGATTCTTTGGCCTCGGTGCCAACCCGATCCTCGCTTCTCTGGCTATCAACTACGGCAATAAGGCTCCAACGTTGGCCTCATCATTAACTGTTGCCGGTTTTAATGCAGGCACGGTGGTTGCTTCGTGGGCAGGCGGCAAGTCTTTGGAAACCCCGCTGGGCACAACTGGCCCAGTTTTACTCGGAGCATGCGTTGCAGCTCTGACACTCATCCCGGTGATCACACTCTCAGTTCTTGCGAAGCGTTCCATCCACCAAGAATCAGCACTCCGCGTATAGTCCGCCTTCTACTCAAGCCCCTCTCAAATTCGGATAAAAAAATCTCGTCCAGTCGGGACTATTTACGGATCGATTGAAGTTGTCCTTAGAGGGAACGAGTCACAACTTTCCTAACTAAGCATCATTTCTCACACGAAGTGATAGCGACAATGCGCGAAAATCTGGATTCGCAAGTAACTGAATACCTCCGCGAGCCGACACCGGCTGACGGAATCACGTAAACAGATAAACAAAGGAAGAACACTCCTATGACTACTATGGCCAACGCATACGCAGCCCCGTCACCAACCGAGCCTCTGGCTCCCATCCAGATCGAACGACGCGAAGTCGGTCCACACGATGTCCGGATCGACATTAAATTTGCTGGCATCTGCCACTCAGACATCCACACGGTCCGTGGCGATTGGGGACCACAGTCTTACCCGCTGGCTCCAGGCCATGAGATCGCCGGCATCGTAACAGAAGTTGGCTCCGAGGTCACCAAGCACAAGGTCGGCGACCGCGTCGGCGTAGGCTGCATGGTTAATTCTTGCGGCAAGTGCGAATACTGCCTCGATGACCTAGAACAGTTCTGTGTTGAAGGCATGACCGGCACCTATGGCGCCATTGATCGCGACGGAACCGTCACCCAGGGTGGATACACCACCAATGTCGTCGTCACCGAGAAGTTCGTCCTGAGCATTCCTGACAGCATTGAACTTGATGTTGCTGCTCCCCTACTGTGCGCAGGCATTACCACCTACTCCCCACTGCATCACTGGAATGCAGGTCCGGGAAAGAAGGTTGCCGTTGTCGGTCTTGGCGGGCTGGGCCACATGGCGGTCAAGATTGCCAGCGCCATGGGCGCCGAGGTAACTGTCTTGTCGCAGTCGCTGAAGAAGAAGGAAGACGGTCTGAAGCTTGGTGCCAGCGACTACCGCGCCACCAGCGACGAGGCTACTTTCAAGGACCTGCACAAGACGTTCGACCTGATCATCAACACCGTCAGTGCATCAATTGATATCAGTGCGTTCCTGCAGCTGCTTCGCGTTGACGGTACCTTGGTCAACGTGGGTGCACCAGCCGAGCCACTTCCGGTGAACGCTTTCGCTCTGATTGGTGGCCGTCGTTCATTCGCTGGCTCCAACATTGGTGGCATCAAGGAGACCCAGGACATGCTGGACTTCTGTGGTGAACACGGAATCGGTGCAGAAATTGAAGTAATTTCCGCTGACAAGATCAACGAGGCTTACGAGCGCGTTTTGAAGTCGGATGTTCGCTACCGCTTCGTCATCGACACCGCAACGATGGCCTAGTTGAGGCCTTAGCGGCGTCCGGTCCATCAACTGATAGTTTGGTGGACCGGACGCCGTTCCTCTTTAATGTTTTCCCGTTCATCAGAAAGTTTCCTCGTGACTGAACCAAACTTCGCAGAATATTCTTGGGACCATCTTGAGCGAGGCAGTGTCTTGGTGGTGACTCTCAGTGGACTAGCCAATGTCAGGCTGATGGATCCGGAGAATTTTGCGTCCTTCGAAGACGGTGAAAAATACGACTTTCACGGTGGCGTCGCCCGCCGAGCGCCCTACCGGGTTAAAGTACCGCGTTCAGGGCCCTGGTTCTTAGTCATCGATCTTGAGGGCCTGCCCGGCCGTGGCGTTCGCCATGAGGTCATCGTTGAGCCACTGCAAAAGCTTGAAGAACGAAGGCCCTAGAAGGCCGATGGCGATCTTTTAAACGACGCAACGCGCATGTACCGATGACACTCATTGGTACATGCGCCTTGCCTTATCTTCATTCCAGTGCGGTCGTCCTGTTGGCTTGGAATCCGCAGCTACTTCGACGAAACAAGAACTTCTGCAGCGGTGTCCATGTGCGCACTGATCACGGCAGCAGCCAACCCGACATCAGCCGAATTGATAGCGTCAACGATTTCTTCGTGGCGAGAGACATCCATGTTCTTGATTCCGAGTTCTTTGCCGGCCCACATGATGGACATGCGAATGCTTCCTTCAAGCTGCTCCCATGCGTGGAGCAACGACTCGTTGCCGGTGAGCCGGCAGAGTACTCGGTGGATGTCGAGATTCGCTTCGATACCGTGTTCGAGGCTTTGCTTACCTTCGTTATCCATGACTTTCAGGGCCGAACGCAGCTGAGCGACGGCTTCGCTTCGGTCATCGAGTCGGCATAGCGTCTGTGCAGCCAGTGTCTCCAGCGCTGCGCGCACCGCAAAGATATCCCTGATCTCCTTGACGTCCAAACTGCGCACCGAGAGCCGACCGCGCGCGGCGGAGGGGTTTTCGGCAAGGTCCCTTACTCCGCAGCCAAGGCAGCGGTCTTCGATTTCACCAAGGCCCTGGCCCGCGAACTCGGGGACAGCGACGTCACCGTCAACGCGGTCACACCAGGTGCCGTCGACACGAACATTCGCGTGGGCTCAACACCTGAGACAGAAGCCGCCATCGCCCGCGACATCCCCATTGGCCGCACGGCAACCACCGAAGAGGTCTCCTCGGTCATTACGTTCCTTTCCAGCGATGCAGCCTCCTACCTGACCGGTATCACGCTTGACATCAACGGCGGCAGCCACATGCACTAATCGTCATGCACCGACTGAAAATCTCCTGCACTCGCCCATCAAGCATCGGCGAACGCAGGCGCATTATTACCTGCTAATTTTCACCAAGGCATCCTGCTACACCTGATGTTTGTCCGAAAATGTTGAGAACTTCGTCCCGTTTGGTCCCAAAGGTAATCAAAACCGAAACTAAAGCCACGGAATACCTGAATCGAAATATCACGTCTTGCCTGAAGAAATACCTACTAAAACTGTTCTCATATCAATTCGGTGGTTGAACCGGTTACCAAATCGTGATCTACTGGACAAAGTTTCGCCTACGCGCTGTCAGACGGAACATTGATCATCCGCATCTTTTCTGAAGCTAAAGGTTTACCGTGAACGAGACCCGAAAAAAGCATGCGCGAACCGCGCGCCTTCCCCTAGCCGTCATTGCCGCAGGCTCACTTGCTTTAGGCGGTGTGACCAGTAGCTTCGCAATAGGGCTTCCCAATGAATCCGTTGCGCATGCTCCACTTGGCCTTGCTATCCCTACAGCCGACGCTCCACCTATCTTCGAGAATGAAGAACTCAACGTTGTGTCAAAGGGCGAGGAATCCTTCACTGTCAACTACGAGTTGAGCGATCCGCCCAATGGCGTCGTCGTGCTGAACGATACGTACGGCGTCGCTGACAATGGCGAAAAAGTTTGGCTCAGCGCCTCGACTGTTCCAAATACTGGAGGCGTACATGAAGCCCGGTATGAGGATGGCAAAGTCGTATACAACGGACCACGGGACCAAGCTGACTCATACGCAACATGGACCAATGACAGCAGGCAGATTTCTTTTGGTGTCTCAACCGGTGAGGAAGTAGGCCCAGACCTGACACACTGGGGCGGCGCCGACTATGCGTCGAAGAACGGTGTCACGTTGGTAACGGATGAAGTAGAGAAACGCTCGGGCACTCCGCTTCTTCCTGTCGGAACAGATCAGTGGACGTTCGATTTGCCTGAAGGAGTCTCCTGGATCGAATCAGCAAAAGTGTCCGTGAACTACTACAGCGACTCGCCAGACGTTCCCAATGGCGGATTCGTCAACCTAGAGTTGTCAAAGAAATCCATCTCGAACGGGAAAATGACCGTTTCAGATGAGGTAATTTCGCAGCTCACCGCGGGCGACGGTTATCAAGTCTCGTTCGACGGATCAGGCGAAACTGAATCGGCCACAGTGTATATGGGTCTCTACGGTGAGGCACCAGAACCTACTCCTACACCAACTCCAACTGAGACCGCCGAGCCAACGGCAACTCCAACTGAGACCGCCGAGCCAACGGCAACTCCGACCGAGGAACCAACGGCAACTCCAACTGAGACCGCCGAGCCAACGGCAACTCCAACTGAGACCGCCGAGCCAACGGCAACTCCGACCGAGGAACCAACGGCAACTCCAACTGAGACCGCCGAGCCAACGGCAACTCCAACTGAGACCGCCGAGCCAACGGCAACTCCGACCGAGGAACCAACGGCAACTCCAACTGAGACCGCCGAGCCAACGGCAACTCCAACTGAGACCGCCGAGCCAACGGCAACTCCGACCGAGGAACCAACGGCAACTCCAACTGAGACCGCCGAGCCAACGGCAACTCCAACTGA
>Ga0308157_10001321_pt1 | contig 53296 bp, 70 predicted proteins | sample PhyBR1_FD_201035 | JGI IMG/M metagenome (GOLD analysis project Ga0308157, IMG submission 201035) | Phyllosphere microbial communities from UC Gill Tract Community Farm, Albany, California, United States - DLSLB.R1 | ecosystem: Host-associated > Plants > Phyllosphere > Unclassified | place: USA...
AACCCATCCGAGGAGCAGCGATGCCAAGAGGTGACAAGTCGGCTTACACAGACAAACAAAAACGCCAAGCCGAACACATCGAAGACAGCTATGAAAACCGTGGCCTCAGCAAGCCCGAGGCCGAGCGGCGGGCCTGGGCCACGGTGAACAAAGACTCCGGAGGCGGAAAGAAATCCGGCAGTGCGCGTGGCAAGTCCACCCGCTGAACCAGAACCCGCCCGCCCCCTCAACCATTTTTTGTGCCCCCAGCGTCGGTGGATGCCAGTCATAGCTTGCTTCCGATGGTCTGTTCCTATTGAAGGATTGAACATATGAAAGAAACTCTGACTGTCCTGGCCGGATTCATGCTGTTTTCCAGTTTGGGAATCGCCTACTTGGCCGCATCGGTCATGAGCGGTCTCTGAACTGGTGCGACAGAGCATCTCGGCCCGCATCCCCACGCCGGCACCCGGCACCTTTCCCCCTTCAGCTTCGGCACCTTTCATGGCCACACACCCAACCACTCCCGACAAGGCAGACCTGCCTGTCGAGCCCGATGTGCCGGCGCCTCCGCCCGAACAGGCGGATGAACCGCCCCACGTGCTGAGGGTCATGAGCGCCGCGAGCACTGCGGCCAGGGGTTTTGCATGAGCGCCGACGCCACCGAACGCCAGGTTGACGAAGCCGAAAAGCGGGTCGGTGCCGTGCTGGAGCAGCTTGAAGAAGAAACCAGCTCCGAAGTCGAAAAGATTGCGCTGGAAGACGTGGTGGACACCAACGAAGAGACCGGCCGGCCCGAAGTGCGCAAGGCCGTGGACATCAAGGTCAAACCGAAGGTCCAGCGCAAATGGACCAAATGACGCGTTAACGATTGGAGAGTGCGGCGAGCCTGCAGCGCCGTCGCCATCAACCGTATGAAACCCGCACGTTGCCCGCGTCGCGGGTTTTTTCTTATGTAGGCAGCTACTGACGCCAACGGATGACTTCCGCCCGCGCAGCCGCCACCCGACCCACCTTAATCTTTCAGCCATGCAAAGCCATTTTGTTTTGCACATACCTCACCGAAAGGACTCACCATGAACACCGATCAAGTCAAGGGCGCTCTCAAGGACGCAGCAGGCAAGGTTCAGGAAAAGACCGGCGAGCTGATCAACAGCCCCGAGCAACAAGCCAAGGGCATCGCCAAGCAAGTCGAAGGCACGACCCAGAAGAATTACGGCGACGTCAAAGAGAACGTCAAAGACGCGACGAGATAAGCGCGGTGAGGGCTTGGCCCTTACGTATCAAAGGCCCGGTGTGGGAACGCGCTGGGCTTTTTCGTTGGTGCGCTCGACTCAGTGGCCGATGCTGAACAAGGCAAATGCACCGAGCAACGGTAGCCATGCCATGGATGGGCAAAAGTCGGCAGGAGAGATGTTTGCCACGGCTGAGGAGCCGTGGTGCCCGGGCCACTCTCACAGTCTGCCCGCTGGCTCGCATAAAACCTAGCTTTCCGATGACGGCTGGAAAAATTTGTCCCCATTTGTGCCCCCAGCCATTTCTGGTGCCCCTTGAAACTCACCGACACGAAGCTCCGCGCCCTCTCCGAACCAGGCAAACACTCCGACGGCCTAGGCGTTTATCTAGAAGTCACAAAGCCGGCGGCCGCTACTGGCGCATGAAGTACCGCTTCGCCGGCAAACAGAAGCGCCTGGCCTTCGGCGTCTACCCCGACGTGAGCCTCAAAGCCGCCCGTGAGGCAGCGGGCAAGGCCCGCAAGCTGCTGCAAGACCATCAAGACCCTGGCGAAGCCCGCAAGGAACAGAAGGCGAGGGCGGTGCACGAGAACCGCAACACCTTCGAGGCCGTGGCGCTCGATTGGCTGACCTACCAGTCCGCACGGTGGGAGCCATCACCATGGGCCGCATCCGGGCCTCACTCGAAAACGACATCTTTCCCAAGCTGGGATCAAGGCCCATGGCCGCGCTTAAAGCCCGCGACGTGATGGAAGCCGTCAAGGCGGTCGAAACACGGGGCGCAGCCGACCAAGCCGGCCGAGTGCTTCAGCGAGTCAAAGCCATCTACCGCTGGGCCGTGACACATGATTGCGTCGAGTCCAACCCCATGCTCGACCTGGTGCCGTCTGAAATCCCGAAGCCGCGCACCGTCCAGCACCGCGCAGCCCTCGCAGAGAAAGAACTGCCCGAGTTCATGCGCAGGCTGGCCAGCTATGACGGCTCGCCCAGCATCGTCCTGGGCTTGCGAATACTGATGCTGTCTGCCTGCCGACCCGGGGAAGTGCGCGGCGCAAGATGGGCAGAAATCGACCGCGCAGCGGCCCTGTGGACCATCCCGGCCGAGTGCATGAAGATGCGGGAGGAACACCGCGTGCCCCTGTCGCGCCAGGCGCTGGAAGTGCTGAACAAGATGGAAGCCATCAGCGGCGGCCGCGAGCTGGTGTTCCCGAGTCCTTATTACCCGAGCAAGCCGCTCAGCGAGAACACGTTCAACTCAGCCCTCGCGCGCATGGGCTATAAAAGCATCGCTACCGCCCACGGATTCCGGGCCTTGTTCTCGACCGTGGCCAACGAACACGGCTGGAACCCCGACGTGATCGAGCGGCAGCTCGCGCACCGTGAGCAGAACGAGATTCGGGCCGCCTATCACCGCACCACCTACATGGCAGACCGCATGAAGCTCATGCAGTGGTGGGCTGACAGCCTCGACGCCGTGGCCCCTGGCCACGCCTGAGCCAAGCACCGCAGAGCGCCACGGGGGGGGGGCGGGCGGTAGGCCTGACAAGCCAGGGCACAGCCGCCTGCCGGGACAGAAACCCGCGTTGACCCTTGGCGCGCTGTCGAGACCCGGCCGCGCCTGCTTGCTTAGTGCGTTGATTTTGTCGAGGCTGCCGATGTGGGTCACCGCCAAGCCTGGCGCGGGCTTGCGGCGAACAGCGGGGGGTAGATCACCGTCGGGAAACGTCGGGGATGTGGCGCTGCGGCTGCAGTCCTCAGGAGCCCGTGACGTAACGAAGAAGATGTTTTCAAACTAGAGATATTTGGACTGAGATACCTACAAACACTACCCAGAAGACAGCTTTGTAGGCTTTGTAGTGAGTTCACTCCAAGCATTTCAAAATTAAATTTAATGTTTCTGCCCGGTACCAGTTCGGCTGGTTGGGAAAACGCAGGCATGCGCTTCGACGGCTGGCAAACACTCCAAAGCCTACAAACCCACCAATGGAGCGCTACGAGCCCGAGCCAAAGCCCGCTTAGAAAAAAACTGGCGTGCGTTTCTTCGGAAAAAACCCTCTAAAACCCACCAAACGCGGGCGTTTGGCGCGGTGGTTGAATCAGCGGAGTGAGATTCGTTGGCACCCGCAGCCACGGTCGGAGAACACTCCAATTCCTACAAGCACACCAACCTAAAGTTCGCTCCGGTGTTCGCCTTGAAAGTCGGTAAACACTACTAACACCACACCTCACCAAAATGGACCTTTTTACACGATTTCAAAGCCCGCATCGGCTGCACAGTCGCGTGGGTGCCGCAGTAAGAAAACTCTGGCAACAACCAAAGGCAACAAAGTCGGACGCTTGGTGCGGTATTTATTTAAACACTGGAATTGCGCATTCAGGAAGGTAGTTCGCAGCTACAGTGTTTAGTAAAGCAGATGGGTGATCACATCGGTCAAAACACTCTAAAACACCTACTCCGCCAATTTTTTCAGGAAATTGGAGAATTCGCCGTCAGAAGCTGCAATCGCGGAATTAAGGTGAGCTAACGGTTTAGCCAGTCGAAACCGAAGTTGGTTTCCTCCGCCGCGATTTTCTATTTGCTCAAGAACTCGGCATTCTTCTAACTTTGGCACAGTCCTGTCTAAGAATGCTTGTCCGCGATCCCCTAATTTCATTCTTATTACAGATTCACTCACGTGGGTGCTGCGCATAAAATAACGCAATAATTTTTCAAGATTTTCTAACTCATCATCAAGCCGTGGGTTGCTGGGATCTTCCGATATTTCTTCATCCCTGTCTATTAAGTTTACGCCTAGCGATTGAAGCTTAGCTTGCACGCCACTTGGGTCCCAAATTTCTAAACCTGAGTCATCAAAGCGGAGTGAGTCAACAGGAGTATTTGCGAATAACACATTTGTGAAATATGTTGACGAAAAAATTCTAATTTGTCCAAAAGTGCAGTCTTCAAATTTGCAGTTTTGCAGTGATGTATTTTCAAAGCTGGACTGAGAAAAGTGGCAAGACCGAAACTGAATATTATGCAGCTTTCTATCTCTTAAAGAATCTACTCCAAAAGCCAAACCAGTAATTAATAAATCTTCAGCATCAACATTGCTCAATAGCCTGAGAATTAAATTCCCGCAATTTTCCTGTGTGTATGATGCTTGGCCATCTAAAAGTCCAATTTCTAGTAGGCGTTGAGCGACGGAAGCTTGATCAATAGATGAGCCACGGCTTAGAGCTCTCAGTAATGAAAGAAGAGACTGCTCTGGAAGCACTCCACGGCGTAGCGCAGAGAGGGCCTCAGCTTTCGCTCGTTCGCCTGCTGACTTAAGGACGTCGGCCAAGGCTTCGCCGAGAAAAAACAGTCTGAATTCGTCGTGATCGAATTCCACAGAATCAGGTGCATTGGAGGAAGAAATTAGAAGTGCATGCCCTCGCAATCTCTCACGGATCTGTTGGGACTGAAATGGAGTCATTCTTTTTATTTCGCAATACAAATCAGATTCGAATTCGAGCATGTCGCGTTTCAAATAGTCTGATCGGGCATCCCACATTGCAAGAGCTACTCGTGACAGCAACTCAACGTGTTCTTCCACAGTTAAAAGCGATGTACCCAATTCGCCGGATCTATCAATCCATTTCTCGGTTGCTTCTCTTTCGATAATTCCACGTACAAAAACGGAAAAGAAATCCGCTCCCGAGACTTGGATTTTGGCAATGAAGGTTTCAAGTGATTGGCTGGCTTCTGCTATGTCAACCAATCGCTTTACAAGCACTGGTCGGGTAAGTAGAGCGTGATCAGAGCCCAGACGCTCGCAGACGGAAATGTATATATCTTGGGGGTCCGGAATGTTACGTAATTCACAATATTCCAAAAATTGTTTTTTTTCCCAACGCAGGAGTTCAATTTTCCCGAAACCGACGGAATAAGAGCTTATCGTATCGTAAAGTTTCTCTTGAGCTTTAAGGTTTTCGAATTCAAAGTAAGCCTTGCGAGCAGCAATTAGTACAGCACCGGTGGAGTTTAAAGCTCCTACTAATATTCCCATAGCTGATAAAGCCTCGCCCGAGCTGTTTTCTACAAACATCTCTTCGAATCCATCAAAGGCAGGAACTATTATGCCCATTCGAACAAGTGCGAGAAATGAATTGTAATAAAGAAATGGAAATCGATATCGATTTTGGAGTGCGCCAACCGTGATGTCGTCAAAGCGGAGAAAATGACGCCCAGCAAGTGGTATTGGAATTAAAAGCCAGTTTGCTTGGTTTTCTAAGAATCGGCTTGCTTGTTCATGCGCCAGTTGATTAATTAAGGATGTTTTTCCTTCGCCTGCATCACTTGTCAAGTACAAAACGGTGGTTTCAAGTGGGCTGAGTTGGTTGAGTGCGTTAACCGTAGCTGCAACAGCGTCGGCAGTTACGTCCGGCACCTCATGAGGATTGTTTTCTAATGACTGGAGTACCCGTGCGGCAGGAGAGACAAAATTGTTATTAGTCTGAATTCTCTCTTTGAGTCGTGACGCTAGAAGGTGTAAGTTTGCAAGACGTTTCACAATCCAAATAGATGCTGGAATTGGTCCGGTGCCCTCGTCAATAAGCACATCTCCAAAATTGGTGGTGACTGTCGCGTCGATCAAATTTCCATTCACAGAAAAAAGCACTTTTGTTTTGTCGATAAGAATTTCTGTGCCTGGATCTGCGAAGGTGGAAATAATCTCCCTGAATTTATCAATATGCATTTTGTAGTTCCATTTCTTGGAGTTGGATTGAACCTACTGTAATAATTTGTCGTTGTGTGCTAAATTTTGGATGCGCTCTAATCACTGGGGCGCCGCGGGCGAGCAACGTCCGGACAGGTGGGATGAAATCATCATCGCCACTTACAAGTACGATGTAATCTAAATTTTGCGTTTGCGCGTGTAAAAGGTCACATGCCAGCATGGTGTCGACCAGTTTTTGTTCGCTGCGGTAAATCAATTCCTTTGATTGAGTGCTGCAGTTGGGCGCGGAACATTTCCCAGAGTTATATAGTTGTTTGAATAGCGCGAGAGCGCAATCGTTTTTTTCACATCCAGCTTCTTGCGGGTTGGCGATCCGAATATTATTTGGGCGACCCTTTTTTCTGAATGTGTTAAAAAGAAGATGTCCAGGGTCTTCCGATAAAGAAACGGCGAGGGTGCAATTCGCTGTTATTGGTGTTGATGAGCCATCTTGGTTGCTGACTCGAACTATTTTTGGAAAATAATTCTGTATTTGTACAGATAAATCCTGAGCCAGATTTGTCATAGTCGCACCTTCGAACCAGCCGCCATAAAGTCGCATCTCACAGGCGCCTCGCTCTCTGGGGGCACTCAAAGGCAACTGCATAAGAACCCGCGTTGCAATATCTAACAACCCTGAGACTTTTTGATCTGGCATTAGATTGTCATAGTCGACCAGTATTTTTATATTCATTTTTTCAAAAATATATTTCTTGTTAAGGGCGTGGCTGGAATATAGGTGATCGAATCCGGATCAAATTTCCTTAACTCTTAACGCTATTTGAGCTGGTTCCAAATGCCTGCAGCAGATCTTTGTGTCCCCTAGTGTTAGATGACGAACTACACGGATGGAAGAGGGAAGTCTTGCCAAATTTCTCTCTGTAGGGTGCCGATAGCTCGCTTTAGGGTTGCTGTGGCCCTCATCTTACTCATCGCTAACTGTGTAGAGCGCAACCACAGTTAGTGCTTCTTGGCTTTTGCGTGTCCCCACAAGAACATAGGCACATGCCAAAAACGCCTCCCGCTCCCACCCCAACCGCCGCAGAGCCGGCCTCCCTTCAAGCGCGTCCCTACCGCGAGCGCCTGCTCCGCGTCGATGACGTGTGCTTCATCACCGGCCTGGGCCGCAGCACCGTTCACGCCAAAGTCAAGGCCCGGCGACTTCCCCGGCCCGGTGCAACTGCACGGCGCCTGCGTTGCCTGGCGAGAGGCCGAAGTCGATGCGTGGATCGCGGCTCGCCCAGCGGTGCCGACGCTCCCCGCAGGCCGCGCTGCTCGCTGCGCTGGAGCCGCTGCATGAAAGCGACCTCGATGTTCTACCGCTGCCTGCATTGCCGCGCCGGCTCGACCATTCGCCACAGCAGCCAGGCGTCCCCCATCCTGCGCGAGATGATCTACCAGTGCACCGACGCGGAATGTGGCCACAGCTTCGTCGTGCACGCCGCAGCGGTGCGCACCTTGTCGCCATCCGCCAAGCCCGACCCGCTGGTGTACCTGCCCATCAGCGAGCAAACGCGCCGCGCCGTCACTGAGCAAACGGCAATCACCCAGCCAGAGTGCAGTTTGGTCTTCCCTTTGCACATAGGGCGGGGCATTTTCACAAGACCTCCTTCGCGCCAGAGCTAGAGCGCAATCTCCGGGCGCTGGTGCCGCTCAGTTCCGCCCGCTGGACGTTCATATTGATGTGCCTAGCCATGATGGCCAGGGCGTGCCCTGAGTACGGCGACCGGCCAGTGGTGCCGGCGCTGGGCATGCTGGATTTGGGGGCGCTGTCGGCGCGTGAGTTTGTGTCGCCAGCGCGGGCGCAGATGATGCGCAAAGCGGCGTAGCAGGCTCCGAGTTTGAGCCAGTGGCGGTAGGGGTGGCGGCTGCAGAGGCAGCTGCAGCTGCTTGCCGCTTTGCTTTGTTCTCCTGACGCTTCGCAGCGCGCGCGGAGATCGGGAGAGTTACATTTTGGTCCGGAATTTTTGAAGGTTGTAACGTACGTCGTATCTCAGTCCGCTGTACGCCAGGGAAGCCGCAGTAGGGGTTAGTTCACCAGCAGATCACATCCATCCAGTAAAGACCTTTGTCCAATACTGAGTGGGGCCGCGCGACGCTGCGGCAATGAGGACAATCCCCTCTCATCGTGCTTCCCTTGCTGGCTGGGGCGCCATTGAAACTGCATACCCAGCCCAATCCTGCATCACGGCAGCCCGCTTTTTCCAGCATGTCCCCGCGCCGGTAGGCCGCCTCTGTTTTGTTGTCGATGGCATGCGCCAGGCACAGCTCCACCGCATCGCGTGGGTGGTGCGTCATCTCTACCGCCCAATCCCTGAACGTCGACCGAAAGCCGTGCGGCACCGCCCCCAGCGCGTGCCGCCGCATCAAGGCGGTGAATGCCATATCCGATAACGGCCCCCTGCGGTTCGACGGAAACACATGGTCAACCATCGGAGTGCGTGGCTGCGTCCGCAGCAGCTCCAGCGCCTGGCTAGACAAGGGCACGCGGTGTTCTTTGTTTGCCTTCATGCGTTCGGCTGGCACCGTCTATACCCCGGCCTCTAGATCGACCTCACTCCAGACCATGCCGCGCACCTCGCCCGAGCGGGCCTCCGTGAGTATCAAGAAGCGCAACGCGCAGGCGCTGGTGCCCTCCATGGCCAGCAGCCGCCGGTAGGTGTCTGGCAACTGCGCCACGGGCACGGCCGCGTGGTGCTGGACGGGCGCCAGCTTGTTCGGGTCTGCCAGGATGTGTTCGAGCTGGCTGCGCCAACGGGCAGGGTTGCGGCCAGATCGGTGGCCGTGGGCCGTGGCCCAGTCCAGCACCTGCTCGATGCGGCCGCGCAGCCTGGAGGCGGTTTCTGTTTTGGTTTTCCAGATGGGTGCCAGCACCCGCAGCACGTGCGCCTGGTTGATGTCTTCTACCTGCAGGTGTCCGACGTGGAGGTGGGTATACGTGGCAAGGGTGCTGCGCCATTGCTTGGCTGTTTGAGGCTGCGCCATGTGGCCTGGTGTTCCCTGATGAATGCTTCGGCCGCGTCATCGAAGCGCATCTGGCGCGCTGTGGCCAAGCGAGCCGCTTCGCGCTGCGTCTGCATAGCCTGCAGGGGATCGATGCCGCGCGCCCGCAGTTTGAGGGCGGCGCGGGCGGCCTCGCGGGCTTCGGCCAGTCCCACTAGCGGATAGCTGCCCAGGCCCATGTTGCAGCGGTGGCTGCCGTGCACGTATCGGAACACCCAGGAGCGAGAACCGCCGACGACCTTGAGATAAAGGCCGGTCACACCGCCCATGGAGTGGGAACCATCGATACGCAGGCGGGAGATTTCCAGCGCGGTTTTTTCGAGGATGCGTTTGGGCATGGATACGGTGGCATCCCCTGAGATGTCAGGAAACTGTAATTAAACACAGTATTAGTGTGCCATCCCGAAAGCAGCGTTGGTAGTGTTTGGTGGGTTTTGGAGGGTTTTGGAGGGTTTTTTTTGGATGAAACGCGTGCGAGTGATTTTTTGGCCGAAGCCTTGCCTTGCTGTAGAGCACTGCGCGTTGGTGGGTTTGTAGTGTTTGGAGTGTTTACCGACCCTCCAAGCGCGCGCCAAAAGTTTTTTTCAGAACGGCCTGCATTAGTCATGCGGCGCTGGCGAATCTGGACTGCTTTAAGGGTTTGGCGACCGTCATCGCAGGCACTCGCAAGCGTTTTGGAGGCTGGCTGATGTTCGCCGTTGGGGGCACATTCAGCGCAATGCCGGGGGCATGGATGTGCCCCCACTTTGAGAAAAGGCGCCCCCAAATGTGCCCCATTTTGCGTAGATGGGGGTGGACTGGCATGGATGCCTAGGGACAGCTAAGATGTTGCTTCATAAGCAGAAACAACAAAGTCCGGAAGAGTATGGACTCTTACGGACTCGTTGATGGTGCCCGGGGCCGGAATCGAACCGGCACGCCTTGCGGCGGGGGATTTTGAGTCCCCCTCGCAATCCTGGATTCATGCGGGCCGCAGGCTCGTTTTTGGCGCAAAGAGTTGCGGGTTTGTTCGCTGGATATCAGAGTTTTTGCGCCAACGATTAGCGGACTGCGCGCAGCGGCTCCACCTTGGTCCGATAGTGCTTTTCGGTGATCGACTTGTTGCTGTGCTGGAGCAGCTTTGATGCGGCCTCCACATCGGTCGCCAAGTCGGCAGCCATGGAGCGCATGTCGCGCAGGTACATCCCCCGGATGCGCTGGCCCAGCGCTGCGTCACCCGTGACCTCGGCTCGGTAGGCGGCGCTGTCGCGCGCGGCATCCCAGCGGTCCCGCAGCATCCGCCATGTCACCTGTCGGCCGCTGGCGGTAGACAGGATCATCACGCTGTACGCCTTCATGGCTTCGCGCCGCGCCACAAGGGCGGACAGCACCGGCGATTGAGCCACCAGGAACTGCAATGGCTTCTTTGTCTTGCTGGACCGATGGGTTATTACCCCATCGACCGGCATCCGCACCGTTCTGGCGTCGGTGATCCGCATACCCGTGGCTGACGCGATGTCCATGCAGTCGCGCAGCACCTGGTCAGCCTGGGCGTAGACCGCCGCGAACATGGCCGGCGTGACCTCTGCTTCACGCGCCTGCTCCTCGTTCTTCCACCCGCGCACTCCGGCGGCGGGCCAGGGGAGGCGGGTCAGACCCCAGAGCAAGCCCTTGCCCCACACGATGCGGAGTAGCGAAATTTCCCGGTTGCCCTGGGTCTTGGCCGTTCGGTGGTCCAGGTACAGCCGGAGTGCGGGCAGGTCCACCTCGTCCCAGGCCATTCCGCCGAAGACAGGCCGGAGCGCGCGCAGATTCTTGGCGTAGCCCTTGCGCGTCTCGGCACTCTCGTACTTGGGCAGTTCCTTTTCCTCGAACCGCGCAAAGGCTTCTTCCAACCGTCCGATGGTCAGCGGCACCTTGTTGTGCAGCTGCTCCCATTGCTCGATCGCGGAGGCGTAGTCTTTGCCCAGGCGAACATCCGGCTTGCCGTCCGGGCGCATGTCGTACACGTAGTACACATACGCCTGCCCGCCCTTGCCCTTGTAGACCTTGGTGCGAAGGCGCGGGTACTTCGTGATTTTGGGCATCGCCCCTCCTATCGGATGGCCGCGACGTTCATGCCGCCGCGACTAATGACCGCTTTGCCTTCCAGCCACGACTGCACATGTACCCGCGAGACGATCACGCGAGTCCCGTCCAGCCTATGGGGAATGCTACGAAATTTGAGCCATTCAGCCTGCTGCCCCGAGCGGGCATAGGCCGTGAGTTGGTGCAGCTCCTGGCTGCTCAGGTATTCAGGCATGTGGGGCTCCTTCGGTTCGTCCGTAGTGCTGTTCAACCGCCCTGATGAGCTCCAGGGCGTCCAGAGGGTGGGTGCTATACGAGCGGGCCCAGGAGGCCATTCCCACCAACTCAAGCGCCTTCCACTCGGGCATCTGCTGTGTTGGTCCTTGGGGCTTGAGCTTGCCGGGCCGCTTCGCAGATGAGATGCCTGGGAGGGGTGCGGCGATGTGCCCTAAAGGGACCAGCAGCCTCCCGTCCCAGTCCGCGCCCGGCCGAGGGAGCGTGCTGCCGTTGCCGGCCGGCCCTCCCCATTTCCATCCCCTTTGTGTTTTGCACCACGCCCCGCCGTCCCTCGACGGGGCCTTTGTGCCCAGTGGCGCACTCTCCAGGGTGACGCCGGTGCTGGTGGGCTTCCGCTCGGGGGCGGCCTGCTGGCGCTCCTCGCCGGGTGGCGTCCATCCGGCAGCGATCAACCATTCGCGCGCCGTGCCATTCAGGGCGGCCACCTGGCGCACGATGGCATCACGCACCGCGGCTGTGACGATGATCTGTTCGGGGTTGGCGCTTGAGTCGCTCATGGAGTTTCCTTTCCCTGGTGTATGCATCCCACAGCGCGGCGCCATCCGGGCATCGCTGCTGGGTGAGTGGGCTGGCGCCGGCGCCGATACAGGCGCGGCATCCGGCGTGGTGGAGTTGGTAGGCTCTGTCTGCTTTGGGCCAATCGGGTGCGGTCATGGCTTTGTCGAGCTCCAAAAACAAACCCCGCACGGTGGCGGGGCTCAGGGTTGGGGCTGGGGCTATCGCCGTCGGCGGCGCCCGTGCATGGCAAAGGCCACGGCTTTTTCAAGGCGCTGGAGCCGGGCGGCATTGCATGCCTGACACCAGTGGGGTGACCACCAAGTGCCGGCAGGGTTGTCGCAGCCGGGCTCAATGCACGGGCTGCCGGAGTGGAAGGCGGTCCCGTTCAGCTCGTGGCTGGGGTCGCTGTAAGGCGGAGGTCCGCCCGCGGCACGCTTCGGGGGAATCAGGTGCCGTCTCCCTTGGTGATGCCGTGGGCGGCCTCGATGGCGCGGCGCGCGGGCAATAGGATGTCGCCCTGGTAGGTGCAGCCGACAAAAACTCCAGCCGGATCTTTTACCCACGTCACGCCATCCTCGCGTAGAAATTCGTCGTCTGCCTGGATGGTGTCCCGCCCTCGGTCCAGCAGCCGGTACTGCACCGCCTCCGTGCTGCTCGCAGGGGCGGGAGCGCGGCGCTGAAGTGATTCGATCATCTCGGATATGGCCGCAGCCCATGACTCCAGTTTTTCGGCGTGAGCGTTCCGGCGCGTGGCGTACTCAATTGCCGGGGGCGTTGGGCCGCCTCTTCGGCCATCCGCCCAACTGCGGTTGAAGTCGGCTTCATCAAGCAAATATGCTTTGATTTCGCCGAGAGTAATTTCTAGGGCCATGCTGCCTCCTTGATTGCCACGTCATCTGCCGCAGCATTGACGCGATCTCGCCATGACATCAAATCGTCATAAGTCAATCGGGTTGTTGGCCCGGAGTGGCATGCGAGTCTGATGGGGCATTTGCCACAGCCAGAATCAAGGCCATCCCAATGTGATGAGCACACGCGCTGCTTGTTAGCGTTGAATGAGGACGCTCTACGGCCCTCAAGGGTGGTGCTATCAGCCATGTGTGCCGCCTTCCTGTGCGTTGGCGGCCATGGCTGCGTCGTGCAAGCGCTTGGCCCGGCTGTAGCCAATGGAGAGTTTGCCGGCGAGCGTACTGGTTTCCAGCGCCGCATGTGCCTGCACCAGCCAGTCCGCCGCGCCTTGTAGTGGGTCGGGCGTATCCCCCTGTCCTGCCGCTGGCTGGGCCGCCTCCTGCGTGGGTGCGGATGGGGCGGCAGCGAGCAGGGTGGCAGGCCTTTGCAATTCATATTGGCCTCGGTAGCGCCATCCATGCAGGAAGAAACCGAAGAAGTTGCAAGAATCTCCTGTAGTCCAGCCCTCGGTGCCAACGTCTTGCCGCACCCGATCCCACGCCCATTTACTGGCTTCATCTTCCGTCATGAGCGTGACTGGCACCCCCGCTTGCTTGGAGGTGGGGGACGCCGGTGGTTGTGGGGCGGCGACGAGCATGGCGCGGTAGCACTCACTGGCGCGCGTCAGCGTCCCGATGCAATCGCCGAATTGAAGGTCAGACGAGCCCGCAAGAAGCATGGCTTTTGTTGGCTCCACCGGCACCAGCTTCCACCCGCTCGGCACGGGCGCATCAGCCCTGTACAACGGAACGGACTCACCTCCTTTATAGATTTCCGGAATGTCGTCAGCATCCAGCCTCAGCGTGACAGTCCAGTAACGGCGCGAGCCCTTGGCGTAGACGATCCAAGCGTCCGGCACGGGCGCATCAGCCTGGGCGCTGGGTGCGGCAGGGGCACGAGGTGGTGCTGCATGGCCTGCGCGCAGGGCGGAGGTGGCGGTGAGAATGCGCGAAGCCTTGATAGGCCCGCTTTCCAGGATGTTAGGATCAGGGTTATCCGGCAGGCAATCGAGGTAGTCGAGTATCGCGTCACGCGCCTCAGCTTCATTCTTGTGAAAGATGACAACACTTGACCCATCAGCGTGTGACTCACCCCAGTCGTTGACAGCCCGGTCAACGATGCGTGCAAGTTCGATCAACTTGCCGACGATTGCACCATCTGGCGGGTAGCTCTCTGCTCCTGCCTGGGGCGGTTGCTCAAGGCGCTGAGCCTCGCCGCCGGCTTCGATGACGGCCGCCGCGCGCTTGACGGCCTCGCGCATCGCAGTGGCCCGGTCCTCGCCCGCCACGACCTCGTAGGCACTGGGCGCGCCCGGCATGCTGGACTGTGCGCATCCTCCATGAAAGCGGAGCGTTAGGCCCAGCCTCGCCGCCGCGCGGAACGCCGCGCCGTCCTCGTCTTCGGCCGACGCGGATGCGGTCAGAGCGGCGGCCCATTCCGCCAGCGCCTGTTGTGCGGCTTCTTCGGTCGGTAGGCCGCCGGCAATTTCCAAGGTTCTCAATCCTCCATCCGGATTCGCCGGCTCAATACCGGCGACGCGGACGCACCAGCCGGCGCGCATAGTATTGGTCACGTATGGTCCCTTGAAGTAGGGCGCCTCAGGCAGGTCTGCCGCTGCTGCGGGGGTTGGGGTTGTGGTCATGGGGTTTCCTTGAGCGCTTCGGCTCGGGCGCGGTTGATATCGGCCATGCGTTCGGCGCTGCCGCCGCGGTCGGGGTGGTGAAGGGCGGCGAGCCTTCGGTAGGCTCGTTCGATGTCTTGGCGCTCCGGCGCCAGCAAGTCCTGCAGTTCAAGGACCGCCTGCCAGTCCCCGTGCATGCCCGCGACGATGGGAGCGGGCAGGGCGGTAAAGCCCGTGAATGCCCGCTCCAACACGACGGCGCCGCCATGGCGCTCGATTGCGCGCAACGCTTCGATGGTGGCCGCCAACGCGGCGATGTTCTGCTCGACCTTCGCGTATCGGTCGATCGCCATGCTGCGCGGCTGACCGTTGAATGGGTCTTTCCAGTACACAGCGGCGCCGGGGTCTGCAGGCGCCGCCTGGCCCGAGCGCGGTAGCCCGTCCTGGCGGAGCACCAGGTTGGTTGACAACACGACGGTGCTCTGCCGGGCGCCCATGCGCTCCAGCTCAGCGAGCAGTCGCGTGGTGGACTCCGCGATGCTCAGCGGTACTTTGCTAGTGCGCCCGAAACGGTTTTCCTTCTTCATGCCGAAATTGCCGGGGAGCCGAGATGCTGCAGGCGTGCGCTTCCAGCCCGCCGGCCATGTGAGTGGGTATGCAGTGATGGCCATATGGCCTCCAGTTGATAAAGGGGTTCGCCCCGGGGCAGGGTCAGGCAGCCTTGAGCAGCTCTGTTGCCTGGGCGTCGGAATAGTTGGCTTGGACGATCAGGCGCATCGGCAACGGGGACACGCTATTGCCTGCCATCCGCACCTGCGCGGTTTTGGTGAGAGGCTTCCCGGCGGCGGTGCGGTCGATCACGTAGCCCTCCGGGAAGTCCTGGGCGTTGTAGAGTTCGCGCGGCACCAGCATGCGCAGCGTGATGTCCACGATCACCCAAGGCTCGCCCTTGAGCCATACCGTCACGAGCGCGAGGCGGTCGTGCGTGGTGATCGTCGTCATAGGGTCGCGCAGGTCTGACCATTGGCCGCCGCTCGCGTGGTAGCGCATGAGGAACGCGGCGCACCGCAGCGCGCCGCCGTGGTGCTCCTGGCTCAGTTCGTACTGGACCACGGCCTGGTGCTCGCCTCCAGCGGCCACGGTGGTCAGTGGCTCTCGCGCATCGCGGCCGGTGCTGTGCTTGCGCAGCGTGGTCAGGTGCGCCGCGATGAGCTGCTGCTGGCTGCCCGAAGTCGTGACCGTGGACACGCTCTCCCGAAGGTTGCGCGCATGCACCGTGTTGTGCCCTCCGTTGGCCTGCACCATGAAAGCCGCCGCCAAGCTCTGGCCTCCGCCGCTGGCCGTCACTGTGCCCGTCGGCCCGCCGATGTCGTTGGCGCCGTGGCTCCAGCGCTTCCCGCCGTCCTTGCCTTCACCGTGGCCGGCCTGCACGAGGAACGCTCCTGCCGCGGCGAACTTCTGCCCACCCGCGGTGATGGTGCCCAGTGAGCCGCGCGGATCTAGCGAGCGGGGAGCCTGTCCGGGCCGCTCGCCGTAGCCCATCTGTACGAGGTGGGCCGCCATCAGCGCCGTCTCGCCGCCTTTGGCAGTCGTGATCGTGCGCAGAGCGTTGGTCACGTCGAAGGCTGTATCCCTGGTGTGCGTGACTGGCACCAGCGCCGGCGCAGCGCAGTTCACGATGTACGGGTCAGGGCTGTCCAGCACGAACTTTCGCATGCCATGGGCAATGCGGCGCATCGTCGCTTCCGCGAGAGACTTCTTGCGGTTGAAAATGCTGTTGCCTTGAATGCTCCAGTCGATGCACTCTGCGGCCGGCCGGTGGCGCGGGAGGCCCGCTTTCGGCTTCTTGCTGTGCGTCTGCGCTGGCCACACGATCGGCAGGCCGTCACAGCGGGCGATCATGTAGAGCCGCGTGCGGGTGCTATGCGCGCCCAGGTCGGCGTTGCAGATCACGCGCCACTCGACCTTGTAGCCCATGGCGCGCAGCCCGGTCACGAAGTGATCCCAGTTGCGGCCCTTGCGCTTGGTGTCGGGCACCAGGAACTGGTTGCGCCGCGGCACCACCTCGCCAGGCTCTGCCACGCGGTAAGTGGCTTTGCCCGCGGCGTCCGTCACCTTGTCCAGCGTGATGACGCGGCCCGTGGCCGAATCGCGCTTCGCTACCAGCGGGGACCACTGCAGCATCTGTTCGACGTTCTCCAGCGTGATGACGTCGGGGCGGGTCTTTCCGGCCCAGCGGTGCACCACCCAGGCCAGCGACCGAATCTTTTCCGAGCGCGGCTGGCCGCCCAGCGCCTGGCTGTGGTGGGTGCAATCCGGTGAGGCGTGCAGCAGGCCCACCTGCTGACCCTTGGTCACCACCAGCGGGTCAACATCGCGGATGTCGGCTCGGTAGTGCTGGGTCTGTGGGTGGTTGGCTTCGTGCATGCCAATGGCGTCGGCATCGTGGTTGATCGCAACATCGACGTGGCGGCCGATGGCCTGCTCGATGCCGGTGGAGGCACCGCCCCCGCCTGCGAACAGGTCGATCACCAGCTTGGCAGACAGGGCGAGAACGAACTGGGGAGTGAGCATTCATGGCTCCAGAAATGAAGAAGCCCGCTCATGGCGGGCTTGGGGTTGGGTGGGCGGCTGTCTCTCAGTGGCCGCAGGGAAGTCCTTGGCCCTCGGCGGGCCGTTCGGGGATGTGAGCACCGCAGCTCGCGCAGCTCAGATCGGAATTGCACTCGCGCCACCAGACCGCCCGGGCTTTCTTGCTGGCGGCCAGCGCCTTGGGAAGCGAGAGGCGGGCCCGGCGCTCGGCGATGGTTTCGGCCGACTGCTTCATGACACCGCGGGTTCTGGGAATGGCAGGACCCGGCCGTCCGGATAGTGGAGGTGCCGGCCAACCCGGGATGGCAGATCGAATGCACGCAGGCGGCCATAGGCCATGCCGGGGATGCGCTTCAGCTCAAGGCCCTGGTAATCGCGGTCAGGGGGCTTGTAGGGCGAGGTGATGTCGGTATGGTCCATCGGGGCTCCAAAAAAGAGAAAGCCCGCTTCTGGCGGGCCCTGATTGAGAAATTCTTCAAGGGCCGACTTGCCGTCGCAAGCAGCGCAGCGACTTGTCATCCAGCCATTCCGGCTCAAGGTGTGGCCCGCAGGCCTGCTGAGCCGCCCAGGCCCGCGAGTGGAGCGCGGCTTCGTCTTCCTGGTCGGCCTCGACCTCTGTGTGGCCATGACCCGCCAGAGCGCCCAGGCCCAGCGTTAACAGGCTGGCCGCAAGCCAGATGAGTGCGTGTTTCATGCGGGTTCTCCTTGCTCCAAGGAAGCTGGATCTAGATCGATGCCGATGGCCATCGCCCCGCCCGGCGCGGCCATGCTCATCTCGCGTACTTCGTCTATCGCTGCGCGCGCCCCCCGACCGCTGTTGCGAACGTCGATGCCCCCTCCGCTGCTGAAGTAGATGATGTCCACCCCCTGAGCCTCCAAGAAGTCGAGCCGTGCTGTGTCGGGGTGTGCTTTGCCGTTCATTGCGTGGCCCCATCCGGTACGGCCATGCAGCGGGCCCGTGCTGCCGCGTCATCAGCACGGCGGTACACGAGCCCGCGGCGCAAGCGCATGAGGTCGTACTCGGTGCCCTTCCAGACTCTCGTGCACACCCACCCCATGGCCGAAGGGTCTGGCACGTAGTGCTGGTCCCCATCGGCGGGCGCATCGGATTCAGGGGGCGGCGCGGCGCCGAGGGCGGCAAGCAGTTGGAAATGGCGGTCGAGGTACGCTTGCCGCGCTACCTCGGGCTGCATCGGCACCAGCTTGTGCGCATCGCTAGGCTCGATTCCATCGAGCGATGGCCACGCGCCTCCATCGATGTGCATCAGGTCGCGCTGCTCGGTGCGCAGCGCCACGAGGTCGGCATGCTTCACCTCGGGCGGCATAGCTGGCAGCAGGCCGAACTGGGCGAGGATGGCTGCCTCTACCCGGTGCTCCAGCGCCTTGTATTCGGGCACCAGACGTTTGAGCGGGGTGGACATATCGCCCATCACCGCCTCCACGTCATCGTGGTGCAGCGCCTGGAAGGCGAGCTCCGGCGGAACGAGGTGTGAAACCAGCACCGCGTGCTGGGCGACCGAATAGAAGCCGCTGCAGTGCCCGGTGAATCGGCAGAGGTGGGACAGCGCGTGCGCGATATCGTCCACGCTGATTGGCGTCTCCTCGGGCCGTTCGAAGTTGAAGTGCCGGCCGCTGGCCAGCAGGATGGTGGGCCCGATCGCAAGCTCGCGGGACTGCAGCTGATCGAGGGATTCTGTTGCCATGGCGTCTCCAAAAAAATAGCCCGCGCAATGGCGGGCTGATCGGGGGTAAAGAAGCCGGTGCCCCAAGGGGGCATGCCTGGGGAAGCAAGAAGGGAGGGAGGAGGAAACCCAGGCCCGGCTGGAAAGTGAAGATGGTTCGCCGTGTTCGCCCCGGCTTTTGGAGTCTCTCAGTCGTAGTGCGTGGGGACTTTCACCCCATGCCGGTAGGCAAAGACCGGTCACAACCATCATCAAAGTCGAAGCGCTGGGCGCGCGCTTTGATGAGGGCCCTCGCTACTTTCCCGAGGTGGTCAGCGCTTTCGCGCGGGGCGTTTCTGTTCTCGGCCTCCCTGGATGCCTCACCGCCGTATTGAACCCAGCGGATGGATTTAGACCGGCCTTTCCCAGATCACTGCATTGACACCTGGAATCCCATCCGGGAGGTGTGTGAGTGGTAGAGCGGGTACAGCCTTTTGTCGTCCGCTACTGCCTGCGGAGGTGCTTTATTTACCCAGCCTGCCAAGCTGCAAGAGCAAGGGGCGGCTCTCGATGGATTGGCCCCATCGCGGTCCAGGCGGTTTGCTTGGTGCGATGGGCTTATTGTTAGCCGAGGCTAAGTTATTGTCAATAGCCCAGGCTAACAAATGACCAATTCAGAACGGAGCTCGCGACACCTCGACACTCACCGGCCCAATTCCCGACCAGATGAGCCGGTCGCTCTCGCGCTCGCGGACCTCGAACCAATCGGCTTGCACCTGGCGGACTTCGTACGCATCGGCGGGCAGCGGCAAGATTTCGACTGAGGGGATGCGGAACCCCCATGTGGGCATGTTGAGCAGGGTGGGGTGGCTTGGGGGTTGATTCATGTGGTTTCCTTTCCAGGGATGACCCACCACCCTTGCTTGATCCGCAGGTAGTCCACATTCCATTCGCGCCCCACCATTCGAATGCCACCTTCCACGAGCGTGAGGCTGGGGTGTTCGAGGCGTAGCAGGGGGTAGAGGTCGGAGGTTTCCGAATTGGGGAGTAGCAGGGCGTGTGGATGCGGAAGCCCGCCTGACAATTTCAGCCGGTAAACCATCCACCCATGCAGCCCGCCGGCCTGCGCTTCTTCGGCGGGGAGGCGAACACCGGATCGATAGAGGGGATAGACGACGCACCACATGACAGCTCCTGAATACTGTTGATTTATACAGTGTTCTGGTGTTGCTGCAATGTGCCATTGCGCGCGCGCCGCTCGGTGACTGGCCAACTTTTCCGCGCGTGCCCGTGTCGCACATGCATGAGGCGCTGCAAAAAACGGAGCGTGGAAAGTGCGCGCGATCCGACAGACGGCGGCAATGAGGCTGCGGCATGCTGACCTCATGTGCAACACCTACAAACCGCCGGCCGACGCCCGGGCCATCGAACAGGGCTGGGAGATCAGCAACAAGACCGGGGATGGGCGATGGTGGGATGACGTGCTGTACCCGCGAGGGCAGGGCCCCTTCCTGCGCCGCGCCCGAGATGACGAGGGATTCAGCCGCGAGCTGGTGGTGGGGCAGTGGGGGCTGATCCCGTGGTTCGCAAAAGAGCCGAAGTTGAAATACCCCACCAACAATGCCAGGTCAGAGGAACTGTCGGCCAAGGCAAGCTACAAGCAGCCCTGGGCCCGTGGGCAGCGCTGCATCATCCCCGCCGAGTGGTTCGACGAGCCGAATTGGGAGAGCGGCAAAAACGTGTGGTGGCGCTTCCGGCGCACCGATGGGGCGCTATGGGGCCTGGCCGGGCTGTGGAACACCTGGACCGACAAGGCGACGGGCGAAGTGCACGAGAGCTACACCATGCTCACGATCAACGCCGACCACGACCCGCTGATGAGCCGCATGCACAAGCCGGACCCCAAGAAGCCAGCCGACCAGCAGGACAAGCGCAGCGTCATCCCCTTGGCGCCGGAGGACTATGACCAGTGGCTGGCCGGCACGCTCAAGGATGCCCAGGCACTGCTGCGCCTGGCTCCGGTTGAGGTGTATGACGCGGGACCGGTGCAGGCGTAAAAAAGCCCGCGCTGAGCGGGCTTGTCTTCATAATGGAATTAGCGCTACGCAACGCTGACTCTCAGTTTAAAAGATTCAAGAGTTTCAGTCTCTGTGTCAACGAAAACTTTAAACCACTCGGTTTCTCTAGAGAGTTCTGTTGGACCAATCATAACTGTGAAGCTCAGTGCCATACATTTCGAAGTATCAAGCTTATGCTCCGAAAATCTTTCGACCATCCCAGGCAAATCTTGTTCAGATAATGATATTTCGGCAACTGGTTCTGGGTAGTCATTTCTAACTAGTCTGATAACCATCTTTTTAAATGGATTGCTTATTGGCGTGGAGATGGTAATCTGAGCTGCGATTCGATGAATGACTGTTGGCAAGCTCTGAACTACTAGTCCAGAAGTAAAAACTCCCATATAGGATAGTTTGTTACCTATCTCTTGCCGAACATCATCACACCATGTCACGAGAACCCATCGGCTGTCTTTTAGGTCCATATTATTTTGTCATTCCAGAGGCCCTGCAGGCCGCAGCAAAAGTATCAAGAGACACGCCAAGTACTTTGGCAAGTTCAGTCGCTTGGAATAAGCCGGGGGTATGTTTCCCGCTTTCATACCTTGAAATATGGGATTGCTCTAAACCACATTGGTTTGCCAAGGACTTTTGCGACAAGCCGGCGTTTAAGCGTAATGATGCAAGATTTGTCTCTGGATAAAATTCATCAGAAACCCAGGAATTTTGCGCATCGATCTCCGCAATTTGGTCCGGTTCTAATGAATCGATGTAATCATCGATCCTAAATTCATCTGCACTGCCAGTAACTGGGAGATCTTTAGTCGTGAAATCATAAATGTGAGGCTTTTGAGAAACTGCCGATTGAGGCTTAGAGTCCGTATGACTCGCTAATACTATTACGGATTCTTTGTGAGATGGGGTGTTCGAGATCGTCATAGTCAAATTGGCTCCGCTCAACAATTGCCATTACTACAAATCGGGCTTCACTTCGCAAATACAAGTAAAGAAATCTGTATTTCAGACGGTCTAACTCCAAATCCCAAGATTTCAACCTCCAAAGATCGATGCCTTGCCGCCACAGCCCCAACCATTTACTGACTGAATAAGGTTGTTTTTTATCATCCCCAAATCCATGATCTAGTAGACGTTCTGCCAACTGATCATCAGCCTGTAACTGCCGGATTAACGCTGCAATCTTGGCATGCGCCCTACGGTCGTTCTGCGCAATAGAGGCAAGGTCAATTCGCACATCTTTGTGCAACGAGAGGAGGGGAGTATATGCCAAAATTGGTATTCTGTCAATCAGTCCGTCGGTTGGTAGCTCATATGTTACCTTTTCGACTGAGCTATACGATAGCGGTTCTAAGGTCTGACCAAGCGACCTGAAATCAGAATTGCTACTATCACTCTTCGGAGTTGATAGCCGGAAGCAAATCTGTGCCCGTATGCTTCACCAGTTCTCCATAGCTGATTGGTCGCCCGATCTGCGCGGCCGGCGAGTTCTCTTGCCAGTGCGCCCAGCTCTTGCCTGTTGCCGGGTCGTACACCAGCTTGAACAGGTGGGACGGCACGGCCACGCCGCCGGCGCCTATGCGCTCAGCACCAGGCGAGAACACCGGCCCGGTGATCACGTACACATCGCCACGAGCGCGCATCACGTACCGCCGGGTGTCCTCTTCAATCTTTGCCCAAGGCCCGCTGTTACTAGAACCGTCCTGAGGCACCATGTTGGACAGCGAAAACGACTGAGCCATGGCTTCGGGCGTCGTCATGTCGCCGGCGGGGGCCATATGCCCCTTGGTCCAGCCTGAGCCTTTGTAGTCCGCCAATTGCGCCCGCTCGTCGTCAGGTAGCCGCGCTTCCGCGTAGAACCTATCCGTTCGCTTGGGCCTCTTGCCCTGCAGGGACTCCCGGTTGAGGCGCTCAGCCACGTAAACAGGGGTCTTCGTGTTGCCACTGTGAAGCACGGCGAACGAGTCGAAGCACAGCTCACGCAGCTTGGGCGCGGCCGGGGTGACGGGTGGCACGCCGCCGGCGAAGTGCTGGGGGCAACCAGCGAACCCAGCAGCAGAGGAGGGCGCGGGCCTCGCTTCGGCGCTGGGCACCACCGGAGCCACACCACAGCTGGTGACCTGGAGGCCCACCACGCTGGCCGTAAACAGGGAAATCAGCAGCCTCCGGGCCTTGCCAGAGGTGCGAAGGATCAGAGTTGCTGCCGACGCTCGGGCCGGCTTCTTTTTGCGCTTCGGTGTCATCCGGCGATTAGAACCCGACAGCCGCCCCGCAGCCCAATCGTACGAGCCGATGTTCAGGGCCGGCTTGTGATCGCTGAAACTCGGCCGTTGTCGAAGTAGAGGTATCGCCCTTCGCCATACACCCACTGCTCCCTGCTCCCGGATGCGGTGACGGTACGGGTTTTCGACTCAGGCTGGCCCCACAAGGTCTGAACGGCTTCTTGCTGGGTCATTCCAATCGTTGGATCTGCCGCCACAGCCCTTTGAGTGGGTTGTCTGACAGTGATTGGAATCTTGGCGACCTCTTCGGCGGCCGCGCGGCGATCCCGCTCCAGCGCTTCGACGCGTGCGCGCTTGGCTTGCGGGGTCTCGCTTGCCAAGGCGTCAATTCGTGCCTTGCACTTCTGAAGCTCCAAGCTGCCGGCGCAGGTGTCGTACTTCGCGCCATCCCCTGGCTGGGCGAATAAAACCGCTGGGCAGAGCAGTAGCACCGCTAGGTAATTCCGCATCCCTCTCTCCTTTTTAGAACTGTTCGCTTCGTCAAGCTGTGAGCTGGCTAGCCGTGCTCCCACCACGCCAGAAGCCTAGCGCCAAGGTACACCAATAGGCCGGCCGCACCCAGGAGTCCGCCGCCCGTGGATTGAGCACTTGAACACCCCACCACAAGTCCGGCAACCAGCATCGCACAGCCGACCAACTGCGCGCCCTTGTACTTCTTGGCGGTCTGCTGGGTTGTCAGGACTGGTTGGCCGCCGGCTTCAATTGCCCTGCTGAGCGGCGCCCCACAATGGGGGCATGCCGGCGCCTTGTCGCTCACGTCCTTGCCGCAATCGCCGCATGTGATCAGTGCCATCCCTCTCCCCTTTTCAATTTGCTACGCGAGAAAGCGGTGGGCCGCTATTTTTTGGCCTTCTCTCGGCTCGAAGTTTTCAACGGCGCATCGCAAACAAGGTTGGACAGTGAAATACTGGCCCTGGTGTCCGCGCGAGACCCTGCGAAGCTCACTCCGTCTCGGTCCTTGAGATGAATTACCCGTGTGGCGCAGTTCACGTGGACGGAAAATCCCGATGGGCGCACCTCCTTGGGGCCGCCAGTGAATAGAGGGGCTGATCGGATGCCCTTCTCCTCTCGTACCTGAGCGGGATCGATGCACTGGTGCGCATCAGTGTTCGGGTTTGCGTAGCACTCCAAACCCTTCGCATGGGCTAGGTTGGTGCTTGCTAGGCCAGCGACAACAGCCATAGTAAAAAACGCTTTCATCCCGCTCCCCCTTATAGAACCGAGCCCGTCCACACAGCGCGGCCGATCACTTCGAAGTCTGCTCTATTCGTATAAACCTTGGTCTTCGGCTTGAAGTGCGGATTGTCGGCGGTTGCCAAGATCCCCACGTTCTCTATCTTTTCCAGGCGCTTGATTAGAAGCTCTCCATCGCAGCGGAATGCGAAGAGGTCCCCGTTCAAACGTTCCCTGTCGCCTCTGTTGACCAGCACCACTGACCCCTCGGGAATCTTGGGCTCATTGCTGACACCCTCGGCCTCAACCACAACCGCATCGCCTGCGGCAATGCCCATGCGCCGCAGAAAGTCGGAGCGAAACACCAAGGGCGGGTGGTCGTCCTCTTCGTAGGTCACTTGGCCGTGGCCGTTGGAGAACTTGACGTCGGCGCGGCGCACCGCCACGAACTCGTCTTTCATGCTGGACGATACCGCTGGCGCGCCAGCAACTTCCGCCGTCGCCGGCGGTTCAATTGCTGGCGCATCGCGTGGCCCTGTCCCCTCAGACAGCCACAGCGGCGACACGCCAAATCCAAACCGACTGCATATCGCTTCAGCATGTGTGCGGCTGATGGTCGAGACCTTTTCGGGGTTATTGAACCAGTTGGAGACAGTGGGGCGACTCACGCCACAAATTTGGGCGACCGTGGCCATAACCCCCCGCTCAAGTGGCTGCGGGAAAACGGATGCGAGGCGCTGCTGCAGATTTTCCATTAGCCCAGCCTAACAAATGAAATGTTAGCCTGGGCTTGCGATGATTGGTAGCCTGGGCTAATATGCGGGCCATGAACTGCCAAGCAACCAAAGTCATCGACGCCCTGGGCGGCACGGCCGCCGTGGCCCGCCTGTTCGAAGTTGCCATGCCAAGCGTGAGCGAATGGAAGAAGGACGGCATTCCTCCAGCCCGAATGATGCTCCTTCGAGCAACCAAGCGAAAGAAACTCGCCGGCATCGATCTGGCCCAGGCCACCGCGCCGCGTCGTGCCGCCACCAAGGAGGTGAGCCATGGATGAGGTGCTGCAACAGCCCCAGCCTTGTTCCGCGTGCTTCTCGTTCCAATTTTTGGAAGAGGACTCCGTCAGGTTCGCTTGCTCTCGGGATGTTGGCTGCACATCTCGCTCAGCCTGTCCCGTGCGGCCTGCAGCAACTGAAGTTCCAGTTGAGACGTCGTCCGCTTCAGGTCCTTTGGATGCTCCAGGGTGAGACGGATGACCTCGGCTTTCCCCATGGGCACTTCCAGTGTGCACAGCAGCGTGCCGCTGGCCAAATTCTCGATTGTCAGTTTCGTGTTCATGCCTGCCCTCTTTGTTGATGGTTGTGTAAGCGGCTCCCATCGTACGGCAGGGAGGGCGGGCGCCCTTTGTTTTGGTCATGTTCTCTCTCATGGCCGCGATCTTCCCCCCGCTGCTGCGATGCAGCAACGTCCATAAATCCTGGAGTCGGACATGAGCACCATCCTCGATGCGCTGCGGCGCGCAGTAGATCAATTCCCCGGCGGCCGCGCGGTCGTTGCACTTCGCATCGGCAAGACCGACGAGGTGACCCGCAAGGAGCTTTCCGGAGCCACCACCCACAAGCTGGGCGCCATGGATGCTCTGTCCATTGCCCGCCTGTGCATGGAGGCCGGCACGCCCCATGCGCAGGACTACGCCTCGTATGTGGCGGCGGAGTGCGGTGGCCGGTTCGAGCCGAACCCAGCCCCATCCGAAGGCCAGCACGATCCTGTGCAGCGCGTGTGCGAGCTGATGCGCGAAACCTCCGACGTGACCTCAGTCGTCATCGATGCCATGCAGGACGGTGAGGTCAGCGACAACGAGTTGGCGCGCATCGAGGCAGAGTGCCGCCAGGCCGAGATGGTCTTGCAGCGCCTGTGCACCGCGGCGCGCGCAGTCAACGCTGCTGGCAAACGAAGGGAGCACCTCGTGCTGCCGGTGATCTCGGGGGTCCTGTGAGCACCATCATCATGAGTGCGTGCTGGCCGCTGGGCGGGATGTCTCCTGCCCAGAAGGCTGTGCTCGTCTCCCTCGCTGACCAATCGAACGATGACGGCTACTGCTGGCCATCCGTCAAGACCATCGCCATTCGCACCTGCCTGTCTGAGCGGGCCGTGCAGGGCGCGATCAAGTGGCTGTCCGTCGCCAACCTGCTGCGCGCCAGTGAGCGTCGCGGCACTTCGACGGTGTACCAACTGACCCCCGCAGCATATGCACCCCCGCAGCAAATGCGCCCCGCAGATCCTGCACCCCGGGGTGCAGATGCTGCACCACCACCCCCGCAGATGCTGCACCCCACCCCCGCAGATGCTGCACCCAAACCATCACTGAACCATCAACTGAACCAGATACCAAAGACAAAGCGCGTCACCGCGCCATCCTTCGACTTGCCGGACTGGATCAACCGGCAGCACTGGGACGCCTGGCATTCCTGCCCCAAGCGGAAAAAAGCCACGGCCGAGCAAAAGCAGATGGCCGTGGACAAGCTGGCCAAGTGGCGCGCCGAGGGCATCGACCACGCCGCGGCGCTCGAAAACGCGGCGATCGGGGGCTGGCAGGGGCTGTTCGCACCTGAAGGCCAGGGCGGCGGAACGCAGGCACGGCGAAGCGCTGGAACGCACAAGCACGCCGGCGCCCATGCCGCCATCTTCGACGGTGTGGAGAGCCTGTGATGCACGACGTAGCAAGTCTCGCCGATGGGGCGATTGCCCGTGATGGGCGCCAAGCTGGCGCGCGCATCGCTTCCCCGACAGTCCGCAAGCTGTTCCTGATGCTGTACGGCTCCTATGGCAACGCCTTCGCGGCGAAGTTCTCCAGCGGGAAGCTGGACGAAGACGACGGCTCCGACCTGGGGACGAAGGCCGCGATGTTGGTGTGGGACCGGGCGCTGTCGAAGTACCCGGGCGACATCGTGGAGCTGGCCGCTACGAGGTTGGTGAAGCAGCACCCCGAGTTCCCTTTCTCACTGGGGGCGTTGGAGGTCGCGTGCGACGCCGCGATGCCCGTCAAGACCTACTTCGAAGCCCAGGGCCTCAAGCGCCTGCCGCCTCCCGTCCTGACTCCTGTGGCCGTCGTCATCGAGCCTGTGGGTGACGGGAAGGACTGGGCGCGAAAGATCTTGGCCCGCGCCCAGGCAGGAGACAAGACTCTGCGGCTGGGCGCCATCCGCGACGCTGCTGAGGCACTTCGCTACGTGGGAGGCTTCGATGACTGCTCTACGTGACAGCCGCGACCGCCGGGCCACATGGGCCCACGGAATTCTTGATGGAGCGCGTGCTGGACTGCTCGTGCCCGCCCGGGACATCAACCGCGCCCTGCGCATCCTCGGTGATTTGTCGTGAACTACATGGCTGAAGCAAATGCCATCGCGGCGCATCTCCGCGGCAAGGGCCTGCCGACCCGAACACGCCGTGGCCCGAACGGCAAACCGACTGTCCGAAACCTGGAGGTGCTGGCGTTCATGCGTGCCTTCTTCGAGGAGAACGACCAGCTGCCACCGGTGGCGCAGATCGCCCGGCACTTCGGGTGGGCGCTGAACGCCGCGGATTCCCACATCGCCAACCTTCTGCGCCACGGCTTGGTCGAGCGCAATGCCACCGGAAAACTGCGGTTCGCCCGCCCTAAGAAAGAGGAAAGCCAATGACCATCGAAGCCACCCTCGCCGAGCGCGGCAGCCGCTATGGCGACTTCACCGACCACGCAGCAATTGCCCAAGACTTACAGGATGTGATGCGCGCTACGGCGGGCTGGGCGCGTTTGAGCGCTGTCCAGAAGCAGGCCTTGACTGTCATCGCCGACAAACAGGCCCGCATCCTCTCTGGCGACCCCAACTATGCGGACAACTGGCACGATCTCCAGGGCTACGCAAAGCTGGTGGAGGACCGCCTTTCGAAGGGCGCGGCGGCATGAGCCTGATACTGGGTATCGACCCTGGCGCCAACACGGGCGTGGCCACCTACGTGGATGGCATGCTGACCGATCTGGAGACGGTGCCACCGCACCAGATCGAGCGCCTCATTCGGGGCCGGCAGCCAGCGCGCGTGGTGTTTGAGGACAGCCGCCTGCAGAGCCATACCTGGACCCGCGGGAAGAGCGGGGCGGCCAGCGCCAAGATGGCCCGCAACGTCGGCCAGGTGGATGCGTGGTGCAGCCTCATCACTTCGGTGTGCGCAGAGCTGGGCGTGGCAGCTCACGGCATCAGCCCTGCCGGCAAGGGCGCAAAGCTGGACGCCAAGCGTTTCGCGGCCGTCACTGGCTGGGCGGGCTCCAGCAACGAACACTCGCGCGACGCCGCAATGGTGGCGTGGCCGTACCGGAGTGCCAAGAAATGATGGCGCGCACCAAGCCTATGGGTCGAGGCGCAAAGGGCCTCAGGCGGACTGCCTTCAAGCCCCAAGCGGGTGCGTTCGGCCGCCACAGTGATGTTTCTCACATGGAGCGCTCTGAAAGGCTTGATGCAAGAGCCGAGCGCGCTATTACTTCGGGAACATTCACGGCCGCCATGCGAACGCGCCTGAATATGCCTCCGGTGCAATTAGTAAAAGGGCTGAATGCTATTAATTCAATAGCTAACCGCCAGCCTCTGATCGCCCCATTCCCAAAGGCTTGCGCTTTGCGCAGCGATTCATACCGCAGAGCCGTGTCCTGCCTGCCGTGCATCTACTGCGGGGTCATCGGCTACAGCCAGCACGCCCATGCGAACGAAGGAAAAGGGATGGGGCTCAAGGTGGATGACCGCAGGGGCTTTCCTCTGTGCTGCAGCCGCCCCGGGGTGGAGGGCTGCCATGCCGCCTTCGATCACTACCACCTGCTGGTGGGCGGGCGCGAGGCTCATCGCGAAGCGGCAGAGCGCTGGGCAGCGCGAACCCGGGCGGTGATTCGAAAGGCTGGCCGATGGCCAAAGAACTTGCCCGTTTGGGGCTTCGACGATTGCTGTAAAGTAACGTAACTTGATAGATAACTGGGGGAATAAATGTTTAACGAAGACCGCCGCACCATCGAAGAGGCCTACACCAGCGCCGCCCACTCGTCCGACCTGAGCTGCGAGACGCGTGAAGGTGCGCCGCGCTCGGACAGTGACGTTCTGATCGCCGCGGGTTGGAGCAAGGCCCGCCTAGGAGGTGCGCTGCTGCGCCTGCATACCGAATGGGGAAGCACTGAGCGCGCACGGGTGTGCTCGGCAGGCGACTTCATGCAGGCTGCGGCTCAAAGGCTGAACGATTCACGGAGCCCGAGGCAGACCCTCAGCGATCAGAAGTTGCAGGCCAAGGCTTTGGCCGACCGTGCCAACGAACAGCAAGGCAAGCTGCTGATGGGCCGGCTCAAGTCATTCACCTCCGTCCGTGACCAGATGACCATGCAGGCGGCTGCCTGGGGGGTCGAGGATCCGGGGCTCGCCGTGGCTTCGGTCATTGGCTGGTGGCTCCAGCCTTCCTGCCCTGCTTGCCAGGGGCGCAAGTTCGCACTCATTCCCAATACTGATCGCTCTTCCGCTAAGGGTTGCAAGCCGTGCGGGGCTACCGGCCGCGCCAGACCTCCGCATGGTGAAGCGGGCAAGAAGCTGGCCAACTTCATGGACGACTGTGTGCAGCGATCGCGCCAATCGATGGCGAAAATTCTCCGCCCAGTCGAGAATCAGGATTAGAATTGCAGCCGTCGATTGCAGAGAATGCTGATTCTCTCGCGCGGCGGCTCTCTTTCGAATGCCCGTAGCAACAGCCTGGCCGATGGCCTGTAGCGACTGCGGTAGCTGCCGATGGAAATGCTCGCCCTGAATTCCCCAAGCCCGCACGGTTAGCCCTGCGGGCTTTTTCGTTTCCCCCGCCCATGAACCACTACCTGATCGCCGCATCCATTGCTGTAGCGGGCGCGCCAATCGTTGGCGGCTTCTGGTTGCTATGCCGTGCGCGCAAGAGTCGTGAAGAGGCCATGCATGCCAAGTTTGAGCACGACACGCGAGCCTACGTGCATGCCCATCGCGACGAGGCCGTTATCCCTGCCATCCCAGCAGCGGACGCGGGCGGTGCTGATGCTGGGACTTGCGACGGCGGATCTGCCTGCGCGGGCACGGATTGAACCCACAGATGCCCCAACGGCCTAACCACCCCTGCACCTTCCGAGGCTGCGGCAAGCTGACCCGAAACCCCGCCGGCAGATGCGACGAGCACCCGAGGGAACCGTGGGTGAAGAAGCTGGCCACGCCGAAGCGCATCACCGGCCGGCGGTTGCAGCAGATGCGCGAGACGCTCTTTCGATCCAACCCGCTCTGCGTGATCTGTCAGCAGGCCGGACGCGTAGCCCTGGCTACCCAGCGCGACCACAAGGTGCCGCTGGCTGAGGGTGGCACGGATGACCCAGACAACGTCCAGGGCTTGTGCGATGCCTGCCACCGAGAGAAGACCCAACAGGAAGCCGCACGCGGCGTGCGGCGCGGCTACGGCCGAAAGGATTGACCATGGCATCCATCCGAAGCATCCGCGAACGCGGGCAATTGGCGCTTCGCCGTGGGCGGACTTTCGACTGGGCTTTGAGACGGCTCGCCTCCGGCCTTCGATCCGCCACGCATGAAGCGTTGTTCTCTATGCAAATCCCCGAACGGGTTCGCGGCCTGATTGATGGCTGTGGCGCTGAGCCCGCTGCCGGCGCCGTGTCCATGCTGACCTCAGACGGTTGGAAGCTTCTCGGCATTGCCACTGGTCCCATTGCCCTGAGAGTCGCCCCAGCGAGCGCCTGACCCGCACCAGTGGTGTGATGGTCGGACCCAGAGGACGGCGGTTTGTAGCATCAATGCAACATCCATCGGGCAGCGCACCAAGGTGGTGCGGATGGGGAGGGGCGGGTCAAAAGTCCAGGCCCAAACGACCGGAAACCGACCTGTCCGTCAAATTTTCACGCCCGCGAAAAATGAAATTCAGGAGTCCGCACGATGGCCGGAGTTGCAGGGCGCTCCGGCCGCCGTCCCAAGCCGACAGAACGCAAGATCGCAACCGGCAATCCGGGTAAGCGCGCGCTGAACACGCAGGAGCCGGACTTCGGCCAGGTCGTGAACATTGATCCACCCGATTGGCTGCAGGGCCCGGGCCGGCAGCTGTGGGAAACCCTGGCACCTCAGCTGTGCGCCCAGCAGATCCTGCAGGCCACAGACGTCCAGAACCTCGAGGTGTACTGCGCCGCCTACGGCAACTTCCGGGTGGCGCAGGAGGAGCTGGTGAAAAACGGGCCGGTGGTGGCCGGCGCCCAGGGCGGGCCAACAAAGAACCCGGCGGCCACGATCGTCAACGAGGCCGGGCGGCAGATGGCCACCTACGGATCGTTGCTGGGGCTGGACCCATCCAGCCGGCAGCGGCTCACCGGGCCGAAGAAGAAAACGAACGCCAATCCATTTGCAGGATTGCTCACGAAGTAGCCATGGCCACCTCCTATCCCCGCGTCGCCGCTGCGCTGAAGTTCGCTCGGGACGTGGTGAAAGGCCGCATCCCCGCATCCATCTACGTGGTGCAGGCGTGCCAGCGGCACCTGGACAACCTGGAGGCAAGCCGAGGCAAGGAGTACCCGTACCGCTTTGACGCCGCGGCCGCCGAGAAGAAGATTCGGCTGATTGAACTGCTGCCGCACACGAAAGGCGAGTGGGCCTTCAAGCGCCAGCTGGTGACGCTGGAGGCCTGGCAGTTGTTCGGGCTGGCCTGCACGTTCGGCTGGCTGCGCAAGAAGAGCGGGCTTCGCCGCTTTCGGGAATCGTATTGGGAAGTGCCCCGCAAAAACGGGAAGTCGGTGATTGCCGCCGGTGTGGGCATCGGCATGTTCGTGGCCGACGAGGAGTTCGGCGCCGAGGTGTATGCCGGCGCCACGACGGAGAAGCAGGCCTGGGAAGTTTTCCGGCCCGCGCGCCTCATGGTGCAGCGCTCGCCGATGCTGATCGAGCACATGGGCATCGAGGTCAACGCCCAGGCGCTGGCGATGCCCGAGGACGGCAGCCGCTTCGAGCCGCTGATCGGCAACCCCGGAGACGGCGCCAGCCCATCGTGCGCGATCGTGGACGAGTACCACGAGCACCAGACGGCGGTGCAGTACGAGACGATGCTGACGGGCATGGGCGCGCGGCGCCAGCCGCTGATGTTCATCATCACCACGGCCGGCGCGGACATCGAGGGGCCGTGCTACGACAAGCGCCGCGAAGTGGTTGAGATGCTGGAAGGCACGGTCGAGAACGAGGAGCTATTCGGCTGGATCTGGACTATCGACCCGGGAGACGACTGGACGGACCCGAAGGTCCTGGCCAAGGCCAACCCGAACATCGGCATCTCTGTCTATCAGGAGTACCTGGAGAGCCAACAGCAGCGCGCCATCAAGACGGCGCGGTTCACCAATACGTTCAAGACCAAGCACCTGAACGTCTGGGTGACAGCCAAGTCGGCGTTCTTCAACATGGAGAAGTGGCGCGAGTGCGAGGATACCTCGCTGTGCCTGGATGACTTCGCCGGCCAGACCTGCATTCTGGCGTTCGATCTGGCGCGCAAGCTGGACTTGAACAGCATGGCGCGCATCTTCTATCGGGACATCGATGGTCGCCGGCACTACTACAGCGTGGGCCCTAAGTTCTGGGTTCCCGAAGACACAGTGCACAACTCGGACAACCAGCGGATGGCGGAGCGGCTGCAGAAGTGGGTCAACAGCGGGCACCTCATCGAGACGCCCGGCGCCGAGATCGACTACCGCGAGATCCTGGCCGAGGCCGTGGAGGCCAACCGCCAGGCGGCAGTGGAGTGCAGCCCGATCGACCCGCACGGCGCGACCAACCTGGCGCACCACCTGGACGACGAGGGGCTGACGCCTGTGACGATCACGCAGAACTACACCAACATGAGCGACCCGATGAAGGAGCTCGAAGCGGCCATGGCCTCGGGGCGGTTCCACCACGACGGGCACCCGATCATGACCTGGTGTATCGGCAATGTGATCGGCCGTCACCTGGCTGGCAATGACGACATCGTGCGCCCCATCAAGCAGGGCAACGACAACAAGATCGACGGCGCAGTGGCCACCATCATGGCCATTGGACGCTGCCTGGTGTCCGCGGGCGAGAACTCGCTGAACGACTTCCTAAAGAACCCCATCATCGTATGAAGCCGACCCCTCTCTCTGTAGCTTGCGGCTTGCTGATGCTTGCCGCCGCCCTGTTCGTCGCCGGTGTGCACCACTTGGCGGGCGCCGGCTGGGCAATGCTCGCCGCTGCGCTGCCCGTGGGCCTTGCAGGCTCTGTCCTGGCGCGGGGCGCCATCCGATCCATGGAGGCTCCGACCGATGGCTGAATCCCCTTGGACCAAAGCGCTGGCGCTCGGCGTCGAGCGAAAATCGATCGGCACCGCGGAAAGCGGCTTCCTGTCCCGCTGGGGCTGGGGTCGCGATTCGTGGTCAGGTATTCGCGTGACGCAAGACAACGCCCTCACGAACGACACCGTTTGGGCGTGCGTGAAGCTGATCTCGGAGGCGGTATCGACCTTGCCTCTGGGGCTGTACGAACGCACGGGCGATGGGGGCCGCAAGCCGGCCACCGGCCATCGGCTTTACGACATCCTGCACAACGAGCCGAACGCCCGCATGACGGCGGTGAGCTTCTGGCAAGCCATGGTGGGATCGATGCTCCTGTGGGGCAATGCGTACGCGCAGATTCACCGCATCGGCGGGCGGGTGGTGAGCCTGGATTTTCTGCGTCCCGACCGAATGTCGGTGCGCCGGGATCGCTTGGGGGTGCTGCGCTACGAGTACCCGGACGTCGATGGCGTCATGCGGCAATTGCAGGCATCAGAGGTGCTGCACATTCGCGCATTCACGCTGGACGGCGAGCAAGGACTTTCGGCCATTCAGTACGGCTACAACTCGATCGGCAGCGCGATGGCGACCGACAAAGCGGCCGACGAGACGTTCCGGGACACGACGCGCGCCACCGGCATCGTCACCATGGACGCAGTCCTGGGGCCGGGGCAGCGCGAGGATGTCCGCGAGCACGTCAAGACCGTGTCCTCGAAAGGCGGGGTCTATGTGCTGGAGAAGGGCGCCGGCTTCCAGTCGCTGAAGTTCAGCCCTGCGGATGCCGAGCTGCTGGCCAGCCGGTCGTTTTCGGTGGAAACCATCTGCCGGTGGTTCCGCACGCCGCCCGTGATGATTGGACATGGCGACAAGCAGTCGAGCTGGCCTACCAGCACGGAAGCGCAAGGGGCTCTGTTCCTGCGGTACGTGCTGCGCTCGATCATCTCGGGGATCGAAACGGAGATTCGCCGCTCGCTACTGGCTCCGGCCGAGCGAATCCGCTACTTTGCTGAATACTCGCTCGAAGGCCTGCTGCGCGGCGACTCCGCGGCGCGGGCTGCTTTCTACACCACGGCCCTGCAAAACGGCTGGATGACCCGCAACGAAGTGCGCCGCCTTGAGAACTTGCCACCCGTGGAAGGTGGCGACATCCTGACGGTGCAGTCCAACATGATCGCGCTCAGCCAATTGGGCAAGCAGCCCGAAGCGGCTGGAGTGCGAGAGGCGCTGAAGTCCTGGCTGGACGTGCCAGTCCTGCCGGCTTCCAAAACACAGGAGCAGACATGAAGACCAAGAGCGCAACCCAACTCAAAACCCGCGACTTCGGCTTCGAGATCAAGGCCGTGGAAAAGGGTGGATTTTTCTCAGGCTATGGCTCGGTGTTCGGCGTGAAGGACAGCTATGGCGAGGTGGTAGCGCCCGGGGCTTTCGCTGCAACCATCGCCGCCCGTGCGCAACTGGGGCGGAAACTCCCAGTCCTTTGGCAGCACCGCAGCGGCGAACCCCTGGGGGTGTACGAGGTCGTCAGGGAAGACCCGAAGGGGCTTTACATGGAAGGCCAGTTGCTGGTCGATGACGTGGCTCGCGCGAAGGAGGCCCAGGCGCTGATGCGCGCCGGGGCCGTCACCGGCCTGTCGATCGGCTACTACGTGATCAGCGACAGCTGGAACGAAAAAGAGAAGGTCCGAACCCTCACCGAAGTGGACCTGCAGGAAACCAGCATCGTGACGTTCCCGGCAAACGACGCCGCGCGCGTCGAGGTAGTGAAGTCGATGGACCACATCCTGAAGGCGGGCAGAGTCCCCAGCCTTCCTGAGTTTGAGGATTTCCTGTGCGAGGCAGGGTTCTCGAAAACGCAAGCCAAAGCCATCGCTGGTAATGGCCTGCGCAAGCTGCTTGATCGGCGCGAGGCCGATGGCAACACCAGCGATGCGCTGCAGATGCTGAACAACTTTCGCATCCCGCAGTAACCCCTGTCTCCCGAATCAACCCGACCGCCCTTGAGGCGGTTTTTTCATTTAAGGACCAACGATGAGCGATCTCGAAACGAAGCAAGCCCTGGAGTCTGGCCTGGCCAAGGTCACGGATCAGGTGAAGGAATGGGGCGAAAAGGCCGTGGCGGAAGCCGCCAAGTCGGGCGAGCTGTCGCGCAAGACGCGGGAAGCGGTGGACGAACACCTGATCAAGTTCAACGAGCTGCAGTCCGAAGTCCGCGACCTGGAAAAGAAGGCGGTCGATCGCAAGGGCGGCGAGCCGCAGCGCCAGAAATCCTACGGCGAGCAGATCGTGGAATCGGACACTTTCAAGCGCTACGTGGACAACGGCAAGCAGGGCAGCATGAAGCTGGACCTGAAGGCGGTCACCTCGGCCAACGCTGGCGGCCTGATCCGGCCCCTGTACGAAACGGAGACGGTCAGCCTCCCCAAGCGCCGCTTCACGATCCGGGACCTGTTGCCCGTGGTGCCGATCAGCACCAGTTCTGTGGACTATCCGAAACAGCAATCCCGCACGAACAACGCCGCGCCCGTGGCTGAAGCCGCGGCCAAGCCGTACAGCGATTACGTGTGGACCAACGCCACCGCGCCCGTGCGCACCATCGCCCACTTGGCCAAGCTCACCCGCCAGGCCATGGACGACGCACCCCGCCTTGTGGGCGAGGTGGACACGGAAATGCGCTACGGCCTGGGCCTGGTCGAGGAAGCGCAAATCCTGAACGGCAGCGGCACGGGCCAGAACCTGAGCGGCATCATCACGCAGGCCACCGCGTACGCCGCGCCGATCACCATCGCCGGCGCCACGTCGCTGGACATGCTGCGCCTTGCCATGCTGCAGGGGGCGCTGGCGCTGTACCCCGCAACGGGCATGGTGATGAGCATGGTGGACTGGGCGCGCATCGAGCTGACCAAGACCACGGAAGGCGCCTACCTGTTCGCCAATCCCCAGGGCACCGTCGAGAACCGCCTCTGGGGCCTTCCCGTGGTGGACACGCCGGCCATGGAGGTTGACAAATTCCTGGTGGGCAACTTCCAGATCGGCGCCACGCTGTACGACCGCATGGGCGTGGAGGTGCTGATCTCCACCGAGAACTCGGACGACTTCGAAAAGAACCTGGCCACGATGCGCTGCGAAGAGCGCCTCGCCTTGGCGGTGAAGCGTCCCGGCGCATTCATCTATGGCGACTTCGGCCTGGTGACCTGATGGACGGGGCCGGCTTCGGCTGGCCCCATTCCTCCCAAACAAGGAGAACGACATGCGCGTAAAACTGAACCGCAGCGTGCTGGTGGGTGATTCGGACGTGGTCCCGACCCCCGGCGGAACAGAGTTGGACATGGACGACACCAAGGCGAAAGAGTTCGTCACGCTCGGCCTGGCCGTCGAGGTGGCCGAGCAGAAGAAGGAGCCTGACCCGCAGAACAAGAAGGCCCCCGAGCCCGCCAACAAGGCCGCGCGCGCCACTGCGAAGGGGGCTTGATGGCCCTCGTCCCGCTACCGACGCTTAAGCAGCATCTGCGCATGGACCTCGGCGAAACCGCCGAAGACGGCCTAGTGACGCTCTATTCGAGCGCGGCCGAAGAATCCGCGATGGAGTACCTGAATCGCCGGGTGTACGCGGATGCCGACGAGATGGCCGCTGCGGTGCTGGCCGGCACCGCCGGCGCTGACCCGATGCTGGTCAATGACGCCATCCGCGCCGCGGTGCTGCTGATCCTGGGGCATCTGTACACCAACCGCGAAGACGTGGGCACGGTGGCGCTGGCCGCCCTGCCGCGGGGCTCGCGCGATCTATTGACGCCATACCGCGTCGGCTGGGGGGTGTGATGCTCGCTGCAGGATCTCTCAATCGGCAAATCACCATCCAGCGCCCAGGCTCCGGCCGGGACGCTGCCGGCCAGCCCGTGCCTGGCGGATGGGAAGACGTGGCCACGGTGTGGTCGGACGTGCGGCAGCAAAGCGGCTTGGGGGCCATCAAGGCTGATGCCCCGGTCAGCAAGTCCGCCGCCTCGATGCGCATCCGCTACCGCACCGACCTGGAAGAGCGCATGCGCGTGCAGTACGACGGGCGGACCTACAAGATTGCCGCGATCATCAAGGACCCGCGGCGTGTGTTCATCGATCTGGTTTGCGAGGTGACGTCATGATGGAAGCCACCATGGCCCTGGCGGGCATCAATGCGCAGCTGGACGGACTGACCCGTTCTGCCAAAGCGGCAACGCGCCCGGCGGCCCAGGCCGGCGCGCAGGTCTTTTACGAAGAGGTCCGCGCCCGCGTTCCGGTGAGCGCGAAGCCGCACAAGAGCGGCAAGAAGACCTACAGCCCTGGCACGTTGCGCAAGGCGATTTATCAAGCGTTCGCCGAGCGAGAGAGCGGCGAAGGCCACGCCACCTATCGGGTGTCCTGGAACAAGTCCCACGCCTTTTACGGGCGGTTTGTCGAAGACGGCACCAGTAAGGCAGCAGCCCAGCCCTTCCTGCGGCCAGCCTACGACGCGGCCCGTGCACGGGCCCTCAGCGCGGCCGAGGTCCTGCTGGCGGCCAGTGTGAAGACCTCATGACCATCGAAGCACTGATCTATGCCGCGCTCGCCCCGCTGGTGGACGGCCGCGTTTACCCCGACGTGGCAGAAGAGGGCTCAGCCCTGCCGCGCATCGTGTACCAGGAGGTGGGAGGCAATGGCCTCGCTTTCACCGAGGGCACGCTGCCCGACCACGAGGGCTGCCGCATGCAGGTGGTCGCGTGGGGCGAGCAGCGCCTTGCCGTCACGGCCCTGGCCAAGCAGATCAAGGAAGCGCTGATGGCGGTGCCCGAGCTGCAGGTCGAGCCGCTGGGTGGGCGCACGTCAGTGCACGAGCCCGACACCGGCCTGCGCGGATCGCGTCAGGATTTTTCCATCTGGGCGCCTCGCTAGGCCCCGCTTCATCTCCGCCCGAAAGGGCACCCCCAACGCCCGCACATGCGGGCTTTTTTTCGTTCCAAGAAAGGCCCACCATGGCACGCACCCCCACCGGCACCATCCATTCGGTTGCCACCGTTCTCACCCCCGCGAAAACCATCACTGCTGTTTCCAATGCCGCGGAAGCCGTCGTCAGTTCTGTGGCCCACGGCTACAGCACCGGCGATATCGTCCTCGTGTTCTCTGGCTGGGGGCGCCTCAACTTCCGCGCATTCCGCGTGAAAAGCGCGCTGGCTGACTCTTTCGTGCTCGAAGGCGCCAACACCAGCAACGTGGAGCTGTTCTCGCCCGGAGGCGGCGCGGGCAGCGTGCAAAAGGTATCCACCTGGGTGGACCTGGACAAGACGCTGAACCACAGCACAAGCGGCGGGGATGCCAAGACGGTGAACGTCAAGTTCATCGAATCGGACAATGAAGTCGCGCTCAACGATGGTTTCACGGCGGTGCAGCGCACGTTCGATATGGACGCCGACATGATCGGCACGCCGCCTTACAACGCGCTGAAGTTGCTGTCCGAAACCAACGCGAACACCATCGTTCGCCGCCGCCCCAAGACCGGTGCCGTGTCGCTGATCCCTGCGACCGTCTCTTTCAACGAAGAAGAAACGCTGACGGAAGGCCAGATCGTCACCGTCAAGGGCACGTTCAACGGCCAAAACATCAGCACGCGCTACCCCGCCTGATCCCCGGTCACTCGCCCACCCCATGCACCGACCGCAGCTCGCATCGCTCTTCGCAGGGCGGGCGGGCTGCGGCACGGGCTTATCTGTAACCCTGCGAAAGAACCACCATGGCAAATCCAAAGACCCCGAAGACCGTCCCCGTCACCGTGCTGAAGCGCCTGGGCACCCAGGCCCCAACGTTCGACCTGCCCGTCACGATCAGCAAGCTGGACGGCGGCCAGGTCAAGCTGCAGATCAACTGCAAGGCCTTGCGCAAAACTGAATGGGCAAAGCTGCGCGACGCGAACCACCGGTCCATCCTGGAGGCTGTGCTCAAGCGCAACCCAGGCGATCCGGCCGAGCAGGAAGAAAAGGCCGGTGAAGCGGCCACCGAACCACCTGCGGACGCCGCCGATGCTCCAGTGGACGCGCCGCCCGAGGCCGGGATCGACACCGCGCTGGACGACATCCTGAGCCGCGGCCACGAGGCCAACGTGCGCGAGGGCCTGGGCCGCGATGCGAACCTGATCCTGCAATTCGCCACGGGCTGGGACCTGGAAGACACCTTCGACGGCGAGAACCTGCAGCTGCTGGAAGACGAGTACGGCGGCAGCATGATCGCCATCCTGTTGGCCTACGAGACGGCGATCTACCAAGGCCGGCTGGGAAACTGACCGCCGCGGCTCGCGCGATCTTCGAGCCGCCGATCACCGAGCACGAGGCCCGCTCGGAGGGCTTCGAGCTGGAGGACTACGACACCGAGGAGCTCGGCGTCTGGCCCGACAACCAGCCGGCTGTGGACGTCATGCGGCGCGTCGGTTCCCGGTGGACCTACCCACCGATGGGTGGGCCGCCCACGGGCCTGCGCTGGGAAGCCATCTACCCACTCATGGACCGCCTGGGGCTGAGCGACGAGGATTGGTCGGACCTGCTGGATGACCTGGGTGTGATGGAGGCGGCTGCCATCGACACGATTCACGAGTTCGCCCCGAAGCCCAAACCTACGCCATGAATCACGCCGCCTGCGGGCGGCTTTCTTCTTTCACCAAGGCTCGCTTCGGCGGGCCTTTCGCATTTCTGGGGCGCTATGGCCGACCTAAAGACCGAGATCAAGATTAGCGCCAATGCCGACGGCGTTGAGGCAGGGGTATCGAAGGCCAAGCGCTCTCTCGCCACATTGGGCCAGGAAGCCGAGAAGACGGGCGAGCGTGGGGCCAACGGGCTCAATCGAATCGGCGCTGGTAGCGAAGCCAACGCCAAGAAGCTGGAGCAGACCACAAAGAACTTTGTCTCGCAGATCCAGCGCCAGATCGCCGCAACAGAAGCCGGCGGCACGGCAAATCGTCAGTACCAAGAGAGCATTGCGCGGATTCGCGGTGCTGACCTCGGCGCGCTGCGGCCCTGGCTGGATCAACTGGATGCCGCCAAGGTCAAGGCGGACGCGGCGAGTCGGGCGCAGCAGGGGCTTGAGACCCGCATGGGAGCGCTGGGGAGCGTTGCCAGCTTGGCACGTGGGCAATTGCTCGCATTCGCCGCGAGCATTACCGTTGGCAGTGTTTTCGCGTTCGTCAAGAACCTGAACGATGGCGTCGATGCGTTGAACGACATCAAGGACGCCACCGGATCGACCATTGAGAACATCAGTGCGCTTGAGGATGTCGGCCGCCGAACGGGCGCGTCATTCGAGACGGTGGGCAGCATCCTCGTCAAGTTCAACGACGTCCTGAGCAAAGCCACGCCCAAGAGCGACATGGCGCTGGCCTTGAAGGCCATTGGGCTTGAGGCAGGCGAATTGCGCCGTCTCGACCCTGCGGAGGCGCTGCGTGTGACAGCCGTCTCTCTCGCTGGGTACGCCGATGACGCCAATAAAGCCCGGGTAATCCAGGATCTGTTCGGAAAGTCGGTGAAGGAGGCTGCTCCATTTTTGACTGACCTTGCGGAGCAGGGCGAATTGGTGGCGAAGGTCACGGCGAAGCAAGCCGAGGAAGCAGAGCGATTCAATAAGGAGTTGTTTGCGTTCCAAGCCAATGCGTTGGACGCAGGGCGGGCGCTGGCAGGCCCATTCGTCGAGTCGATCAACGAGGTAGCGAAGGCATTCCGCGACGGCAGCGCAGCCGGCAAGGGATTCTGGGAGTCAGCATGGGACCTCTACGGCAAGAGGAACGAGCAGCGCATGAATATGCTGCGCGGCGGCATCGGCATGGCTCCGGCCAATACCGGCGGCGCAGAGGGATCATGGGGCGACCCAGAACCTGCTGCTCCCAAGCCTTCGGTGAAGCCGCCGAAGAGCGCAGCAGAGATTGCCGCAGCCGATGCGGCGGCAAGGAAGGCGGCCGAGGAGCGCAAGCGTGAAGCCGCCGAGCTGGCGAAGACCTATGCGGAACTGAACGGCCTCACGTCGTCCTATTACGAGGAGCTCGCAAAGCTGCAAAAGCAGCGCGCTGCGAGCACTCTTTCCGAAGAACTGTATGTGAAGGCGGTGCAGGACCTGATCGCTAAACAACCCTTCGCGATCGAGTTGCAAAAGCAGGCGGTGAAGGCATCGCAGGATGCCGCCGACGCCCGAAAGAAGGAGAGCGACGGGATCACGGCATTCATGCAGGCGCAGGAGCAAGCCGCTCTGCAGTCGCTGCAGGGCGTAAAAGACCGCATCACCAGCTTGCAAGATGAAGAGGCCGCGCTGAATCTCTCGCGCGCGATGAATGTCAGCCTGGCCGAGGCTGTGGAGATGGTTGCCCTTGCTCGCCTGAGAGAAAAGCAGGCCGGCTTTCGTGAAGGCTCGGAGGGATGGGAGAGCCTGCAGCGCGAGATCACCGCTCGCAAAGAGCTGCTGGGCCTGATCGCAGGAAAAGCTGCGCGTGATGCCAACCAGAAGGCGGCCGACGAAGCCGCGAAGGACTGGGAGCGCACGGCGCAGACCATCGGCGACACGCTGGCCGACTACATCATGGGCGGCGGGACGAACGCGGCGCAGTACCTGAAGCGTCTGTTCGCCACGCTGGTGCTGCAGCCCACGGTGAAAACCATCGTCGGGTCTTTGCTGGGCACTGGCTCGGGCGGCGGAATCGGCGGGTTGCTGGGTGGTGGCGACGGCGGCGGGCTTGGCATGCTCAGCAACCTGACCAATCTCGGCTCCCTCTTCGGAGGTGGCAGCCAGATCCTGGCGGGCTTCCAGGGCGCCAGCCTGGCCGCGGGCCTGGCCGGCCCCACCACGGCGGGCGCCACGGGCCTGATGGGCATCGGGAACATGCTGGCGGCGGTGCCTGGCTGGGGCTGGGCCATTGCCGGCGTGGCCGCGCTGGCTGCCATCGGCAAGTCATTCAAAGGCGAGACGAGGACCGGGGGCCAGTTCGGCGTTGCTTTCGATGGCAGCGTCACGAACGAGCGCCGGGGCCAAACGTACACCTACCAAGGGCAGCAATACGACCGCGATTTTTCCAACGGCGAGCGCATCGGGCTGACCGATGGCCAAGCCTACCGGCTGGAAGGCGACCCGGTGGACATGGCGCAGGAGGACGCCATCCGCAAGGCTGTCTCGGGCACCGCCAGCGGCATCAACGCGATGCTCAAGGCCCTGGGCAGTGCTGCCACGGTGACGGGCTTCAGCGCGGGCCTGGAAACGTCGGAGAAGGGTCGCGGCGGCGTGTTCGCTGGCGGCAAGCTGTCCAACGGGAACACCTTCGGCGAGTCCGGGACTGGGGACAATTACGCGGGCACTCTGTACGAGAAGTTTTCGACCAACAGCCCGGACTTCAAGACGGCGTTGGAGAACTTCACGCTGGACTTGAAACAGTCCACGATCCAGGCGCTGCAAGGCGTGGAGGACATCCCCGAGAGCATCAAGAAGATGCTGAAGGTGGATGCCGAATCGCTGAGCAGCGAAGCGGCCGATGCGCTGCTGATCGCCATCAACACGCAGATCGCGGGCGTCACGAACTTCAAGGCCGCGCTCGATGCGATGGGCATGGACAAGTTCGCGAAGATGACCTTCGACTCGGCCGCGGGCATCGCCGAGCTGTCTGGCGGCTTTGACGCGCTGCAATCCAACATGGGCACCTACTACGACAAGTTTTTCTCGCCGGAGGAGCGGCGCGCGAACTTGCAGAGCCAGCTGCAGGAGCAACTGGGCAAGCTGGACATCAAGCTGCCCGACATCGATGCGACAGACGCGCGGGCGCAGTACCGCCGCCTGATTGAGGCTCAGGACGAAAACACGGAGGCGGGTCGCAAGGCCATCGCGGTGCTGCTGCAGCTTGCAGGAGCTTTCGATTCGATCGCTGCTGCGGGAGAGGACGCAGCGGCAGCAGCAGCCGAGGCGGCGCGCAAGCAGCAGAGCATCACGGACAAGGGCCGGGACCTGGAGCAGCGGCTCCTGATCGCTCAGGGCAAGGACCGCCAGGCATTGGACCTGCGCCGACTGCAGGAGTACTACGCATTGCTCGACCTGAACCCCGCCCTCGCGGCGATGGTGATCGAGATCTACAAGGCCGAGGACGCTGCAGAGGCGCTGGCCAAGGCGCAGCAGGACCGCGAAGACGCCTACGGCAAGTTGCAGGACGCCGCGACGCTGGAGTCCGAGCGCATCAACGCGCAGCTGGAGGGCATCGATGCGCAGCGCACGGCGATCAACGCGCAGCGGGCGCTGGCCGACGAGTCCCTGGGCCTGATCACAGGCATCTTTGACCTGGTGCGCAGCAACGCGCGCGACCTCTACGGCGACGTGGAGGCTACTGCCGCGATGCAGGCCGCACAGGGCTGGGCGTTCGTGGAGCAGGCGCTGGCGAACGTGCAGTCCACCGGCTACCTGCCGGACCAAGCGAAGCTGCAGGAGGCCATTGGGGCCGCCCGCGGCGGGCTGGACATGCGCAACTACGCCAGCGGCGCCGAGCTCGACTTCGATCGGCTGGTGCTTGCTGGCCAGCTGTCGCAGATCGAGGCCATCTCCGGCGGGCAGAAGTCGGCGGCCCAGCAGCAACTGGATGCGCTGGAAGCCCAGACGGAGGAGTTGGACCGGCAGACGAAGGTGCTGCAAGACCAACTGCGCGCGCAGGACAAGGTGCTGGAGTACTGGCGCCGGCAGATCGAAATCGCCAACGGGACCTTCGACGCCACGATCACGGTGGCCGAGGCGATCAACACCCTGAACGCGCTACTGCGGCCGAAGGACCAAGGGGCCAACGTCAACACGAAGGCCCCGCCGCAGGTCAATGGCGGTGGCGCGTCGTGGGGCGGTGGAAGCACGCCGACAGCGGCGCCGGCGGCGGCGAAGTACAGCCAGGTGATGTCCGCAGGAACGGCCGGTGTTTGGTACGAACCGATCATCGACCAAGCGCTCATTGCGAGGCTTGACGCGCTGGCGCCGGTGTACCACTCCTACGACGGCACCGGCGATCTGAAAGGGTTGCTCGATGCCTTCAAGGGCGCGGGCGGAACGATGCAGGACCTGTCGATCCTGAGCGGCTTTTACCTGATCGATTGGATCAAGGCGGGCGCAACGGTGGGCATGCCGGCATTCGCGAAGGGTACGAACTACGTGCCCGGCGACATGGTGGCGCAGATCCACCAGGGCGAGCGGATCATCCCCGCCGCCGACAACCGGGCCCTGTTCCGCGCGATCGAGGGGGGCGGGTCGCGAGGCGGCAGCGGAAGGCTCGAACTGCTGGTCGAAGAACTGGCCGGGAAGCTGGATGCGGTGACGCAGGAGCTGTTGGAGATCCGCGGCACCAATGAGCAACTGGCAAGCCAATTCGACAACTGGACCAAGGGCGGCACCGGCGCCGCGCCTGTGGCTGTCCGCAATACCGTGGTGGTGGAAACCGCATGAGCTACTACATCGATCCGATCGCCATGACTGCGGCGCAGCTCCTGGCGGGCACCAGCTTGCCGGAGGACCCCACGCCCGCATGGGTGGCGGGGACCTACGCGGTGGGCTACGAGTGCCACGTCGTGGCAACCCACCGCGTGTACCGCCGCGCGGTGGCCACAGCCAGCACGGTGCGGCCTGACCTGGACCCCCTGGGCTGGAAGGACATGCGCCCGACCAACCTGTGGGCGCCGTTTGACGAGTACACCGACACGCCGGCCCAGGCCGCCACCAACATCGTTTACGTCCTGGCCTCCAGGTTCGTCAACGCCATCAACCTGCGCGGGCTGGTGGGCTCGGGCGTGCAGGTGATGGTGAAGGACAAGCCCGGCGGGGAGGTGATCTGGCGTTACCCGGAGGGTGGTGGGTTCGCCCAGCTCAAGCGGCCGGCGCGCGGGTACTACGACTACGCCTATGGGGACCGCAGGAGCATCAACACGCTGCTGCTGCGCGACCTGCCGATCCGGGCCAACGCGGAGATAACGATCACGGTGGCGGCCAGCGGCACGGAGCCGCGCGCCTTGGGAATGATCGTGCGCGGCAAGTTCCGATCGCTGCATGGCGTGGGTGGCATTGGTGCCATCGGCGGCGTGGAAGAGGGCGCCCAGGTCACCCCCAAGACCTACACCGAGCAGGAAGAGCAGCCCGATGGGCGCGTGCGCACGGTGGTGCGCGGCAGCTCAAAGGACCTCACCTTTTCCGTGTTCATGAAGCGCGAAAACGCCGACCAAGCAGTGCAGGCCCTGGAAGACCTGCTGAGCAAGCCGGTCGCGTGGTTCGTCTCCACCAAACCAGGCTTCGCGGGCCTGTCCGCATTCGGCATCGCGCAGCGCTCGCCGGTGCGCTACCGCAACCGATTCGCAACTATCGAAATGAACGTGAAGGGATACGTCTGATGGCAATCACTCAACCAGTGCCGATCACGGCTGCGCCACCGGTGCCCGACTCGTCGGTGGCCGAACCCACTTTCGACGCGCAATACGAGGCGTTCAACGGATGGGAAGCGAATACGCTGGTGCCCGGGGCGAACGCCCTCGGCGCCAACGTATATGCCAACGCGCAGCAGGTAGAGGAGCTCGCAGGCTCTACGACCTCCGCAGCGCAGACCGCCACACAGCAGGCCGACCTGGCCATGGGCTACCGCAACACTGCGAACCAGGCAGCGGGCAACGCCACCACACAGGCGGTCATTGCAACCGATGCGGCGGCGATTGCGACGGCCAAACGCAACGAGGCCGTTGCTGCGGCCGACCTTGCTGTGCCCGCGGCGAATACGGCGGGCGCGGCTCGTGACCAGGCAGTGGCCGCCGCCGCCCAGGCGGGCGCGCCGCTCGTGGCCTCCAGCACCAGCAGCCTGACGGTGGGCGTTGCCACCCAGAACCTCAACGTCGGATTGGGCAAGGGCTTCGCGCCGGGTCAGACGGTCACCATCGCGCGCGTCGCGGCGCCGGCCACGGTGTGGATGCGCGGCACGGTGCTGACGTACTCCAGCACAGGCGCGGGCCCGCTGTCGGTGGCAGTGGCTGAGGTGGCGGGCGCAGGCACGTTTGCTGACTGGAGCATCAGCGTGGCCGGCAACCGCGGCGCCAGCAGCCTGACGCTGCCAGTGGTGGGTGTGGCTGTGGCAACAACCGGCGCGGCAAATGTCTTCTACCGGATCGATGCCCCCGTTGAGCTCAAGATGCCAGCCACGCCAAACGATGGCGACTTCTTCGCTTTCGCCAACCGCAGCGGCGCTGTGCCCACGATCAACCCCAACGGCAAAAAGATCAAGGGCGACTCCAGCATCTTGAGCCTCAACACGCTCAACGCATCGGCCTGCCTCAAGTACGACGCGGCCAACGGGGACTGGGTGGAGTCCTTCGCTGGCTACACGGTCGCCTCCGTGTCCAGCAACGCCATCCTGCTGCAGCCCAACACCTGGACGGCAAAGCAGACGCTTCAGGGATTCACGGCTCTTGGCGACTCGGCTCCGTCGATTAAACAAAAGTTGTTCTCGGGTGTCATGCCCGCCACGGCGCAGAACGTCTACATACCGCTCGGCGGGATCGACTTCAGAAAAATCGTTGGCATCTGCACGCTGTTTCAGGGCGCAACGTTCGTCGCGACCGAGGGCAATACCGTCAACACTGGGTATCAGTTCGCCACTGTGGTGGACTCATCGTCGATTTATGTGCAGCCGACGTCCAACAACTCCGCCAACTTGCTCTCGCGGCCTTTCACGGTCTTGGTGACCCACATCGAGTAACGCCACATGTCCAACTTTTCTACCTTGTTCGGGGTTGGCGGCCTCGCTGGAGACGTGCTGATCTCGGGCTCCGTGCGCGCTAGCTCGGTGGCCGTGGCAGCGCTCAACATCGATTGCAAGCTGGGCAACTACTTCGCCAAGACCATCGCGAGCAACAGTACCTTCACGTTCTCGGACCCGCCCGCTGCCGGGAGCGTGTACGTGATGCGGCTGGACATCGCGCACACCAGCGGCACGATCGCTTGGCCTGCGAGCGTCAAGTGGCCCAACGGCTCGGCGCCGTCGCTCACCGTCGCGCGCCGGCACAAGTTCTTTTTCACGACCTCGGACGGCGGCACGACTTGGGATGCCGCAGCCCAGATCAACTACCCCGCCTGACCATGCTGATGCCTGACATGATGATGGCGGCCGGCGTGATCGCCGAGCCCGGCCAGGCCGAAATCCTAAGCAGCGCGGGGGCGACGCAGAACTACGTGATCCCCGCCGGCGTGACGGAGGTCTGCATGGTGCTGGTCGGTGGGCCTGGCACCAGCGGCAACGCCGGACCTGTGGCGGTGATCAGCCGTCCGGGCGCCGACCTGCTGCGCACCGATGCCACGATTGGTAGCAATGGCGTGGGCGGCGGCAACGGTGGTGCACGCGGGGCCAACAACGGCGGCTATCCACAGTACGACGGAAACGGCGGCGGCGGGGGTGCTGGCGGCTACGGCGGCAACGGCGGCCAGGGCGGGCAGGTCGGCGTCAACCTTGCGACCGCCAGCCAGGGCGGCGATGGCGCCGGCGGCGGTGGGGGTGGTGGCTGCGGCAGCTACACCTACAACAGCGCTTTCCGCACGGGCCAGCGCGGCGGCCCTGTGGGCTTGCGCGGCCAGGGCGCCAACGGCTCGGGCGGCAATCTGGCGGTGGACGGCGGCGGTGCCGTTTCCGCGGGGTGGGGCCTGCCCGGCAGCAACACGGGCCCTCTGTGCGGCGCGGGCACAGCCAACCAGTACGGCGGCAATCTGCGCTGGCGCAACACCATCCCAGTGACGCCCGGCGAAACAATCACCGTCGCGTTTGGCACCACCGGCGCCAACGACGCCAATGGGCACCAGGCCGGCGCCCGAATCATCTGGGGCTCTGGGCGCTCCTATCCATCCAACGCAGCTTGAGAGGGGCCCGCATGTACATCAACCTCGAAACCTTGGAATACCCGGTGTCGGCCCAGCAGATCCAGGCTGCTCACCCTCACGTCAGCTTCCCGGTTCCATTTTCGCCCTGCGATGGGTATGCGCTTGTGCAGCCCGCCGATCAGCCAGCGCACGATCCCGACACGCACGGGGCCGAGGAGGGAGAGCCGTCGGAGGAGGCCGGAGTGTGGGTGCAGCGCTGGCGCGTAACGCCGCTCACGCCGGCGGAGATTGCGGAGCGGCTCGCAGCCGAGAAGGCTGCGCTCATGGCCGCGTCCACCGCCCGCCGCTGGGAGGTCGAGACGGGCGGCGTGGCTTTCCCAGATGGCACCCGCGTGGGCACCACCACCGAAGACCAGAACCGTATCACCACCGTCATTGCCAACGCAGCTCTGGCCGGCGTCAGCGCGGTGGACTTCAAGGCAGCCACGGGCTGGGTGTCGCTCACGTTGGCAGAGCTGCAGGGCATGGCCGCCGTGATCGCGCTGCACGTGCAGGCTTGCTTCAGTGCGGAGCGCGCGCACCACGAGGCAATCGGTGCGCTGTCATCGCTGGCCGCGGTGCGCGAGTACGACCTGAGCGCTGGCTGGCCGTCCTCCGCCGCATTTCGCGGCAACGCACGCGCGTAGTCGCCGCAGCTACTCAGCCACGAGCCCGCAATGCGCGGGCTTTTTTACGTCCAAAGGAAACCCATGACTACGACCCCGCGCGGAATCCGCAACAACAATCCAGGCAACATTGACCGCACCGCCGAGCGCTGGCAGGGCATGGCCGCCGACCAGAGCGCCGATCCTCGCTTCGTGGTTTTCACCGAGCCGAAATGGGGCCTGCGTGCCCTGGCCAAGACGCTGCTGTCGTACCAGCGAAAGCACGGGCTGCGCACGCCGGGCGCGATCATTGGCCGGTGGGCGCCGCCGACCGAGAACGACACGGGCGCCTATGCGCGCCAAGTGGCCGCCGCCCTCGGCGTGGGCGTGGGCGAACAGATCGACCTGCAGGACGCCGACACCCTGGCGCGGATCGTCCCCGCGATCGTGCGCCACGAGAACGGACAGCAGCCCTACAGCGCCGACCTGATCGACCAGGCCGTGCGCCTGGCGCTGGAGTAGGCCGATGGATGCACCTGATCTCAACGCCATGCCGGGCGGCCCCTTGGGCGTTCTGGCCACCGCCGCGGCGGCCATCGGCGGCGGCTTCATCTTTCTGCGCCAGTACCTCAGCCGGGGCGCCGCTGACCGTGCCGACGACGCGGGCCGAGTGTCCGCGATCAACGTTTACAAAGAGCTGCTGGAGGCGGAGCGCGCCGCGCGCGCGCTGGCCGACAAGCGGGCCGACGACTTCGCCCGTGAGCGCAACGAGGCCATCACCATGATGGGCAAATTGCAGGGCCAACTGGAGGGCATGCAGCGCCAGCTCCAGCAGGCCACCGAGGAAATCGCGGGCCTGGAAAACCGGGTACGCCAACTGACGGAGCAGGTCCATGCAAAAACATGACTTCCAAAAAGCGCGCGACCTGGCCGGAGGCCTGCTGCTGCTGGCCACGATCCTGGGCAGCGGCGCGGGGCTGGGCTACTGGGCGGGGACCGAGCGCACCCGGTCCATGCTGATCGACGAGCGCGCCGATCGTATCGAGGAGATCGGCCGACTGCAGAGCACATACCAGCAATCGCTTGATGCCCTCACGGGCCGCACCGCGCGCGCCGCCGACACGGCAGCCACGGCGGCCGAGACGGCGATGGATGCTGCGGCCACGGCTGACAAGGCCGCCACCACCGCCGGCAAAGCTGCCAAGGCCGCCGGCGTGCCGGCCGCTGCGCTTGAGCATGACCGCAAGGCCATCAACAGCACGATCAACCGGGCGAACGAAAAAATTCGGGAGGGTAAGCGATGAAATACGCTATTTCTTTGATAGCTGCTTGTGCCCTAACGGCGTGCGCTACAGGTGAAAATGCCGATACGGAAATCTCCGTATCGGGTCCGGATCTGGCGGTGCCCGGAGCCGAGCGGACGCGCCAGGTGGTGCTGGTGGAGGTGCCACGCACTTGCGCCCCGTTGCCAGAGCTGCGAGCCGGCGCATCCGGCACCGAGCGTCGCATCCACACCCAGACCATCGTGCGCATGTATGCCGCGTGCGCGGGCAGCGCGCCATGACCCCGCTGCAGTACCTGCTGGCCGCCAGCTTGGCCACCAACGCCGCCCTGGGCTGGGCCTGGCTGGGCCAGCGCGACGACACAGCCACAGCCAAGGCCGAGGCCACCGCTATGCAGCAGCAGCGCGACGGCATTCGTTCGGCGGCCAGCGCGTGCAGCGCGGGCGTGGCGGACCTGGCCCAGGCCGGCAAGCAGCGCGCCGCCGCTGCTGCTCCCGTGCGCCAGGCCGCAGCCAGCCGGGCCGCTGTGCACAACGCCAAGGCCGACGAGATCCTGTCTGCGCCGGCCGCTGTGCCGGGTGACGCTTGCGCAAGCGCGCAGGCCCGGGTTGATCAATGGCTGCAGGGGAGACTAAAGCCATGATGACCCTGGCTCAACCGGTGCGGCTGGTCTCTGGCCGCTACGCCCCATGCGAGATCGAAGATGCCACCCATGTCACGCTCCACATTCCGGGCCCTGTAGGGCGCCTCACGTTGCCGGTGATTCTGAAGGGCCGGCGCGAAGGTGCGGGTTGCTGGACGTGGAATGGCAGCACTACGGCGCCGACTCTGCGCCCCAGTGTGCTCAATACCGGCCACGCCCACCGGTGCCACACCTGGATCACGGACGGGCACGCGCAATACCTTGATGACAGCTCGCATGACCTGCGCGGGCGTACCGTGCCGCTTGGCGCGCTGGAGGATGTGCTATGAAAATAGCTATTGTTTTAATAGCTTGCTGCGCTTTTGTATCGGGCTGCGCGACCCAAAATCATGTGGAAGTTCAGCGGGTTAATGTGCCGATCCCGGTGGCATGCGAGGAGCCGGTGCCAGACCGGCCGGCCATGCCAACCGAGGCGCTACGGCCGGGCGCGACAGTGGATGATTTCGCGCGCGCGGCGATGGCGGAGATCGAGCGGCGGGTGGGATACGAGGGGCAGTTGCTGGCCGCGCTGGAAAATTGCCGCGCGCCGCTTGTTGCGCCAACGGGTGCGCCAACGATGCGCCTATTGACTGAAAAACCATAGCAGCAGGGCCATGGTGCCCGGGGCCGGAATCGAACCGGCACGCCTTGCGGCGGGGGATTTTGAGTCCCCTGCGTCTACCAATTCCACCACCCGGGCGACGCAAAGATTGAAGCCGCGAATTATGGCACAGTAGCGCGCTATGAAGACTTATCCCACCATCGAAGACGCGATTGGACACACCCCTTTGGTCGCCTTGCAGCGCATCGGGGCAGCAGAGAACGCAGCGCGGGGCACCGTCGTGTTGGGCAAGCTGGAAGGCAACAATCCGGCGGGGTCGGTGAAGGACCGGCCCGCGCTGTCGATGATCCGCCGGGCGCAGGAACGCGGAGACATCAAGCCGGGCGATACGCTGATCGAGGCGACCTCGGGCAACACCGGCATTGCGCTGGCGATGGCGGCGGCGATAAAGGGGTACCGCATGGTGCTGGTGATGCCTGAAGACCTTTCGGTGGAGCGCGCCCAGACCATGAAGGCCTTCGGCGCGGAGCTGATCCTCACGCCCAAGAGCGGCGGCATGGAATACGCGCGCGACCTTGCCGAAACCATGGTCAAGCAGGGCAAGGGCGTGGTGCTCGACCAGTTCGCCAACCCCGACAACCCCCGCATCCATTACGAAACCACCGGCCCCGAACTGTGGGAGCAAACCGAAGGCCGCATCACGCACTTCGTGAGCGCGATGGGGACGACCGGCACCATCACCGGCGTGTCGCGCTATCTCAAGGAAAAGAACCCGGGCATTCAGATCATCGGTGCGCAGCCGAAGGAAGGCTCGCGCATCCCGGGCATTCGAAAATGGCCGCAGGAATATCTGCCCAAGATCTACGACCCGAGCGCGGTGGACGAGACGATCAACGTGGGCCAGGACGACGCCGAAGACATGTGCCGCCGCATGGCGCGCGAAGAGGGCATCTTTGCCGGCATCTCGGCCGCGGGCGCCTGCTGGGCCGCGCAGGAGATCGCGCGGCGCGAGTCCGACGCGACCATCGTCTTCGTGGTGTGCGACCGGGGCGACCGGTATCTGTCCACGGGGGTTTTCCCGGCTTGATCAGTGCCTTGGCAGTTCGGTGATGTGTACAAGCGGATTCAAGGCAAATAAGGCCTCATGCCGCCGTATTCATTGTCCTGATTGCTATTAAAAATATAGTGACTATGTACGAAACCCGTTTCTGCACCCACTGCGCCACGCCCCTGGCGCGCATCACGGTCGCCGAGGATGGCGGCGATGTGGAGCGCCTGCGCTGCCCGGCCTGCGGCTGGACACACTGGAACAACCCGACGCCGGTGCTGGCCGGGGTGGTGGTGCGTGATGGAAAAGTGCTGCTGGCCCGCAATGCGGCGTGGGCCGGCAAGCAGTACGCGCTGATCACGGGTTTCATGGAGGCCGGTGAGACGCCCCAGGAAGGCATCACCCGCGAGATCAAGGAAGAGACCAACCTGGACGTGAGCGCGCTGACTCTCATCGGCGTGTATGAGTTTCGGCGCATGAACCAGGTGATCATTGCCTACCACGCAGTGGCGCACGGCGAGGTGCGGCTGTCGCCGGAACTGGTGGACTATCGCCTGATCGCCCCGGAGGCCGTGAAATGCTGGCCCGCAGGCACCGGATACGCCTTGGCGGACTGGCTGCGAACGCAAGGCATCGAACCCGAATTCGTGGATTTTTTCCAGAGCGGCGCAGCCCCTTCGGCTGCTTAGAATGGGGCTCATTCGCCCAGGAAGCACGTGATGGACATCCACAAGGAAATCGACACCCGCGGTC
>Ga0308157_10001323_pt1 | contig 53093 bp, 32 predicted proteins | sample PhyBR1_FD_201035 | JGI IMG/M metagenome (GOLD analysis project Ga0308157, IMG submission 201035) | Phyllosphere microbial communities from UC Gill Tract Community Farm, Albany, California, United States - DLSLB.R1 | ecosystem: Host-associated > Plants > Phyllosphere > Unclassified | place: USA...
CGCGAAACGCCTGGGCGACCTGCTTGACGGCGTTCGATTCGCCGCCGGAGGTCCACCAGTGGATGACTTCTGCTTTCGGTGCGGCCGCACTGGCTGGCGCGCTACCGAGCACGATACTCAGCGCACCTGCAGCGGCGCACAACCATGCGCAGGCTGCTGCCAGGTTGCGGGATTTGACCATCTTGTCTCCGTTCAGTGCCATGTTTTTTTGGCACGTTGGAAACGTTACCATTGGCTTTGCCCGACTATAGCATCGGGTCAATTGACGGTCAAACTAAACTTGAGGATTGGGGCAGCGACCGAAGCGGAAAAAACGCACATGGTTTTCTTCCTCGTGTAGAGTAATAGTTAATCTTTCCAGCGGCGGAAAAGGTGGTTGCCGCACCTGGCGGTTGCACGACGCTTCGGAGGCATGTTGAGAAATTTAAGAATATTTCCACGTGAACGACACCCCGGCATCCACGTTGATCGAGCAGGCCTGTTGGTTCGACTCGCCAGCGCAACTTCGATTGCACTGGCCATTGCGCATGGCAGCAACCCATGAGTCGCCCGACCATTTTACTTGTCGATGATGAGCCCGCCAACCTGGCCATGATGCGCAAGGTGCTCAGCGATGACTACACGCTGGTGTTTGCCCGCAACGGCGCCGAAACGATGGCGGCGCTGCACAAGCATCGGCCCGCCATGGTGTTGCTGGACATCGGCCTGCCCGACATCAACGGCTACGACCTCTGCCTTAAAATCAAGCAGAGCGACACGACCGGGACCATCCAGGTCATTTTCGTGACGTCCTATGCCGACCCGGTGAATGAAGCCGCCGGGTTTTTCGCTGGTGGGGTCGACTACATCACGAAGCCTGTTTCGCCGCCAATTGTGCGCGCACGCGTCGCCAGCCATTTATCCCAGGTCCGGGCGGAACTGCTGGCCAGGAGTTACCGCGAGGCGATCTCGATGCTGGGCCAGGCGGGGCATTTCAACGATACCGATACCGGTGCGCATATCTGGCGCATGGCCGCCTACGCAAAGGCGCTTGCCAAAGGGGCAGGGTGGAGCGCCGAAGACAGCGAGCAGCTCGAACTGGCCGCGCCGATGCATGACACCGGCAAGATAGGCATTCCCCAGTCCATCCTGCGCAAACCCGGCCCATTGGACGAGGCCGAGTGGGCCATCATGAAAACCCATCCGCAGATCGGCTACGACATCCTGAGCAAAAGCGCAGCGCAGGTGTTCCAGCTCGCCGCCCAGGTGGCGTTGTATCACCATGAGAAGTGGGATGGCAGCGGCTATCCGGCTGGCCTGGCCGGCGAGGTCATCCCCCAATCAGCGCGCCTGGTGGCGCTCGCCGACGTGTTCGATGCCCTGAGCATGCAGCGCCCGTACAAGGAAGCCTGGCCTGTCGACAAAATCGTGGCTTATGTGGATGCCCGTTCAGGGACGGATTTCGATCCGGCGCTGGTGGCGGTGTTTCACAGGACGTTGCCGGAGTTGATCGACATACAGCAGACATGGGATGCGCGGGATAGCGAGCTGGAGCATGCGTCGGGAATAATGGAGAAAAAAGCCCAACCTGAAAAGAGGCGCTTTCCTTGAAACAAAATGTCAGCATGGACCGTTCCATTTCCCTGAATGTTGCGCGAGACTATGCTGGCCAAGCAGGACGGGCGGTCCTGTCTGCCGTGATATAGTCGGTAGTATCTTGTCGCGACGGCAACCATCGGGTGCGGGCGAACGAGCTTACCGTTTCCGATTGCTGATGGCCGATATTGTAGACAGCGCTACCCGTAGCCGCATGATGGCGGGCATCCGGGCTAAAAATACGAAACCCGAGGTTATCGTCAGAAGCCTCCTGCATCGTGCCGGTTTCCGCTTTCGGCTCCACGCCAAACATCTTCCTGGAAAACCCGACATTGTGTTTAGGCGTTACAAGGCGGTGGTGCTTGTTCACGGCTGCTTCTGGCACGGACATGATTGCCCGCTGTTCAAATGGCCGGCAACACGTCCGGATTTCTGGAAAAACAAGATTGGCCGTAACCAGCTTAATGACCGGCGTTCGTTCGAACTGCTCATCAAGGAAGGATGGCGGATTGCTGTTGTGTGGGAGTGCGCCCTGAGAGGCAGGGAGCGCAACCTGGAAGAGGTGACGCGGCAGTTGGCAGCTTGGCTTCGTGACAGGGATACAAAGGTTATCGAGCTGGCCTCTCCCACGGCACTGCCACGTTTTGGAACGGTTGTAGCAGATAGTTGTCCCACGGCTCCCCTTGGCGGGCAGGAGTGATACAGGCATCCTGGGCAGGCATCGGGGTCGGTTTCTGCGTTGCTGGAACGTCACATCAGCCAGTGGTTTTTCCATTTACGGTAGAGTAGCGGTCCGCCACGCTGCGAAACTGCTGCGTGGTTCCCGGTCCGATTGCCAGAACGGGCATGAGACCGAATCCCTGTGTTAACATCCAGTATAATAAGCCGCGCCAAAAATTGTCTTTTGGTAAGGTTGCCTTCGGCTCTGCCAAAGATTCGTAAAGAAAATACATGAAATCCCAAATTGATGACCTTGCGCTTTTGTCGCGGATCCTTGAGAGTTACGATCCTAAGTCCGTGGTTGAGCACCTCAACGGGGTCTCGCCGGGAACGTGGACGCGGGAAGCACTGAAGCGTGCCCAGCAGGGAAGCGCTGGACCGTCCTTCAGCGAAGCAGAGTACCAGTGCCTGCAGAAGCTTGTGCCTTCACGCCCCGCCCATCTCGACATGCCGGCATTCGATTTCATTGATCTGTTTGCAGGTATTGGCGGCATCCGCCGGGGTTTTGAGGCGATTGGTGGAAGGTGCGTTTTCACAAGCGAGTGGAACCCGTTCGCCGTCCGCACCTATAAGGCTAACTACTATTCGGACAAAAGTCACATCTTCAATCAGGATATTCGTGATGTGACACGGAGCAGAGATCTGTCGATTCCTGAAGAAGAGGCTTACCGCCTGATCGACCGTGACGTTCCTGACCACGACGTGCTGCTGGCAGGCTTCCCCTGCCAGCCGTTTTCAATCGCGGGAGTTTCAAAGAAGAACTCCCTTGGTAGAAAACACGGGTTCGAATGCGATACCCAAGGGACGCTTTTCTTCGATGTGGCGCGAATTATCGCTGCAAAACGTCCTGGAGCCTTTGTCCTTGAGAACGTTAAGAACCTGAAGAGCCACGACAAGGGGCAGACATTCCGCGTCATCATGAAAGCTCTTGACGAGCTTGGCTACGCGGTGGCCGATGCCGATGCTACCGGTCCCGTAGACCCAAAGGTTATCGACGGGAGTCCGTTCGTACCCCAGCACCGGGAAAGGATTGTTCTTGTCGGTTTTCGGAAGGACCTGAACATTCATGAAGGGTTCTCACTTTCCGCCATCTCTGCACTGTATCCGGAGCGCAGGCCCGTCCTTGGCGATATCCTCGAGCAGGAAGAGCCCACAAATTACGTACTGACACCGAAGCTCTGGGAATACCTCTTCAATTATTCCATCAAGCACAAGGCAAAAGGTAACGGCTTCGGTTATGGTCTGACCCAACGCGACAAGATCACTCGAACCCTTTCTGCCCGGTATTACAAGGACGGCTCGGAGATCCTTGTCGACCGGGGGTTTGACCCTACGCTGGACTTCCATCATGAACGCAATGCGGCAGCAATTCCACGCCGCCTGACTCCCAAGGAGTGCGCGCGCCTGATGGGTTACGATGGCCCTGGTGAATCAAATTTCCGTATCCCGGTTTCGGATACCCAAGCGTATAAACAGTTCGGTAACTCTGTTGTCGTACCTGTTTTCGCCGCAGTTGCCAGACTGATGGAGAGCCGGATCCTGGAAGCAAGGCGGCTGGACAGCTCACGACACGCTGCTCCGGAAAAGGCTGCGGCCTGATCAGATCTGCATAGCTGTACGAACATAGTCAGATCTGCGTGAAGGCCAGCTGCGCGACCTGCGTGTCATTCCCGGGCCTAAGTCAGGTAATCACCGGGCGCGGCAGCTGAAACTCCTGCGATGTTATGAGAGGGCACACCTGCCAGGCTGTCTGGCTAATGGTCTGCCGGGAACAGCCTTGGTAGCTGTCAATGAACCCGACGCCAGCCCGACGTAATCCTGATCCGCATCGGACCTTCAGGAACCTGCGCCACTGGCTCCGGTTTCTTGACAAGACGCAGGGTGTACACGGCGGCGCCGTCCTCGCAGGAAAATTCGAGGCCGTCGCCTTCCGCCGCACGCATTTCTTTCAGGTAACCGGTCATGTAGGTCAGGCGATACTCATTCCGCGTGCCATTCGCGTCGTGAAGGCGGTTGTTGTAATAGACAAAGCGAAATTTGCGCTCTAAGCCCTGTTCGTCAATGCAGTGGATCCACGCGTCGGGGTTCTTGACATGAGGATCCAGCCGCGGAAGAAATGCGAGCAGTTCCTGTTCAGTTTTCGGCACCAGAATGCCGGCTTGGTGAGTACCCGTGGCACCTACATCATTTGCACTCAGGGTCTTGCTGAAGGATGTTTTTTTCATGGTTTTCTTGGTTGGATTTCGAGTGCGCGCCTGATATCTGCGGCATCTCTTGAAGAAATGGGAATGGATTCGTTTGCAAGCGTGTTTTTCCAGGCCGAGCGTTCAATCATTACTTCCTCGACTGTATCCCTGTAGAACAAGCGGTAAACAGTCACTGGGTGGGTCTGACCACGCCGGTGTGCCCGGGCACTCGCCTGTGCTTCAAGGGCAGGATTCCACACTGGTGTGAAATGAATGACAACAGTTGCGGCGGTAATGTTTAGCCCGGCGCCGGCAGCTTTCGGATTCAGCACGAGACACGCTGGTCCCTTGTGCAACGAAAACGCGTCGACTGTCTGTTGCCGGACTTCCTGCGGCGTCGAACCATTGATGGCCCCCCAGTAGAGGTTGTAGCGTGCTCCGGTCGCCTCTTGAAGCAGGTCTCCAATACGGTTGAACAGTGCAAAGACAATGACCTTTTTGCCGGTCGAGAAAGCTTCGAGAAGCAGGTCCCTTGCCCGCTCCATCTTTGCAGTTAGTAGGGGGAGCGGGCTGGTGGTAGGCGTGAGCGCAGCTTCTTCTGCATCGGTGTCGGGATATCCGGTACGCCGCAGCCACGGATGGGCACAGAAGAGCTGCAGCTGGAGAGTGGCGACCAGCGCTCCGGCTACGGGATACCTCGCCATGGTTGCCTTCCTGACCTGCACATAAACGTCGACCTGCGCATCGTCGAGTTCGAGAGGCACGTCGATATCAATCCGTTCGGGAAGGTCACCGGCCACGTCCGCGACCCGCCGCTTGAGAATGATCGGATCGGTTACCGGCCGCAGGGCTTGGGCTGATTCGATCGTATCGCCATACGACTGCTCGAATTCACGTCTGGAGCCCAGCAGCCCCGGAATCGCCATGTCAGCAAGCGACCAGAGATCGAACAGGCTGTTTTCGACCGGAGTGCCAGTCATCGGGATTGTCCTGCGCCGTGGGATGCCTGCAATGACCTGCCGGCGGTGCGAATCCGGGTTCTTGATAGCCTGTGCCTCATCGCAGATCACCCAGGACCATTCAAATGACGAAAAGATCGCGATGTCATTCACAACGGTGTCATAGGTGGCTATCACCACGTTTGCCTTCTGCAGGCCGCGGTAAATGCCGGTCCGGTTTGGACCGCGATGGAGCAGCAGCTTCACCCTTGGAGCAAAACGGCTGAACTCCCGTTCCCAGTTCACGATCAGGCTCGTCGGACAGAGGATCAGGGCAGGAGATTCCCTTGCAGGAAGTTCGAGCATGAGCAGCGCGATGATCTGGATGGTCTTTCCGAGTCCCATTTCGTCCGCAAGGATAAGGCCCCCGGTCATGCCAATGGTTTCCCACATCCAGCGCACGCCACGGGCCTGATAAGGGAAGAGCGTGGCATTCAGACCTGGTGCGTCCAGTTCTGGCGGTAGCTGTGCTGCAGCCAGCCTGCCGTCTTCCATGAACGACGGTGCCGGTACCGTCCGCAGCTCCTGAACGTCTTCGCGAATCAGTCTCACTGCATCGCTGTAACGCAGGTCGCCAGGATCAAGGGTCCCAAGCCGCTTCCTGAATATATCTCCTGCATCCCGGGGAAGAGGGCGCAGGATGGTTCCGTCGGCTACCCAGGTGTGCCGGTCTGTCGCGGCAGGGAGTACCGTGGAAATACCCCGGTGGATACGGGATCCTGCGAGTCCCGCCACGATTTTTCGCCCGGTCCTGCTGATCGATATTATCGGCTCGATAACCCGCTCGGAAAGTGTAAAGCCGTCCGGGACACATGTGCGCAGCTGCTCGAAGCTTTCGGGAAGACCTGCAAGTTCAGGCATCGGAAGCTCCTATCAGGTGCCTGAGTTCGGTGGGCGACCAGGGAAGCGGCCGCCTTGTATGCACGGCGCGATGGCAGGTTGGACATAGCGGCACAAGATCTGTTCGCGGGTCATAGTCCCGCGGTTCCCCAAGTGTGGAGAGGGGCTGAATGTGGTGCACCTCGATCACGCCGCCTGCGACTCCGTATTTCACCCGCGGCTCCAGGCCACAGGCGATACAGCGTTCGCCATGAATCCTGATGCAAAGCAGACGGTTGCGCGGGTTTCGCTCGCGGCGCCGGACGACAGACTGCAGGATCGCTCCCTCCGGCATTGCATCCTGTGTCTCTTCAGGGGCTTCGATGACGTCGTAGCCAATCAGTTCTGCCATGGCAGCCATGAGCGGAACGATGACGTCACGGCAGGTGCTGACCAGCGCGTGATCGGTGTCCGGCTGGTCAAGCGCCCTGACAGTTGCAGTGATGCGGAACGAACCGTCACTCACCTGCCAGTCCGCGGGCTCCTGCCCCGGAATCTCGAGGGTGACGCCTTCGCGAATGGATGACACCAGCGCACGAGCTAGCTGGACATCTTCGGCTGAAGCCTTTTTCATCTGCCCGACTACCGCCGCCGCAAACCCGCCAAAAAACACCCGAACCTGGTGCCCCTTCAGGCCGTACGGCAGCAGCTCCGCAACAGGGCCATGGCGTTCATCGAGATCGGCAAACCAGACCCTGACGCTCTGCCTCAGCCCATCTTGGCGGACCGTACCCGCAAAGGCTGCTCCTGTTCCCTCCAGCAGTTCGCCCAGGATGAGTTCAATGTGCGTCGCTATCATGTCACTCCGCGTCGTCTTGGCCAGCGAGCTCGCCAGGTTCCGGTTCTGGCATGTTACGGAGGAGCTTTCGCAGGTTGGCCGAGATTTCGCTGCGGATGTCTTCGAAGATCGGCGCCAGCTCTTCATTTATGTTGTTCTGCTCCGCAACAGCAAAGGCCCAGAGCAGGAGATCCATGCCATCCACGGCATACCCGTTTGCTGCGGCCCGCTTGTAGATCTTCTGGTAGAAGTCGTGATGCCTGTTCAGCAGGACTGCCGGCACATACCCTCCGTTACCCGGGGTGCGCAGCGCCGGCTGCCAGAGCTCACCCGTATTAATGGTATCGACCGCTTCGACATATACCGTCTCGGCATTTACATGGTTCTGGACCGGTACCTTCAGTTTGATCTTCGCGCCTTGGTTGTTGGACACGACGGCCGACTGCGTTGCCGGGTCGACTGACGCAACCTGGGGCTTTGCCGCATTTCCGGTGTCACTGATGTTCCTGTTTGCGCTGGTATGATCGATCGGCTTTGTAGCGTTCTCTTCACGGTTTTTCCGGCGATACCGCTGGCCTGCCTCGCGATAGATCGGGAGGAGCAGCCTGTACAGCCCATCCGCCAGTTCGGGGTGAAACAGGATCCGGGACTTCTTTACATCAATACGGAAGGCGTCATCGAGCAGATGACCGAAGTCGAATTCGATGCGGAGCAGGGAGTAATGCGGTTCCGGTACACCAAAAACGTCGAGCCATCCGCCGTCCTGAATCAGCCGGCCTTCCCTGTATACGTAAAAGCCTTGCGCCCGGTTCGAAATCCGCGCGTGTTCTTTTTCCTCTTCCTTGCTCATATCGAGGCGATGCGGCAGCAGCCACGCCCTGATTGTCGCAGTCTCTACGGAGCCATCAGGCATTTCCACTTCCAGCTGCTGCTTGTTCTCTGCAAGAACCTGTTCCGACCGGGCCGGATAGAAAGGATTCCACGGCGCGACTGCCTTCTGGTTGATCAGGATTTCAACGTCCCGCTCCCGGCTGTCACCACTGTCTAGGAAACGGTGGAAGACGACAGACACATGCTTCGACAGGCTCTCTGCCAAGCGGTTGATGGCGGTGCGCTCCTGCGTGCTTCCTGGCTCGTATTCCTTGGTCAGGATACGGTCGCACTTTTCCCAGATAACCAGGGTCCCGGTACTTCCGCACATTTCGTCGAACGTCTCCTCCTCATCTGAAGTGAGTGGTTCCTGCAGCATCTCCCATGCTCCGACGCTGGCCACATGGTCCAGATCCCAGGTGAGTTTCGCAAGATCCTGCCCAGGTGAACTGCGGGAGATAACCGTGTAGCGAAGACAGACGGAACTTGATGCAGTCTTCAGGCCCAGACCGAACTTGCCGAGACTTTCCCTGTTCTCGCGTTCCGGGGCGCCGTAACGCATTGCACGATGCACTCCGGTGGCATCCATCCCTTTGCCGTTGTCGCCGAAATAAACCAGCTTGCGTCCATCAGCATTCAGAACGATCTCTACCTGTATCCTGTCTGCGTCCGCCGCGATCGAGTTGTCGATGATGTCGGCCGCAGCCGTCTTTACGTTGTAGCCGGTGTCGCGCAGGCCAAAGATGAGCCGGGGCGCATCTGGCTCATTGATGAGGTCATTCATTGATCGTGTCGCTCAGGAGTTGGGAAGTGTGCGGGAACTGCAGAGAAGCTTTCTGGCAATTGTATTTGATTGAGCAGAACAGTGGCGGATTTTGAAAATGCAGTTTCTGCCGAAATTACTAGGGTGCGGAGATAACCAACCATTACAGAATCTGACCGTTGTCGTATTTAAGCTACTGTGAGAATGTGTTAGTTTTGCCAACTGGAAAACTGCGATACTTTACAAAGCTCAGGACAGAAAGATATTGAGTGTCCTGCGTGAAGTGGTTTCACGCGCCTGTGCCCGCGCAGCAGTATCTGTTAATGGCGCAACCGAAAGATGATGTCTCGACCCCAAGGGCGTGAGTTGTGCTGTGGATCCAGCCCGGATCCTGCCGTGTGCAGGCAACGGCGGCAATCCACGTGCTGCCTGTTGCGCCGGTTTCCTGCTGCGGCGATCGTTTTGCCATGGGCGCCCCGGCGCCTGCTGTGTTCTGCTGCCGCCGGGGCGAACGTTTTCTGCCGGCCGGGGCTGCCTGTAACTGTCGATAGCCGGCAGCAGCCAAGAGGCGCCCGCTGTGTCCCCTAGCATGCCCTCTCTCTCCATGGCCCCTGACAGTATTGTCGATGAGCCGGTATTCAACCACGACGACCTCGAACTGATGCAGGAGCAGGAATCCCTGCAACTGCGTTTTCGCGAATCCGGACACGGTCATCTGGTGGACGGGAAAGCCGCGGCACCGGGACCGGACTCTCACTCGACTGTGAGCGGCAGGTCCCCCGCACGCTCCGAAGCCGGCGTACTTCTCTGGGAGAAGCCAGCATTGCCATCGGGCCTGATACCGGGAAGCGACTTCGGACTTGAGTGGCAAACAGGTGCATCTGCGATCGGGAATGTCGGGGTTCCGTTGTGGGAGCTTGGGCCGTGTGAAGGGTATTCGTGGGATGACCTTGCAGCCTGCCTTGCGCCGGATATTTTTTCGGACAGCCTGACGCGGGAGCAGCGCGCCCTGCAGGTCGCTGCCGAGGTTGCAGGGGACTACGGGTGGGACCGTGCGGGTGTCGCATTGCTGGCTGAAGTCTTCGAACGCTATTCGTGGTCCGCTTCCCAGATAGCTGTCCGCCGTGCGATTGAGCATGGCATGACACAAAAGGAATTTGCGATTGCCGCGCGTGTCCGGCAGATGTGGAGCGAGCGCTGCGAGTTCTGGGTCGCGTCTTCGTACGGGTCCCTCGTCCAGAGGCATGCACTGCTGACGTGGCCAGGAGCCCTCGGACTTATCCGTAGCTTTGAAGGTTACCCGGACGTGGACGAGGTCGAGAGCATGCTCGACATCTGGCTCGAACAGTGGCTCCATTCCCGTGATCTCCAGTTGCGTTTTCATTCTTTCTTTGCCTGGGCGCTGCAACGCTGTGAAGTACGTGGCGAGATGCGCGGATTCGATGCGTGGGCCGGCTCTGATGGCTGCCTGGGAGACGACGACGATCTCGACGACGTGGCCCTGCTTCGCGAGCTTGACAGCTACGGTATCGGCTTGGGTCCGGAGTGGCAGCCAGTGTCCCGTGGGGCTCCGCGCAAGGAGAATATCCGCCTGCCGGCCGATGCCGGGATTTTGCAGTGGCCGATGTCTGCTGTGGAGGGAGACGACTAATGCTGATTCCGGTTGCGGGCTGCCTCGTAAGGACCACTGTGGATGTCCGTACGGGCGAAGTGAGGGAGGGGCGCGGACGCAGCGCGTCGCCTGAAGTCGCAGTATTGTGGGCAGGCGCTACGTCCGTCGAGTGGGTGCGTCCTGATTCGCTGCTTTCGGGCTTCACTGTCAGGGCAAGTGTCGAGGAGGTGCCCCGCAGCAGGTTGCGTCCGTCCCTCGGCATTGGGGAAATCATGGACAGCAGGATACTGGCTGGACGGGGCCAGCATCTGGTCGAGTTCCCTGGGTCGGGGAAGCGCGTATGGCTGCCGTTTCAGAACCTTCGCTACGTGCGTGGTCCGCGGCAGCGTTTTCTGCTCGGGAGGCTCGCACCGAACGACGTTGCGGAGCGCTTTCGATTGAGAGCGCTGTCCTGCGCCATCGAAAGCTGGCACGAGAACACGGGCGCCCTAGCCCGGATGAACATCGATCCCCTGCCGCACCAGATCCATCTGGTCCACCATATCCTCAAATCCGGGAATCTGAACTGGCTGATCGCCGATGACGTCGGTCTCGGGAAGACGGTCGAAGCCGGCATGCTGCTCTCGGCCCTGAAACAGCGCGGCAGTGTACGGCGCGTACTGCTGGTCACTCCCGCGGGACTCGTCCGGCAGTGGAAGGAGGAAATGCACCACAAGTTCGGGCTCTCTGAGTTCCGTATCTACGGCGAAGATTTTTTCATCAGCGAAGAGCGCGACTGGAAGCATTACGATTACGTCATTGGCTCGCTTGACAGGCTGAAGCACGAGAACCATCTGGCCAGGCTGACGCAGTCGGGTCACTGGGATCTTGTTGTCTTCGACGAGGCTCACCGGCTCAGCCGCACGCAGTTCGGGATGAAGTTCGATTCGAGCGAGCGCTTTCAGCTCGCACGGACCCTCAGGCGCATGACCGATTCGGTCGTGCTGCTGTCTGCAACGCCGCATCAGGGCCGTCCCGACAGGTTTCAGGCACTGCTTGAGCTGCTCCGTCCCGAATGGACCGAACAGATCCGTTCCCTCGCGCTTGACCCTTCCATCCTTTCCCAGATGGTCATCAGGAATAGCAAGTCGGATGTCACCGACGTCGCAGGGAACCTTATTTTTACAGGAAAGGTAACGAAAGCGATTGCGGTGCCGGTCGAGCCCGAAGCCATTGAGTTTGACCGGGTGCTGCAGCAGTACCTGAAAAAAGGCTACGCCGCCGGCAAGGAAACCGGGGACAGGACCGGCCGGGCGATCGGTTTCGTGATGACGGTGTACCGCAAGCTTGCAGCTTCCAGTGTGGCTGCGATCGAGACGGCGCTGGCGCGACGGCTGCAGCGCATGGAGCCGCCTCCGGCCGGAAAGCCGCATGAGGCCCGTCCCTCCGCGGCAGGTATGTGGCCGGGTGTTGCCGACAGTGCCGAGCCTGACGGACGCTATGCAGGCGAGCTTGAGGAGCGTGACGCCGAAGAGGGCGCTGGCAGCGAACGCGCGGAGTTCTTCCATGGTGAAAGGGACCTGTTACGGGAGCTGGTGACGCTGGCACGCAGGCTGCGCAGGAAAGATGCGAAGCTGCACGCGTTCTGCGAAGAGCTTGTCGGACAGATCGTGGGCGCGAATCCAAAGGAAAAGGTGCTGGTCTTCACCGAATACCGGACCACCCAGGATTACATTCATGAAGCCCTCTGCGACGGTTTCGGGAAGGATTCGGTATCGCTGATTCATGGAGGGATGGATCACCAGGAACGGGCGGCATCGATAGACCGTTTCGAGAGTACCGGACAGTTTCTCGTTTCAACTGAAGCAGGCGCCGAGGGCATCAATCTACAGCGCCACTGCCACGTCATGGTCAATTTCGACCTTCCCTGGAATCCGATGCGGCTTGTCCAGCGTGTTGGCCGTCTCTACCGGTATGGCCAGAAGAAGAAGGTTGTCGTGTTCAACCTCCACGCGCCCCAGACCCTCGATGCCCAGATCATGACAACGCTGTATCAGCGGGTCGATCAGGTAGTGTCCGACATGGCATCGCTGGGAGGCGAATTCAATGACGCTCTCAGGGATGACATCATGGGTGAGGTAGCGGACCTGCTTGATGTCGACGCGATTCTCGAAAAGGCGACGGAGCAGGGCAAGGCGAGGACGGATGAGAGCCTGCGGGAGGCGGTGGAGAGCGCGAAACAGGCGGCTGCTAAACAGCGTGAGCTTTTCGAGCATTTTTCCGGGTTCAGCGCGGAGGAAACCAGGGGAGAGCTGCGTATCGGCCGGAACCATGTCAGGGCCTTTGTCATGGGCATGTGCGACCAGCTCGGTATCGAGGCTGTCCTGGGGCGGGACGGGGCATCGGCGCAGCTGCGTATCCCCGACGACCTGCGTGACAGGTTTGGGCTGAAGGGCAGCCAGGTCCGTGTCCTGTTCGATCGCAATGAAGCCCGGTCAGCTACGGGTAACACCATAAGCATCGATTTCGAAACGCCGTTTTTCAGGGCCCTTGTCGAGGAGGCCCGTCGTCCCGTCTTCGGGGGCCTCGTGGCACGAATTGGTGCGCTGCCTGGGGAAGCGGTTCTTGCGGCAATGCTGCGCTGGCAGGACGACCAGGGACGCCGTATCCGGCAGGAGTTTGCTGCGGTCCTTGTCGGTGCGGCAGGCCAGGCCGACATCAACCCCCAAGTCCTGTCTGACTGGCTGCTTGAACCCGCAAGGGACGGCAACCGTACGTCAGACCGTGAGCATGCGGCGAACCTGCACAGACTGGGAATGTCGACGCTTGAAAGCCGGCTCGATCGCGTCTCTAACGAGAGGGTCCACCCGGAAAACATCGAGCTGGTCGCCTGTGCGTGGGTACAGGGTGAACAATAACTACAGGTTCTGGAGAGACAGATGAAAAGGGATAAGGTCGATGTCGACCAGATGAAGGTTACAGACGCGGATCCTGCTGCGCGCATGCTTGTCCATGCAGGTCCCGGTACCGGCAAGACCGAGGTTTCCGCCCAGCGCCTTGCAAGGCTCGTGCACGCAGGCATACGTCCTGCCGCAATACTCGTACTGAGCTTTTCGCGCAGTGCAGTGCGAACGCTTGCGAGTCGGCTCGAGAAGCCGGAAACCGGTACGGCCGATGTCATGGAGGAGCTCCGGCATCTCACGATCAGGACATTCGATGCATGGGCCTTCCGCATGCTCCGCCAGCTGGGGGTGCCCCCGTCTGCCCTGCTCGCGGGGTCGTACGAGCAGAACATCCAGCAGCTGGCTGAGAGCATAAAGGGCGAAGACCGTGAGGCAGTACGCGGCCTACTCGAAGGCATCAGGCACGTCATCATCGACGAGTTCCAGGATCTGCCCGGTGTCAGGGGCAGGCTGGTTCTTGCCCTGCTAGAGCTGGTGGCGCCACCCGGTTCGTCCGGGGTCGGCTTTACCGTACTCGGAGATCCGGCGCAGGGTATCTACGAGTTCGCATCACGCAACGGAGAAGATGCCAGCGCCACCTCCCGGGACAGCTGGGCAGAGCTGCGCAGGGTCTATGGTCCGTCGCTTGCCGAAATCACGCTGCGCACGAACTACCGCGCCAGTGCCAGCCTTGCCACCGCCACCGAAGAACTGCGTGAGGTAATCACAGGGGAGCTCGACAGTGAGGGAAAGCTGGCAAGGCTGCGTGCCTACGTTTCGGCCCTGCCGGCTGCAACTGCGCCGCTCTCGCCGGAATGGCTGGCCTGTGTACCGCCCGGCCGTGTCGCCATCCTGACAAGGACAAACGGGCAGGCAGTCCGTGTTGCAAAGGCCCTTCTGGGTACCGCTGCAGAAGGTCCGCCGATTCCTGTCAGCCTGCAGCTGGCCGGGCAGGTAGCGCCTGTCCCGGGCTGGATTGCTGCACTCCTCTCTCCATTGAGGGCGGAAACCCTGCTGCGCTCGAAGTTCGGACAGATACATGCCGCGTGGCTCGCGAAGGCGGGGGAAGCCACAGCCCAGGCCCTTGGACTTCCTGAGGCGGAAACTGCGTGGCAGAGGATCGTTCGTGCTGCGGGCCTGCCAGTATCCACGACCTCCCTGCCAATGGACGAGCTCCGTCAGAGACTGGACTGGCCGGATGCCTTCCCTGATGACCAGTCACCCGGCGACGCCCGGATATTCATCACCACCATTCATCAGGCGAAGGGAATGGAGTTCGATTCCGTTTGTCTCCTCGGCCGTCGTGAAGACGAGGAGGAAGAAGATGCCGCCTCTGCGCTGGAAGAGGCGAGTGTCTGTTTTGTTGGCATTACTAGGGCAAGGACCAATCTCGGTGTCATTCCAGGCGATCACATCTATCAGGCGCCAGGCCGGAAGGAGTTCCGTGGCAGAAGAAGCCGGCTGTTTTCGTGGCGGGCAGGCTGGGTAAACATGGAAATGGGTCTCGCTGGCGACATCGATGCGCTGGGCTTCGTCGACGAAGGCGTGCTGGGATCGGCGGAGGAGGTCGCCGGCGTCCAGCAGCAGCTGATGAGTCAGGCTACAGGGCTGGGCGGCCACAAGGTGATGCTCTGCAAGACGAGGATGTCGGAAGACAGCCCGAAGGCGGTCTATGACATTTATCTTCAGGAGGGGAATGTGCCTGGGTGCAGGCTCGGCAGGATGTCTCAGCAGCTGACACTCGACCTGCTCGACGTCCTGCATCGCAAGGGATATTCGCTGCCTTCAAAAATCATGAACCTCCGCATATCGTCGGTCGTTACACTGGCCGGGCCGGTGGAAGTACCGCCGTCGATTGCTGAACCTTACCGTTCGAGCCGGCTCTGGCTGGGCGTCACGGTATCAGGAACAGGAGATTTCAAACCCTTCAGGGCAGGATCAAAAAAATGAACAGAAACGACGTCCGCGCAGGCATCCTGAAACATGTGTCGTCCCTGCTGATGGGCCCCATCGATACTGCCGAAGTACTCGAGTCGCCGCCTGTAGACACGTACCTTACCGGTATCCTCTGGCCCCGCGGAGCGGCCCTGTCCGCCGGGGAAGACGACGCCGGCGACACCGATGCGACTGGAGGACCCGACGACAGTGAGGCTGCCGTACCCGGATACCGGGTAATGCGTCCATGCTCTGCCGGTATCACATTTGCTGCTGATGCGACGGCAGAAATCACCGTGAGCCTCGGTAGTACTGCACGCTACATACGGGAAGCCGCAACCCTGCAGGAAGTTGCAGCGACACCAGCAGGCGTCCGCGAACGCGAAGCCGTCCGGTGGCGCCGTGTACCGCTTGAATACACCTTCACCATCAGCCCCTCCGAGACCCGTACGGTCTGGACGGAAGACGGGTTCGCGCGGCCGGATGGCTGCATCGGGGCCGTCGCTGCTGTCCATGTGCGCAGACGCCCCGGCGGGGCCCAGAATGTTTTTACGGTCACCCTGATCAACCCCCTGCCGGAGGAAAAGGGCGAATCCGGATCGCGCGATGCAAGGTGCCTGTTCCAGGCCGGACTTGTCATCACCGCCACTGGCGCGGATGGCGCAGCGGCTATACGCCCCCGTCCCCAGATTGCACCTTCCGGAGACGACGCGGACGCCCTCAGCAACGCACTGCTCTACAGGGATGAACACGAGTACGCGGTCGGGCATGGTATCGGCGCGGGATGGAGCGAGCCGGACTCTGGCTCCGTACACACCGTTCATACATCATGGCTGCCCCAGTCGAACGTGGCAGGTACCAGTCCCGACGGAAGCGACAGACTGGCGGAGGTAACTGCGCGGCATCCCCACTTTCTCAAGGCAGCGTGGCTTGGCATTGCCGGCAGCCGCGACGAAGTGCTCGGTGCCCTCGGCGACTTCTGCACCTGCTACGGGACCTGGATACACGAGGAACTTGAGGTGAATATTTCTCGCTTCGAAGGGGCTTACCGGACCGCAGCGCTCGCCAGCCTGCGCCAGTGTGGCGACACGCTGCAGCGCATGAGGGACGGGATCGGGACCCTGCGTGCTGATGAAACCGCCTGGCGTGCCTTCGCAATGGCAAATGCCGCGATGAACAGGCAGTCGAATTTTCCTGCGAAAGGGGGCCGTCGCGGAGACCTCGTCTGGCGACCGTTCCAGCTGGCGTTCATGCTTCTTGTGCTGCCAGGTATCGTTGACCCTGCAAGGAAAGACCGCGAATGCATGGACCTTCTGTGGTTCCCGACTGGCGGCGGTAAGACCGAAGCATATCTTGCGATTACCGCATTCCAGATCTTCCTGCGCCGTCTGAAGGACGCGCGGCGACGCGACGAAGGCGGTGTCGACGTCATCATGCGTTACACGCTTCGGCTGCTGACGGTCCAGCAGTTCCAGAGGGCAGCTGCACTGGTTACTGCATGCGACATGATGCGCCATAAGGACAGTGCCTTGGGTTCTGCAAGGATATCCCTCGGGCTGTATGTCGGAGGGGAAGCAACACCGAACCGGATTGACGATGCGCGCAGTGCGCTTCAGGAAGAATACGCCGGAGAGTCGCCGAAATCGACGCCGCGCCAGCTTCTGCGGTGCCCCGTGTGCGGGACGGAGCTTCAGTCGAAAGCCTACCAAGCCGATCCTGATGCCCCCCGCATCGACATCAGCTGCAGCGCGAAAGGATGCGAAACCGCAGGCATGACCCTGCCTGTGCTGACTGTCGATGACACCCTTTATGCAGCACCACCGTCCCTGCTTATCGGCACGATCGACAAGTTCGCCCAGCTTCCACGACGCACCGACATGCGGCGCCTGTTCGGGCTCGATGGCGGCCTGCGGCCAGGCCTGATCATCCAGGACGAGCTGCACCTGATTTCCGGGCCGCTTGGATCGATGACGGGCCTTTACGAAACTGTCGTCGACATACTCTGCACGGACGATGGAGTCCGCCCGAAGATTATCGGTTCAACCGCCACAATTGGTCAGGCCGCTCGTCAGGTCCGGGCGCTGTTCGACCGCTCGGTCCTGCAGTTTCCGCCTGCCGGTTTCAATGCAGGCGATTCGTTCTTCGCAGTACGCGACACTACCGGGCCAGACCGGTTGTACGTAGGACTTTCGAATGCGGGACGAAGCCCGAAGTTTGCGCTGCAGGCCGCCGTCGCTGCGCTCCTCCAGTCGGCGCAGGCAATGCGGCTGCACGCGGACGTGGCACCGAAGGACATCGACCCGTACTGGACCTGTGTCGCGTACTTCAACAGCCTGCGCGAGCTTGGTGGCGCATATGTCCTGATGCAGGATGACGTCCCGCGCCAGATGCAGTTTCTCGCCGCGCGTATGGGCATCGCCCTGCGGCCGCTCGAGATGCCCCCGGTCGAACTGAGCAGCCGAATGTCATCGCGCGAGCTCCCGAAAATCCTGCAGGGGCTCGAAGCACCGCTCTCGGACGGCGGGGACCCGTATGCTGACCCGCCTAAGGATTCCGTGCTTGCCTCCAACATGATCTCGGTCGGTGTGGACGTTCCGCGACTGGGACTCATGGTGGTCAACGGACAGCCAAAGTCGACCGCCGAGTACATTCAGGCAAGCAGCCGTGTCGGCCGCGGAATGCCCGGTCTCGTCCTCACCCTTTACAACGCAAGCCGGCCACGCGACCTGTCGCATTACGAGCATTTCCGTGGCTACCATGGCGCGCTGTATCGCCGTGTCGAAGCCACAAGCGTGACCCCGTGGGCGCCACGCGCACGCGACAAGGCGCTGCATGCCGTGATTGCGGCTGCGGTAAGGCATGCGGTTCCAGGCCTGTTCGGTGACGATGACGCAGCCCGGTTCGATGACGGCGATCCCGAAGTTGTGCGGCTTGTCGAAAGCATTATCCAGCGGATCGACAGGGGGTCTGACGGTGTTGAGACTGCGGATGCAACCATTCAGCTGCGCGAGATTGTGGCCCAGTGGGCAGGGTGGTCTGGCGAGGCCGGCGCTGCGGGCACGAAGCTGAAGTACTGGGAGAAAAAGGCGCCCTTCGGGAAGACGGCTCCACACCTGATGTACGCCGCCGAAGAAGGAAAGCCACGTGGAACACACGGATGGCCGACACCTAACACCATGCGCGATGTGGAACCATCAACAGCATTCGTGCTGAAAAAAATTACGAGGAAACAGGAGAGCAAAGATGGCGACGACGTATAAGAACCGGGGCGCAGGAGCTGTTAGTCCCGCTATGGAAGGGGTGGAGCCCCTTGGAACGGTTCGCAGGTCCCAGCTCGTTTCGACGTACGGGATCGGCGCGATCCTTGACCTCGACAAGGGGTCATACATGCCGATGGGACTTGAGGACTGGGAAAGCGCGACCCGCCTGCCTTCGCTAAGTATCACCGAGTCACGGCTGCAGGCGCAGCTCGGGGTCAGTCATTTTCGCCTGCCCCCGGTCGCAAGACAGATCCCGGGCGGCGCCAGCGTCGAACGCAAAAGTGTTATCCCTGCTGTCCGTTTCCCGGCCTGGAACGAGTGCCCGAAGTGTCACCGGATCGGAACCGAGAGTGATCCGTTCGAACTGGCAGCGGACGGAAGCACGCTGAAGTGCAGCGCCTGCCGCGTGACGACTACACCCGTCCGCTTTGTGGTCGCGTGCCGCCAAGGGCATATCGACGAGTTTCCATGGGTCTGGTGGGCACACAGGAAACATGCAGGCGGCACCTGTCCGGCTCCCCGGCTGAAGCTGCTGTCGCACGGCAAATCCGCTGCGCTAGGCGACATGTATCTCCAGTGTACCTGTGGTGCTGCCTCGTCTCTTGGCGACGCCTTCAGCGACGACGCACTTGGCGCAGCCACGTGTCGCGGCGCGATGCCTTGGCTGTATTCCCGTGATGCCGACTGCAAGGCCGACCCGCGTGTCCTCCAGCGCGGTGCTTCCAACGTCCACTTTCCGGTTGTGGCATCGGGGCTGTCGATTCCGCCCGTATCCGAAGCCGCATTCCAGATTCTTGAAGAACTCTGGGATATTGTGAGCGCTGTTCCGGCCGAAGCGCTGGCGCCAGTGATGCAGGGCTATGCCAAGAAGTTCGGAGTGGCCCAGGAAGCACTGCTCATGGCCTGGAGGGAAAAGAAGAAGATCGAGGAACCGGGCGAGGAGGTGACGCAGGCCAGTTCCCGGGCCGAGGAGTACGCTGCGCTGTCGGCCGACCGGGATGACGCAATCATTGGAGGCTACATACCTCACTTCCGCAACGCGGTGGCGCCCCCACCCGATGCACTGACTGGGTGGTTCGACCTGGTGGGGGCGGTCTCGCGGCTTCGTGAAGTGCGGGCGATCGCTGGCTTTACCCGTATTGACCCTTACCCGGTGAACAACGAGGGCATTGCCCGTGCCATCCTTGAGCGCAGGATCGCTCCGGTCTCGAAGCGCCCGCCGCAGTGGCTGCCTGCTGCCGAAATTCTTGGCGAGGGAATTTTCCTGAGGTTCCGGACCGAAGCAATCGACAGGTGGACCGGAGAGAATCTCGGCCTGGAACGGCGAGTCGCAGCCTTGGAAGCAAAGTCGGCGCAGGTCGCCGCAGACCGTGGCTACCAGCGTGATTACACCATTACTGCGCGGCTCCTGCTGGTGCATTCCTTTGCCCATGCACTGGTGCGGCAGATATCGGTCGACTGTGGATATTCATCGTCGGCACTGCGCGAACGCCTGTATATCGCGGACGCGTCTGAAGGGGCGGGGCCGATGAACGGTGTCCTGATCTACACGGGATCCCCGGATTCGGAAGGCAGCCTTGGCGGCCTTGTCCGGCTTGCCGACGCTGCGCTTCTCGAACGGATTGTCTTGCAGACGATCCGCAGCCTGCAGTGGTGTGGAAGCGATCCCGTATGCCTTGAGACCGATCCCCAGCAGTCAGGCGACCGGGTCAGCGGAGCCGCCTGTCACTGCTGCCTGCTCGTCCCCGAGACAGCCTGCGAAAAGTTCAACCGGGAGCTCGACCGCACAGTACTTGTCGGTGACGCCGACGGACAGTGGACCGGATTCTTCGCCGGCGCGGAGGACGAATGGCAACGCTGATCCCCGACACGCCGAAGGAATGCCCTTACGGTGAGCGGATGGTGTACGAGAAGCTGGGGCGGGATCTTGACGACGGGATCATCGTCCTCCACTCGCTCGGCCTGCCAGGCCATCCAACCAAGATATGGGGGGAAGCCGATATCGTCGTGCTGTCGACGAAGGGATTTTTTGCGCTTGAGGTCAAGGGCGGAAAGGTATCCTGCCGCGACGGCATATGGCATTTTGGTGAACCCGGTTCGCCTGGTTATACGAAGCGCGAGGACCCTTGGACCCAGGCGAAGGGGACAATGTTTGGAATCAGACAGCGGCTGTGCGATGCCGACCGGGGACGCTTCGACGGCCTCCTGTTCGGGTTCGGCGTTGTGATGCCGATGGAAACCTTCACGGCTACCGGAGCCGAAATCGAACCAGCCGTGCTGCTCGACAGACGGGACTTCAGACGCAACCTCGGTTTCTACCTCGGGGACCTGCAGCGGCACTGGACAGCAGCCTACATCGAGAAGCACGGTCGCGCGCCGCGGCTTCCGGACAGGGACGATATCCGTCGCGCCCGGGCCGTACTGCGTCCGGATATCGATTCCGCGTTCAGCCTTGGAAGCTATCTCAATGGCGTCGAGCGGGAACTGCTCCAGCTGTCGAACAGCCAGATCCGCGCCTCGAGAAGGATGGCCGCCAACCCGCGCACGGTCGTTACCGGACGGGCCGGGACAGGCAAGACGATCATCGCCATTGAACGGGCACGGCAGTGTGCGAAGGCGGGCCAGCGCGTACTGTTCCTGTGCTTTAACCAGCTGCTCGCCCACCATGTACGGACCAGCCTCGCGGGTGATCCTCTTGCGGCCGGAATCGACGTCCGCCACCTGCATTCCCTGTACCGGGAGGTGATCGACCGGGCAGGGCTGGGCGGGCGTCTGGACGGGTTCGCGGGCGATAGCCGGGAGCTGTACGGCACCGTGTTTCCCGAACTGTTCGTTGAGTCGTACATCGAGACAGGCGGGCCAGCTTATGATGTACTGGTGCTCGATGAGGCCCAGGACGTGCTTACTGCCGAAAACTTGGATGCGTTTGATGTCCTGCTGTCCAGGGGGCTGAACCGTGGCTCGTGGCATATCTTTCTCGATCCCCTGCAGAACCTGTACAACACTGCCACGCAGGAGCTGGTGGAGAAAAGGCTGGCCGAGGCTCAGCCGACTCACGACAGCCTCTTCGAGAACTGCCGCAACAGCCGGCAGGTGGCCGTGCAGGCTTCGATCATTTCAGGCATCGACCTCGCGATCGAAGGAGCGCCAAACGGTCCGGAGTGCGACAACATCTATTATCACGACCGGAAATCGTTTGTTGCGCGGCTCGAGGATCAGGTGCGCAGCCTTGTGAGCCAGGACGTCAGGCCGGAAGATATTGTCATTCTGTCGACCCGACGCCGGGAAAACTCGCTACTGGAAGGACTGGAAAGCATCGCTGGCGTTCCGCTGGCCGACATATCCCGTCCAGTATCCGGAGCGCTTCATTTTTCGACCATGCATGCTTTCAAGGGTCTGGAGCGGCTGGCCGTGCTTGCCATCGACATGGACGGGATCGGCCAGACTGAGCGCGCAATGCTCCACTACGCCGGACTGTCCCGCGCGCGCGCCATCCTGAAGGTCTTTCTGCCAGAGAGCGCCCGTTCCGGATACACAGGCCAGGCGGTTCTGTTCAGCCAGCGCTACCAGCCGGCATAGCCTAGCGACAGCCGGCTACGCCGTTTTACCCGGAATACCTTGCAGTGTTCCGGAAAATCCTGCAGCGGGTTTGCAGAGATTCTGTTCTGGTTAGCGATGCGCCCGGCCGTGCGGGGCGTGACGGACCGCCCGGCCAGACCGCCCGGTACTGCCGCGGATCAAAAGGAAAGAACGCAGTCTGGCGCCGTCCGGGATCTATGCGGGTATCTTGTGGCGCAGTGCAATCAGGACGCTGCGCCCTTACTGGAAGCCGAGGTTACACTCCAGGTGGTGACCCATTTCTGGGCTTCAGCCAGGTTGATCCACAGGGTGCCATCGACGACCCTGCATTGATTACCGTCAAGCCATTTGCCTGAACGGCGTCGCGCATGGACGGCTGCCGCGCTGTCACCGGTGAGTTCCACGTATCTGGTGAGTTTCACCCAGGCCACGGGGTGTACTGCCGGTTGCCTCTGGCTGGTCATTGCGCGGATCGAGCTGCGTTATCGCTGCGCGCAGTGCTTTCACTACGCTGTCGTGGTCACCATGCATCTGCATCTGCACCTGGGGAGTCGGGCGGCCCGGAACGTGCAGTACGAGTGCGTACGCGTCGTTGGGGAACAGGCGTTCGAGCAACTGGGATGCCAGAAGCAGATCTGGCACTCGCGCATTTGAAAGCTTTTGCATCCGCAGCCTGCCTGTTGGGTGACGCATCGATTCTAGCAGCGTCCCTTTGTACTATGAACGGTAGACCCCGCCGCATGAGTGACGCCAGGACGATCGAAAGCAGACTAGCCCTGGCGGACCGCAGCACACAGGAGTGTTGCAGAATGCAGCGCGAATTGCGTCTCCGCGGTCGACGTCCGTGACTGCAGCGGTCTGCCGACGGTGACGGGCAAGATCTGTCTGTGCTTGAACTACAGCAAAAAATTCTTTCTGTACACAATGTACCCTTGAGCGGACAAATGGCAAACGCCTGACATAGGGACAATGTAATGGACGCCTTCAGAAAGCCGCTCGTAGCAGACCAGATTCACTTTGTGTTTGTGTGCTAGAAGAAGGAGCCCACCGGGCTGATACTGAGCAGGCCGTACTTCGACCTAGTAGAACGCTTTGGGCAGGCAAGGGAAACCGCAACCACGTGGCGGGAGCTGCTGGCGATGCTGGGCTTCAATGGCGAAGAATTTATCCGGGGGTTTATGCAGACGGACTCTTACACTCCCGTGCCCGAAGACGAAATCGAGTCGATCAGGGATCAGGTATGGGTCCTGCATTCGGACGAGTTCCCACTACTTCAGTGCGCAGCCGAGTCGTTTGCGTTTTATGGGCGCATGTTTCCGGCAGCGGAAGGAGTAGTTGAGGCAACTACTGAGTATGAGCAGCCGTTGCATCTTTATCCGAAGCAAAAGTTCTTCGAAATGAAAAAAATGCTGGAAAGTGCCGGTCACACGCTTGAGTACCGGGTGTTTCCTGGAAAGCCTCGAATCTATGCTTATTAGGCGTCCGCCTCCGGGTAGCCATCCGGTGTTTACTGAAGCTCAGGCGAATGTAATTTCCCCGTTTCTAGCCTTCCCGGCGCTCTGGATCTGCAAAGCGCCGACCCCGATTAACAGCAGCAAAACTTCAATCTCGTGATTCGGACTGCGGTAGTCTGGATTACCCTGCAGGCCGAACACGCGTCGTTTCAGGTCCTGTTTCCGGTTTGCCAGCGTCTGATCAGATAACAGCATCTCCCTCGCCGACAGCACGAAGTCAGCGGACCGTTTACCTTCAGCAGCGGGACAGCTGGCAGCAGCGACCCCGGCGACAAGCCCACGGTGGCAGAGGATGCTGAATGCCCACTTCGGGCATGTATGCTGCAGCTGGCTCTTAGTCCTGTCTGCCGAGTAGACTTCCCTGATCCCCTCAACCCATGCTAGATCCGGCCTCACCCCGTGTCGGGTATGGTGAAGGGCGCTCAGGGTAACCCTTTCGATTTTTCCTTCGCGCGCAATTATTTGCATGGCACGTCCTCTTTCAGTGGGGCTGCGCTGATGAGCCGGTTGGGGGAACTGGTCGTGCCCGTTTCAGCATCATATTTTTCGTAGAGCCGGACTTCGTTTCCTCAACCGGATCCCAGGCACGTCGACTCAGGTTGCTGGTAAACCAATGATCTCATGGGAACTACAGGGCTATACAACATAATGTTTCTGTCCCGCAGGATAGCAACAGACGAAGCCTGCAGTCGCGGTGTCGAGGTTGCGGAGGTGTTCCTTCTCCAGTAAGCTTCAGATGCTCAGGGAATACAGCACCCTGACCGCACAGACTGAGTCTATGCATAGCCGATACGGATGACCGACGGCGCCTGTGCGACGCGTGAAGCGCTGCAGGGATCTGCTTGTTAAAACAAGTGACCCTCATGAGCTCAAAACGATTACGCCAATTGCGTCAGCACGCTTACGAAAGGCAGAACCGTCGCTGCTTTTACTGTTCCTGCCCGATGTGGGACACCGACGCCGAAAACTTCTCCCGGGTCTATCAGCTGCCACCCCGGCTTGCCAGGTATTTGCAATGCACGGCGGAACATGTACTGGCTCGACGGGACAATGGCATGGACAGCGTTAGCAATGTCGTCGCCGCCTGCCTGTGGTGTAACCGTATGCGCCATCAGGGCCGTAAGCATAAAGCCCCCGATGCCTCAGCCTACAGAGCACAGGTATTGCGCCTCATGGAAATGGGGAGATGGCATCCGCTTGCGGCGAGCCGAAGAGCTATGTTGTTTGGACAGAAGCCAAGAGCTACCTAATGGTGCTCCCTGTCCTGTCTGGATTGCGCATTCGACCGGTGACCGCGGCACATTTATGAAATCGTTGCGCGGGTGTTCGAGTGAACGCTCCATCGCCATGGCCTGTTCCTTCCGCACCCATTAACACATCTAACCTACGTAATTATTTCGTCAGCGTTAATTTAGTGATGTGTATCGTCCGGAATAATAATGATGTTCTCCGGACGGCCCAGATGCGTATATTTCAGGGCTTCCGTCATTCCGCCCCAGTCAGCTACGTTCTGAGCGACAAGCTCAGTGGCGTGGCCCACTTGGACCGCCAGTTGTTCCACGAATAAAGTATGCCAGTTGGCGTCGCGCTGCAAAATTGCCGTATTTGCAACTTCCTGCACCTTCAGATAGTTCCTTGACGAATAGATGTGACCTATGTTTTTGTGCAGCAGCTCCATGATTTCAGTGACATATGCCATCCTCGTCATGCTGGCCACGACTTCGCGCCATGTCACGTGATGGCCCTTCCGTATGTGGTCGGCAAAGGTGCAATGAATCTGGAGCAGCAGTCTTGCAATAAACAGTCCCGCATGCGCACCATGTATCGGAAGGGTGGTGCCCAACACAGCCAATGACCCCAGCGTGAAGGCCGCAGTAGCGGCCGACGCGTGCCCCGCCTCCAAGGGCTGCGTATCACATGCGCTCAGGATCACGACAGGGGGAAATTCGATTCGCCCCTTGAGCTCCCATATATCCACGCGCTGGTTACCGATGATTAGCTTACCGGCGCCACTTGAGCTTTCGTATGTGCCATGCCCATCAAACACCATGATTGCACCGTCAAAGCTCTCCATGGCAGCGATGAGTTCATTTTCGGTTTTAATATCGACAAAGCGGATATCCCATTGCGCTGGGTTGCCAATCATCTTCAGCGCACTATGTATCGATTGCCGAAGAACATCATGCAGGATATCGCCATTATTGAATGATCGGACAACCACGACCTTATAAAATGCTGACAACGGCAATTGGGCGGGCTTCCGCACACAATTCATCAGATACAGGTTTCCCGGCAGGACCGGCAGTCTCGATACATCAAAGCGCAGTGAGAGGGGCAAGCCCTTGCTCCGTATGAGCTCCAGCGGCAGGTCGGAGACCAGCTTCATTCCTTCGATCTCGCCCGTCTCGTCCGCATCGATTCTGTCTAGGAATTCCTGGCGTACAAGTGTGCGCATTTTCTCGCCGAGTTTTCTGGCAAGTTGAGACAACTTCCAAGCCTGAGCTTGCATGCCGGTGCTTCGCGCGCATTTTCCTATTTGTTTGAGGTCGCCACGTATCCCGGCCAACTTCGGTTCCAGCTGCAATACAGGCGCTAGCGTTGCCGCGGATAGTATTGCCAACCCTGCCGTAAATGATCTGGCATCCTTGGTACGCTGCGCTTCGCCTCGCCTGAAAACAGAGTGCAGCTTGGCGGCAGCGGAGTCTTCAGTCGTACAATTGTCAAAGTATGTTGTTGCCTGAACCGTACTTCGAAAAAACAACTTGATAGCCGGCCGAATGTCATCACCAGCATCAGAAATCTGCTTGCGAAAGCCTTCGTAATGACCCCAATAATGGCTTTCCAAGGCGAGGATATACCGATAGTCGCACAGGTAGGCCGTGCGTTCTGTCAACAGGCTTCTGCGCGCTTTGCTAACGGCATCAGCGGCCCGGCAAACGCGTTCGACATATTGCTCAGTACGTTCCGCAGGCGTGCCGCCAGGCGTTTCTTCGATCTCGTCTTGCGCATGAAGCTGCCAACCGAATGCGCGAAGCGCTATTTCATTCGGGGCTGTCAGGTTGTGATGCACTTTGGGCAAGTCATGCGGTTTGATCGTCTGCCGCTCACTCTTGTTCGTTAGCTGCGCCGCGAGAAGCGCAAATTCCATAGTGCCCGACTTCGTTTGCAGGTAGTCGATGACGGCACTGACGTAGGCGATTACATGTTCCACCGTCAGCTCTTCGAGCAGCCGCCGTCCTTCACCCGGCACGCTTGATACATGTAATAGGGGTTCGTCGCGCTGCTCACAAAGCAGGTCGACGGCCGAGGCAACAGCTTCATTGCTCGTGACGACGATTTTAAAAACCGCATGTTCAAAGACGTCCGGGCGCGCCTGCAGCAAGTCGATTGGCATAACCAAAGTTCGCGGCCAGTTATTTCTTTTAAGACGCAACTGCAATACTGATTCTGGTCTGCTGAATGGCTCCCGGATATCACTCGGCATTTCCGCTATTTTCATCAGCGGAAGCGCCACGTCGTGCAATCCTTCCGTGTACAAGCCAAGAAAGCTTGCACGCGCCATGTCTTGGATGGGATGAGGAAAAATATAGAGCAACTGAAATGCTTGCGAAAGATTCTCGTTTGCGACTTCTGCCGTTTGCTGTTCTGCATCTGCGTGAAAACCGTTATCGTGCATATGTTTTTCTCTGTCCAGTCAGGGCACGTATTGGCCAAAGCATGACCTCGTTGGTCGGCGCCATCCGGCGTATTCGCCGTGCCGGTTCGCGAGCGTCATCGGGTGGGAATCCTCGGCGCTGCCCATAGTGCTGGCGAAATTCGGTTTGTCGAAAGCGAAGGCAGCCTCCGCCAACACGACGCACGGCAGACCGAGGTTGCCCGCCGTGCGGGCGGTCGCCTCAAGGGAGTTGTTATTACTGACCGCGACGATCACTACCTGACGGATCGCGTGCGCGTGCAGCCAAAGTTCTGGTGCGGCGTTAATACAAGCGTCCAGCCCATTCTTCCCGACCGCGTGTTCATACCTCAGCGGAATGAAGCGATCTCCAAATTCGAGACCGCCCTGGCGTGGCACGAACGCAGAGTTTGGCGAACTCCCGATGTGGCGCCCACAGATGACGGGCTGGCTCTGCTCACGCGAGGCACTCTGCAGACGGACGATGTTGTACTCAGCGCCTAGGTTGTTGCGGGACGGGAGCGTGCTAACTTGTGTGCCATTCTGCATGTCGATAATGGTCAGTGCGGCCGGTGGAGTTGTGGTTGTTTTGTCGAAGAGCGTTGGTGGCATGGTATTGCCGAGAAACACTGGTCGTCAATGTTCTTCCGATTCCGAGGATTTCCATGCTGTCTGCGGCGGAAATTCGTCCAGCCTCGACAGTCGATGCCGCGCGCATGTGCGCCACCTGTGACCAGTGCGCCGCGGGGCCACGACCATCAGCTGTAAAAAGTGGTTAGTGAGCGAAGCTGACATCGCCCGGCGTGTGGAGGATGAACTGGCAACAATTGACGCTGGTCACACCCAACAATAGTGATGCCGTGTTTGTGGTGCTGTTTCTGTTTCAGGTCGCTGTCATCCAAATAGTGCTGGTCAGGCTACCGACGTCTCCAAAAGCGAGATGATGTCTTTGAAGCGCTCCCGCGAGCCAATCTCGCGGTTGTGCCCCCGCATGAACCGCTTCCATTCCTCATAATTGTTGAGCAGGTCTCTGGCCAGATCGAGGGGAGTCATTCCCGCGTGGTTTGCACTCACGGCGCGACAGGGAAACGCATCAGCAATAAGGGTCACCGCTTCCAGATTGCCGAACCGGACCGCCGTATGCAGCACCGTCTGCCCTTCGTCACGGGTGACCCTGTCGACATTTGGGTTCAGGTCCAGAACGATCCTGATGCATCCTCCTGACCCGCCGGCGACGGCGGCGTGCAGCGCAGTCCTGCCAATATGGTCCTGGGCGTCGACATCCGAAATGGCGGCGAGCAGGCCGGTCAGCTCTTCGTCGCCGCTGTCAGCGGCAATCATGAGCGGGGTCTGGCCCTTGAAATCACAGAGCTTTGCCTGTTCGGGCCAGAGCCTGACCAGTATGCGGATTGCCTGACGTACTACGACAGACGGAAGCTGTTTGCGGGGACGCAGGGCCGCGCGGAAGACCGGCATCCGCGACAGCTGCTCGAAGTGGTGGAGCTGTTTCATCCACGACAGGAGCAGGCTGTCCCTGCGGGCGTCCTTCAGTCTTGCAAGCCGGAGCCTCTTCACGTGCCCGAGTAGCCAGGCCCGGAGTTCGTCGATGTCAGCCTCATGAATCAGGCCGGCCGATCGCGCGAAAAGGTCTTTCAGTTCCTCCGCCGACTGGCCGCGTCGTGCCTCGACTCCATGGTAGGGCCGGTACAGCTCCTGCCAGAAGAATTCTTCGCATTCGACTGCCGTGTCCTCAAACGACGCCAGGTCCTGCACGCCCCGCACGGACAGGACGAGGTGCCGGTAATAGCACTCCTGGATCTTCGGGTCAAATCCGCGCACTGCGATGTCGGTCGCGAATCCCTCCCTGGCAATCTGGCCGTGCAGGGGGCCGAAATTCCGGTCGAGACATGCTTCCAGCGCTGAGCGAAAATCCTGGGCGGCTCCCTCGAAGTCGTTCTGCATCAGGCGGTGCCTCGCCCTGAATCGCAGGAATGGTCCTTTCCATGTCTCCAGGCCTTCGCTTTTCTGGATGCCATCCAGCAGCGCTTCGGTTTGCTCCTGGACATCCTGCGGGCGCGCGGGCCCGGGACTGTCGATCAGGCCTGCAAGCTCGATAACGAAGGTTCCAGCCTCCTGCGCCGGCGTCTCCGCCAGTTCGCGCAGGCGGCTGAACGCCATGGCACGTACCTCCGGGGAAAGGCCGTCAGTCCGTGCCAGCTGGCTGACCACCAGATAACTCGCCTCCGCCTGGAGGGCCTGCCAGGCTGATGAGCCGCTGACTGCCCTGACAAGTGCGGCTATGCGGGCGTCCTCGTCAGCCTCCGATTCCAGCATCCGCACCCGCTCCTCAATGACGCCGGAATGGCCGTCCTGTCCTGCAAGCGGGACCAAGTCGGGCAGGGCGGCGTCGTGGCGAAGTGTCATGAACCGCCGTGTCAGGCGCTCGCCCAGCAGCTGGTGACCCATTCCCTTGGCTGAAGGCATGATGGACAGCAACAGGTCGCACCTGTCCCAGGGAGTGAACTTCGATTCGAACCACCTGTCTTGGTCGTCATATGTCCCGCCGTGCATGACAGACTGGATCGTCAGGTTGTAAACGGTATGAAACAGTGCCAGCAGTGGCAGGAGGCGGTTGTGCGAAGGGTCCGAGGACCGCGGATTGGCCCCCGGGCCGCACAGCAATTTCAGCAGGCGCTGGTATGCATCCTGCGTCATCCGCGCAACCCGCAGCCGCTGGCGGACCGTGCGCATGGACGGTGCGGCGTATCGTACTGCAAGGGTCTCGACGAACCTCCGGTTTTCCTCTGGCGTGCCTTTCCCCTCCATAATCGTCTGCACGAGGGAGGCAGGCAGAGGGATCTCGTCCGCGAGCATTTCCGGACCGAGTCCGCGCAGCTGTACAAAACCAAGGGCAGTAGTGAACTGTTCTTCCTCGGGCATACTTTCGTGCAGATGAAAGCTGCTCTGAAAGTCGAGATCGGCTTCGTCATGAAACAGCTCGTCGATCATTTTCGCGCTCTGGGGCAGTCTGCCTTCGAGCCGCCAGCCCTGTAGCGTCCGCAGGGCGTTCATGTTTTTCCGCTCTGCGTGTTCACGCTGAAGCCCGTCCGCTACATGCTCAAGGGACTGCTCACCCAGCAGGTCGACAAGCCATTCCAGCACGAATGCCACGGGTAGCCGGACAGTGCCGGCGGACTGGTCCCAGTCAGGCAGGAACCAGAAACGTCCGCCCGGCATTCCGGCGTCGAAAGGCAACTCGCGCTCGGCCCCGGCCAGGCTCCAGAAAGCGAGGCGCCGTGCTAGTCCCGGCACATATGAGTACGCCAGCATGTGCCAGAGAACCTGCTGCTGGCTCGCGTTATGGGTCCATGTATGCGTGGCCAGGGCGCTGTCGAAGGAGAACCACTCGTCCATGTTCCTGCATGCGTCGCTTCTGGCCTGTTCATCCATCTCCAGTGCCGTGAAGATATCGTTCGTCAGCTCTTTCATAAACTTCCTGTGCCGGGCAAGTGGAAAGCCCATTGCAGTGAACTGGCTGATGTGCTTGGACTCTGGACGGTCGAGACCCAGGCTCAGGTGAACCTGCAGGAGGATCTGTTCAGGAGAAGGGATGCGGGCCATGACGTTGTAAGCTGTGGATTGAAAGACCCCAGTATCGTGCGAAACGCCGTATGACTGAATGAAAGACCGCGTACCCCACGCGGCGAACGTGGCCGTTCTGCAGGGGTACGGGATTCTTCATCGACGTTATCGCGAACTGGTTTCAGAATCCTGCTGTCGGTGCATTGGGCACCGGCCTTTCGGCATCTGTATCCCGGCTGCCGGCAGCATATGGAAGAGGGACAATTTTAGGAGAATCGTCATGGGCACACAGCCAAACTGGCCGAGCAAGGAACTTGGGCACAAGTCGGGAGGGGGGCGCGACAATGCCCCTCCAAAAAAGTGACCGGTCCTGAAGCAGACTAGCCGGAACACCTGGCTTCAAAGGGCGATCTAAGAGGTCGCCCTTTCTATTTTGAAAAACGCCAGGATATGCCCGTAACAGCCATCATGTAGTGAGCACGGAAAGAATGCGGACCACAGGAAAGGCCGGGCAGCACGATGTCCCTTGGGCTCCATGCTCCATGTGACGTAACATCCTCGCACGGAACGTCCTCAGTTCCATCCCTGGCCTGCCGGGCAAAAGTCGACAGCCACCTCCAGAGGGTGGGCAGGCTACAGCTGGTGCAGTGTGTAGGTCTGCACGTCGGCAAAGCCCGAGCGAAGAAGTTCGCTGCGGATGACTGCATCGGTTGGATGGGACAGCCAGATGCTGACTTCCTGGTCGCCGCCTTCAGCATGAATCCACACATCTACCCGGTGCGTGAAGCCGCGTGCCCTGTGTTTTCTGTCCAGCTGCGCCAGCTTCTTCTGTTCGGCTGCTTGGGCCTTCGCAAGTTCCTTGTCGAGCATCGCAAGAGCGCACTGCTCGCACTTTCCGTCCCTGTGCTTCAATGTTGAGGCAGGATCGAACGCCGGGTTATGACATCCACGGGCTCTGCATTTGATAATCCCGACGCTGTCGAGCAGGCGAATGACGTCCGCTTCAGTAGCCTCGCTGAACTGCAGTCTGTCGTCGATTACGATCGTAAGACCGCCTCCCACAAGCTTAACCGAAATCTGGAAAGGCGAGTCGTAGAGCCATACGCATGGCGATACCGACGCACTCAGTTTTGCATCGAACGGTCCTTCACGGGTATGGACATAGTTCTTCAGCGGGTTGTCCGCCTTCTGCTGCCGCAAGCCATCCTGAAACTGGTTGATCCATTCGTTCTTGTCCATTGATCCGCCGATGCTCTGCGGCACGCCGGTACGTACACGTGCACGGAGCGCATACCGCCAGATTCGAATCGTAACATTTGGAGCAGAACCGGACAACCGCACGCCTGTCACGATATGGCAATTATGCATGAGTGAAGACAAATTTTTCGATGCGGCGATAAACGACGTGATCTTCCAGTACTTCAAATCTGCACAGCACCGGCCTCGATCAATGCAGCAGTGCTTCAATCGCTTCTTTGGGATTGCGGAAGCCACGGCATCTTGGTGGAACAGATCGGCGGGCTGAAAGCGTGACAATTAATGAAAATTCCACGGAAATAATACCGTAGACTAATTATCCTTGAGCAATCAAGGTTCGCGCTGGGCGCAGCGTGGCTTACCGCGACCGCTGATCTTCTGTCCGGAAATTCACCTACCGATGTATCGAGTTACTTGGGCGACAAACCATAATGGAAAATATAGATAAAGTTATTCAGGATGCTATACAAAAGGCGATTGTGGAACGAGGCCACATCAACATACTTATCGCCGGTCGCTCGGGTGTCGGAAAGAGCACATTGATCAACTCGGTGTTCCAGGGGAACTTCGCGGAAACCGGGCAAGGGAAGCCGGTGACCAAGGGGACCCTTCAGTTCTCGAAGCAGGGGATTCCACTGACGATCTACGACACCCGAGGACTCGAGATGGCGGAGTATCAGCAAACCATCGACGATCTGCGCAGGCTGGTAGAGGATAAATGTTCTGACCGGGATGGGAATAACCACATCCACGCGGCCTGGGTATGCATTCAGGAGGATGGGCGCCGGGTGGAGGACGCGGAAATCAAGTTGCACGAGATGTTAGCCCAGCACTTGCCGGTGCTGGGCGTCGTCACCAAAGCTCGTGCCGACAACGGATTCCGCAGCAAGGTCAGCGAGCTGCTTCCTAAAGCGAAAAATGTCGTCAGGGTGCGAGCGATACAGGAAGAGCTCGACGAGGGTCAGGTGCTAAACCCGATGGGACTTAAAAATCTCATTGAGGCCACTTCCGAGGTAATTCCCGAGGGAAAGCGTAGGGCTCTGGCCGCGGCGCAAAAGGCCGACGTGGCCTACAAGGTCACCCAAGCCCAAAAGGTCGTCGCTGGCTCGGCGACCCTCGCCGCCGCGGCCGGAGCCAGTCCAATTCCGTTCTCCGATGCGGTCGTGCTGGCGCCTATCCAGATTGGCATGTTAGCCGGTATCACGTCGGTCTTCGGACTCGAGCTGTCGAAAGCGACCCTAACCACGCTGGTGAGCTCGGCACTCGGCGTCACCGGCGCGACCATCGCGGGCAGGACAATCGCGGTAAATCTGTTGAAGTTGATACCGGGGGCCGGAACCGTTGTCGGCGGGGCAATTTCCGCTGCAACAGCGAGCGCGCTAACGGTTGCGCTTGGCGGCGCATACATCGCCGTGTTGTCGAATTTTTTCATCGACAATCCGGACGCGACCCCGAGCGTGGAACAGATCGCGAAGAAATTAAAGGAACAGATGCGCAATCAGAACTGAACGCCGGCTTGTGGAGAGAGGGCTGGGTCGACCAGGCAGTCATACCTCCATTTTCCTTGGACGAGGCGCGGGCACCATCGCCCTTGCAGTCGGTTCGTGTAGCGATCAAGTAATTTCGGACACGACGATTGCTGACCCACCGATCTCTAGAACTTCCTTCATCCATGACTGCCTGCCGATCCAGCACGCATTCTGGAGCCATAAACTAGGGACGGTTCCGCTGGATCTGGCTACCGCTGGCGACAAGGCGGTCCGCGCGCAGCAGTTTGCGGATCAGCGACGCGCCGACCCCGGCGATTACTGGCCCCGTTCGCGCATAACCCATCCATCGTGCGAAAGCGCGAACAGCATCGGGCCGTTCGACCAGCCCCGCGCTTTCCCTGCTGAGCGCAGCGAGGAACTGGGTTTTCAGGTGGTCGTCCTCATACTCGGTAATGGACCGCGCGAGCAGGCGAACTGTTCCTGTTTCCCTGATAATGATTCCCCTGCGTGCCGCCGCCAGCAGGACGCCATCAAGCGCTGTGCGGATTCCCGGTGTCGCGTGCCTGTAGCCCAGGCCATAGGCGGTCTGGCGGATCAGTTCTGCAGGCGTCATTGGGCCGGCGGCCAGCACGTCGCGTACTACGCACATTGCATCACTGTCCTCTGCCCAGCGCCGCAGACGGCCAACCGTTCGCGCACGGGCCAGTTCGGCTTCTTCGTCGTCCTCAGCCTGATCATCATCCTCTGGATTAGCGAGCAGTATCTGCCGCAGGCGGTCGGCTTCGCATGCAACCATCGAAGCGGTGAACGCGAGTTCCTCGTGGTTCAGGTGATACAGGGGATGCATGGCGCGGACCGAGAGTGCCAAGCTGCTGTCGATATGGAAGTCGACCATGTCGAAGACCGTATTGCGCTGCAGGGTATGCAGCAGCAGCTGCCCGGGATGTGACCCGAGGTCTGCGGTCTGGTCCGGGGCAAGTACCTGCGCAGTGAAGAGCAGGTAGTTGCCATACAGCGTCCACTGTACACGCTGTCGTGACTGCTCCAGGTGAAAATGGAAATCAAGCACATTCCCGCTGCCTTTGACGACAGACCAAGCGCCATGAGGTCCTTCCAGACCATCTATGCGTTCCTGCAGTGCCTGTGTGCCGATGCTGGCGCTGGTGCCATTCCAGCACGGGTCTGCCACGCGCCGGTACAGGTCCTGCACTTCCGCATCGCACAGCACATCTGCTGTGCCCGCATAAATTTCGGCATTCCGCCGTGGGGTGTGCCGAAGGGCAACAGCGGCTTCGGCACCCGTATGCAGGCGTACGAGGGGACTGGCCTGCATACGGCGCAGATCTTCAGGAACCAACTGTACCCCGAAGGCCGGCATGCCGATGGCACCTGCATCAGGTGCGGAAACCGACAGGAGCAGGTGTGGCCTGCCGTGCACCCCTCGCAAGGCCACACTCAGACCGTTCGGCCCATCCCACTGGAGCCGGCCGGAACGCTGCACAAGCCTGACCTGGCAGCCGGTCTCGTCGCTTAGAACAGTTTCCACCAGGCGCCGACCGTGTGCGATACGGGCATCGAGCATTGCCTGCTCATGCTGCAGGTTGCTCCTGCGGTCCGCGCCACCGAGCATAGGAGGCAGGATCTGGAAGGGGCTTGTCAGGCGCTCCGCAATTGCGGGTTCGATCGGGCTGCGGTCGAGCAGCTCCTGGGCTAGCAGCACTTCAGTGGAAGGGCAGGGCGCTTTTTCCCCGACCCTGTTCATCGATAAAAGAAACTGGTTCAGGTTGCGAGCCGCCTGGCGCACCTGGAGGAATTCCAGGCTTTCCCGGATATGCGGGAAACTGACCTGGATGAAATGTTGCGCATGTCCATGGCTCAACGGTCGCATGTTCCGGTGCGCCAGTGAACCGATACGATCGACCCGGCCCACTTTCTGTTCCAGCGAGATCGGACTGGCTGAAATACCGTAATGGACCACGCTGTCGCAGAAAGTATGCAGGTCTTCGCCTTCCTGGAACACGTCAGTGGAGACGAGTACCCGCGGATAGCCTGGCATACGGAACTTCCTGGCGATCGCCGACCGGCTACCCGAGTTTTCTCCCGTGGCGCCGAGTACCGGCGACAGTGGATGCAGCTGGCGCGTAATGTATTGTGTGAATTCCGCCGGCTTCTTTTCATCGATGTCCTCGAAGTTCTGCTTGAGCAGCAATTCAAGGTTGGCAGCAAGGTCGCGCAATATCTGGAACGAACTGAAGGTATTGGGGTGCCCGCTCTGCTCGAGCAGCCGCCCGGCAAACGAATGGATCAGCCTGTCATCGGCAGATCCTTCGTCCACGCGGGCCCGGCTGGCGCGCAGTGCGTACAGGTCGACGAATGGATGATCGAGGCGGCACACTGCGGCTGCCAGACGATGATGGACCAGCGTTTCGCGGATGAGCTGTTCTGCGGCCATTTCATCGTCGCCGGCCAGCGTATCGAAAGTGTCGGATGACCACTTGCGGCCCAGGCATTCAAGCGCCGGCTCCGTGCGCAGCACGTCCCACAGGCTGCGCTGTCCAGCTGTATCGGCCAGTCCTTCGATGTCGACCCTGCCGCGAACGGTAACGACATCGCTGAACGCGGTTGCGAGAATACGCCGCGCGACACGCGCCTCGCGCGCCGCAGCGCCCAGCGCAACGGCGGACAGATACGCATACTGGGCCCGCTCGAAGTTCTGGATGCGGGTAGGGCTGGCTGCCAGCGCGGGCAGTTCGACCGGCAGACCGAAGTCCACCTTCTGCGGGCACGGCATACCGGGCAGCCTGCTCCAGCTAGTGGCAAACATCATGCTCGCGGACGCCAGCACGTTACGGAAGTTGGACGGTGTGGACACCAGGTCCTTCCCCGCGCTCGCTACCAGTTCGTTGTCGCCCCTGTAGAACCAGGCGAAGAAGCTTGAGAGACTGCTTTTGTCGCCATCCCGCTCCTCGTCGAGCTGGCCATGCTGGCGCTCTCCGACAAGCTCGCTGTACGTGCGAAACCAGCGTGCCACTTCAGGATCGTTCCTGACGTAGTTTCCGATCCAGCGGTTGTAGCTGTCTTCGATCTTTGCCTTCAGCTCACCGACACTGCCGACGCGGCGTACGAAGATGAGCTGCTTCCTGTCCGATGCGAATGCCGACCGGGCGGCCTGTTGACCGACATGGTCCATTTTTGGATGGGGCGGAAATTCGCCGAAATGCTTCTGGTAATCGTCGACCAGCAGTTCCACCACGGTGCGGTCCGGCGCGTCGCGTTCGCTGCTGCCGGCAGGGCCGGCCTGTTCGGCAGCACCATCGAACTGCACCGGCATCCCCCTGTTCGACGGAAGGTAGCTCTCGAAAGATGCAAGCATGCCCAGCTCGAACTTCCCGCTGTTGTTTTCATTCAGCGATTCACTGACCTTCTTCTGCAGCAGGGCCGCGAACAGCTGCTGCTTCAGGCCCAGCACGATCTCGGCTTTCTCTCCGCAGCGGTGTTCGGTCCGGTACATGTTGCGTGTATGTTCCTTTTCCCCCAGTTTCAGGCTGTTCAGGCGGCGCACCATGAAAGGTCTGAGTGCGGCATGGACCCGTTCCCAGGGCGCACCGTCTGCAACGTCGAGCAGCGCCTCCTTGCCGAACAGTTCCAGCTGGCGCCGCAACTGGCCAATATCACGGTCGAATGGAGTGGCGGAGAGCAGCAGTACACGATCGACACGGCGTGGCGCGCCGGAGTCGGTTCCCAGGACGGTAGCCAGCAGCTGGTTACGGTCCGCGCTGTGCAGGCCGCGGCGGTAGTTGTGCGCCTCATCGACGACGACCACGTCAAACTGCGGCAGGATGGCATTGAGCGCGCCGGCCCAGCAGCGCTTCGCTTCGCGCTTTAGATCCTGCAGGCGGCTGTCGTCGAGCCCAGGGCGTTGCAGCTGGGCGAGCAGCTGGTCCACCTTCGCTGCGTTCTGCGGCAGTTCGCGTCTGAAGCGCTCCAGCGCGTCCGCGAGGTCGGTGCGCGTTCCTCCGAGGGGGAGGCTAAAGGCCGAAGTACAGACGAAGTAATCTCTTACACTGTCGGTGGCTACTGCCTGCACCAGGTCCGAAAGCGAACTGCAGGACCTGAAGGGGGCGGCCGGGGCGCTGCCGAAGCCTTTCACAATACCGTCGTGCATCCGCAGATTTTTGTCGACGAAGCTACGGTAATCCTTCTGCCACTTGTCCCGTACGTTATTCTTGGGCAGCAGGTAGAGCACGCGCAGTCCGGGCTGAAAGCGGCGCATCAGCGCCACGACGCCCAAGGCAATGTAGGTTTTCCCCATGCCCACTTCGTCGGCAAGATAAGCCATCCCATGTTCGGCCAGCATGTTGTGCAGGGCGACCGATCCTTCCAGTTGCAGCTGGGCCAGGTCCTGTGGAATGGCGCCCTTGCCGCCGAAGTCGATCAGTTCCGCAGCTGTCTGCAGGTCAAGCCTGTCCATTCATTGTCTCCCCGGTTACATGCGCACAATTCACCCGGCGGACCGGCATGCTGAATTTCTCCTTGATCCACGCCAAGAACGCATCCCTGTCCGCCATGGCACTAAACTCTTCGTCGTTTTCGGTGGCGCCGATCAGGGCCTGTACCCTGAGCCCCAGCTCGCTGCCCGGTCGCCAGGTGGCCAGCAGTTCATCCATGCTGAGAAGGGTCAGGTAGCGCACGATCAGTGCTGTCTGACGCTGATTGTCCGTGCTGGAGAGTGCTTTCGCCAGGCTGGTCAGGGAGTCCGGCTGTTCGCCGTCCAGGTAGTAAGCCAGCTCTTCTTCCCGTCCAGCTTCGTGCGCCTGTTTCAGCTTGTTCTTCAGTTGCCAGAATGCGCCGTTCACCTCGGAGAACTCGGAAAAGAAACTGGAGCGGATTTCCTCTGGAGGCAGGGGCGGCAGGAACTCGTTCGAGCTCAGTCCGTCCTTCGAAAGACGCGCCTGCCGGGCGGCCAGTTCGGTAATCATGGCGAGGCGGGTGGCGTAATCCAGGTTCTGGAAGATCCGGAGCAGATCGTGCACATCGGGCTGGGGCAGGGCGCCTGGGCGGCAGTACACCTGGCGTTGCGAAACGAGGAACGTGCGCCTGTCGCTGCAGCTTCCATCTGGTGTGGTCCAGCATGCCGCAACCAGCGACGAACGACCGAGCCGGGCTGCCAGACCTTCGATCCGCAGCATAACGGGAGTGTCTGCGTGGAGCGAATAAGTACCGTGCGGTACGCCTTCCGGATCAAACAGCGTTAATGCACCGTCAACCGGACTGAAGGCCTCGAGCAGACCGCTGCGCCAGTCGAAGACAAGCTCCACTGGAGGGATAGCGGTTGCGTCTGGGCAGCCAGACGCTTCTGCGGCAGCTACTGGCGCGAAAAGCTGGTGTCTGGGCATGGACCTGAGCAGTTTCAGCTGCGCGGTTCCCTGCAGCAGAAAACCAGCCTCGACATTGTCATGGAATGCCTTCTGGCTGAGGTTGACGGAGCCGACGAAGCACCAGGAGGTTCCCGCGTAGATCTTGGCGTGCAGCTTGCGCACGCCGTCCGCATGCAGGCCGAAGCTGTTGCGCAGCTCCCTGTTCCACTGGCACCAGTTGACGAGACTGGAAAGCTGGTCATGCACAGGACGCGTAAGCGTCGCCACGCCCTGCTCATCCGTCGGCAGCAGTAGAGCAACCGGGTCGTAGCGCTTCAGGAAGCTCGCGATCCTGGCGTTGTCACCCTGTTCGGCGAAGAAGGGGCTGACGATTTCGAGCGGCCCGCCCCTGACATGCCTGAGCAGGTCCGGAAAGGACTGCCGCCCGATGCCTGCACCCGAAAAGTAGAAGGTGCAGCCAGGGTCTTTCGGTCCCGGCTTCCAGCTTTCAAGCCGCTCCCTAAGTGCGGCCAGCACCGGAACCGGACGATTACGCTGGAAGAACACAAGCGCGCGTTCCAGCGGTTCCACGATGTTGCGGGGCGCATGTGCCTGGTTCAGCTCGACCCAGTGCCCGACTTCGATGTTGGTCCACCAGCCTGCCTTCGTCAGGTTGAACGAGCCGGCAGCCAGGATAATGGACGCAGCGCCGCCGGCGTCGAGTACTTCGATTACAGCCAGTTTGGAATGCTGGCAGGCGCCGGGAACGCGAACAGGAATATAGTCGACTTCAAGCCGGGTAGCGAACTCAGGATTGAATACATCGAGGTCGTAAGCGACCGCGAACTGGTTTCTGTGCAGGCTCATGAGCACTTGCAGCTGGTGGTAGCGCAGCGTGTCGTCGGTCGACAGTGCTGTCTGCTGCAGCAGCAGGGGCATCACCTCAAGTTCAAAAAAATCGGGCTCGAAGCAGTAGGTGGAGAAGAACGCCCGCGTAACCGTTCTTTCGCCAATGGCCTGCCTGAAGCTTTCGCTGATGGTCAGTGATTTCATGTCAGGCCCTGCCTGGTGATTGAAAGAAAGGAGTACAGGAAATAGTTGAACCTCCACCCAGCGCCAGTCCGTCCCATGCCTTCAAGATCTCTTGGCTGGTCGTTCCTGACCCTGACCACCAGCCTGCGCGTGCCGTCGAGTTCGATCCACGCGGCGCCTCCGCGTGCCTGCATCAGCGCCCTGTTCTGCTTCAGTAGCGAGCGGATCACGGCCGCGGCATCGCCGTCCGAAAGCGCGGCCAGCAAATCCTTGAGGAAAGCGCGGTGGGGCATATCGGTCTGGGCCAGCCAGTCCTGCTCCAGACTCAGGCCCTGCAGATGGGGGCGCAATGCGTTCTCGAGCGCGTCGACCGGTTCATTATTTTTTCCTTGCAACCACTGCATTACGGTCTCTGCGAACCTGAGCAGGGGATCAAGCGAACGGATACGCTGCAACACGGTCCTGAGCTCCTCGCCTGCCTCGGCGTGCTTCAGGGACCACTCGCAGAAGTCCTCGTGGCTCCAGTCTTCCTGCTGTAGCAGATAGCGCTGCGCCAGCGGAAACAGCTCATGCTGCAGCGCGCAGCTGTCTTGGCGGGCCAGCAGTGCATCCACAGCTGCTCCTCGCAGGGCAGGATCGCCGAGTATGGCGACAAAGTCGGGTGCGAGGGCCTGGGTTAGCTCCCGGTTCAGCGCGTTCAGGCCAGCCAGGCGGCAGAACTCCTCCCAGCGGTCAGGACTGAACCGCGCCACAGTGGCGCCGGCCAGTGCCTCTCCAGCCGGAGTCAGCCGGCGATCCGCGCCCGCGATCAGCCCGGCTCCCTCCAGCGCACCTGAATACAGGCCCCACAGCCCATAACTGGCCTGGCTCGCCAGCAGCTGCGCCTCGGGCGCCATCCCAAGTGGAATAGGCCTGCTGGTGAAGTTCTTTGCCGCCCGGGTAATCCCGAGAACGCCGTTCAGGCGATCCTGCGCCGCCAGCTTGAGATAGGCAGCGACCTGTTCGGCGCGCAGGTAACGCTCCTGTATGCGCTCACCCCCGTCCTGCTCCTGGTGGGCATAGCGGCAGCACAGCAGGGCGACGATGAAATTGTCGAGGTTCCAGGTAACGGTTGTCAGGTTACCAACGAGCCTGCGGCCGAGATGGCTCCAGCATGCTTCCGCACCCAGCGGGTCGCGCGAACCTCTCGGCCGCGCCCGGTCGTCAAAAGCGGAAAGAATAGTGAACATACGGTCAGTCATCAAAATGAGATCGGGCAGGGTACGGGCTGACGCTCTGACGGCTTGGACCGTCGGCCGGCCGGTTATCGGCGCAGCCTCGCCATGGCGGCGTTGAGGTCCGCGTCGAGCACCGGCAGGGAGTCATCGTGAACGGTCAGACCCTTTTCGGACGCTCCCAGCGCATCGCGTGCGGCCGTCGCGTCCATCACGCGCTGCATGCATGCACGGGTGTCGGCGTAACCCTGGGCGATCCACGACGGTATTTTCTGCTGGTCGAACCCCAGCAGGTCGCTGAAGCCACCGCCACGCGCGATTGATGTCTGGGGACGGATCTCGATGATGTTGGCATCCGGGAATGCATGCCGGCTCCACAGGCTGCCGTCACACAGGTGAGTAACGATAACGTTGCGGATTCCGGATTCCAGAAGGGGCGTGATTGGGGTATTACCCTGCGATGCAATCCATCCGCCCAGCCCCCCATCGGTATAGGACTTCTCGTCGATTTTGCGTGCCGCAAATAGTACCGGGATGGCGGCCGATGCGAGCAGGGCGTCGCGCTGCTGTGCAGGTGGCAGTGACTGCACATGGAAGAACTCGGCCGGTCTGGTATCGCGCAGGCCCGCTTCAGCTGCAAGTGCGGCCAGCAGGTCGCTTCTGCCATCCTGGCTTTCGTACGCCGCAATGTAGAGCGGCAGGCCACGTTGCAGCGCTTCCGGGTCCAGGTAGCGGTTGATGAGTGCGTGCAGGGGGCCCGACGAGAACACGCCTCCGCCCAGAAACTCCAGAAAATCCGCAGGAATATTCACTCCTGCCAGTGCCGAAAGCCGGCTGAGGTAGACGTCGAGATTGCCGGCGGACAAGGTCATGCCCCCGGCCAGAGCGAGCTTCAGATAGGCTGGAAGATTGTATTTCAGCGGCGGTTCGGTTGCCAGCGTCTGCCACAGTTCCTCCATCCTGGCCGCCCCTGCTGCGAGCGAAGGGGTGGAAGCAAGAATGGCCCCGTTCAGCGCGCCAATGCTGGCACCGGCCACGGCTTCAACCTGCGTCCCCATTTCTGCCAGTGCCTTGACCACGCCTGCTTGGTACGCGCCCTTGGCGCCGCCCCCGGACAGCACCAGGCCTACGCGCAGCCCGCTCATGCCTCCGCTCCGTCGAATACCTCGGCCACCAGGGCGCCTGCCAGCCGCTCTGCCGAACAACGGCGCGGCAGCAGCATGGGCAGATCGTAAGGGACGTTGGCAGCGGCAAAGACGAACGGCGCACGCTCCGCGGTAGCCCAGTCGCCTAGATAGGCCAGGCCTTCCTCCAGATCGGCCGAGCGCACGCTTTCAGTAGTGGAGAGCCAGCCCGTAGTGTCAATGCGGTCACTGCCGGCGACCCTGGCGTCGGCAGCCAGCTGGCCGAGCGCGCGATGCCGCAGCAGTTCGAGGTGGCTGGAACGCTGCACCGCTGCCGTGTTGCGGTAGAAGTCGCCAAATGCACCCCAGCGCAGCTCTTCCAGAGCCGCATAGCAGCGTCCCGCCAGCGGCAGGTGGGCAAAGACACCAGACTGCCACTTGCTCAGCACAAGATCAAGATGGATGCCGGCGCGCTGGACCATGTCGATACGCACCAGCTCATGTTCGAAACCATCGGCACGCCGGTTCAGGTGCTGCTCGAGCTGTTGCAGCTGCTCGCGCGTGTTGCCTGCATGAACGGCAACCTCGGTCAGCGTCCCCTGCAGCATGACCACCCGCTGCTTTACCCTGCTGATTGCGAGGTTGCTCTTCGCCAGTGACCCTGTCAGCTCGGTTAGCCAGCTCAGCGAGCCCGCCACGCCATCGGCGAGGCTGGCGTTGACTTCGATCTGGCGCCGCTGGCCCTTGCCGGTGAAGCCGTCACACAGCCGGTCGAACATGCCGGTACGCTGGCGCTGCACGGCGATGTGATCGCGGCTGACGTCAATGCCGTTGGCGAAGTCGACAACAAATTTTTCCGGCAACGTGCCAAGGACTTCAAGCAGTGCGGAGTCTTTTCCGATCGCTGCGCTCATGCCAGTGCTTTCCCGCCGAGGCCAAGACCTTCGTTCACATCGCGGTTGAGTCCATCGGTATCGGACTGGATGGCGGGCAGGTTTTTCTTGAGGTTCGCCAGGCAGCGCAGGAGCTCTTCCTGTTCGGTTCTGGTGCGGCGTTTATCCTCCTGGCCCTGCAGCAGGTCGCCCCGGATGTGCTCGACAGTTTCCCTGAACTGGTGGAAGAACCTGTCGATCCCTTTCTGCAGGGGAGTGCGGATCTTTTCCACCAGTGCTTCGTCCAGGCCCTCGAAGACGGCATCGATGTCCTTCCCGACCGCTTTCCTGATGGCCCGGCTGTCGATTTCGTAGACGTCGACGTTGACAGAATAGTCTTCCCAGCCCCAGTCATCGGTACCGAACCAGCTGCACACAGTGCCCCAGACCCCGCTCTGGCGACGGGACTTGGTCTGACTTTCAGTTTTTTCAGCGATCAGCTCGCCCATCAGCTGCGCCCCCCCAGCTGGCAGGGACAGCGTAGCGGCCTCGGGGATGTCGAGGCGGAGATCGAAACCATCGTCCTTGAGCCGGCTGCGCATCTCGTCGATGATAAGGCGGGCGCGTGCCAAAACGTTTTCGGTGAAGTTCTGCTGGAAGCTGTCCAGTGCGCTGGACATCGAGTCCTTCATGCTCGACTCTCCGGCCTGAATGATGCGGTTCAGCTCCTTGTGTACTGCGGCCAGTTTTGCTTCCGCCTCCGAGCGCGACGTGAAGCGCATGACTGGGGTCGTGGGATCGAAATAGGGAGTGTCCGAGCGCTCGTGATCGCGCGCAGCACCCTTAAACGCCCCGGCAAGCATGGCGAAAATGGACATTGAGTTCCCGGCTGCCGCCGCCATGGCCTCGCGCTTCGAAGCTGCCTTCTCCTCCTCTTCTTTCTTCCGTTCCTTGAAGATATGTTCGATGGCGATACTGACTTCGGATTTCACCTGCTTCATCATCGTATCCGAATCTTTTTTCAGATCCTTCAGAGTAGCATTCGCGACCTTGCGCGCGTCGGCCTCGCTTTCCTCAACGCGGTCGATGTCGCTCTGGAGCGCCTCGATCTGGTCCTGCAGTTCCTGCGAGCTTTTACCCAGGGCGGTTTCGCGGGTATTGAAGAAGTTCGCCAGTCGGGTCGCGGTATCGAGCAGTTTTGATGCTGCCGAGCTGAGGGCAAGGATCGCGGCCCGTCTTTGCGCGAAACGGATGATGCCGTTCACAGGTGCCTCGAACATGGACTGTTCCCACAGGTCTGCCGCTGCCTCCTTCACGTGCCCGGAATCACCGATCAGTTTCGCCCACCGGCCGCCAAACGCTTCCACTCCGAAGTCAGCAACCCAGGGATGCTGGTCGGCTGACGGAAGTGCCTGCTCGGTGGCGAGCGTCGTACGCGCCCGGTTTGCGAGATAAGCGCGGCGCGACGATACCGGGAAAATGCAGCCCGTCGGAATCCGGCCTTCGGTCAGCTCATCCGCCACGAAGCGTCTGACCTCATCCGGCGAGTCGCTGTTCCGGTCGGCCTCGTCAAACTTGTTCACCAAGGCATACATTCGTCCCTGGGCCACACTCGCAATCTCTTTCAGTTCAGCCTGAATCTGCGCGTCTGCCTCGGACTTCAGCTGGGTGAAATCGAGAACCGCCAGCACTGCCGATGCCTTGGCCAACTGCTGGCTGAGCATCTTGCGCAGGTGCGGCTGACCAGCTTCGTTAGGACCGGGGGTGTCGAGCAGGGTCAGCGTACCCTGTGACTGATCGGTGCCCTGCAGGTGTGCAAATTCGACCTGTATAACCGGGATCTCGTGAACCTCGTCGTAGTCCGAGAACGGGAATGGAACATTCAGCGCGGCGCTGAGACGCACCAGATCGTTCAGAGTGCGCAGGAAACCGAAGATCGCCTCCGCGCCGCGGTAGCGCGTAGGGAACGCTTCTCCGGCGTCGAGCTGCTGCAGCACCGCAGCCATGTCCCTGTCGGCCTGCAGGCGCTGCACGAGCGACCGGTTGCCGGAGTGGTCTGCTGCCTTGCGTAGGTGGACCATCAGGGCTTCAATTGGCCCATTGTTGTCGAATTCCAGTATCGGCTCGACCTGACCTGGCGTGTGCCTGATCAGGGTCGGGATGGCTGTCATCGGGCGGTTGCGGTTGGGCAGGACCTCCGTACCCACGATCGCGTTGATCGTGGTCGACTTGCCTGCCTTCATTGTTCCCACGACGGCAATCACGAGCTCGAGCTGCTGCAGCTTGAGATGTTCGCCATGCAGGGTTTCCAGATCAAAGCTGGTCTGCTTGCGGGTAAACGTTGCCCGCGATCCCTTGCCCGGCTCGCCTAGGATCCTTGGTTCGCTCAGCATCTGTTCCAAGATGTCGCGCTCGAGGGCGATCAGGCGCTGGGCTTCTTCTTGAAGTACCGTGATATTACTAGTGTGCATATGGGCGAGGTTTATTAGGGCTAGTGGAAGCAGAAGTCGAGGAGGAAATACATGCGAGGGTGTCCGGCTTTCACTCAGCGGATGGTTCACGCCCCATCGAAAGAGCACTTGGTGGCTCGGGTAGTTAGCTGCATGGAATCCTGCTTCCAGAATTATCTACAAAAAAATTAATTCCTGAAAGCATTATTGTGAGAGATTAATCATGCGGCACAGGCCGTGCTCAGCAATGCCACACTTCATGCTGAAACGACCCGTACGGGTCACGAATACTCACCAAATATCACTTCATGGTGATGCTCTTGCTAACCATTGGACGTAACGGGATTTATCAATGCGCTGTCGCGATAATTCATTATGCGTACCTTTGAGAAAGTTCTCGAACTTGAGCTACGAGAGCGGAAATGATGGCGGATTAACTCCACTGGAGCGGGCAGCGGGTCTCTCGGGCATCATGTATGGCAGGGACAACGGTGACTGCTCCTGCAGCAGTTGCGAAGAATGCAAATTTCAACGTGAATGTGACGGTGACAAACGAATCGCCAAGGTTCAGGAGTGTGCGCGGTTCCGTCTTCCTCGAGGCGTGCATGGGAATGTACGTGGTGCGTTGCCGATTCCACGAGGGCTTTACACGACGCTGCAACAGTGCCATTGTTTTTATCAGGAGCCGTTCCGTACCTCAGGCCGGCTTTCTGGCAGTGCAGTCCCGTTCGATCAATACGTGGCCTGCTTCTTCCGGGCAATAGCTGGTAGTCGATGATCTAATGGCAGCTGCCGGACATCTCAGAAGACTGTGCTAGCGGCTTACTTTCAACCCAGAAGAGAAGAGTAGACATAGAGCCTCAAACCCCGCCCCGCCAAGGCGATGCTGATTGTAAGCCTCTCCCTCTCCCTCTCTCGCTTTACCAATCTGTCGCGGTCCAAAACCTCCGCCTCGCCTTGGCAGGGGACATCGTCCGTAAAATGCTCCGATCGCCTTCCGGCAAGGGCAAGATCGAGATTGGCATGGTTTTCGTGTGTGGTGCTCGATCGAAGAACAAGCGGGTGATCTTCCTCTGCAACCGTCTGCACTTGGTCGAGCTAGCATCACGCCGCTTCACCAAGGCCTCAATCGCCCGCGGGATTATTCAAGGCGAGGAGATCAACTACCCAAAAGTAAAGCGCCATGCAAGCAATTAAGTCGCGCACTGCGACCCACCGTATCGCTTCCTTATGCCATAGGCTTTACGCTCTCAATAAGTAGCGTACCTTTGCCCTTTGCAGTGGAGAGTGTAGTGGTCAAGTAATTTGGGACACGACGATAAGTTCTTTCTCTGCCATTGTGCGCTCATAGACGCTAGACGGCAGATTGCCCAATACTGAGTGCAGGCGCTCGCAGTTGTAGAAGCCAGCAATGTAAATGGCCACGCCAAGCTTGGCCTCTGCATGGTTCGCGTAATTGCGCTGCCAGACGCGCTCCATTTTCAGGTTCAAGAAGAAGCGTTCAGCGACCGCGTTATCCCAGCAATTGCCTTTGCGGCTCATGCTGCAGACAAAGCCGTTTTCATTGAGCAGAGCTTGGTACTGGTCGCTTGCATACTGGCTGCCGCGGTCGGAATAAACGATCAATCCTGCAGCTGGCCGGCGTGCCTGGATCGCCATGCGCAAGGCGTCGCAGACCAAGGTGGCCGGCATGCTCGGCGCCATTGCCCATCCCAAAACTTTGCGCCAGAACAGGTCGAGCACGACAGCCAGGTAGAGCCTGCGTCGGTGTGGATGTAGGTGATATCCGAGGCATAAGCCAGGTTCGGCGCTGCCGGATTGAACTGCCGGGCAAGCACGTTCGGGGCGACCGGCAGTGCATGCTTGCTGTCGGTCGTGTGCACGAACTTACGCTTCCAGACTGGCTTCAGGCTGGCCTGTTGCATCAGCCGGCGTACCTTGTAACGCCCGACCTGAAGGCCGCTATTGGCCAGCGCTGTAACCAAGCGTCGGCTGCCGTAGCTTCGGCCACTGCTCATGTACGCGGCACGCAAATGCACGCTCGCTTTGCAAAAAGTCGGCGCGACAGCACGGCGCTTGGCTTCATAAAATCCAGCCCGGCTCACGCCAAGAAGTCGGCAGGTTTGTGCGACAGTACGGCCTTCGTTTGCAGCTCGTCGATGCGCCGGTAGCTCACTTGAGCTCGCGGGCAAAGAAGGCCGATGCCTTTTTTAAGACGTTCACATCACTACGAAGCTGACGGTTTTCCTGCTCCAGCTGGCGGATATGTTGCTGCTCAGCCGTCAACGGTTTGCCGATACCCGGCTGGCCTTGCTGCTCGGCCTCGTACTGCTCCATCCAGCGACGGATCGCGGTCACCCTGATATCCATTGTCTGGCTCACGTGCGAGATGCTGAGGCCTTGTTCTGTGATCATACGGACGATCTCGAGCCTGAAGCTGGGGTCAAAATTGCGGCGCAGCCTGGTCATGTAAACTCCTTCGAAGGTGAATTATCCACCTATCGAGGTGTCCGGGGACATTAGCTCACTACAGAGTCATCTGTGCCTCACTAAGTGTATCGATCGCTAGCAGGACTGGTCCAGCTGGTTTATAGGCTTCATTAGGACTAATGTACGTAGGAACAAATGGCGCATCTGGCCCAGTAGTCTTCTTAGGTATCACGACTCATTAGCGCGGTTGGGCCATGATGCCCTTAGACGCTAAGCTGGCGAACTTGCCAATCTCGTCGGCATGGCCCAAAAACCGCTTAATCGATTGAAACCATCGTTGAAACTATCGGTTGAAACTATCGGTTGAAACTTCACGCAGCTTGGCCAGCTGCAAGCCCAAGTTGCCTATATTTCTCAGATATGGAAGGAGAAGAGCGCGCGAACGCTGTTGGGCCTTGCAAGGGTGTTGTACCAGAAGTATGGAGGTGCTAACTATTGCTTAGTTTTGCACTGGGCAACGCTCAGTTTTGCTTTAGACGTTCGTCGGGAGCTGAAGCAAGATGAGATCCCGGCGATCCCCCGTGAAGAACAAGGAGATACTGCTAGCCGCCAATCCGCGACACAACTTCGGCACAAGTGTAATGGAGCGAATCATGCAGAGTGCGCGTCTACCCTTTGATCGTTTTCAGGTTCAGGGAGCGCAACTGAGATCTAAGGCACTTGCTCCAAGAGGTAGGGCCATTGCTTTGTGCAAGAATGCAGGCCGAATCAATCGATTGACGTTCAGCATAAGTCAAGCCACTGAGATCAGGTAGTTTCGGGCCACGAATATAGGTTTTGAACTGCGATGAATAGCATCGGTTCATTGCCGCTGGCCCATTTCCTTTTGCTAGGATGCACGCTGATTCGATTGATTATCGTTCTTCGTGCTGCAGCGAGTTGAGATCCGGCATTTTTGGCGCACGCGATAGCTGTGAGATCTGTATTGCCAGACACCGGTTCATGGCAGCAGGGCCGTTTCCTTTTGCAAGAATGCAAGCTGAATCAATTGATTGTCGCTCATCGTAAGTCAGCACACTTAGATCTGGCACTTTCGATTCTTGGGCATAGGCTCGCATTTGCGATGTGAGGCACCTGTTCAGGGACGCCGATCCATTGCCTCTTGCCAAAATACACGCTGATTCAATTGATTGCCGCTCATCGCTACTAAGCGTCCCTAGGTCAGGCCGCTTTGGCGTCTGTGCGAAATCTGCGAGGTGCGAAGTTACGCACTTATTCATCGAAGCAGGACCCCGGCTCTTCGCAAGGATACATGCTGAATCGAGTGAAATTAACTCCTCCTGGGTGAGTGAGTTTATATCGGCGTGAACGAGTTGCTTAGTTTGAGTAGTCGCTTTGCTTGAAAGCTTTGAATTAGCTTTTGTATGCTCAGTCGCACTCCGCACAGGTTCGTCTCTTGCTTTTGACATACGTACGGCGATGCTTTCGCGATCGTCATTAGATTCCTCTGCTTCAGAATAGACGGGCACGGTGCTTGAGGCATTTGAAGTTCCAGAGCGCCTGATGCTTGCCTTTGGGAGCTTGATGCCTAGATCGCCCGTGTACGGGTTGACATTGCCAACTGTGCTCCAATTGTTATAGACGTTCCCGTCTGGTGCCGAGCGGTAATGAGGCGAAACGTACGTCCCGTTGCTACGGATGTACCCATTAACGAAAACCGCGCCACCTCCGCCTCGAGGACCGGCGAATGTGGGAAACAAGCTGAAAAGCAAACAAAACAAGACTGCAAGCGTGAGCGTCGTTCTCATGTTTAATCACGGGGTAAGTTCGAAAAATAAGGATAAGCGCTAACCGATCTGTCGTCTATCGAGCAATTGGGCTGGTTTGCCCGCCCTGCTATTGTCATTTTGAGCACTTATAGCACGGTTAGCAATAGCACACGCAGCATCTTTGGCACAATTGTTGGGTGTTCTGCGGAGCTCTGACGGCAGCAGCAACGAGGCGATGCCCACCATTACCAGCATCTCTACACCGGAGTGTCTTAGGCCGGCGGTCTCGGACTCGTAGCGTGTTAGGAAAAGCTAGGACTTCAAACAAGGAGTATTAAATCTCAACCTCTGCCCGTAATGCTTGAGAGTGCTAGAAAGCCAGAAGCCAGCTCCGACGATCAGAGCCACGGATGGACCTTCTTCTAAAGGAAAATGAGAGCGCCGTGCGTAATGCGGCATTGCCATACGCGTTGTGTGACGAATAAGGTCGACTTTGGACGGAGGTCTCAAACAATGCGAGTACCGGCCTCTACAGACCAGAGACCAATACTTTCATTAAAATTAGCAGGCGGTCGGCTTGGTCGGTGAACGAAATCCAGAGGCTACTCCGTCAAAGTTAATGGCGAGAATCTATTGATTTAGTTCTGTATTGTTCGGCAGATGAGGGTCAGCCAATGCTTGCAAAAGCAAATTTCGATCATCCGTATCGAGACGCCACAAGTCTAGATTCTCATTCAGAACCTTACGCGCGATTTCCAAGGGAGCTTCGCCTTCCGGTTGTAGGTTCGCAGCTGCGCCCCACCAAGTAACAAATAACTCGGATTTGACGCGAAACGCTACATAATTCGCAAGGTGCGCTACATCCACATTTTCTTGGTCTGCAATATTTTTAACTGCATTCTTAAGATAGGGCACCCTATTGGCGGCAGAACGTAGAACAGCCTTATACAAATCATCCGCGCGTCCATTCAATAAAATATCGCCGGCTATCTGATTCGCTTGGCTCTCGTCTTCAGACTCGCGCCGAGATATGTCAGTGGCATCCACCTCTATACATTCAAGAGTTTCCAAATCCGGGGTTTCCCCCGCATGGTAAATTTCGTGAATGAGATTGAATGCCCACCGTGACGAAAACTGAGTAGACTGTTTCAACACGACTACGTTACGCCCCGAAAAGCGCCAACAAACTCCGTGGAACCTAATTGGATCTGCAAGTGGAAGCACTGCTATTCCCCGTTGCCAAGCGCCTCGTAAAAGCACCTCAAACGTTGGGGGCTGATCGCCACACAAAAATTGTCGAAGCGCTTGCCAATCGCGGGGAACTCTTTCAGCAGGCCTGTCTCCACAGGCACAAGCAACGGTCTTAGCCAAATAATGAGCATACGTGGAATATGCTTCTACCTTCGAGGCATCGGCATTACTCGGAATTTTAAAGCGTCCACTCGCACCGGCAGCTTGCATACCCCTATGGACTAGTAATCCGTTTGCGGACAGGCCAATACCAAAAATTTTATTAAGACGTGGGGCCGCAGCACAAATCAAATCTTGATCAGTCCACAAGTGCTTCTCATAATCATCGTCGTTTGAAGCGAGTCTAGCAGACAGAAACGCACGTTCAATACCCATCTGCTTAAGCGCAGTAATAGCATCCTTTGGCTTAGCAGGAAGTTGGATGTGCTCCGAGATATTGAGGTCGAGAGCGTTCGCGATGTCAACCAACCTTCGAAAGCCTACGTTCTCATAATCCTCATGCTCCCATCGTTGAATCTGCTGTGCTTTAACGTCTAAGCGCTCAGCAAGCTCCTGCTGCGTCAATCCGCTAGCTATGCGCGCTTTGATGAGGCCAATAGGGAGATCCTGCAAACTGGAAAGGTTAATTGAGTCAACATCGCCGGCGCAAAGCTTTTCATACTCGCATATCTCTCGGCGCAACGATTCAAGTTGACTTTTCATCCCGTCAATTTGTGCCGCAAAAATAATCGGATGCACACCTTCCCCTAGTCCGTCCAGAAGAGCTTTTTCTATTGCAGATTCAAATTCTGCGGCACTTTCTATAGTCAGGTTAAGTTGTCGAGTTGTTCTGATCATGTCACGCTCCCGAGGTCGAGTCGTACGATGCCTTTCTGGGCACCTGTTTTTTTATTCTTTTGAAAAAACTGAAGATATGGCGGACCAAGAGCCCCACTGCTAGCGTCCGCAGGAAAAGTCTCGCCGAAATACTTTGCTTTCTGTGCTGCTCGATCGTTCCGGTAGTCGAGTAAAACAGGGTCGAGTAAGGTGGGGTCGACTCCCTGAACTGGAAAGCATGCATCCCAATCACCTGGGTTCTTTTTATCACTTACAAAACTACCGTCTAGATAAAGGTGCGTAGCACCAGCATGCCGAAGGGCCAGACACGCTGCCTTAAGCCCAGGAAGCAACTGTTGACGTTTGTAGGAAAATCCGAATTTCGCCGATACTTCTGGCCACGTGGCATCATAAATTCCTGGTGGCAAGTAGCTGTCTTCATAGCGCTGCGTCGCTTGCACAAACTCTGGAATCATTTTACAACCTGTATGTTGTGTTCTTTGGTTAGCTGTGTCAAGCGGAATACTCTTGGCAGTCCTACTACTCGACGATTGCCGGGAGGAACTGGTTACAAGGGGGTTACATGAGGCGATAAGAGCAAGTGTTGAACAAAAAGGCTTACATGCAGAAGCATGTAAGCCTTTGATTTTCAGACGTTTTTCTGGTGCCGGCTGCCGGTTTCGAACTGGCCACCTGATGATTACAAATCAACTGCTCTACCAAATGAGCTAAGCCGGCGTGATCTTTAGAGCAAGAATTATACGCTATTTGATCCGCGTGAGGGTCGGTCGTCCACCCTTCTTCGGTGGCTCGTCATCACCACCCGATGGAGGCGCAGACACTTCCGTATCCGGCACCACCGGCGAATCCACGCCCTTGGACGGCACCGCCGACAGCGATGGCCCCGCAGGCGCCGTACCCACTTCAGGCGCCGACCCATCCGACGACGCAGCAGGCAATGCACCCACTTCAAACGCCATCCCCTGGCCATTCTCGTTGGCATAAATCGCCAGCACATTGTGCACAGGAATGTAGATCTCGCGCGACACGCCGTTGAAACGTGCACGGAAGTGGACTGCGTCGTTATCCATCTTCAACGCCGAGGTGGCGCCGAAGCTGATGTTCAGGATGATCTCGCCCTTGCGGACGTATTCCATCGGCACCGTCGTCGATCCATCGACCTTGA
>Ga0308157_10001324_pt1 | contig 53086 bp, 45 predicted proteins | sample PhyBR1_FD_201035 | JGI IMG/M metagenome (GOLD analysis project Ga0308157, IMG submission 201035) | Phyllosphere microbial communities from UC Gill Tract Community Farm, Albany, California, United States - DLSLB.R1 | ecosystem: Host-associated > Plants > Phyllosphere > Unclassified | place: USA...
TTTTGCGGAGCTGGTGATGGTCGAACGTAAGGCTTCCGTCGAGCGCAATACCCTGGAAACCCAGGTCAAGTGCTCGATCAACCTCGATGGCAGTGGCAAGGCCCGATTCGATATCGGCGTGCCTTTTCTTGAACACATGCTGGACCAGATCGCCCGCCATGGCCTGATCGATCTGGATATCGAGTGCAAGGGTGACACGCATATCGACGATCACCATACCGTCGAAGACGTCGGTATCACCCTGGGCATGGCTTTCGCCCAGGCCATCGGTGACAAGAAAGGTATCTTCCGCTACGGCCACGCCTACGTGCCGCTGGACGAAGCGCTGTCGCGTGTGGTCATCGACTTCTCCGGCCGCCCTGGCCTGCAGATGCATGTGCCGTATACCCGTGCCAGCGTTGGCGGCTTCGATGTCGACCTGTTCCAGGAGTTCTTCCAGGGCTTCGTCAACCACGCACTGGTAACCCTGCACATCGACAACCTGCGTGGCCACAACACCCACCACCAGATCGAAACCGTGTTCAAGGCATTCGGCCGCGCGCTGCGCATGGCTGTCACCCTCGACGAGCGCATGGCCGGGCAGATGCCGTCGACCAAAGGGTGCCTGTAAATGCAGACGGTAGCCGTAATCGACTATGGCATGGGCAACCTGCACTCGGTGGCCAAGGCGCTTGAGCACGTTGGTGCCGGTAAAGTGCTGGTCACCAGCGATGCCGCAGTCATTCGTGAAGCCGACCGCGTGGTATTTCCGGGCGTAGGTGCGATCCGCGATTGCATGGCCGAAATCCGCCGCCTTGGCTTCGACAGCCTGGTGCGCGAAGTCAGCCAGGACCGCCCGTTCCTCGGTATTTGCGTGGGCATGCAGGCGCTGCTTGAACACAGCGAGGAAAACGCCGGTGTCGATTGCATCGGCATGTTCCCGGGCCAGGTGCGCTTCTTCGGCAAAGGTCTGCAAGAAGACGGCGAGCACCTGAAGGTGCCGCACATGGGCTGGAACGAAGTCAGCCAGACCATCCACCACCCGCTGTGGCACGACATCCCCGACCAGGCGCGTTTCTACTTCGTGCACAGCTATTACATCAATGCCGGCAAGCCGGGCCAGGTGGTCGGCCGCGGCCATTACGGTGTCGATTTTGCCGCCGCGCTGGCTGATGGCTCGCGCTTTGCCGTGCAGTTCCACCCGGAGAAGAGCCATACCCATGGCCTGCAGTTGCTGCAGAACTTCGTCGCCTGGGACGGGCGCTGGTAAATGAGCAGGTCGAAAGCCAAGGCCCCGGTCATCACGCTGGCCCCCGAGCAGGAGCGCGATGCGCTCGACACGCTCAAGCGCTTCCTCGAAGACCGTTTCGAGCTGGAGCTGGGGTCGTTCGAGGTGGCCGAGGTGCTTGAGCTGTTCAGCAAAGAAATTGCACCCCTTTACTACAACAGGGCGATTGCCGATGTTCAGCTGCACCTCAAGGAGCGGTTCGAGAGCATCGAAAGCGATCTGTGGGCGCTCGAAAAGCCCTGAAACCCTAAGAACAGACAGGTTCCCAAGATGCTGATTATCCCCGCTATCGATCTGAAGGACGGTGCTTGCGTGCGCCTGCGCCAGGGCCGCATGGAAGACTCCACGGTATTTTCCGACGACCCGGTGAGCATGGCCGCCAAGTGGGTCGGGGGTGGCTGCCGCCGCCTGCACCTGGTCGACCTCAACGGTGCCTTCGAAGGCCAGCCGGTCAACGGTGAAGTGGTTACCGCCATCGCCAAGCGCTACCCCACCCTGCCGATCCAGATCGGCGGTGGCATCCGTTCGCTGGAAACCATCGAGCACTACGTCAAGGCTGGCGTCAGCTACGTGATCATCGGCACCAAGGCGGTGAAGCAGCCAGAGTTCGTCGCCGAAGCGTGTAAGGCCTTCCCGGGCAAGGTCATCGTTGGCCTGGATGCCAAGGACGGCTTCGTCGCCACCGACGGCTGGGCCGAAGTGAGCACCGTGCAGGTCATCGACCTGGCCAAGCGTTTCGAGGCCGATGGCGTCTCGGCGATCGTCTACACCGACATCGCCAAGGACGGCATGATGCAGGGCTGCAACGTGCTCTTCACCAAGGCACTGGCTGAAGCCACCCGCATTCCGGTGATCGCCTCGGGCGGCATCCACAACCTGGGCGACATCAAGGCCCTGCTGGACGCCAAGGCACCCGGCATCATCGGCGCCATTACCGGCCGTGCCATCTATGAAGGCACCCTCGATGTCGCCGAGGCCCAGGCCTTCTGCGACAACTACCAAGGCTGAGGACTGAACCATGGCACTGGCCAAGCGCATCATCCCTTGCCTGGACGTGGACAACGGCCGGGTGGTCAAGGGCGTCAAGTTCGAGAACATCCGTGATGCCGGCGACCCGGTGGAAATTGCCCGTCGCTACAACGAGCAGGGTGCCGACGAAATTACCTTCCTCGACATCACCGCCAGCGTCGATGGCCGCGATACCACCCTGCATACCGTCGAGCGCATGGCCAGCCAGGTGTTCATCCCGCTGACCGTGGGCGGTGGCGTGCGTACCGTGCAGGACATCCGCAACCTGCTCAATGCCGGGGCAGACAAGGTGTCGATCAACACCGCCGCGGTGTTCAACCCAGAGTTCGTGGGCGAGGCGGCAGACCGTTTTGGCTCGCAGTGCATTGTCGTGGCCATCGACGCCAAGAAGGTGTCCGGGCCGGGTGAAGAACCCCGCTGGGAAATCTTCACCCACGGTGGGCGCAAGCCGACCGGGCTGGATGCGGTGGAATGGGCGAAGAAGATGGAGGGCCTGGGTGCCGGCGAGATCCTGCTGACCAGCATGGACCAGGACGGCATGAAGAGCGGCTTCGACCTGGGGGTTACCCGGGCCATCAGCGATGCGCTGGGTATTCCAGTGATTGCCTCGGGCGGGGTGGGTAACCTGCAGCACCTGGCTGACGGTATTGTGCAAGGGCATGCCAGCGCGGTGCTGGCGGCCAGCATTTTCCACTTTGGTGAGTACACGGTGCCAGAGGCCAAGGCTTACATGGCAGCGCGCGGGATCGTCGTTCGCTGAAACATTGATTGGGGCCGCAACGCGGCCCCAATTGCATCACCCGTGGTTTTTGCCAAGCAGCGCGTGATACAGCTCGGTATCCCCCAGAATCCCCACCAGTTTGTCGTTCTCCTGCAGCACCAGCTTGTTGCCGGTGTGGTAGCGAATCTGCAGCGCTTCACGCATGCCGATATCCGCATGCACCAGCGTCGGCCGACGCCCCAGGCCTTCTACCGACTGCCCCGGCGCCCATTGCTGCATCTCCAGGCCGTTTTGCCCTTGGCGTGCGCGCTTGATCGAGTTGCCTTCGCCCAGGTCCAGCCACGAGTCGCCGCTCGGGTCGAGGCACACCGAACCATTGACCCGTTTGCAGTTGTCCAGGCTGCGCATCAGGCTGCGGCCGCAAAGTACGTTCAGCGGGTTGGTGTGGGCGACGAAGGTACGCACGTACTCGTCGGCCGGGTTTAGCACGATCTCTTCCGGCTTGCTGTACTGGATGATCCGGCCGTCTTTCATGATCGCGATACGGCTACCCAGCTTCAACGCCTCGTCCAGGTCATGGCTGACGAACACGATGGTCTTGCTCAGCTTGGCCTGCAGGCCCAGCAGTTCGTCCTGCAAGCCCTGGCGGATCAGCGGGTCCAGTGCCGAGAAGGGTTCGTCCATCAGCAGGATGTCGGCGTCCATCGCCAGCGCGCGGGCCAAGCCAACGCGTTGCTGCATGCCGCCCGACAGTTCGTCCGGCTTCTTGTTGCGCCACTGGGTCAGGCCCACCAGCTCAAGCTTCTCGTCGACCAGCTTGCGCCGTTCCTTTTCCGGGCGGCCCTGCATTTCCAGGCCAAAGCTGATGTTCTCGCGTACCGTCAGCCAGGGCATCAGGGCGAACTTCTGGAACACCATGGCAATGCGCTTGGTGCGCATCATTTTCAGCTCGGCCGGGGTGCAGTGGGCGATGTCGATGTGCTTGCCTTCATGTTCGACAAACAGCTTGCCGCGGCTGACGGTGTTCAGGCCGTTGATGCAGCGCAGCAGGCTCGACTTGCCCGAACCGGACAGGCCCATCAATACGCAGATCTCGCCCTTCTGGATGTCCAGGTTGGCTTTTTCAACGCCCACCACCAGGCCGGTCTGCTTGAGGATCTGCTCGCGAGTCTGGCCTTTGTCCAGCAGTGCCAGCGCCTCGCGTGGCTTGTTGGAGAAAATGACGTCGACGTCTTCGAAACGAATGATGCTCATGCTTCACCCCTTACCGGCAGTTCCGGTTGCTTGCAGATACGGTCGAGCATGATCGCCAGCAGCACGATCGCCAGGCCCGCTTCGAAGCCCAGGGAAATATCGGCGGTGTTCAGTGCGTTGACCACAGGTTTGCCCAGGCCGTCAGCGCCGACCAGGGCGGCGATCACCACCATCGACAGCGACAACATGATGCACTGGGTAACGCCGGCGGCGATGCTGGGCATCGCATGCGGCAGTTCGATACGGGTGAGCAGTTGGCGGCGCGAGCAGCCAAACGCCTTGCCGGCGTCCATCAGCTCCTGCGGTACGTCGCAGATGCCCAGATAGGTGAGGCGGATAGGGGCGGCAATGGCGAACACCACGGTCGAGATCAGCCCTGGCACCACGCCCAGGCCGAACAGCGTCAGGGTGGGGATCAGGTACACGAAGGTGGGTACCGTTTGCATCAGGTCGAGCACCGGGCGCATGGCGGTGTAGAACATGGGTTTGTGCGCGGCAACGATGCCCAGCGGCACACCGATGGCCACGCACACCACGGTGGCGAAGGTCACTTGTGCCAGGGTTTCCATGGTTTCCTGCCAGTAACCCAGGTTGAAGATCAACAGGAACGACAGGGCGACGAATGCGGTCAGCGACCATTTACGCTGGATGAGGTGCGCCAGGGCGGCGAACAGGGCGGTGAGGACGAACGGGTTGAACCAGGTCAAGGCACTGGTGACGCCGTGGATCATGAACTCCAGGCCCTGTGCGATGGCGTCGAAGTAATTCGCGCCGTGCAGGGTCAGCCATTCAACGAACGAGGCGATGTACTGACCCAGCGGTATTTTCTGATCGATAAGCATGATAGCGAGCTTCCACCTGCATAGATTGAACTCAACCCGGAGCAGGCACGGTCCTGCCCCGAGGTAGCGCTATAGCGAATTGCGTTATTGCGTCAGCTTGGCCTTGGCCGCCTCCAGGCCGGGTTTGCCATCCACGGTGGTCACGCCGGCCAGCCAGGTGTCCAGCTTGCCTGGGTTGTCCTTGAGCCATTTCTTGGCAGCGGCCTCGGGCTTCATCTTGTCGTCCAGGACGTAGCCCATCATGGTGCTTTCATCCTTGAGCTCGAACGACAGGTTCTTCAGCAGTTGGCCAACGTTGCTGCACTCCTGCACGTAGCCTTTGCGGGTGTTGGTGTATACGGTCGCCTTGCCGAAGTCGGGGCCGAAGTATTCGTCACCGCCGGTCAGGTACTGCATCTTGAAGCGGGTGTTCATCGGGTGCGGTTCCCAGCCCAGGAACACCATGGCTTCGCCACGTTTCTGTGCCCGGTCGACCTGCGACAGCATGCCGGCCTCGCTGGACTGCACCAGCTTGAAGCCGGCGTCCTTCAGGCCGAAGGCGTTCTTGTCGATCATGCTCTGGATGGTGCGGTTGCCATCGTTGCCGGGTTCGATGCCGTAGATCTTGCCGCCCAGCTCCTGCTTGAACTTGGCAATGTCGCTGAAATCCTTCAGGCCTTTGTCATACAGCGCCTGGGGCACGGCCAGGGTGTACTTGGCGTTTTCAAGGTTGGCGCGCACGGTGTCCACAGTGCCGGCGTCGCGGTACTGCTTGATATCGTTTTCCATGGTCGGCATCCAGTTGCCGAGAAACACATCCAGGTCCTTGCCGGTAGCCAGCGACTTGTAGGTCACAGGTACCGAGATCATGGTGGTGTGGGTTTTATAACCCAGTGCTTCGAGCACAACGCTGGTGGTCGCAGTGGTGACCGTGATGTCGGTCCAGCCGACGTCAGAGAAACGAACCGTCTGGCACTGCTCGGGCTCGGCGGCTTGAGCCAGCAACGGTGCGGACAGCAACGCAACCAGCAACAGCGAGGGTGAACCTTTCATGGGTGGACTCCTGAGATTTTGTCTTCGGGTTCGCGTGGGTCGCCGGACGTTCTGACGGTCCGGTCGACCAGGCCTGCAGAGGGCAGGATGCGTGGCCGTGCTTTACGAGTCGCTTTCGATAATCCTCCACCGCCGGGCAATCGCCTACTGGTAGGGTCGTATCCAGTACGGAACGGGTCGTATCCAGTATGGGCGATGTCGCTTATGGATTTTTCCAGCCCCTCGCCCGCATTTTTGCGTCACCAGGCCGCTGGAAAACGGCGTATCGGGGCCATTCCCCAAGTAAAACCGTGCGGCGCTGCTGGACAAAATGGCGTCGGTTGTAGACGGCGAGAAGGCCGGTAAAAGCCCGATGATGCTGGCAATTCAAGGCGGCCCTGCTTGAGCCTAGCAGCTACCCCGCCGTGCGCATGGCGCGCACAGACAAGCCCAGCAAGAGGTGATTCGGTAATGGCCATCAGCGTGTTCGACCTGTTCAAGATCGGTGTCGGGCCTTCCAGCTCCCACACCGTCGGCCCCATGCGTGCTGGCGCCCTGTTTGTCCAAGGGCTGCGCGAGCGCGGCGAGTTGGAACGGGTACGGCGGATCGAGGTGCGCCTGTATGGCTCGCTGTCGGCCACCGGCGTCGGCCACGGCACCGACAACGCCACCATCATGGGGCTGATGGGCGAGTGGCCAGACGCCATTGACCCGACCCAGATCGTGCCGCGCATCGCCGACCTGCGCGAAACCAATACCCTCAAGCTGGACGGGCGCCTGCCTGTCGAGTTCGTGTGGGCGCGCGACATGCTGTTGCTGGACGAGAACCTGCCCTACCACCCCAACGCCATGACCTTGATTGCCGAAGGCGAGCAGGGCGAGTTGCACCGAGACACCTATTACTCGGTGGGTGGCGGCTTTGTGGTGGATGCCGCGCAGGCCGCCAGTGGTGTGCTGGATGCCGACCAGACGGTGCTGCCGTACGATTTCAACAGCGCCGCCGAGCTGCTGCAGCTGTGCAAGCAAAACGACCTTAGCGTGTCGCAATTGATGATGGCCAACGAAAAGGTCTGGCGCAGTGAAGAAGAGATTCACGCCGGCTTGCGCAAGCTCTGGCAAGCCATGCAGGAATGCGTCAACAACGGCCTGAAATACGAGGGCACGTTGCCCGGTGGGCTCAATGTGCGCCGCCGCGCCGCCAAACTGCACCGCAGCCTGCAGGAAATCGGCAAGCCTAACGTGATCGGCTCGACCATGAGCGCCATGGAGTGGGTCAACCTGTTCGCCCTGGCTGTCAACGAAGAGAACGCTGCAGGCGGGCGCATGGTGACGGCGCCTACCAACGGCGCGGCGGGCATCATCCCGGCGGTGTTGCACTACTACATGCGCTTCAGTGATGAGGTGGACGAGTCCAGTGTTACCGATTTCTTCCTTGGCGCTGCGGCGGTTGGCATCCTGTGCAAGAAGAACGCCTCCATCTCCGGCGCCGAAGTAGGCTGCCAGGGCGAGGTCGGCTCTGCCTGCGCCATGGCCGCTGCCGGCCTTGCGCAAGTGTTGGGCGCGACCCCGGCGCAGCTGGAAAACGCCGCGGAAATTGCCCTGGAGCACAACCTGGGGCTGACCTGCGACCCGGTAGGCGGGTTGGTGCAGGTGCCGTGCATCGAGCGCAACGCGATTGCTGCGGTAAAAGCCATCAACGCGGTGCAAATGGCCCTGCGTGGCGATGGCGAGCACTTCATCTCCCTCGACCAGGTGATCCGCACCATGCGCGACACCGGTGCCGACATGCACGACAAGTACAAGGAAACCTCCCGCGGTGGCCTGGCGGTCAGTGCCATCGAGTGCTGATGCCGAGTAGGCACCCAGGGCCTCTTGGTGGTGAACCCGCGAAGAGGCCTGCGCGTTTCAAGGCGGCGCAAAAGGCCTGGCCGTGCTCCTTTATGGTGCAGCCAATCCCTACCAGTTGTCGGATGTCGCAATCAGTGTGGGGCTTGTCGGTGACACTAAACAGTGTCGTTTCTGGGCAACCGCCCCACGGCGTGTCACTAAACTGCTCAGCCGTTACCCGCACGGCGCCTAGCACGGCTGTTTGAGACAACTTGGCCAGTACATTCAAAGCCTCTGATTTGCCTGACAAAGGCGTCGTTTTCAGGTTTTTTTGGATAGCCATTCAATTTCAGGCACGGCGTTTGCGTAGGTAATGGTCACCCACCCCCCGGCATGTGGCGGGGGCAATAACAAGAAAATGAGTGCCCGCATGAGGCACATCCAGCATTTGTGTGAGGAGAAACCGCGATGACGTCCTACACCTCCGGGGCCCCGTCCCAGAACCGCACAGCACCCCAGTCCATCGGGTTTCTTCTATTGGACAATTTCACCCTGATTTCCCTGGCTTCGGCTGTGGAGCCCCTGCGTATGGCCAACCAGCTGTCCGGCCGCGAACTGTACCGCTGGCACACGCTGACGGTCGATGGCGGCCAGGTGTGGGCCAGCGATGGTTTGCAGATCACCCCGGACGCGGCCATGCACAGTGCCCCTGCGATCGACACCGTGATCGTCTGCGGCGGTGTGGGCATTCAGCGCACCGTTACCCGCGAGCACGTGACCTGGCTGCAAGCCCAGGCGCGTCAGTCGCGGCGCCTGGGGGCCGTGTGCACGGGCAGTTGGGCCTTGGCCTGTGCCGGCCTGCTCGACGGCTTTGATTGCAGCGTGCACTGGGAATGCCTGGCCGCCATGCAGGAGGCCTACCCGCGGGTCAACATGAGTACCCGGCTGTTCACCCTCGACCGCAACCGCTTCACCAGCTCTGGCGGCACCGCGCCGCTGGACATGATGCTGCACCTGATCAGCCGCGACCACGGCCGCGAGCTGTCGGCGGCCATTTCCGAAATGTTCGTCTACGAACGCATTCGCAACGAGCAGGATCACCAGCGCGTGCCGCTCAAGCACATGCTCGGCACCAACCAGCCGAAGTTGCAGGAAATCGTCGCGCTGATGGAAGCCAACCTGGAAGAGCCGATCGACCTGGACGAGTTGGCGGTGTATGTGTCGGTGTCGCGGCGCCAGCTCGAGCGGTTGTTCCAGAAGTACCTGCACTGCTCGCCGTCGCGCTACTACCTGAAGCTGCGCCTTATCCGCGCCCGGCAACTGCTCAAACAGACGCCCATGTCGATCATCGAAGTGGCATCGGTGTGCGGTTTCGTATCCACGCCGCACTTCTCCAAATGCTACCGCGAGTACTTTGGCATTCCGCCGCGTGATGAGCGCGTGGGCTCCAACACCACGCACCAAGTGGCAATGATGCCGATTCCGCAGGCCATGACCTTGTCGCCGCACAGCGGGCCGATGGCGGCCCTGAGCCAGGCGCGTAACGAATCGACCTTTGCCAGCGTAAGGCTCTGAAACGGCATCGCCGGCAAGCCAGCTCCCCTAGGTCTTGCACAGGTCTTGAGCCTGTGTGATCACGGTGGGAGCCGGCTTGCCGGCGATAGGGCCGTAAGGAGAAATCAGGCGCGCTTGCTGAACTGCGCCAATGCCGGCAACAACTGCTTGTCGATGGCCTGGCGTACCGCCGGCAGAATCGTCGCGCTACCGGTATACATCTGTTCCACCATCCCCTTCAGGGCCCGTGCATTGGCCTCGGTCAGCCCGCGCACCACTGCCTCGCAGGCCTGTTCGGCAGTGGCCCCGGCTGGAATGTCGAATCCACGCGCCCGCAGGTGGCCTGCCAGGTCGTCCTGATCAATCAAATCCGCATGCATCATGGCTGTTGTCCCTTTTGTCGCGAAGAGAGTGCTGCTGTGATTTACGACCGATTCTGTGACGTGGGCGACAGGCCCGCAACAACAGAATGCCGGCATGGCTGCCATGACTAAGAACAGGTCGTTTACGGCTAAATCCAGCGCCTTCCCAGGCCCCACACTGAGGCCATTCACGGTACCAGAGGGTTTGGTCACCCTCGTTCATGCACAGTGGATGTTGCTCGCTCTTGGCCCCGGATGCTCACGGCTTTCCGGGGTTATTTTTTTGTTTTAAACCAACTGCCTGTGCCTGCACATCCATCCACCTGGCATTTTTGTCAGGTGACAGTAAAGCTGCGCTAGTGATCTGCTGAGGGTGATGGATATCCTCAGGAGCGGCAATGTGAAAACGGCAATTTGGAACAGGATCCTGCTGGCTTCAACGGTGATGTTTTTTGGGGGATGTTCGTCCTCTGGCCCCACCGTGACTGCAGCCACAAGTACCCCAGCCCAACTGTTCACCCTTGAACCCACCCCTACGCGCAAAGGCCTGCTAGACACGGCTAGCGGCAACCTGGCCACATTGCTGGCCGACCCTGCGAACGCAGAGTTTACGCTGGTGAAGATCAACCCGGCACTTATCAGCCAGCAAACGCAGGATTTGGCGGTGAGCTTACCGGACGGTAAAACCGCGCAGTTTCATCTACGCGATTTCACCACCATCACACCGGGTATTGACGGTTGGGTGGGCTACAAGCCGTCGGCATGGAAAGCGGCCCATGCGGCATCTGCTTCGGAGATCGAAAACGATCCGCTTTACTACCTATCCTTGGTGCGTGAGGGGGACAAGTTGGTGGGCCGCGTAGTTGTCGAAGGGCAGCGTTATCGGCTGGATTCAATCGGCTCGGGTCAGTATGTGCTGATCAAGGTTGATGAATCCAAGCTTCCTGCGGAAGGCGAACCCCTCGTCGACCCAGCAGCGCAGGCGCGCGCTGATACCCAAGGAAAAGCTCCGCTGTCCGCGCACAGCACAATACGCGTGATGTTTCTGGCCACTAATCAACGAAGGGCCAAAAGCCCCAACTATCGGATTGAGCTCGCCCAGGCGCTGAACGACGCCAATCAGTACATGAGAAACAGTGACGTACAGATCACTTATGAACTGGCCGGTTTTTTTGATGAGCCTTACGACGAAACCGGAAGAAATTACTCACAGCAACTGGATGATATCCGTCTAGCCCAACCATTCGCGGGGAATGTCTTGCGCAGGAGAGAGGTGTTGGGAGCAGACATGATTTCAATGTATTCTACAGCGACTGAGTATTGCGGTCTTGCCTGGTATGAGTCGAGTAAAGAGCAGGCTCATTCGGTCATCAGCTGTACCACCTCGCTTGCTCACGAACTCGGTCATAACTTGGGCGCCAAACATAACTGGGAGGAAGGAAATGCAGAGCGCAAACCGCCCTATGTGCATGGCTATCGATACACGGGAACGCCTAGGTTCAGCACGCAGATGTCGTATGGATGCTCGCCAGCGTGCCCAAGGGTTGCGTACCACTCTAACCCTCGGCTGACGTACCAGAGCATTCCTCTTGGGACTGAGGCACATCATGATGTCGCGCGCCGCTTTAACGAACGCAGGGAAAGGGTAGAGAATTTCTATCCCGTGCCGCTTGCGCCGCCTATGGAGTTGGAATTCTACCCCGAAAAGAATTTTTCTGGACGCCATTGCAGCCTAGAGTTTCTCCCCAATGACATACGCCCCAACTGCAATGAAGTGCATTCGGTTAAAGTCAAGAATTTCAAAGCTGGAATGAGGTTGTGTTTCTACGCCACCGCCTTTGACTTTGCCTGTTACCGCGGTTCGTACACGGGTGCTTTTGAGGTGGCGGACCTTGATGCGTCAGGCACATTGCCTGCTGGGCTGGAGCGAGAAATCCCTCCTGGTAATACACCTTTGGTCGGGAAAATTCGAAATATCGTGTACACTCAGGACACTTCCGTAACTATTCAGCTTTATTCTCTTGCTGACTATCGAGGTGATACCTGCACATTCCGCCTGTCCCAAGGCGATGCGCGCAAGATTTCAGATTTTTCAGGATGCGACTTAGTAGCCAGCGGAAAATCACGCTCCGCGAAGGTGTACGCTTTCCCCGGGGCTAACTCCAAACTTTGTTTCCTTAACACCGACGACCGTCGAAGTCTTTGCTTCACAGGGAGCTATCAGGGCAACTTTCAGATCAGAAATTGGGACGTGGGCAGTGGCCTGCCCCAGGGGCTTGTTCGTACGCATGCAGGGGGTGGTTACATGAACGGCTCCGTGCACCGTGTTTCCTTCGGCAAACAATAGCCCTGGTTGGCTGCCCGCTCCTCTCTCTGCCAGCCGCCGCGCCCACCGGATGAAGGTGCTGGTGCATGCCGCAGGCAGGCCTGCTGAGCTCGTGCACTTTCGCACGAGCACAACAGTGCAGTCGATGAAGTTGTTCATGATCATCAAGGCAGCGATGCAAACCTGATAAATTTGCCTGTTGTGCCGAGTGGGCAGCTGATCTGTAATTTCACTCTCCGGTGAAAGGGAGACTAGCCCCATGAAACTTTGGTTGCGGTTGATTTCAGCGACTATATTGGTGTCAGCAATTTCGGGCGTGCTTGCCAGTGATCATAATGAGGGTGCATCGCCCACCACACAACTTTTCCAACTAGCCGTAGGCGATGACCTTGAGGGCCTGAAGCGCGATAGACAGGTGTATCCGTTGTTCAGTGATCTGTTGAAAGATCCAGCAACCCAACACGTGCAGCGGGTGGTGGTGAATAGTTCTTTGGTAGACCAGGCCAACAAAACGCTAAGTGTTCCGCTCGGGCATAACAAGACAGCGACCTTCAGGTTGCGGCGCAGTGTTCCACCTGCGCCGGGTATGGTGGGATGGGTCGGAGACTCGGTAGCTGGGCCGCTGGGTAACAACGACACCGAAATCGTTTTTGACCCCTTTACCTGGATTTCCTTGGTACGGGACGGGCAGCGGTTGACTGGCGCTATTCATGTAGAAGGTGCAGCCTACCGATTACAATATGTTGGGGGCGGGCAACATGTATTAGTCAAAGTCGATGAAGCCAAAATGCCTGCTGAACATTTCACCGATGTGCGGCAGCCTCAAACAGACCCTGGTGCTGGAAAGGCACCAGAATCTGACCACAGCACCATCCGTGTGCTGTTTTTTACAACCCATGAACGGCGCGTCAAAAACCCGGATTACCGTGCGACGCTAGCCCGTGTCGTGCAAGATGCCAATCAGGTGATGCTCAACTCGAATGTACCCGTTACCGTCAGTATTGCGGGGTTCATGGAGCCTGATTACAAGGAAGGCGACAAGACCGGTGTTGAGCAGTTCACGGACTTCAGGACGCCGGGGCGGGACTTGAATAATGAGGTGCAGCGCTGGCGCGATGAGCTTCTGGCCGACGTGGTAACGTTGTATACGTCCTACCCGGGTACAGGGGGTGAGGTCGCCACAGGCGGCTATGTCATTGTCGGTGCTGCTGACGCGTTCGCTCACGAGATTGGGCACGTGTTGGGCGCCGCGCATGGTTGGAACGGAACATCGCCTGGCTACAAGTTCGGTTATAGCCATGATAATCCGAAATTCCACACAAGGATGGTCACCACTTGGGGGTCCATACCCTATTTCTCCAATCCACGGCTCACTTATCAGGGCGTGCCAATGGGAACGCCCGAACACCATGATGTGGCTCGCACCCTGGATGAGCATAGGGAAGAAATCGAAAACCTCTACCCCCCACCCACCGCACCTAGACTCTATGTTGAACTTTATGCGGAGCGTAATTTTCTTGGTCAGCAGTGCAGCATGTTCATGGTGCCCGGTATGCATCTGCCCCCTTGCACCGCCGTGAAATCAATGAAGGTCAGTGACTTTACCGACGGCAGCAAGTTGTGCTTGAAGTCCTACAGGCTCGATCTGTCGTCTTGTTATGTGGGTGCCTATGCAGGCGACTTTGAAGTCGCAGATATCGACAAGAAAGCGGCATTGCCGCACGGCTTGCGTCGTGAAGCTTCCGGCTCGAAACCACTGGTTGGCAATATCGACCACGTTGAGTATGCGAGGGATGACAAACTCACCATTCAACTCTACTCGCAGGCGAATTATCGAGGTGCCTCCTGTGAGCTTCGGCTCCCCGCTGGGGCAGTATACGACCTGTCAACTTGGGCGGCGTGCAGTGCGGTTTCCAACGGCAAGTCGCGTTCGGCGAAGGTTTACGGCTTTCTTGGCGATGCCAGGAAACTCTGCTTCCATAGCGAAACCTCGGCCAAGAGCCTGTGCTTCAGCGGGTCTTACAAAGGCCGTTTTGAGGTCGCCAATTGGGACAGTGGCAGTGGGCTGCCTGAAAACCTCATCAGGGTTCATCGGGGAGGAGGGTATATGAACGGGGCCATCTATCGTGTCTCCTACGATATTGATACACAAGATCAACCGCCTATGCCCAACCGGTGATGTGCGTGGGTAAGGGGCCTAAGGGTTAACGAGTTGAGCCATCAGCCGGCTGGTTCAGGCGGCGGATGGTTGCGCCAACGTAGTTGGGTATCGACAGATCATCCTGTTGCGTTTGCAGGCGCTGTATCGCCGCCATGCTGCGCGCTTCGAACGGCGCGGAGGTCGGCCCGGCCAGGTCAACGTGCAGGAGCATCTGCTCGCTGGCAGCCAGCACCTCATCGAACCCGGCCCGGTGCAGGCTGTGATAGACATGCAGGCGCTTGCGATCAACGCCGATGATCTGCGTCTGCACCCACACCTCGGTGCCAAGCTTCACCTCATGCAGGTAGTTGATGTGCGCCTCCAGGGTGAACAGCGAATGCCCGCTCTGCCCCCGGCTGTCGGCATCCAGGCCGATGCGCTCCATCAGCGCATCGGTGGCGTAGCTGAAAATCAGCAGGTAAAAGGCATCGCGCAGGTGCCCGTTGTAGTCCACCCAGTCCTCCTGGACTGGGGTGCGGTAGGTGATCAGTGCGGGCATTGTGGTCTCCTCATTCGCCGAACGACATGCCGTGCTTTTGCTTGCTGCTCTTTACGGCTTCAAGCACTGCAAGCAGGGTGTCATCACGATAGCGTTCCAGTGCGGCAATGCTGCGTTCTCCCAGTTGCGCCGAGGTGCCGTCCACCACATCGTCAATCAGTTTGTCGGTCAGTTCCGGTGCGGGCAGGTAGGTCCACGGCAGTTTCAGCGCCGGGCCGAACTGCGATATGAAGTGGCGCATGCCTGCATCGCCACCGGCCAGGGTGTAGGTGAGGAAGGTGCCCATGAACGACCAGCGCAGGCCGGCGCCAAAGCGGATCGCGTCGTCGATTTCACCGGTGGTCGCCACGCCGTCGTTCACCAGGTGCAGGGCCTCGCGCCAGAGTGCTTCGAGCAGGCGGTCGGCTATGAAACCGGGCACTTCCTTGCGCACGTGCAGCGGGCGCATGCCCAGGGCGGTATAGATGACCTTCGCTGCCTCGATGGCTTCGGGCGCGGTACGTTTGCCACCGACGATTTCCACCAGCGGCAGCAGGTACACCGGGTTGAACGGGTGGCCCACCACGCAGCGCTCCGGGTGCGTGGCAGACTCGTAGAACTCGCTGGGCAGCAGGCCGGAAGTGCTGGAGCCGATGATGGCCTCGGGCTTGGCCGCGGCGCTTATTTTTGCGTGCAGGTCGAGCTTCAGGTCCAGCCGCTCTGGCGCGCTTTCCTGAATGAAATCGGCATCGCGTACGCATTCCTCGATGGTGGCAACGAACTTCAGGCGGGCTTGTGACGCGCCGGGCGCCAGCCCCTGCTTCTCAAGCGCTGGCCAGGCATTGGCAATACGCTTGCGCAGCGCCGGTTCTGCGCCAGGTGCAGGGTCCCAGGCGATCACGTCCAGGCCGTGGGCCAGGGCGCGGGCAACCCAGCCGCTGCCGATCACGCCGCTACCCAGGGCGGCGAAGGTCTTGATCTGGGTGATGAAGGGCATATCGAGTCCTCAGGCTAAAAAAATGCTCAGAATTGGCGCCAGTCCTTATGGGAGCAGGCGGGATCAGCGGCGCTTGAGGTTCATTTTTTCCCGGCCCTCGGCCGGGGTCAGTACACGGGCGCCAAGGCGCGAGATGATCTCCACCGCCCGTTCGACCAGCTGGCCATTGCTGGCCAGTACGCCACGGTCCAGATACAGGTTGTCTTCCAGCCCCACCCGCACGTTGCCGCCTAGCAACACGGCCTGCGCTGCCATCGGCATCTGCATGCGGCCGATGCCGAAACCTGCCCAGGTCACATTGGCCGGCAGGTTGTCGACCATGGCTTTCATGGTGGTGGTGTCGGCCGGCGCGCCCCACGGGATGCCCAGGCATAGCTGGAACAGAGGGTCGTCCAGCAGGCCTTCCTTCATCATTTGCTTGGCGAACCACAGGTGGCCGGTGTCGAAAATTTCCAGTTCTGCCTTCACGCCCAGTTCGGTGATGCGCTTGGCGCCGGCACGCAGTTGCGCAGGGGTGGACACATAGATCGAGTTGCCGTCGCCGAAGTTGAGGGTGCCGCAGTCGAGGGTGCAGATTTCCGGCAACAACGCTTCCACGTGGGCCAGACGCTCCAGCGGGCCGATCAGGTCGGTGCCGGCGCCGAATTCCAGTGGCGTTTCACCCGGGCCGATTTCCAGGTCACCCCCCATGCCGGCGGTGAGGTTGACGATGATGTCCACGTCGGCTTCACGAATGCGTTCCATGACTTCGCGGTACAGCGCCACGTCACGGCTGAAGCGGCCGGTTTGCGGGTCGCGCACGTGGCAGTGGACCACAGTGGCGCCCGCCTTGGCAGCCTCTACGGCAGCGTCGGCGATTTGCCGGGGGGTGACGGGGACAAGGTGGCTTTTCGAGGCAGTGTCGCCGGCACCGGTAAGGGCGCAGGTGATGATGACGTCGTGGTTCATGGTGCGGTTCCTTGTGGTGTATGTGCTGGCCTTTTCGCGGGCAAGCCCGTTCCCGCAGGGGCCCGTGATGGCCCTGCCCAGGTGTGCCCTGTGGGAGCGGGTTCAGCCGCGAAGAGGCCCTGTCAGTTGGCGGTAAGCTTGAGGTTGTCCGCAGCCGGCTTGCCATCGAAGGTGGTCACCCCTTCCAGCCAGCGCGCCTTGTCTTCGGGGTGGTCTTTCAGCCACTGGCGGGCGGACTCCAGCGCGTCCTTGTGGTCGAGCAGCGGCTGCATCATGCGGCTTTCGTCCTCGGCGCTGAATGTCAGGTTGGCCAGCAGGCGATTGGCGTTGGGGCAGCGTTCGGCGTAGTCCGGCGCGGTCACCGTCCACACCGTGGCACGGCCTTCGTCGGGGCCGAGGGCGTCCTGGCTGTCACCCAGGTAGGCCATGTCGATGTTCACGTTCATCGGGTGTGGTGCCCAGCCGAAGAACACCACGGCTTCCTTGCGCCGCACGGCGCGGTCGACCGCGGCGAGCATGCCCGCCTCGCTGGACTCGACCAGCTGGAATTTGCCCAGACCAAACTGGTTCTTGGTGATCATGGCCTTGATCTGCGTATTGGCCCCCGAGCCTGGCTCGATGCCATAGATCTTGCCGCCCAGTTCCTTTTCGAACTTGTGGATGTCGGCAAAGGTTTTCAGGCCCTTGTCATACAGATATTTCGGCACGGCGAGGGTGGCGCGGGCGTCTTCCAGGCTTGGCTTGTCGAGCACCTTGACCTGCCCGGCGTCGACGAACGGGGTGATGGTCTGGGTCATGATCGGGTTCCAGTAACCCAGGAACATGTCCAGACGCTTGTCGCGGATGCCGGCAAAAATGATCTGCTGCGAAGCGCTGGTCTGTTTGGTCTGGTAGCCCAGGCCATCGAGCAGCACCTGAGCCATGGCGCTGGTGGCAATGACGTCGGTCCAGTTGACCACGCCCAGGCGAACGTTCTTGCAGGCCGCGGGTTCGGCGGCCAACAGTGGGGAAGTGGCGATGCTGCTCAGGGCAAGGGTCAACAGGCTGCGGCGGATCAAGCTGTGCATGGTGGCTCTCCATCGGCAGTGCATATTGTTATGGGGTCCGGTCTCTCTGGACCGTGTGAATACGCTACGCTGGCGTCATCTTGCCCAAGCGCACGCTAGCGACAGGAATTAGCACCTGGGCGACCAGTTTCTGTGGAGGGGGATGATGGAGACGATTGCCTTTCTGTTGGTGCCCGGTTTTTCCGCCATGGGGTTCATTTCCGCGGTGGAACCACTGCGGGTAGCCAACCGTTTTGGCGGGCCGTTGTACCGGTGGCAGGTGCTGAGCATGAACGGTGAGGCGGTGCTGGCGAGCAATGGCATGTCCATCAATGCCGATGCCGCTCTAGGGGAGGGCGAGCCGCCCGACATCCTGCTGGTGGTTGCGGGCTTCGAACCACTTGCCCATGTCGCATCCAAACTGCTGCATGCGCTGCGCCGGCTCAACCATGAGGCTGTGATGCTTGGGGGGATCGACACCGGTGCGATGGTGCTGGCCGAGGCGGGGCTGCTCGAGGGCTACCGGGCGACGTTGCATTGGGAGGCGCTGGAGGCCTTCAAGGAACGCTATCCAGGTCTGCAAGCCACCCAGGAGCTGTTCGAGATTGACCGCAGCCGCATCACCTGTGCCGGCGGAACGGCCTCGATCGATCTGATGCTGTACTTGATTGCCCAGTCTCACGGCAGCGAACTGGCGGTCAAGGTGTCCGAGCAGTTCGTGCTGGGGCGTATCCGTCAGCGCCAGGACCACCAGCGCATGCAGATCGGCGCGCGTTATGGCATCAGTAACAAGAAGCTGATCCATGCCATTGGCGAAATGGAAAAACACTTCGAGCCACCACTGACCACGCTGGATCTGGCAGCCGCGATCAAGGTCACGAGGCGTCAACTGGAGCGGTTGTTTCGCATACACCTGGGTGCCACACCGAGCAGTTTCTATCTCGCGTTACGGCTGGACAAAGCGCGTCAGCTGTTGGCCCAGACCGACATGTCGGTGACCGAGGTCAGCATTGCGTGCGGGTTCGAACTTCCATCGTATTTTACGCGGCGCTACAAGCTGAAGTTTGGGCGTTGCCCGCGGGAGGAACGTCGGCCGGGCGGTCCCAAATGAGCTTCACTCAAGCTCGCGCTCGAGAATTGCCCTCAGTTTTTCCCGGTTGGTCGCTTGCAGGCCCTTGCGAAGCGGTGCAAAACCTTCTGCATTGAAGCGTGCACCCAGATGGTGGAATATCAGGTTCAACTTTCGGGTGGGCTCGTCCGGGTCGGTAACGCAATAGATATAAAACAGGATCGCGACCGGAACCTGGTCTCCTTCATGGTCCATTTCGATACTTAGATGTGAAGAGGCGTTCATGACGGTGAATGTACGTGCCCCCGCCGACTGCAGAGCGTTCTGAATATTTTCTTCCAGGCTTTTGAACCAAGGCCCTTTGGCGCGCGGTGGCGGTAGAAAGCCGCTGTACACATCGCTTAGCGCAAGCAGGTGCGGCTCATACACGATGGTTTTATGTGTATGTTCATACAGGGTGAATTTCAATGATTTCAAGGTGGCGAGGGCATGCGCGAACCATTGCCGAGGCTGGGTCTCCATCGAGTATTCTTCATTGGCCAATGCTTGTGAATGACGCAGGCATAGCTGCAAGTCTTCCCAGGTCTCGAGTGTCAGCCAGGGGGCAGGCTTTATTCTTAGCCGCTCCTCGAATATTCGGGTGTCCAGGCTTGTATCGCTCATGTGGCATTGTTCCTCGATGGCTGCACATGACCAGAACCGGGTACCAGCGCTTTCTGGTACCCGGCCTCGCTCATCAGCTAGTGAAAAAATCGCCGAGGTCTTTTTTGATTTTCTCGTTCACAAGTTCCCGCGCAGCGTCGAAGTGACGAGCGCTGAAAGTGCCTTGTTGCGAAGCGCGATAGACGCGGGTGGAAGTTTTATCGACCTTGCGGGTCAGGGCGCCCTCACGCTCGATTTTCGAGTCGTAGCTGGCCTGGAAGCTGGTCATGTGCATGGCGGGCAGGCCTTGTGGCGTCATTTCGCACTGGGCTATCACGAAGGTGCTCGATTTGCCGGATTCGCTATGGCTGTGCTTTTCCAGGTGTGCCTTGACTTCCGGCTTCTGCACGACGATTTGCAGAGCACGCTTGGCGCAAGCGGCGCGGCGAGGGTCCGCGGAAACGCTGATGGTGACCGACTTGGTGATCAGATCTGCCAGGGTCAGGTTGTCCTCGTCAATGGCGTCTTCGGCATGTGCAGCACCTGTCATGGTCCAGCCGAATTTGCTCAGGCCATCGTTGTAGAAGTTGTACCACTCGCGCTGCTGGGTTTCCTTGTTGAACTTCTTGTTGGCCAGTGCGGTCATCAAGCCCAGGCCGCACAGGATGTCTTGTGCAACGTCGGCAGGCACATTGTCAGCGAAAACGCAGAGGGCCTGGCCGGTAGCGGCAACGCGCTCCTGGCCCTCTTTGCGGATTTTTTCCATTTCAACTTTGATGTCAGCCACTTTGTAATTCCTTGATAGTTTTGAATTTCAAGACACACGTGGTGAGCACGTGGTCTGAGGGCACTATCGAGCAATGACGCAGGCGGCATCAGCGGCATGTGGTTCCTCGGGCGTTGGTCCTTCTCTTGTGCGTGCTGTTCAATCTTCAGGCGCTGGCTCGTCACCGTCTTGCGTGCCCAGGCTGCGCAGGTATTCCGCCCGCTCATCGCTGCGCTGTGCAATGCAGCTGTTCCAGGCGGTCTGGTAGGCCTTGCTGCCTGGCTGTTCAGCGTGGGTTTCGACCTTGCAGTCTGCATCACGCAGTTGACGCCAGAGTTGCTCGGCCGCTTCTATTCGCGACATCAGGCCGGCTTCGTCGCCGAACTGGTCACGCATGCGCGCGGCGAGTTCGTCGTAGGCCGACTGCAGCTCACGCTCGGCGACCTGCTTGTTGAATGCTGCGCAGGCAAAGGTTTGCTGGTCGGTTTCCACATTGTCGCAAGGTGTGCTTTCTTCCTCGCTGGCCTGGGCCCCGCTAACAACGGCCAGCAGCGCCAGCCATGCCATTGATTTCATCCTTTTCCCCCTCACCTGGCTGTCGAATCGCAGGGATTCTCGCTCAGCCTGCGCTCTGGTGGTAGCTACCTGACCAAATGTTCATGAAGTGGCCGGAAATGCCGTTGTCGAGACTGTCTCGCATCGCCAGCCCGCGCGCCAGATGCCCTGTTGTCGCGCATTGACGCTTTCGGCAAACCCCCTGTCGTTTTTGCATCGGGGCGCCTTTGGGCACAGGCATATGCTGGCCCCAAAGCGCCGGCACAAGGTTTGGCGCCAACCCATTCGATAAAAGGGGACAGCCTGATGAGCCCAGCCGAACTTCACGCCGACAGTATCGTCATTGACGGCCTGATCATTGCCAAGTGGAACCGCGAGCTGTTCGAGGACATGCGTAAAGGCGGGCTCACTGCGGCCAACTGCACGGTATCGGTGTGGGAAGGGTTCAAGGCAACCGTCGACCAGATCGCCGCCAGCCAGAAGCTGATCCGCGACAACAGCGACCTGGTAATGCCGGTGCGCACTACCGCCGACATCCGCAAGGCCAAGGAACTGGGCAAGACCGGCATTCTCTTCGGCTTCCAGAACGCCCACGCCTTCGAAGACCAGATCGCCTACGTGGACGTGTTCAAGCAGCTGGGCGTTGGCATCGTGCAGATGTGCTACAACACCCAGAACCTGGTGGGCACCGGTTGCTACGAGCGCGACGGCGGCCTGTCGGGCTTTGGTCGCGAGATCGTAGCCGAAATGAACCGCGTCGGCATCATGTGCGACCTGTCCCACGTCGGCTCCAAAACGTCCGAAGAAGTCATCCTCGAATCGAAAAAGCCGGTGTGCTACTCGCACTGCCTGCCATCGGGCCTCAAGGAGCACCCGCGCAACAAGTCCGACGCCGAGCTCAAGTTCATCGCCGACCACGGCGGCTTCGTGGGCGTGACCATGTTCGCCCCGTTCTTGGCCAAGGGTATCGATTCGACCATCGACGACTACGCCGAAGCCATCGAGTACACCATGAACATCGTGGGTGAAGACGCTATCGGCATCGGTACCGACTTTACCCAAGGCCACGGCCAGGACTTCTTCGAGTACCTGACCCACGACAAGGGTTACGCCCGCCGCCTGACCAACTTCGGCAAGATCATCAACCCGCTGGGTATCCGTACCGTGGGTGAATTCCCCAACCTCACCGAAACCTTGCTCAAGCGCGGCCACTCCGAGCGCGTGGTGCGCAAGATCATGGGCGAGAACTGGGTCAACGTCCTCAAGGACGTGTGGGGCGAATAAGCCGCTCTCCAAGCCTGAATGCCCCTGCCAGCAACGCCGGGGCACCCAAACAAAAATTTTTATGGAGTTGAGTTTCCATGGCCAAGATCGCCCCGCAATTGCCAATCGAAGTCGACAGCGAGACCGGTGTCTGGACCAGCGACGCCCTGCCGATGCTGTACGTGCCGCGCCATTTCTTCGTCAACAACCACATGGGTATCGAAGAGGTACTGGGCGCCGACAAGTACGCCGAGATTCTCTACAAGGCCGGCTACAAGTCCGCCTGGCACTGGTGTGAAAAAGAAGCCGAATGCCATGGCCTGGAAGGCGTGGCGGTGTTCGAGCATTACATGAAGCGCCTGAGCCAGCGTGGCTGGGGCCTGTTCGAGATCCAGGACATCGACCTGGATAAGGGCACCTGCAGCGTCAAGCTCAAGCACTCTGCGTTCGTGTACGTCTATGGCAAGTGCGGCCGCAAGGTCGACTACATGTTCACCGGCTGGTTCGCCGGCGCCATGGACCAGATTCTCGCTGCCCGCGGCAGCGCTATCCGCACTGTGGCCGAACAGGTCTATGGCGGGTCGGAAGAAGGCCACGAAGATGGCCTGTTCGTTACGAAGCCGTTGTAAGCCGGAGATAGCGTCATGGCATTCGAAGCAATGTTCCAGCCGATCCAGATCGGCAAACTGACCATCCGCAACCGCGTGCTCAGCACCGCGCACGCCGAGGTCTACGCCACTGACGGCGGCATGACGACCGACCGCTATGTGAAGTATTACGAAGAAAAGGCCAAGGGCGGTATCGGCCTGGCGATCTGCGGCGGTTCGTCGGTGGTGGCCATCGACAGCCCCCAGGAATGGTGGGCATCGGTCAACCTTTCCACCGACCGCATCATCCCGCACTTCCAGAACCTGGCCGACGCCATGCACAAGCATGGGGCCAAGATCATGATCCAGATTACCCACATGGGCCGCCGCTCGCGTTGGGACGGCTTCAACTGGCCGACCCTGATGTCGCCTTCGGGTATTCGCGAACCGGTGCACCGCGCCACCTGCAAGACCATCGAGGTGGAAGAGATCTGGCGGGTGATCGGTAACTACGCCCAGGCCGCGCGTCGCGCCAAAGAGGGCGGCCTGGACGGTGTCGAGCTGTCGGCAGTGCACCAGCACATGATCGACCAGTTCTGGAGCCCGCGGGTCAACAAGCGTACCGACGAATGGGGCGGCACGTTCGAGGGCCGCATGAAGTTCGGCCTGGAAGTGCTTAAGGCTGTGCGCGCCGAAGTCGGTGACGATTTCTGCGTGGGCATGCGTATCTGTGGCGACGAGTTCCACCCCGACGGCCTCAGCCACGAAGACATGAAGCAGATCGCGGCCTACTACGACGCGACCGGCATGCTGGACTTCATCGGTGTGGTCGGCTCGGGTTGCGACACCCACAACACCCTGGCCAACGTCATCCCGAACATGAGCTACCCGCCAGAGCCGTTCCTGCACCTGGCGGCCGGTATCAAGGAAGTGGTCAAGGTCCCCGTGCTGCACGCACAGAACATCAAGGACCCGAACCAGGCCACGCGCATTCTCGAAGGCGGCTACGTGGACATGGTCGGCATGACCCGTGCGCACATGGCCGACCCGCACCTGATCGCCAAGATCAAGATGGGCCAGATCGACCAGATCAAGCAGTGCGTCGGTGCCAACTACTGCATCGACCGCCAGTACCAGGGCCTGGATGTGCTGTGCATCCAGAACGCTGCCACCTCCCGTGAATACATGGGCGTGCCGCACATCATCGAGAAGACCACTGGCGTGAAGCGCAAGGTGGTGGTGGTAGGTGCTGGCCCGGCGGGCATGGAAGCGGCCCGCGTGGCCGCCGAGCGTGGCCACGATGTGACCCTGTTCGAGAAGAAGGACCAGATCGGCGGGCAGATCACCATCGCCGCCAAGGCACCGCAACGTGACCAGATTGCCGGTATCACCCGCTGGTACCAGCTGGAGCTGGCGCGCCTGAAGGTCGACTTGCGCCTGGGCACCGCCGCCGACGTGGCGACGATCCAGGACCTGCGCCCGGACGTGATCGTACTGGCGGTAGGTGGCCACTCGTTCCTTGAGCAGAACGAACACTGGGGCGCCGCCGAAGGGCTGGTGGTCAGCAGCTGGGACGTACTCGACGGCAAGGTTGCGCCGGGCAAGAACGTGCTGGTGTACGACACCATCTGCGAGTTCACCGGCATGTCGGTGGCCGACTTCATCGCCGACAAGGGCAGCCAGGTCGAGATCGTCACCGACGACATCAAGCCGGGCGTGGCCATGGGCGGTACTACCTTCCCGACCTACTACCGCAGCATGTACCCGAAAGAAGTGATCATGACCGGCGATATGATGCTGGAAAAGGTCTACCGCGAAGGCGACAAGCTGGTGGCGGTGCTGGAAAACGAGTACACCGGCGCCAAGGAAGAGCGCGTGGTTGACCAGGTGGTGGTGGAAAACGGCGTGCGCCCTGACGAGCAGCTGTATTACGCGCTGAAGGAAGGTTCGCGCAACAAAGGCCAGATCGACGTGGAGGCGCTGTTCGCCATCAAGCCACAGCCGATCCTCAGCCAGCCGGGCGAAGGCTACCTGCTGTACCGCATCGGTGACTGCGTGGCCCAGCGCAACGTGCATGCGGCGATCTACGACGCCTTGCGCCTGTGCAAGGACTTCTGATCGTTAATAGTCGCCGCCATCGGGCGCGATCCCTGTAGGAGCGGGTTTACCCGCGAATGCGTCAGCACTGACAACACCGTTGCCTGACCGGACGCATTCGCGGGTGAACCCGCTCCTACATGGGGCCAGTCTCGCCCTCAGGTCGGCGCAAGAATCCAGCTGTTGTGGGAGCCTCCCATGTTGAACACCCTGTTACCCATCCTGCTGTTCGCTGCCCTTGGCCTGGCAGTGCTCGGCGCCTTGCGCCGGGTGCGTATGTGGCGACGTGGCCGGGCCTCCAAGGTCGACCTGATCGGCGGCCTGCTGGCCATGCCGCGCCGCTACCTGGTGGACCTGCACCATGTGGTCGAGCGCGACAAGTACATGTCCAAGACCCACGTGGCCACCGCAGGCGGCTTCGTGCTGTCGGCCGTGCTGGCGATCCTGGTGCACGGCTTTGGCTTGCAGAGCAAGATCCTTGGTTACGCGCTGCTGGTCGCCACGGTGATCATGTTCAGCGGTGCCATCTTTGTCTTCAAGCGCCGCCTCAACCCGCCTTCGCGCCTGTCCAAGGGCCCGTGGATGCGCCTGCCCAAGAGCCTGCTGGCGTTTGCCGTGAGTTTCTTCATCGCCACCCTGCCGGTTGCTGGCATCCTGCCGGCCAACACCGGTGGCTGGGTGATGGTCGGCATCCTTGGCCTGGGCGTGCTGTGGGGCGTGTCCGAGCTGTTCTTCGGCATGACCTGGGGCGGCCCGATGAAGCACGCCTTCGCCGGTGCCCTGCACCTGGCCTGGCACCGCCGCGCTGAACGCTTTGGCGGTGGCCGCTCCACCGGCCTCAAGCCACTGGACCTGGAAGACCCCAACGCGCCGCTGGGCGTGGAAAAACCGGTGGACTTCACCTGGAACCAGTTGCTTGGCTTCGATGCCTGCGTGCAGTGCGGCAAATGTGAAGCCATGTGCCCGGCCTTTGCCGCCGGCCAGCCGTTGAACCCAAAAAAACTCATCCAGGACATGGTCATCGGCCTGGCCGGTGGCACCGACGCCCAGTTCGCCGGCAGCCCGTACCCTGGCAAGCCGATTGGCGAGCACGGCGGCAGCCCGCACCAGCCGATCGTCAATGGCCTGGTCGACGCTGAAACGCTGTGGTCGTGCACCACCTGCCGTGCCTGTGTCGAAGAGTGCCCAATGATGATCGAGCACGTCGATGCCATCGTCGACATGCGCCGCCACCTCACCCTGGAAAAGGGTGCCACGCCGAACAAGGGCGCCGAGGTGCTGGACAACCTGATCGCCACCGACAACCCTGGCGGTTTCGCGCCTGGCGGGCGTATGAACTGGGCCGCCGACCTCAACCTGCAACTGCTGTCGGAGGTGAAAACCACCGAGGTGCTGTTCTGGGTGGGCGATGGCGCATTCGACATGCGCAACCAGCGCACCTTGCGCTCGTTCGTCAAAGTGCTGAAGGCCTCGGGTGTCGACTTTGCCGTACTTGGCCTGGAAGAACGCGACAGCGGCGACGTGGCGCGCCGCCTGGGCGACGAAGCGACCTTCCAGCAACTGGCCAAGCGCAATATCCAGACCCTGGCCAAGTACAAGTTCCAGCGTATCGTCACCTGCGACCCGCACAGCTTCCATGTGTTGAAGAACGAATACGGTGCATTGGGCGGCGACTACCAGGTGCAGCACCACAGCACCTACATTGCCGAGCTGATCGCCGCCAACAAGCTGAACCTGGGCCAGCACAAGGGTGGCAGTGTCACCTACCACGACCCGTGCTACCTGGGCCGTTACAACGGCGAGTACGAAGCCCCGCGTGCGGTGCTCAAGGCGCTGGGTATCGAAGTGCGCGAAATGGAGCGCTCGGGCTTCCGTTCGCGGTGCTGTGGCGGTGGCGGCGGTGCGCCGATCACCGACATCCCCGGCAAGCAGCGTATTCCGGACATGCGCATGGACGACATCCGCGAAACCAAGGCTGAGTTGGTAGCCGTGGGTTGCCCACAGTGCACCGCCATGCTCGAAGGCGTGGTCGAACCGCGCCCACAGATCAAGGACCTGGCCGAGCTGGTGGCTGATGTGTTGATCGAAGAAGACGCGCCTGCCGCCGCAAAGCCGCAAGCGGCCAAACGTGAACCTGCGGAGGTGCACTGATGAGCGACATTGTCCGCCGCGACCCACGCGCCGAGTGGATCGCCCGTAACCGTCTGCATCCGCTGCATGCTGCGATGCAGACGCAACAGACCAGCTGGATGGGCCCCAACGGCATCATCCGCAAGAACCCACATGCGCTCGCCGCAGGCTTTGTGGGCCCGGCCGGCCTCAAGCGTATCGACCGCAGTGGCGCCCAGCAGGGCACGGCTGTGGGCGGCCGACGCACCGCGGCGGCCGAGGTCAAGTTGCCGCTGCACCAAGTGCCTGAGCCGGTGTTCTACATTGCCGTAGTGCCAGACATGGTCGGCGGTCGCCTGAGCAGCCACGACCGCGACTTGCTCGGATTGGCCCATAGCCTGGCCGGCAGCGACGGCGCCGTGCTGGCAGTGGTGTTTGGCGAACACAAGGAAAGCAACTTTTCCACAGCCGGTGTCGATCGCCTGCTGGTGCTCGAAGGCGAGGAATTTGCAGGTTATGCGCCGGAGCAGCTGGTGCAGGGCCTGCGCGCTGTGGATAACCAGTTCAATCCGCGCCACTGGCTGCTGCCCGACAGCCGCAGCGGTGGCGGCGAGCTGGGCCGGCGCCTGGGTGCGTCCCTGGGCGAGCGCCCGGCGACGCGGGTCTGGCAGGTCAAGGACGGCCAGTGCATTGGCCGTGCCGGTGCCGGCCAGCAAGACCTGCAACGCGCCGTGCCACGGCTGATCCTGGCGGCGGCGGAGTGTGCCGAGCCGGTCAGCGAAACCCGCCATGAAGCGTTGCCGGTGGAGTTGTCCACAAGCATCGCGCGCAGCCTGTCGCGCATCGAGGACCTTGGCTCGGTGGCTGTAGACCCGGCCACCATCGCCATGGCCGAAGCCGAATTCATCGTGTCGGGCGGCAACGGCGTCAAGGACTGGGACCTGTACCACAAAGCCACTGCGGCCCTCGGCGCGACCGAAGGCGCCTCGCGGGTGGCGGTGGACGATGGCTTCATGCCGCGTAACCGTCAGGTGGGTGCCACCGGTACCTGGGTCACTGCACGGGTTTACGTGGCTGTGGGTATCTCGGGCGCGATCCAGCACTTGCAGGGCATCGGTGCCTGCGACAAGGTGGTGGCGATCAACATGGACCCGGGCTGCGACATGATCAAACGGGCTGACCTGTCGGTAATTGGCGACAGCTCGGCGATTCTCAAAGCGTTGATCGAAGCTGTGGACAACTACCGCAGCGGCGGCCAGCGCGACGCGGCATAAGGGCACGAGCATGAGTACGAAAGTGATCAGCCTGGTTTCCATCGGTGCCCACCCCAGCTCCGGCCGCGCCCGCCGCGCCGAACAGGATGCCCGCGCCGTGGAGCTGGGTTTGCAGCTGGCTGGGGATAACTTGCAGGTGGTGCATGCTGGCGATCCTCGTGAAGAAGCGCTGCGCGCCTACCTGGGCATGGGCCTTGAGCATCTGGACGTGCTGGAGCAGCCGGCCGGTGCCGATGTGCTGGGCGTGCTGGGGGATTACCTGCGCGATGCCGGGGCGCAACTGGTACTGACCGGCAGCCAGGCAGAGACGGGCGAGGGGTCGGGCATGTTGCCGTTCCTGCTGGCGGAGAAGCTGGGTTGGCCGTTGATTGTAGGGTTGGCCGAGGTGGAGTCGATCGACAACGGCACCGCCCAGGTCCTGCAGGCTCTGCCACGTGGCCAGCGGCGCCGGCTGAAGGTTCGCCTGCCGCTGCTGGCGACTGTGGATAACGCCGCACCTAAGCCGCGCCAGAGTGCCTTTGGCCCGGCACGCCGGGGCGTATTGGCGGCGCGTAACGTGGCCATCGTCGAAGACGAACTGCTGGCCGAGGCAGAGCTGCAACCGGCCCGGCCACGGCCCAAGCGGTTGAAGGTGATCAAGGCCAAGAGCGGTGCCGATCGCATGAAGGCAGCGACGGCCAAGGCCAGTGGTGGCGGTGGCAAGGTGTTGAAGGACGTTTCTCCTCAGGAAGGCGCCGAAGCCATCCTCAAGCTGCTGGTGGAAGAGGGCGTGCTGCGTTAAGGCTTCACGCGATCCCTTGTAGGAGCGGCCTTGCGTCGCGATGGGCTGCGCAGCAGCCCCTGGATTTCGAGCCTGACTCAAGATTGCCGGGGCTGCTGCGCAGCCCATCGCGACGCAAGGCCGCTCCTACATCGACCGCATCTTCTTCAAGTCATGCACGATAACTGTGGCCACTTTCCAATTTGTCGCGCATAGCTGTGAATAAGTCTTTTCCTGAGTGACATCAGCTAGCGGCCAGCAGAAATATGAGATACACCGAGTTATGGTGGATAAGTGTTGATGCATCGCTACAGGCCAAATATCCCGGGCCTTTAAAGGAGTTGATCAGAAAACGGTCAGGCTTTCTTCCGCCCATTGGGTATCCCCATCAACATCGTGCCGGATCTTGCCCACAATCGCTGTGAGCTGGTCTGTGGATAATCTGTTTGGTAGTGTCTGCAAACCACGCAGTACAAGGCCTTGACAGGTTTGGTTAAAAAACAGTCAATCCAGGCGGAGATCCCCTTTATCCCTGAGAATTAGGGTGTTGATTCGCTTATCCACAACCTTCTCGCTGAATGCGCTTGTGTTGCCCACAAATTTTGTTGGTGGTTCTGTGGGTAAGATGTAAAGAATACTCTACAGGTGCCCTATCGCGCGGAGTTGATAGGAATGATCAAATTTTAGCCAAAATCCCGGCGGGATTTTGGCTTGAGAGCCATGACAGGCCAAGGGGTAACTGATAATTTTGCCAGTATCACGTGATTGAGTTGGATGGGTAGAGTGCTAGTGATTTCAAGTCATTAGGGCACATCATGACCGTCTCACATTTGCTTAAGGTCGACCGACAGCAGTCTGTCTTGGGTGAGGGTAGCGATATCGTCCGTGCCTTTACCGTTTACGGTGGGTTCAATCCCGTCGATAGCCTATACACGGGTTTCTCCGGCGAGATTAGAGATCAACTGACTGGTTGCTATCACCTGGGCCAGGGCTATCGCACTTTTAACCCTGTACTCATGCGCTTTCACTCACCTGACGCAATAAGTCCTTTTGGTCTTGGAGGCATCAACGCCTATGCCTATAGTGATCCCGTTAATACCCGAGATCCTAGCGGGCATAATGCCTTGTTTATCTCGGCGTTCGCCCAGCGGGTAATGACAGCACTGTTCGGCACAATTTCAATTGGGAAAGCACTCCTGAGCAAGCCTCCCACAACCCGGGTTGATCGCGTGATTTTGCGCATGACTGTAGGGGGTGGCGGGTTGAGTATCACAGGGGCAGTGGGGCAGACTGCTGGTGCGGTTTCGTTTGCGTATGTGTCCAACGCAGGCCTCGTCTTGGCGGGAGGGGGAACTGTAGCGGGCTTTGCAAAAGCGCTTTATGACGAGCGCAGTAGCCTTGCTAGCAGGGTGCTTACCAACCTTCGCGCCGCTGTGGGGGTGAAGGCGAAACAACCCAGATCTCAAGATCTGGAAATCAATTCCCCGGTGTCAGACGTGCCTTTAGCCACTTGTCCCTTACCTTCAGCGCCCCCTGAAAGCCCGGGCTTTCGTCTTAGTGCCGAGGCGCTTCGCCCGGATGTTGCGGTAACAGTGCCTCGACCCTTTACATCACTCGAACTGCTGGAAAGTGACATGAGCTACATGAGTGATATGAACAAGCGAGTTCGACAGCCTGCTTGAGATGAGCATGACGTTAAGCTCATATATCAAATGTATACCGAGGCCGCATCGCACATCACGAACACTACCGTAATGTGCGACGCCCTCATGGGTTATTGAGCCTTTACCTCCTTCAGGTAGGGGGCAGGCTCTGCGCCCAAGTTGGCCAATACGCGGGCGCTGTACCAGTCAATGAAGTTCACCACACCAAACTCGTAAGTCTTCGAGTAAGGCCCAGCCTGGTAAGCGGTGGAGTTGATCCCACGCTGGTTCTCTTCCGCCAGACGGCGGTCCTGGTCGTTGGTGGCGTCCCACACCTTGCGCATGTTCTCGGGGTTGTAGTCCACGCCTTCCACGGCATCCTTGTGCACCAGCCACTTGGTGGTGACCATGGTCTCCTGGGCGCTGATCGGCCACACGGTGAACACGATCATGTGGTCGCCCATGCAGTGGTTCCACGAGTGCGGCAGGTGCAGGATGCGCATCGAGCCAAGGTCCGGGTTCTTGATGCGACCCATCAGTTTCTGGCAGGCCTGCTTGCCGTCCATGGTCATCGACACGGTGCCCTTGAGCAGCGGCATGCGCACGATACGGTTACGCAGGCCATGGCTCTTGTGCAGGTAAGGGATCTTCTCGGCTTCCCAGGCGGCGGCAGAGGCGGCCACGTGGTCCTTGAATTCCTGGCTGGCGCGCGGGTCGTTGGTGTCGTCCCATTCCAGCAGGGTTTGCAGCAGCTCCGGGTGCGAACCGTTGCAGTGGTAGCACTCGCGGTTGTTTTCCAGTACCAGCTTCCAGTTGGCCTTTTCCATCAAGGTGGTCTGCACCGCCACCTTGGTGTTTTCCATGTCGTACGGTTCCATGTAGTGGTCCAGGGTGGCCAGGAACTCGTCGATGGCTGGCGGGTTCTGCGCCAGGCTGATGAAGATGTAGCCGCCTGCGACCTTCACGTTCACGGGCTTGAGGCCATACTGGTTCATGTCGAAGTCGGCACCCATCTCGGTGCCGGCGAACAGCAGGCGGCCGTCCAGCTCGTAGGTCCACTGGTGGTATGGGCACACCAGCTTGGCCACCTTGCCTTTTTCGCTGACGCACAGGCGTGAGCCGCGGTGGCGGCAGACGTTGTGGAAGGCATGCACCTTGCCTTCGGCACCGCGCACCACGATGATCGGGTTCTTGCCGATCTGCAGGGTGATGTAGTTGCCCTTGGCCGGGATCTCGCAGGTCATGCCGGCAATCAACCATTCCTTATGGAAGATTTCCTGCATGTCGATCTGGAACAGACGCTCGTCGGTGTAGAACGGCTGGGGCAGCGAGTAGGTGCGCTCGCGGGTCTGCAGCATCTCGGCGGTAGCCTTGCGTGCAGGTTCAAGTGGATCGCCCAGGCTCAGGGTTGCGGTGACGTCCATCGTGTATTCCTCGGGGCCGAGTGCGGCCGGCAAAAGGTGGCTAATCGTTGTGGTGGTGCCGCAAGGCTGTCGTTGAAAAAACAGCATGTTGTTTTGCCGTGGAGTGTGCGTCCGAAGACGTCGTGAACCGTATCCATGGGCGACATGGCCGAATTGAATAACGACGCGCCAGCCCTTGTGCCACGGGCCTGGTCGCGATAAGCACGTCGATGTCGCAGGCAGGAATGTGCGTCGTGTTCAGCTTGCGCATTATCGCAGCCATAAAAAGGGCCATAGTCGGCCGCTGGAGATGAACATGTCCGATACCTTCCTCAATCCGGTCACTACCCAGACCTGGGCCAATGGCCGCCACATCGTGCGCTGCGTCAAGGTCATCCAGGAGACCTGGGACGTGCGCACCTTCTGCTTCATGGCCGACCAGCCAATCATGTTCTTCTTCAAGCCAGGGCAGTTCGTCACCCTGGAGCTGGAGATCGAAGGCAAGCCGGTGATGCGTTCCTATACCATCTCCAGTTCGCCGTCGGTGCCGTACAGCTTCTCGATCACCGTCAAGCGCGTGCCGGGCGGGCTGGTCTCGAACTTCCTGCACGACACCATGCACGAAGGCCTCGAGGTGCCGGTGCACGGCCCTGTGGGCCTGTTCAATGCCATCGACTTCCCTTCGGGCAAGGTGCTGTACCTGTCGGGCGGCGTGGGCATTACCCCGGTGATGTCGATGGCGCGCTGGTTCTACGACACCAACGCCAATGTCGACATGGTGTTCGTGCACAGCGCCCGCTCGCCGAAGGACATCATCTACCACCGCGAGCTGGAGCAGATGGCTTCGCGCATCCCCAACTTCAGCCTGCACATCATTTGCGAAAAGCATGGCCTGGGTGAGCCGTGGGCGGGTTACCGCGGTTACCTGAACCAGCGGCTGATGGAGCTGATCGCGCCGGACTACATGGAGCGCGTGGTGTTCTGCTGCGGCCCGACGCCGTACATGAACGCGGTCAAGCGCCTGCTCGAAGCGGTCGGCTTCGACATGGCCAATTACCACGAGGAATCGTTCGGCGCCACGCCGCCGGAGGCCAAGGCCGACGCAGTGGAACACGCCGAGCAGGCGGCCGATGCCCCAGAGGTGGACGCCTCCGACCTCAACCTGGTGGAGTTCATCGGCAGCGAGAAGAGCATTCGCATTGCCCCAGGCGAGACCGTGCATGCCGCGGCAGCCAAGGTTGGCCTGATGATCCCGAAAGCCTGCGGCATGGGCATTTGCGGTACGTGCAAGGTGCTCAAGCTGGGTGGCGAAGTGGAAATGGAGCACAACGGCGGCATCACCGAAGAGGACGAAGCCGAAGGCTACATCCTGTCGTGCTGCAGCGTGCCGAAAGGGGATGTGCGGATCGATTACTGATCCGCAATTGGGGGGCTGCTGCGCAGCCCATCGCGACACAAGGTTGCGGTCCCTTGTAGGAGCGGCCTTGTGTCGCGATGGGCCGCAAAGCGGCCCCGCTGTTTCAAGTACGGAACCGGGCTACAAGGCCATTGAGGTCCACGGCGAGGCGCGACAGTTCGGCACTCGCTGCACTGGTCTGATGCGCCCCGGTCGCACTCTGCACCGACAGGTCATTGATATTCACCAGGTTGCGGTCCACCTCCCGCGCCACCTGTGCCTGTTCTTCGGCGGCGCTGGCGATCACCAGGTTACGCTCGTTGATCTGCGCTACCGCCCCGGCAATGGTGTCCAGCGCCAGGCCGGCCCCGCGCGCGATGTTCAGCGTTGATTCAGCCCGCTCGGTGCTGGTACGCATCGACTCCACAGCCTGTTCCGTACCCCCCTGAATGCTGCCTATCATGCGTTCGATCTCACTGGTCGACTGCTGGGTACGGTGCGCCAGTGCCCGCACTTCGTCCGCCACCACGGCAAAGCCACGGCCCGCTTCACCGGCACGCGCCGCTTCGATGGCCGCGTTGAGTGCCAGCAGGTTGGTCTGGTCGGCCAGGCCACGGATCACGTCCAGCACCTTGCCGATATCTCGTGACTGCTCGGCCAGGTGGGTGACCAGCTTGGCAGTACCTTGCACATCGCCGCTCATGCGCTCGATGGCAGCCACGGTTTCCAGCACCAGGTCTCGGCCGTCGCCGGTCGAGCGGCTGGCTTCACTGGACGCCTCGGAAGTGCTCACCGCGTTGCGCGCCACTTCTTCCACGGCGCTGGTCATTTCGGTAACGGCGGTGGCGGCTTGCTGGATTTCGTTGTTCTGCTGTTGCAGGCCACGGGCGCTTTCATCGGTGACCGTGTTCAGCTCCTCGGCTGCCGAGGCCAGCTGGGTGGCGGAGCCGGCGATCTGTTGCAAGGTGTCGCGCAGCTTGTCCTGCATGCGGGCCATGGCGCGCAACAGGCGGGCGGCCTCGTCGGTACCTTCGGCGCGTACGGTGTGGGTCAGGTCACCGTCGGCAATTTGCTCGGCGCTCTTGAGCGCCTCTTCGATCGGCTTGACGATACTGCGGGTCAGCAGGAAGGCACAGACGAAGGTCAGTACGCTGGCGCCGATCAACAGGCCAATGACCAGCGCGAAGGCCGTGCCGTATTGCTCGGCGGCCTTCTCGTTGGTGGCGCGAGTCTGCTCGGTGTTGATGCGTAGCAGGGTATCCATCACCTTGTTCATCTGCTCGGAGTTGGCCATCAGGTCGCGGTTCAGCATGTCGCTCAGTTCATCGAGGCGGTTCTCCTGGCTGAGGGTGCGCATGCGCGACTCAAGTTGGCGGTACTGGCTGAGCAACTGGCCGAACTGGTCGAAGGCTGCCTGTTCGTCGTCGGCGCGGATCATGGGCACGTAGGCCTCGCGGGCGCGGTCCATCTGGGCATTGCGCTGGTCGAGCAGGTTCAGGGTATCGCGCTGGGTCTGGGCATCGCGGTTGACCAGCAGGCGGTACGAGAGCGTGCGCATGCGCAGGTTCAGCCGGGTCAGCTCGTCCAGAATCTTGATGCTCGGTACGTTGACCTGCTCGATGACTTCGCCTGCCTGGCGGATGTTGCCCATTTGTACCAGCGAAAAGGTGCCGAGCCCGAGCATCAACAGGCCAATCAAGGCGAAGCCAAGTAGCGCGCGCGGGGCGATATTCATGTTGCGTAGAGACATGGCAGAAGGGATCCAGGCAAGAAAGGGCAGGGGCTTGAGGTGCGACGAAATGGGACTTGCCGGGCTATCGGTCGTGACTGCCGAGTCTTGAGTGGGGCCGCAAAAAATTATGAGGGCGCTAACCATTTCCTGACCGGCGGTTGACCCAGGTCGGAACAAGGGAGTGGTTCCTCTGTCAATCTGCGGGTCAGCAACCTTGTGAATCCGATATTTAATGGCGATGGGCGGCAGTTTTCTTTATCGTGTGCGCCCCTCGCAACAACCTGAGATAGACCCATGCTGGAAGCTTCCCTGAATCAAATCGAGCAACTGGTCAGCGACCTGATGCAGAAGAACGCTCAACTTGCCGAGCAGAACACCGCCCTTGGCCAGGAACTGGCCCAGGCCAAGGAAGAAAACGAAACCCTGCAGCTGTCGCTGATGGAGCAGGAAGAAAAGAACGGCGCCACCGCCGCACGCATCCAGGCCCTGGTTGAGCGCGCCAGTGCGGGCGTTGTCGGCGCATGAGACTGCAAGAGCAGCCGATCAATGTCGTGTCGATTCTCGGCATCGACTATTCGATCAAAGCGCCTGAAGGCCAGGAAGAAACCTTGGCCCAGGCGGTACGGATGCTCAACACTGCCCTTAACGAAACCAAGCGCCAGTACCCGACGTTGATCGGTGACAAGCTGCTGGTACTGGCTGCCCTCAACCTTTGCTCCAGGCAGGTCGAGTTGCAGAAAGAGCACCAGCAAACCCTGGCGCGCACCCAGGCGCAGATCGACGCGACCGTGGATGCGATCGTTCGCACAATCGCAGAGTCCTGATCAATCGTTTGGGCGCTACGCCCGCCTTTCGCGACACAAGGCCGCACCTACAGGGTTAACCCGACCCCTGCAGGAGCGGCCTTGTGTCGCGATGGGCTGCAAAGCAGCCCCAGGTTCCAGTGTATTGTTCCCAATGACTGGATTAACTGAATACTCAAGTGTATACACTTCTCGCAAAACAATAATGTTGCGGGGGGTAGGGCATGGGTTTCTGGCGCAAGAGCATCCAGTGGCAATTGATAACCAGCATGGGTGGTGCCTTGCTGGCGAGCATCCTGGCGGTGGTCATCATCTTCACCGTGGCACTCAATCGCCTCACCGAGCGTTACCTGGTAGATACCGCCCTGCCGGCCAGCATCGAGGCCATCCGCAACGAAATCGAACACATGCTGGGCCAGCCGCTGGTGGCAGCGGCAGACATTGCCGGCAATACCCTGCTGCGCGACTGGCTTGCCGCCGGTGAAGACCCCGCCCAGGTCCCGCAGTTTCTCGAATACCTCACGGCAGCCAAGCAGCGCAACCGGGCGTTCACCACCCTGTTCGTGGCGACCGAAACCGGCCATTACTACAACGAAAATGATCTGGACCGAACCCTCGACCGCAGCAACCCCAAGGACAGCTGGTTCTACGGCTACGTCGACAGCGGTGCTGAGCGGTTCATCAACATCGATGTCGACGGCTCCACCGGCGAGTTGGCGCTATTCATCGACTACCGCGTGGAAAAGAACGGCCAATTGGTCGGCGTGGCCGGCATGGGCCTGCAAATGACCGAGCTGTCGAAACTGATCCACGACTTCAGTTTCGGCGAGCATGGCAAGGTATTTCTGGTGCGCAACGATGGCCTTGTCCAGGTGCACCCTGAAGCAGCGTTCAGCGGCAAGCGCCAGCTCGCCGAACAGCTTGGCACCCAGGCCGCCAAGGCGGTAATGAGCGGCGGCGCCAGCCTGCGCAGCGGCCGCTTCGAACGTGACGGCGAACAATACCTGGCGTTTGGCTTGCCTTTGCGTGACCTGAACTGGACCTTGGTCGCCGAAGTGCCGGAAGCGGAAATCTACGCCCCCATGCAAAAGGCGGTCTGGCTGACCAGCCTGATTGGTGGCGCCGTAGCCCTGGTTTCGTTGCTGCTGGTGGTGTTGCTGGCACGCGGCCTGGTGCGGCCGCTGCGGCGCGTCACTGCTGCGCTGGTGCAGATTGGCAGCGGTGCGGGCGACCTCAGCCAGCGCCTGGATGACTCACGCCCGGATGAACTGGGCGACCTGGCCCGTGGCTTCAACCGCTTCCAGGGCAGCCAGCGCGACCTGATCGGCGAGGTACTGAATACTTCCGAGCGCCTGCACCGGGCCGTGGAGCAGGTGACGCAGGTAGTGGACAACACCGCCGAGCGCTCTGGGCGCCAGCAAGACATGACCGCAATGGTCGCCACCGCCGTGCACGAGATGGGCCTGACGGTGCAGGACATTGCGCGCAACGCCGGTCAGGCAGCTCAAGCGTCGCAGGCGGCACGGGATGAGGCATTGCAGGCGCGCGAGGTGGTGCAGCGGTCGGTGCGGGGCATCGAGGGCATGTCGGGCGACATTGGCAAGGCCGCCGATGCGGTCAGCCAGTTGGCTGATGAAGTGGCCTCGATCGATGAAGTATTGGCGGTAATCCGCAGTATTTCCGAGCAGACCAACCTGTTGGCGCTGAATGCTGCCATCGAAGCCGCGCGGGCAGGGGACATGGGCCGCGGGTTTGCCGTGGTCGCCGATGAAGTACGGACGCTGGCCCGGCGCACGCAGTTGTCCACTGATGAAGTGCAGCAGATGATCCAGCGCCTCAAGCAAGGGGCAGGTTCTGCGGTGACTTCGATGCAGGCAGGGCAACAGGCGACGGGCACCGGGGTGGAAGCGAGCCAGCGTACAGGGGCGTCGCTGGGTGCGATTACTGATCAGGTGGAGCACATCAGCGACATGAACCACCAGGTGGCTACGGCGACTGAAGAGCAGTCGGCGGTGACCGAGGAAATCAACCGCACGGTGCAGGGGATTTCCGATCTGGCGCGGGAGACGGCGGCTGAGGTGCAAGGGTGCCGGGAGGAATGTCAGGCGTTGCGTGGCTTGGCTGATGACCTGGCGCGGCAGATGGGTGGGTTCAAACTTTAGATTGGTGTTGGCTTCTTCGCGGGCTTGCCCGCTCCCACAGGTACTGCACAGCGCTTGAACGCGGCGGTAATCCTGTGGGAGCGGGCATGCCCGCGAATGCAATCTGTCAGGCGGTGATTATGCTGCGGATATCCGCCGCCAGCCCTTGCCCCGCAGTGCTTCGATGGCGTGCTCCGGCATCTGCAGGAACACCCCGTTGGCCTCCACCGCTGGCGGTTGAAGATCAGGATCGCCTCGCCCACCGCCATACCGTTCTTGGTGCCGCCAAAGCACAGCACGTCGGCGCCGGCCTTCCAGGTCAGCTCCTTTAGATTGGTGTTGGCTTCATCGCGGGCTTGCCCGCTCCCAGAGGTACTGCACAGTGCTCGAACGCGGCGGTAATCCTGTGGGAGCGGGCATGCCCGCGAATGCAATCTGTCAGGCGGTGATTATGCTGCGGATATCCGCCGCCAGCTCACGCACCCGCTCTTGCTCGGTATCCCACGAGCACATGAACCGCGCCCCACCGCTACCAATGAAGGTATAGAACCGCCAGCCCTTGCCCCGCAGTGCTTCAATGGCGTGCTCCGGCATTTGCAGGAATACCCCGTTGGCCTCCACCGGGAACATCAGTTCCACCCCCGGTACGTCTTTGACCAGCGTGGCCAGCAACTGCGCGCACTGGTTGGCGTGGCTGCCGTGGCGCAGCCAGGCGCCACCTTCCAGCAGCCCCACCCACGGCGCCGACAGGAAGCGCATTTTCGACGCCAGCTGCCCCGCCTGCTTGCAGCGGTAGCCGAAGTCCTCGGCCAGCTGGCGGTTGAAGAACAGGATCGCCTCGCCCACCGCCATACCGTTCTTGGTGCCGCCAAAGCACAGCACGTCGACGCCGGCCTTCCAGGTCAGCTCCGCCGGGCTGCAGCCCAGGAACGCGCAGGCATTGGTGAAGCGCGCGCCGTCCATGTGCAGGTTAAGGCCCAGTTCCTTGCAGGTGGCGCTGATGGCCTTGAGTTCGTCGGGGCGGTAGACCGTGCCGACTTCGGTGGCCTGGGTGATGGTGACCACGCGGGGCTTGGGGTAATGGATGTCCTGGCGCTTGAGCGCCACTTCGCGGATGGACGCCGGCGTCAGCTTGCCGTGCACGCTGGCTGCGGTCAGCAGCTTGGAACCGTTGGAAAAGAACTCGGGTGCGCCGCATTCGTCGGTTTCGACGTGGGCGGTCTCGGAGCAGATCACGCTGTGGTAGCTCTGGCACAACGAGGCCAGGGCCAGGGAGTTGGCAGCAGTGCCATTGAAGGCGAAAAACACTTCGCAGTCGGTTTCGAACAGCTTGCGGAAGTACTCGGCCGCGCGCTCGGTCCATTGGTCGTCGCCATAGGCGCGGTCGTGGCCGTGGTTGGCCTTCTCCATCGCCGCCCAGGCTTCGGGGCAGATGCCGGAATAGTTGTCGCTGGCGAATTGTTGGCTCTTGTCTGTCATGACACTACTGTCCTGTGAACGACGCAGATCAGCACTCTAAACCATCGATTCGGCGGTTGCCTATACAAGCTGTGCAACAGTCGGTTGCTGGGTTGCCTGTGCTGGCCGCTTCGCGGGCAAGCCCGCGCCCACAGGGTTACCTCAAGCCCTCAGAACACCGCCAACCTGTGGCAGCGGGCATGCCCGCGAAGAGGCCGGCAGCAACGGCAAAAAAACGAATGTCGTAAACGCGCCATTGCAAGGCGTGCGCAGGCATCTGACCTACCCCGCCCAGTCATAACATCGCCACAAAGGGCCGCAGTGCCCCACGACAAAAAACGATCGCTGCCGGGAGATACACGATGTTCAGCAAGCAAGACCAGATCCAGGGTTACGATGATGCACTGCTGGCGGCGATGAATGCCGAAGAGCAGCGCCAGGAAGACCACATCGAGCTGATCGCCTCGGAAAACTACACTTCCAAGCGCGTGATGCAGGCCCAAGGCAGCGGCCTGACCAACAAATACGCCGAAGGCTACCCAGGCAAGCGCTACTACGGCGGCTGCGAGCACGTCGACAAGGTAGAGGCCCTGGCCATCGAGCGCGCCAAGCAACTGTTCGGCGCCGACTACGCCAACGTCCAGCCGCACTCCGGCTCGTCGGCCAACGGCGCTGTCTACCTGGCCCTGCTGCAGGCCGGTGACACCATCCTCGGCATGAGCCTGGCCCACGGCGGCCACCTGACCCACGGCGCCAAAGTGTCGTCCTCGGGCAAACTGTACAACGCTGTGCAATACGGCATCGACACCAACACTGGTCTGATCGACTACGACGAAGTCGAGCGCCTGGCCGTCGAGCACAAGCCGAAAATGATCGTTGCCGGTTTCTCGGCCTACTCCAAGACCCTGGACTTCCCGCGCTTCCGCGCCATCGCCGACAAAGTGGGTGCACTGCTGTTCGTCGACATGGCCCACGTGGCAGGCCTGGTCGCCGCTGGCCTGTACCCGAACCCGATCCCGTTCGCCGATGTGGTCACCACCACCACCCACAAGACCCTGCGTGGCCCGCGTGGTGGCCTGATCCTGGCCAAGGCCAACGAAGAGATCGAGAAGAAGCTCAACGCCGCGGTCTTCCCGGGCGCCCAGGGCGGCCCGCTGATGCACGTGATCGCCGCCAAGGCCGTGTGCTTCAAGGAAGCCCTGGAACCTGGCTTCAAGGCCTACCAGCAACAAGTGATCGAAAACGCCCAGGCCATGGCCCAGGTGTTCATCGACCGCGGCTATGACGTGGTGTCCGGCGGTACCGACAACCACCTGTTCCTGGTCAGCCTGATTCGTCAGGGCCTCACCGGCAAGGATGCCGACGCAGCCCTGGGCCGCGCGCACATTACCGTCAACAAGAACGCCGTGCCGAACGACCCGCAATCGCCGTTCGTGACCTCGGGCCTGCGCATCGGCACCCCGGCCGTCACCACCCGCGGCTTCAAGGTCGCCCAGTGCGTGGCCCTGGCCGGCTGGATCTGCGACATCCTCGACAACCTCGGTGACGCAGACGTGGAAGCCGATGTGGCGAAGAACGTCGCGGCACTGTGCGCTGATTTCCCTGTTTACCGCTGAGTGGAGTAAACGACAATGCAACGCTATTCGGGCTTCGGCCTTTTCAAGCACTCCCTCAGCCACCACGAGAACTGGCAGCGCATGTGGCGCACGCCGACCCCTAAAAAGGTCTACGACGTGGTTATCGTTGGTGGTGGCGGCCATGGCCTGGCCACGGCCTACTACCTCGCCAAGGAGCACGGCATCACCAACGTGGCCGTGATCGAAAAAGGCTACCTGGGCGGTGGCAACACTGCCCGTAACACCACCATCGTGCGCTCCAACTACCTGTGGGACGAGTCGGCCCACCTGTACGAGCACGCCATGAAGCTGTGGGAGGGCCTGTCCCAGGACCTCAACTACAATGTCATGTTCTCCCAGCGCGGCGTGTACAACCTGTGCCACACCCTGCAGGACATGCGTGACTCCGAGCGTCGCGTGTCGGCCAACCGCCTGAACGGCGTGGATGGCGAGCTGCTGAACACCGCCCAGGTCGCGGCCGAAATCCCGTACCTGGACTGCTCGAAGAACACCCGCTACCCGATCCTTGGCGCCACCGTGCAGCGCCGCGGCGGCGTGGCCCGTCACGACGCCGTGGCCTGGGGCTATGCCCGTGCCGCCGACGCCCTGGGTGTGGACCTGATCCAGCAAACCGAGGTGATCGGTTTCCGCAAGGAAAACGGTGCCGTCATCGGTGTGGAAACCAACAAGGGCTTCATCGGCGCCAAGCGCGTCGGCGTGGTCACCGCCGGTAACTCGGGGCACATGGCCAAGCTGGCCGGCTTCCGCCTGCCGCTGGAATCGCACCCGCTGCAAGCCCTGGTATCCGAGCCGATCAAGCCAATCATCGACAGCGTGATCATGTCCAACGCCGTACACGGCTACATCAGCCAGTCCGACAAGGGCGACCTGGTGATCGGTGCCGGTATCGACAGCTGGGTCGGTTACGGCCAGCGCGGTTCGTACCCGGTGATCGAGCACACCCTGCAAGCCATCGTCGAAATGTTCCCCAACCTGTCGCGCGTTCGCATGAACCGCCAATGGGGCGGCATCGTCGATACCTCGCCGGACGCCTGCCCGATCATCACCAAAACCCCGGTCAAGAACATGTTCTTCAACTGCGGTTGGGGTACTGGCGGCTTCAAGGCGACCCCGGGGTCGGGCAACGTCTTTGCCGCGAGCCTGGCCAAGGGCGAAATGCACCCACTGGCTGCGCCGTTCTCCATGGACCGCTTCTACAATGGCGCACTGATCGACGAACACGGCGCCGCCGCCGTCGCCCACTAACCGGAGACACCGTCATGTTGCATATTTTCTGTCCCCACTGCGGCGAGCTGCGCTCCGAAGAAGAGTTCCACGCCGCTGGCCAGGCGCACATCGCCCGCCCGCTGGACCCGGCCGCCTGCTCCGACGAGGAGTGGGGTACCTACATGTTCTACCGTGACAACCCACGCGGTATTCACCACGAACTGTGGGACCACGTTGCCGGCTGCCGCCAGTACTTCAACGTCACCCGCGACACCGTGACCTACGAAATTCTGGAAACCTACAAGATTGGCGAAAAGCCGCAAGTGACCGCCAACGGTAAAGCTGCCAGCGCACCGTCCGCCGTCAAAGGCCAAGGGGAAAAAGTATGAGCCAGACCTATCGCCTCGCCAGCGGCGGCCGTATCGACCGCAGCAAGGTCCTGAACTTCACCTTCAACGGCAAGACCTACCAGGGTTATGCCGGTGACAGCCTGGCCGCCGCGTTGCTGGCCAACGGCGTCGACATCGTTGGCCGCAGCTTCAAGTACTCGCGCCCCCGCGGCATCATCGCCGCCGGCACCGAAGAGCCGAACGCCATCCTGCAGATCGGCTCCAGCGAAGCCACGCAGATCCCCAACGTGCGTGCCACCCAGCAGGCGCTGTATGCAGGCCTGGTCGCCACCAGCACCAACGGCTGGCCGAACGTCAACAACGACGTCATGGGCATCCTGGGCAAGGTCGGCGGCAGCATGATGCCGCCGGGCTTCTACTACAAAACCTTCATGTACCCCAAATCGTTCTGGATGACTTACGAGAAGTACATCCGCAAGGCAGCCGGCCTGGGCCGTGCACCGCTGCAGAACGACCCGGACAGCTACGACTACATGAACCAGCACTGCGACGTGCTGATCGTCGGTGCCGGCCCTGCTGGCCTGGCAGCAGCACTGGCCGCCGCGCGCAGCGGTGCCCGGGTGATACTGGCCGACGAACAGGAAGAGTTCGGCGGCAGCCTGCTCGATACCCGCGAAACCCTGGACGGCAAGCCTGCCGCCGAATGGGTCAGCGCCGTGGTCAAAGAGCTGGAAGGCCTGCCGGAAGTGACCCTGCTGCCACGTGCCACGGTCAACGGCTACCACGACCATAACTTCCTGACCATTCACGAGCGCCTCACCGACCACCTGGGCGACCGCGCCCCGATCGGCCAGGTACGCCACCGCGTGCACCGTGTGCGCGCCAAGCGCGTGGTACTGGCTGCCGGCGCCCACGAGCGCCCGCTGGTGTACGGCAACAACGACGTGCCGGGCAACATGCTGGCCGGTGCCGTGTCCACCTACGTACGCCGCTACGGCGTGGCCCCGGGCCGTAAGCTGGTGCTGTCGACCAACAACGACCACGCCTACCGCGCGGCGCTGGACTGGCACGATGCCGGCCTGCAAGTGGTCGCCATTGCCGATGCCCGCCACAACCCACGTGGTTCTCTGGTTGAAGAAGCGCGTGCCAAAGGCATTCGTATCCTTACCTCCAGTGCTGTGATCGAGGCCAAGGGCAGCAAGCACGTGACTGGCGCCCGTGTGGCGGCGATCGATGTGCAGGCGCACAAGGTCACCAGCCCTGGTGAAACCCTCGAGTGCGACCTGATCGCCTCGTCGGGCGGTTACAGCCCGATCGTTCACCTGGCATCGCACCTGGGCGGCCGCCCGGTATGGCGTGACGACATCCTCGGTTTCGTACCGGGCGATGCGCCGCAAAAACGCGAATGCGTGGGTGGCATCAACGGCGTCTACGCCCTGGGCGATGTGATTGCCGATGGTTTCGAAGGCGGCGTTCGCGCGGCCACCGAAGCCGGTTTCAAGGCCACCGTTGGCACCCTGCCGAAAACCGTTGCGCGCAAGGAAGAGGCCACCGTGGCGCTGTTCCTGGTACCGCACGACAAGGGCACCAAAGGGCCGAAGCAGTTCGTCGACCAGCAGAACGACGTGACCGCCGCCGGCATCGAACTGGCCACCCGTGAAGGTTTCGAGTCGGTCGAGCACGTCAAACGCTACACCGCGCTGGGCTTTGGTACCGACCAGGGCAAGCTGGGCAACATCAACGGCCTGGCCATTGCCGCCCGTTCCATCGGCATTACCATTCCGGAAATGGGTACCACCATGTTCCGCCCCAACTACACGCCGGTCACCTTCGGCGCGGTAGCGGGCCGCCACTGTGGTCACCTGTTCGAGCCCGTACGCTTCACCGCCCTGCATGCCTGGCACGTGAAGAACGGCGCCGAGTTCGAAGACGTCGGCCAGTGGAAGCGCCCGTGGTACTTCCCCAAGGCCGGTGAAGATATCCATGCTGCCGTGGCCCGCGAATGCAAGGCCGTGCGTGACAGCGTGGGCCTGCTGGACGCCTCCACCCTAGGCAAGATCGACATCCAGGGCCCGGATGCCCGTGAGTTCCTCAACCGCATCTACACCAACGCCTGGACCAAGCTCGACGTGGGCAAGGCCCGTTACGGCCTGATGTGCAAGGAAGACGGCATGGTCTTCGACGATGGCGTAACCGCCTGCGTCGGCGACAACCACTTCATCATGACCACCACCACCGGCGGCGCTGCACGCGTGCTGCAGTGGATGGAGCTGTACCACCAGACCGAATGGCCAGAGCTGAAGGTGTACTTCACTTCGGTCACCGACCACTGGGCCACCATGACCCTGTCCGGCCCCAACAGCCGCAAGCTGCTCAGCGAGCTGACCGACATCGACATGGACAAGGAAGCTTTCCCGTTCATGACCTGGAAGGAAGGCAACGTAGGCGGGGTACCGGCCCGTGTGTTCCGTATTTCGTTCACCGGTGAGCTGTCGTACGAAGTGAACGTGCAGGCCAACTACGCCATGGGCGTGCTGGAACAGATCATCGAGGCGGGCAAGAAGTACAACCTGACCCCGTATGGCACCGAGACCATGCACGTTCTGCGCGCCGAGAAGGGCTTCATCATCGTCGGTCAGGACACCGACGGCTCGATGACCCCGGACGACCTGAACATGAGCTGGTGCGTGGGCCGCAACAAGCCGTTCTCGTGGATCGGCCTGCGTGGCATGAACCGGGAAGACTGCGTGCGTGAAAACCGCAAGCAGCTGGTGGGCCTGAAGCCGATCGACCCGACCAAGTGGCTGCCGGAAGGCGCCCAACTGGTATTCGATCCCAAGCAGCCGATCCCGATGGACATGGTTGGCCACGTGACCTCCAGCTATGCGTCGAACTCGCTGGGCTACTCGTTCGCCATGGGCGTGGTCAAAGGCGGCCTCAAGCGCATGGGCGAGCGCGTCTACTCGCCGCAGGCGGATGGCAGCGTGATCGAGGCGGAAATCGTGTCTTCGGTGTTCTTCGATCCGAAGGGTGAGCGGCAGAACGTTTGACTCCGGGCCCTGTGGGGGCAGGCCAGGCCCAATCGCCGGCAAGCCAGCTCCCACAGGATCGATGCAGTTTTGAAGGTTGGTGAGGTCCCTGTGGGAGCTGGCTTGCCGGCGATGAGGCCGGTAGCCCCAACACAAAAGCGGCGTCGCATCGACGAACAAGAATTCAAGGCAGGTAAGAAATGAGCGCTATCAACGTCTTCCAGCAAAACCCCGGCGCCGAGGCCAAGGCCCAGTCGCCACTGCACCACGCCGACCTGGCCAGCCTGGTTGGCAAAGGCCGCAAGAACGCAGGCGTAACCCTGCGCGAAAAGAAGTTTCTGGGCCACCTGACCCTGCGCGGCGATGGCCATGACCCGGAATTCGCCGCGGGTGTACACAAGGCCCTGGGCCTGGAGTTGCCTGTAGCACTGACCGTGGTGGCCAACGGCGACATGTCGCTGCAATGGGTCGGCCCCGATGAGTGGCTGCTGATCGTGCCTGGCGGCCAGGAACTGGCGGTCGAGCAAAAGCTGCGTGCAGCCCTCGAAGGCCAGCACATCCAGGTGGTCAATGTGAGCGGCGGGCAAAGCCTGCTGGAACTGCGCGGCCCCCATGTACGTGAAGTGCTGATGAAGTCCACCAGCTATGATGTTCACCCGAACAACTTCCCGGTGGGCAAGGCCGTCGGCACCGTGTTCGCCAAGTCGCAACTGGTGATCCGCCGTACCGCCGAAGACACCTGGGAACTGGTGATTCGCCGCAGCTTCGCCGACTACTGGTGGCTGTGGCTGCAGGACGCTTCGGCCGAGTACGGCCTGAGCATCGAGGCTTAAGGAGCGCAGAACATGAGTCGGGCACCGGATACCTGGATTCTCACCGCCGACTGCCCGAGCATGCTCGGCACCGTCGACGTGGTGACGCGTTACCTCTTCGAGCAGCGCTGCTACGTGACGGAGCACCACTCCTTCGACGACCGGCAGTCGGGGCGTTTCTTCATTCGCGTGGAGTTTCGCCAGCCGGACGATTTCGATGAAGCCGGCTTTCGCGCCGGCCTTGCCGAGCGCGGCGAAGCGTTCGGCATGGTGTTCGAGCTGACCGCCCCGAATCACCGCCCCAAAGTGGTGATCATGGTGTCCAAGGCCGACCACTGCCTGAACGACCTGCTGTATCGCCAGCGCATTGGCCAACTGGGCATGGACGTGGTCGCGGTGGTGTCCAACCACCCCGACCTCGAACCCTTGGCGCATTGGCACAAGATCCCGTATTACCACTTTGCCCTCGACCCCAAGGACAAGCCTGGGCAAGAGCGCAAGGTGTTGCAGGTCATCGAGGAAACCGGTGCCGAGCTGGTGATTCTTGCGCGCTACATGCAAGTTCTGTCGCCTGAGCTGTGCCGGCGCCTGGACGGCTGGGCGATCAACATCCACCACTCGCTGCTGCCCGGGTTCAAGGGCGCCAAGCCTTATCACCAGGCCTACAACAAGGGCGTGAAGATGGTCGGTGCCACGGCGCACTACATCAACAACGACCTCGACGAAGGGCCGATCATTGCCCAGGGCGTCGAGGTGGTGGACCACAGCCATTACCCGGAAGACCTGATCGCCAAGGGCCGCGACATCGAATGCCTGACCCTGGCGCGGGCGGTGGGGTATCACATCGAGCGGCGGGTGTTCCTCAACGCCAACCGGACTGTAGTTCTGTAATGACCTGTGCCGGCCTCTTCGCGGCTAAAGCCGCTCCTACAGGTACTGCGTGAACTCAAAGTCAGCGCAGTACCTGTGGGAGCGGGCAAGCCCGCGAAGCAGGCGACGCGGTGTATGGCACCGGCTACGCCGGTGATCGCCGGCAAGCCAGCTCCCACAGGGATATCACAGGCCTCAAAGGCTGTGCTTTACCTGTAGGAGCGGCTTTAGCCGCGAAGAGGCCGCCACAGGCCACCACCTCTGTTTCCCTCCATATCCTCCAACGACAAACCTGCCGCTAAATGGCATCTCCCTGTCGCTCCCAGTCAGTGCACCCGGCCCCATCAGGCCCACAATTCCCCTCATCCAGAAACACATGCCGCCCAAGGATGGCGGCGCGTTCAACCACCGCTGCATAAATAAAAATCAAGCGAGGTAAGAGCATGTCTGGCAATCGTGGAGTGGTATATCTCGGCGCCGGCAAGGTCGAGGTGCAGAAGATCGACTATCCGAAAATGCAGGACCCACGCGGCAAGAAAATCGAGCATGGCGTGATCCTGAAGGTGGTCTCCACCAACATCTGCGGCTCCGACCAACACATGGTCCGCGGCCGCACCACTGCCCAGGTCGGCCTGGTTCTGGGCCATGAAATCACCGGTGAAATCGTCGAGAAAGGCAGCGACGTCGAGCGCATGCAGATCGGCGACCTGGTTTCGGTACCGTTCAACGTTGCCTGCGGCCGTTGCCGCTCGTGCAAAGAGATGCACACCGGTGTGTGCCTCACCGTCAACCCGGCCCGCGCCGGCGGTGCCTACGGTTACGTCGACATGGGCGACTGGACCGGCGGCCAGGCCGAATACGTGCTGGTGCCCTACGCCGACTTCAACCTGCTGAAACTGCCCGAGCGCGACAAGGCCATGGAGAAGATCCGTGACCTGACTTGCCTGTCCGACATCCTGCCAACCGGCTACCACGGCGCCGTCACTGCCGGCGTAGGCCCAGGCAGCACCGTGTATGTCGCTGGTGCCGGCCCGGTCGGCCTGGCCGCCGCTGCCTCGGCGCGCCTGCTGGGTGCTGCTTGCGTCATCGTCGGCGACCTCAACCCGGCCCGCCTGGCCCACGCCAAGTCACAGGGCTTTGAAGTGGTCGACCTGTCCAAGGACACCCCGCTGCACGAGCAGATCGTCGATATCCTCGGCGAGCCGGAGGTGGACTGCGCCGTTGACGCCGTGGGCTTCGAGGCCCGCGGCCATGGCCATGAAGGTGCCAAGCACGAAGCCCCGGCCACCGTACTCAACTCGCTGATGCAGGTTACCCGCGTAGCCGGCAACATCGGTATCCCGGGCCTGTACGTGACCGAAGACCCGGGCGCGGTGGACGCTGCCGCCAAGATCGGCGCGCTGAGCATCCGCTTCGGCCTGGGCTGGGCCAAGTCGCACAGCTTCCACACCGGCCAGACCCCGACCATGAAGTATAACCGCCAGCTGATGCAGGCGATCATGTGGGACCGCATCAACATTGCCGAAGTGGTGGGCGTGCAGGTGATCAACCTGGACCAGGCGCCGGAAGGGTATGGCGAGTTTGATGCCGGGGTGCCGAAGAAGTTTGTGATCGACCCGCACAAGATGTGGGGCGCTGCTTGATCGCATGATGTAATAAAGAGCCCCTCATTTTGAGGGGCTCTTTTTTTATGGCTTGACTGAGCATTGCACGGCAAGCACCGAGCCCATCTGATCGGTGGCCAGCGGGCCGCCGGCTTTGGTGTCGTCTGTACTCAGCTCTGCCAGCGGTTGTTCCGAATTGCGGAAGATGGTGCGACCCTTATCGCCTTCTTTTACGGTAACGAGCTTGTCGCCCTGGTAGAAGAACAGCGTACTGTTTGATGCTTTGCTCATTGTTCAAGTCCCTACCGTGCTGGATGAATGGAGGTCGCTTGAAACCCATTGTGAACAGCGGCAGGGATTTTGATACTGGCAGAAATACTAGTTTTACAGCCTCACACGAAACCTGTGGGAGCGGGCGTGCCCGCGAAGAGGCCAGCCCTGCCAACCCATCAATTAGCGCATCATCCCCAACTCAGCATCATCCATCAGCGCCTTGGCCAACGCGCTCAGGTAATGTGAAGCCCAGAGCAACTGCGGTTTGTTGTCCATCAGGCCGTCAATGGTCAAATCCCGCACATAGCCCATCAGTTCCGAGGCTTGCTCTCGTGCATCCTGGCAAGGGATGCCTGGGGCGATGCAGAACAACGCGTGGGTCTTGTTTTCGCCTTGGTAAAATATGGTTTTGCCAACGGTGGTATTGGGTTTGGTGTTTTCTGTTGTCATTGTTTATTCCCTTGAACTTAGCTGCGCCTGTTCCGGCCTCTTCGCGGGTGAACCCGCTCCCCCAGGTCAGGTTCGTCACAGGCGCAAAGCCGAGCGCAAAATCCCTGTGGGAGCGGCTTTAGCCGCGAAGAGGCCAGCTCAGGCAACGCAAGGCTTGAAGCTCTTAATGCAACGTCCGCGGCTCAGAATGCAACTGGGCCTGGATCAAGGCTGCTTCAAGCAGTGCTCGCAACGCCTCGAGTTCATGCATCGTCGCCATGATCAGTACCGAGCCTGGCGACTTGGGCTGCAGCAGCACCGCCTGCTGCGCGACCGTTTGCGCGCACAGGGCGTACTCCGCGGCCTGGATGAGTGTGTCTTCTAGGGAATGGTGAGTGTGGGGTGGATCGGGGACGATCTTAAGCATGCTGGATGACCTCTAATTGATGCCACCACCGGTCTGCTGTCAAACAAGAAGGAGGCAGCTGGACATGGGTTGACAGACCGGTAGGTCAACCAAAACCCGGCGCACATGAGTGCCCCATGCACAGCTGCCATAACGGCAAAAGCCATGTGGTTGACGAGTGCGGCCTGTCAAAGCCGGTCGTTGATTTCGCAGCGACCGCCCGAGACTAGAGCCCAACCCAGATCATCGCAATGGCTTAAGCGGCTTGTGACTGTAATTCAGAAACGTCCTACAGGTAAGTGGAAAAAACGGAAAATGTTGTCGCCACAGGCACGTTGTTAAATGTCGCTGCAAGGTCCAAGTCAGCTTGGCCCTTTCTGCCCGCTATTACACTAGCCTGGCAAAGACTGGACTTAATCATTTCTGATTTTTTTGATATGTAATAAAAGGCAAACCCGACGGCGCCAATAGCACCACCGAAGATGAGCATTCCTGTAGCAGCAAGCCTTGAGTCGTCTCTTATACCAGATTTACTTATGCCGGTACCGAGATCTGGTTGCGAACCACCCTCTGAGTGCTCGGGGGGGCGGTTTGGTTTTTTCCGGGGGGCACGGAAATTCGCTCTGATTGGAGTTTCCTAGATATGAATTCCTCCGCATCGAAAGGCTCCTTTTTATATTGTTTTACTTTGTGAACGTACAACCACTTCTTTGAGTACGGCTTTTTACTTGGCGGAGGCGTATACAGTAAGCAGCTGGGTGCAGCCCACCTTTATCGAATGGGCTCAATGGATCAATGCTGCAGAAACGCATCAGTGCGGGGTTGTATAGTCGACGTCCTGCACCCAGGGGGTAACCATGAGTACGGGAATCACACCACTGCCCGTTGAATCCAAGCAGCGCTTGCAATTTTTCCGTAGCCAGATATCCGTAGGGTGAATACACCGCTGAACCAGATGCGGATCCTAGGACTGAATTAGCAAAGTCAACTCGAAGCACTTTCGCTGTTTGCGATTGATCAAGTTGAGCCAGCACCACGTCATTTGCCCATAACACGTGACGATTGCCCAGCGTGGCTACTTCTGTTGCCAAATGACCATTTTTATAAAAATGCAGGCTTCCCAGAGGCGCTGGAGCCTGTGCGTTCTTGCTGGTGGAAGAGGGGCGCATGATGGTGACCTGAATTTTGGCTGCTGTATCGGAACTCTGCGCGGTCTGAATACCCAGTACAACTGGCAGTTTTAGCAGGTCATCAGCTGAGGCTGATGGTGGCTTGGGGGATTTGCTGGGCAGAAACAAGGGTACCAGTTGGCCTTGGACAAGGCGCTGGGTAACGACGTGCAGAACCGCAGCGACCTTGAACTGGACAGTGCTTCAAAGCCCTGGGCATGGATGCCGGGATGATCGGGCAGTTCGCACCATTGCTGCGGCAGTACCTGGGGAGTTTGTGGACGACGCCAGCGCCGTTGGCTCAGCCTTCGGTCTGATGGCCCTTCGCCAGGGCTGGCGTCACAGCCGTTGAACGCAGGCGCTGCATTTGTAATCGATGGACTCGCCCCCGCCGAGGCATCACAGTGCCACGGTGGCGTTCGAAGAAGCCAACGGCAGCGAGGGCGAGACCATGAAAAAGCATAGTTCCAAGCAAGCTTCTCTGTCTTCCACTGATGTGGAATCTTGCACCACCATTGCGATCGACCTGGCCAAACAGGTCTTTCAATTGGCAGGTGAGGATGCTACTGGCAGGGTTATCTACGAAGATCGCATTAAATCGCGGCAAGCTTTCCACGATTTCCTGATCAGATTGCCCTCCACAGTGGCCGTCTTGATGGAGTGCGGCCCTGGTGCACAAGCCTGGGCAAGGCTGTTGCAGACCCAAGGTAACCCAGTGCGTATTCTTCCAGCGCAGCGCGTTGCCGAACACCGCAGCGGTGCAAAGAACGACCGCAACGACACCCATGCCATTTTGCGTGCCGGCCGAGATAGCAGCATCGCGGCGATACCCATCAAGAGCACCGCAGCATTGGCCATCCAGGCCCTGCACCGTGTTCGGCGCGGCAGCATCAAGCGGCATACAGCCTTGGGTAATCAGATGCGTGGCTTGCTGCTTGAGCACGGCGTATCCATGCCGCAGGGCGATGCAGCGATCATCAAGCATGTGCCGCGGTGCCTGGAGGATGCTTCTTTGCCTTTGCCAGACTTGTTGCGCGAGCTGCTCGATGAGCTGTTGGCTGACTGGCTGTCCCTGGGTGAGCGCATCGCCCGGTTGAGTAAGCGGCTGGAAGCGACAGCTCGCGAGGACAAGGTTGCGCAGAGACTGATCACCATTCGTGGCGTCGGCGCCATCACCGCCACCGCGATTGTCGCGAAGCAGACAGAGCCCAGCCGTTTCGCCAGTGGCCGAATGTATTCAGCCTTCTTCGGCATCGTGCCCGACCAGCACAGCAGCGGAAACAAGGTCAGATTGGGCAGGATGAGCAAACGAGGTGATGGCTACATACGCAGCCTGATGATTCAGGGCGCGCATGCTGTCTTGAGTCAGCTAAAGCCTGATTCCGATCAGCCAGACGATCGCCGCCTCTTACGCTGGCTGTCTCGCCTTGGACGCAAGGAGGCGGCGATCAGACTGGCTAATCGGAATCTGCGCATCATCTGGGCGCTATTGCAGAGCGATCAGGTTTATCAACGCAAACCGAACAGCAAGCCGGAGGCGGCTATGAGCCTCTGACCAACCGAGTAATGCCACCGGGGCGCTAAGCGCTCCAACCCCTGCTAGTGAACATCGACCCTTGGTAAGACCGTCGCAGATTGATGCCTCCGCTCCTACAGGCCTGTTAGTGGCCTCAATGTAAACGGCACTCTGCGAGCTCACCACGATGGTGGCCAGAAGCAAAAAGCTTCCTCGAATAGGCCT